>ENA-OPBO01000058-OPBO01000058.1-human-gut-metagenome-genome-assembly--contig:-NODE-58-length-92853-cov-27.353715_pt1 | contig 92853 bp, 83 predicted proteins | sample MGYA00241071_ERZ501458 | MGnify/ENA primary metagenome ERZ501458 (study PRJEB25962, sample SAMEA2042509) | human gut metagenome | biome: human gut; feature: human-associated habitat; material: faeces... | reverse complement strand
TCATTCTCCCCCTCAACACCAAAATCAGCTTTTCATTTATAATGCGTCAGCCCTGGTGGTGGGGTACTCCTTTCGTGGTTTTAGTCGACGCTTTCAAAGTAGGCAATGAGACGTTGGCAGGCTTCAGCAATGAGAGGGTAATTGACCTCATTCTCTCGCCCTCGGAAGAGGTAACCTCCGTCAAAGCCGTAGTCCTTATTCTCCTCATACCAGTAGAGGAAGTACTCGGCATCGACCCATTCGGAGTCGCCCGTGGCGATAATCTCGGGAAAAGTCTCGAGGAGGTCGAGGATTCGCCTCGAGGAGGTCTTGAGCTATCTCTTTAAGGTACTCCTTGAGGCACTCCTTTTGGATAGCAAGGTCTTCCGCTTCTCTTTGTTGCTCGTTTATAGTCGGAGCTAGACGTTCTGAGTGGTATAGCATATCTCTTTAAAAACTACAGAGGTATCCGCCTGTCCCGTTGCTAAAACACTCAGAGGTTTTGCGTGCTATTACAGCGTACGCACGGGGGTGCGGATACCATATACTGTTATGTCCGTCGAACGAAATAGCCCTCATCCATTGGGGTGAGGGCATCTATTTCGCCCTCTGAGTATGTTTTAGCACCACAAAGATAGTACAAGGTGTGGAGACGTGCAACTCTTTCGGGGAAGAATGCGGAGTTCTTTATCATTAAAGAAAGGGGGGCAAGGTATCTCCCGACACCTCGCCCCCACCAGTCTAGACACGTATAGATCAATGTTAGCTTTTAGCCTCTAGCTATTAGCTATCTTCTTTTTCAGTTGTTCCTGTTCTTCCTTTTTCAAAGCCCCTCGACCAGTCCCCAAGTCTCTGACCTTACAACAAGAGTAGACTTTGGTGTACACCTCCTGTGGGTCTTCGGCTGGCTTAAAGCCAAGGACAATGAATCTATCATACTCGTCGATTACCGCCTTTGCTTCCTTGCGAGCTTCGGATAGCTCCTCTTGCGTGAAAGGGTCATTCCTAGTCTCTATCGGCTTCATCGCTTAGCTCTGCTATCTTTCTCAGTACCTGATTCAGTGCGTGTATACGCCCCTTTATGGACACCTGTATGAGGGCAAGAGGAGCGTTTATATCTACCGTTGCAGGCTCTCCCTGCATTCGGTCGTCGCTCTTTAGCTCATCGATTGAGGCTTCAATCCACTTCTTCAGTTCTTTCATTGCTGTCTTCTTTAGAAAGTTCATTGAGACGCTCTCTACGCCTCTCAAGTATGCGGTAGAAAGTCCGCTCACTCATTGGAATTTGTGGTAGAATCTTCGTGTAGTACACCCAACGCTTGGAGCGGTCAAGTCGCTCAGGTTCGTAGTACTTCTCGAAGAGTTCGATCACCATCCTGTCTCTCATACGTAGGTATCGTCTCCTGTTTTTCATTGTTATTCTACTTTGGTTTTACTGTTTGGGTAGGTTTAGAAGCACCAGTGCTACGAGTGGCACTAGTCAACTCCTCACTGCTCATTCCTCTCTTCTAACTGCTCCACATAGCGGAGCACGGCATTCCAGCCCTGCCACCCACCGATGCACTTGTCGTCGATATAGAGGTGAGCATTGATCTTACGGCTGTCGTTGTGGTACCGCTCGATGTTGCTACGGAGGTTGCAATTGATGCCGTCGAAGGGGATACCACGCTCAAGTAACCAATTGATAGCATTGGTCTGGTCTTGCCCCTCACGGCACGTCCATATGATGAGGGTATGCCCCATAGCCTTGAGGGCTTTCATCCCATCGACAGCTCCGCTTACGGCAATCCCCACGGAGGGAAATCGGCTGGCGTTAAGCACGCCATCAAAGTCTATCGCTAGTATCATTCTATGTCTGTTCTTTCGATGATGAATTGTCCATTCTTTCGGTAAGTACGAAAGGTAGCAGAAGGAGGCAGTGCGAGTATCCAGCCATAGATTATATCTCTTGCAAGATAGGGGCATTCTCCATTAGCTCCTGAAAGAGCCTCTAGCATCTCGCTTCTTGTCCTCGTACCATAATCCTCAATCTCATGTATCTCTACTGTGAGAGTTATCTCTTTGCTCATTACTAATTGGTTTATACTCCCGAGATATTAAGGGGGATGGCTCGCCACTCTCCTGTATCGGGATCTTTCTCGTCCATACGGACGAAGCTCTTGCTTACCTGAGGGTGGTAACTCTCTTCGATGAGCCTCACGCCCTCTAGGAAGGTCTCGTTTTCGCTCTCTTCGGCAAGTTTGCGGAGCTGGAGGACTCGGCTCGCTTGTATTTGTCCCATCTTATTACGACTGAGTAGTCGGAGGACGGCAGAGACTAAGGCGGAGCTGGTGTCGTCCTTGGCGAGGCTCTCAATGTACGTTGTCACCATCTTGATACCCTCTTCGACGGTATCTCGATAGGTGTCGAGGGTGTAGTTGCCAAGGCGTACACGGAGTGTGGAGTCGGAGTTAGTGAAGGTGTGGGTATATTGCTCCCCCTCCTTGCCTTTACCAAGCCCCATCTGCTCGGTTTTCATTTCGATGACGGTGCGGAAGCTGTCGAAGACTCGTTGCTTTGCCTTCGCCATCTCATACGATAGAGACGATAGGACATTGTACGCCTCTTCGATTTCGGTATCGACTAGGTCGTTGTACTCTTCACGGAGTGCCTTTCGGTTGGCTTCCTGCTCTTTCTTTGCCTTGTAGGCTCGAAACTCTTCTAGTTCCTCTTGGCTGATTGTTGCTTGTTCCATATTACTTGATTCTCTTTTTGCGTTCTTCGTTGTATCTCTTTACTATGTAGTCAATGTATTTACGGTACTGTTCCTTGCGGAGCTTATACTCTGAGGTCTTTTTCGCCTTTTCTTGCTTCTTAGCAAGGATCGCTCGCATCTTACGCTGGAGCTTCTCTAGCTCCTCATTGGTGAGCCGTGCGAAAGGCTTCCCTGCTATCCGTGGACTCTCCACAAAGGCGTTGATTGCGTCCCAGTCTTGGGTATCGATGCCGTAATCGGTAAGTAGCTTGAGGACGGCACTACGCTTTCTCTTGCGACTTTTATCGCCTGCTCGAGGCTTGCTATGGGTCTCCTTCTGCAGGGTGGTACGGAGGCTCTGAAGCTCCTCTTCGGATAGTTCTCGGAGGCTCTTGGTACGCCCTTCGGAGATGCTCTCCACGAGCGTCTCCTTTAGCTCCTCATTACTGAGGGGGCTACCGAGAGCCTTTATCATTGCAAAGATGTCACTGTACTTACTCATTATCTCCTCCCCAATAAGCTTTCGCCCCATCACTCCATATATCCACATATCCTCGCTCACCGAGGAAGCGACCCTTCGAAAAGGCTCGGTAGCCCTCCACCCATATCTTGAGCATTGCGTCGTACATAATGCGACAGGCACTGCGTCCATCGGGCTTGTTGCCCCTTGCTTGGCAAGAGAAGATGAATAGGTGACGAGGAAACTCCTCCACCAACTCTCGGTAACTTCGGAAGTCTAGTCCTGTATACTGCAAACTATCAATGATAACTACCCTCGGGCTTCGCTTCTTCTCAAGTCGCCTGCGAAGAGCCTCCATATCCTCCTGAGTGAGGTAGAGCTGGCTATTCACTTCGTGCATCTGGTGGCGTTTCAATTGCTCTTGAAAGGAGAGGCTAAAGCCCTCCTCAAGGCTGTTGTAAATCACCCGCTCGCCTGCGAGGCATAACTCCCGAGCAAGTTGCATCATAAAGCTACTCTTGCCATTGCCACTCTGCCCCCATACGAACCACGTCCCCAGCACCTCGGGGGTGCCGAAGGCAAGTTGCCACTCGGGAGAGAGGGTGATGGTCTCCTTCTTCATCGTATATATCTGCTTGGGGCTGTAGGCTCGTTTCATCTCAATTACTAATTGCTAATTACTAATTGGTAATGGCTTTCACTCTTTTCTTTACCCTTCGGAGGTCGTTGTCGTACTTGGTGGCATCTTGTATGATACTTGCCAAAGTCTTCTCATCGTGGATACCATTCCCCCGACATACTGCATAGACATCTTGGGTGGAGACAGGCTCCGTTTCGAAGAAGCGTCGCCCCAAGCGACTGTTGAACTCAGCATAGCCACGCTTGTTATTGCGAAGTCCTCGTTGCATTCGTTGGGAGATGCTTGCCGTGGATAGGAAGACCAGTCCGCACTTATCCTCGAGCATATTGTAGAACTGTACGAAGTAGTTGAAGACCCCATCAGTGAGCTTGTCTGCCTCATCGAAAATGAGGATAGGAGCTTCTTCCGTGGTGAGCCTATCAACTATCTCCAAGAGGTGACGACGCAGGTTGCTCCCGACGAGCTTCAGCCCGATGCATCGCCCCACTTCCTGCAGAAATTCGCTCCGCACCATATCGGCACAGAGGATATAATGGGCATTGGGGTGCATCTCGGTGTAGTGGCGTGCCGTGGTACTCTTACCACTTCCAGCGTCAGCGACTATCCAAGTACAGCCTGCCTCCATCTGCACGTCCTGCATTACTTGGGTGATCTCCTTGTAGACCCCAGTCTCGACAAGGTTCCACCCTTGGCTCCCCGAGGCTGGCTTGGTCTTGGCTTCCACTTCTCGCCACATCTCTTCGCTTACCTTCCCCTCGGGGTCACCCGCCAGCATTATACTGACGGTACTCTTGCCGATGCCTAGCATCGTGGAAGCCTTTGATTGGCTCCCTGCCTTCTTTACATAGCGTTGTAGCTGGTTGATTATACGTTGTCTATCCATATCGTGTTATATTAGCTGTTGGTCGTTGGCTATTGACATTTCGCTAGCTCTTAATTTCTCATTCCTCTTTTCTAATTTCTCATTGGATTAGTACTTATCTCTGATTCGTTGTTTGAGGTCATCTTTAGTCTCGAGGAGGTATGACAGGTCTATGAGAGGCTCTTCTTTCGCCTTCTCCACCACCTTCACCTCTACTTCATCCCACGTACGGAGGCTCTCCTTTTTGTAAGCGACAGCAGGTTCAATCTCCTTGGGCTGTATCGCTCTCCTCTTTTGCTTCGATGTTACCAAAGGTATAGTCGTGGGGATTGGCTCGGGTGTTGGGGTCGTGGGGATACCTTTTGCTTCGTTACGTTGTAGCTTCTCTTGGGTAAGGAGGTCAACCTGCCTATCAAGGGCTTCTCGTTCTTTCGCATTGGTGCCTTTGGGGTCGGGGGCGAGACTCACTTTACCCACCTGCCACGTAGCGGTGATAGCTCTCTGCTCCACCACAAGGGCAAGGCGTGCCTCTTTGTCCGCCTGCTGGATATAGCGGATGTACTCCGCATCGGATGAAGTTTGCTCTTGGATAGCTCGAGCGACAACCACCTTGCTGGTGACAATCCGTTCGAAGCGTAGTCCGTTGGCAGTCTCCTTATAGAGATAGAGCTTAGATAGGTCTTCGGGGTCGTATCGCACTACGAACTCTTGCCCGATATTTTTCAATCGCCACTCAAAGTCTACGAGGAGCTTCCCCTTTTGGGTCTCGGTGTAGGCATCGTAGGCGTACTCCTGCTTACCACTCTCTAGCACCAATCCACGCCCCTCAAAGCGTATCGTGCGAGGGCGAGTAAGGAGGAAGAGGGCTTCGTAATCCGCTTCGGAGAAGGGGGTGAGAGCCTCATTGTGGCTCGTCTCGTACATCTCTATACGTGCCACCCCTGTGCGGTGATGCTTACGCAGGTTCCACTCTTCTCGAAGGACTACGTATTGCTCTTCGAGCTCTTCGAGGCTTCGAGGTAGGAGGTTGAGGTTTGCCTTTATCCACTCGAGGTCGGGGCGGTTTTCATCACTCTTAGCAGTGACGTTTGCCCCCGTGAACCACGGCATTCGTTTTAGCACCTCTTGCTGGAAGCGTCCGAAGAGGTTCTCAATGGTTTTACTTTGGGGTCTATTAGGTTGCGTGGTGCGATGTACTAAAGCGATGCGGTCGAACCACTCCTTAGCAACCTTGCTGGTCTGTCCACCCTGATTGTCGTGGACAAGTTCATAAGGGCGGTGTCCAGCCTTTTCAAGAGCCATCCGCACAGCTCTATACTGAGCTTGAAAATCTTCCGTCTCCGTAATCGCATACCCTAGGAGGCAGTCGCTATAGGCATCTATCACCTCTACGACCATTGCCGTGGCAAGTTTCCCCTCCTTATTATAGTATAGGTTGAGCTTCGTACCGTCAATGTACCAAAGGGCATCTCGCTTCTCAGGCATCGTGGTCTTATGCTTGTAGCCATAGACTTGATAGGCGGTGAGTTCTCCCACTCGACCTCCATACCACTTCGGCTTCACCGCTGGGCTATAGAGGTAGTTGCGGAGAGCCTGTATACTCTCGAGGGGTTTCCAGCCAGTCTCCTGACACTTATAGTTGTAGGCTTCCAATATATCTTCGTGGGAGAGGGTGGGGAGCTTCGATAGCTTCAGGGCTACGAGATACTCGCCAGCCTCTTCGGTAATCTTCGTGCTATTACTATTGCCCATTGCTCGGCTAATGAGGGTCGCATAGCCCTTCTTTTTATAGTCTCGGAGCTTCTCTCTGAGTCGTCTTTCACTAGCAGGCAAGTTGTGTCCGTATTCCCTCCGTAAGGCTTCCGAGAGAGATAAGAGGATGCCCCCTATATCGGTGCGGTTGTTATTGAGCTTATTACCCATAGCCCGAAGCCGTTTTTCCTCCTGAATGAGGACATTGAGGACGCTTGCATTGAGGGTGTACTCGAGGATAATATCGCTGGGCAAACTCTGCTCCTCTCCCTGTCCATTATAATAGCGGTACTGATTGAAGTAGTTGAGGGCTTTCACATCCCTCGCCACTTCCACCACTTCCGCCTTCAAGGTGGGCTTCTCGGGCAAGCCATACCTTCGGATAAGCTCCTTTTGCGTCTCCTTAGGTAGTGTCATCACATCTATTAACGCCTTCACCCCACGACCTTTTGCCCTCCGTGCATACTGCACCAAGCCCCGAGAGAGCTTACTTTTGAGCGTGCCAAGACGCATTATTGGATCATCTCCTTCGGTAATCTCCTCGAAGGTGGCACTGAGCTTATTGTCGTGGTATTCCATATCTATTTCGCTAGTGAGAGTTGCTATTAGCGGATACGTATTTCATTGCTCGCTGCTTAAGGCGATACGATTCGCACGCTCTTGGAGCTTTAGCAAATCCTTGATTTGGGTATTCCGAACCACTTTTACCTCTTCTTCAGCCTTGCAGAGAGTAGATACAGCTGTATCGAGATTGATACGTAGCTCCACGCTCCCTCCATAGCGTTGTACTACACAGTTTTTGCTGTAGATAGTATCCACATCAAGTGCTGTAGCCTTGCCTCCATACTGCAAGGCTGTAGCACGGATCTTGCGAGCTAAATCGCTATGGCTTCGGTAGCAGAGAGCAAAGCTTATGGTCTTATTGCTTACACCAAACAAGCTCCGCAACTTGGCTCTCCCCTCCTTGTCTATCAGTATTCTTCTCATCGTCTTATAGTCTAGAACATTGCATTTCCGTATCTTTGTGGCGAGGTAAAACAGTTACCCCACTGCAAAGATAGTTAGCTTTTGCGAACTGTGCAACTTTTCGGAGGAGGTATTTCGCATATGTGTATTGACAATGGAGATAAACGAGAGAATCAAGGCTATCATAAAGGAGCTGTACGAAGGAAGCACTAACAAGTTTGCTGAAGCTATTAGTGTTAAGCCTAGCGTAGTCTCTGGCTATACGGGGAAACGGCAAAGCAAACCCTCGTATGACGTTATCGAGAGAATTGTTGCAAATGCGAACATCTCCCCAGATTGGCTCATTACGGGAGAGGGATCAATGCTCCGACAATACCCCAAGGAAGAATTGGAGAAGACAGCCGTATCCGTAAGCGACACTCACTCTCTTTACTATCCAAAGCAACAAGAACCAAGATTGGAGTCGCAGGACATTCCCCTTTATTCCTATGAAGCAACAGGAGGAATCCTAGAAAACATTGATAACTCCGCTCAATATATACAAGGCACAATAAGCATCCCCAATGCTCCTAGGTGTGATGGAGCTGTCCGTGTCGTTGGAGACTCGATGGCTCCTGCAATCCAAGCTGGCGACATCATTGCATTCAAGATACTGCACGAAGTCGAACATATCCTCTTTGGAGACATCTTTATTATTGCCTATGCTATTGACTTTGACGAATACTTGGTCTGTAAGATAATTCGCAAGAGCGAACTTGGTGAAGCTTATGTGGCTCTTCATTCTCTCAATCCTAGCTATGATCCAGTTGATATACCTCGCTCTGCCATACGTCGCCTTGCACTTGTCAAGCTCTCAATTCACTTCCACTCTATAGTGTAATGCTACGCACTTGCAGTGGCTACAAGCACAACGCACAGAGGCTCCATCAGACCAATATATGGAGCCTCTTTTTATGTGCGGTCACACCATTTACCCCTACTTCCATACAGTAAAATCTCATATCTCGCTAACAACTAGATAAATACACAAATACAGTAACGGCAGATAAGTGTCCTTTACCTGTCATTTACCCCCCTTTTACCGTCCAAAAAGTGCCATTATATACCCCTTTAAGTACCTTTACCCCCTCCGTACTGGTCAAAAAAGTACGCTCTACTGCATCTCCTAAACGCAAAATGCATCCCCTAAAGGGACATTCCGTTTTTGTTTTAACATTTCACGATGCATCCCCTAAACTCACATTCGCATCCCCTAAAAGGACATTTCGTTTTTGCTCGACCCTTTTCAATGCATCCCCTAAACTCCATTTTGCATCCCCTAAGTGCATCCCCTAAGCGTTTTTGTAATCTTATTACCCTCCGAAAAGTGTCCGAATATCTCATCCCAAACACCCCAAATTACCCCTCCATTTATCCCTTTTTGAACGCCACGTAAACGCTCCTCGAACACCGCTCTCAATACCCCAAATAAGAAGCCCACAAAGTCGCTTATAGCGTGCCTTGTGGGCTTCTTATTCGTCCTTCGGCTTACTACCTATCTACCCCTTTTAGTGCCTTATTCGCACCCCTTCCTATCCAATCAACATAATCCAATCGAACGCTCTCGGACGCTCACCCGAAAATCAACCTCAAATCAACCGAAATGCACATTCCGTTTCAATACCACCGCTGAGCTCCTTTTCCCCTCAAACCCTTTATTCATCGCACTTCCACGCCCTTTCTCCTGCATCTCCTAAAAGGACATTCCGTTTCTTCCCCCCTACTACGTGGAGATTTCGGATTTCCTCGGTAGCGAGCGAAGGTCGTGACTAGAGTAAATCGGAATAAATCTGAACTAATCGGAGTGGATCGGAGCTATCGGAGTAATCAGAATGAATCGGAGTTGCATCACAGCGAGACGTGTAACCTGCTGTAGGGACGCTCGGCTCGTGTCTAGTGGGATGGCGTCCGTTGTCGAACCAGCTTGACGCAGGAGCCTTTAACGGGGACGGACGCTCAGACCGAGCGTCCCTACAGCGGGTTACTCGTCAAGAGCGTCCCTACAGCGGGCTACTCGTCGAGAGCGTCGCTGCTGCGGGTTACTCGTGAGATTTTCGATGGTGGTAGTACGCATATCGTAGAAGATTGTTATATTTGCCCTTGAGAACATTTGGTGTTACTTCAAAGCAATTGTAGATACTCTTATTAAAACATCATAGCTTATGAAACGATTACTACTCCTCTTATCTCTACTATCTCTAGCTCTGGGGGCGCAGCTGTCTGCCCAGGAGCAGTACAAGGTGACCTACTCGGCTGGCGAGGGGGGATCTGTCGAAGCTACTTACTATGCTAAGCTTACAGAGGTGCCCTTCGCAAGTGGTGAGATGGTTCCTAAGGATGCTCAAGTCTATCTGACGGCTACTCCTAATGAGGGGTATGAGGTAGACGAATGGTTGGTCAATGACACACCTATGGATTATGTCCGGGGCAATAGCTTCTTTGGGGTGAGGATCGATGAACCTAAAGATATTCGTGTGACCTTTGTCTCTCAGGGTGGTCCTGAGCGCTTTACGGTCTCTTTCTTTGCTAGCGAGGGTGGCACGCTCTCAGCGACTTACTATGATCAGGATATGGTGTCCAATACCTTGCTGAGTGGGACGACCCTTCCTGAGGGCTCTTTTATCGAGTTCCTAGCGACTCCTGCCAAGGGTTACAAGCTGCAGAAGTGGGTGATCAACGAGGAAGATGTGGAGCCTGACCAGTATGAGCCGAACAAGTACTCGTACAATCTGCATAGCCCGCTGACGCTAGAGGCTATCTTTGAGCCTACTGGCGAGCAAGCGGATGCTTATCCAGTGACTTACACGGCTGGCGAGGGTGGTAGCGTGACGGGCTACTACTACGATGATGCTAGCAATAAGGTGACCTTCGAGAGTGGCGACTCCGTGCCTCAAGGGGTGCTGGTCAATCTGCTCGCTACGCCCGATGATGGCTATGTGGTAGACGAGTGGTATCAAGATGGAGAGCCTGCAGGAGACTTCTTCAAGGGGATCGATCTATTTACGCTAATGGTCGACAAGCCTCTAGACGTCCGTGTCACTTTTCGCTCGACCAATCCTAAGCCTGACACTTATGTCGTGCAGCTAACTATAGTCGGGGATGGCGAGGTAGATCTCTCGGGAGCTAAGTACTATAACGAGGTGCCTAAGGGGACAACGATCACCGTGTCGGCTACGCCAGATGAGGGACGACGTCTGATCTATATCAAGGCTAATGAGACCGACATCACCGAGACGGCGAGTGTAGTCATCGAGGAGAATACGATGATTGTGGTGGCTTTCGGGCTACAAACCTACCCTGTGAAGATAGAGGTCGAGGGTGAAGGAGAGATTGAGGTGGCTCCAGAGTGGGTAAACCTAGACTCGGTCTTTTACAAACAAGAGCTGACTTTGCTACCTGTGCCAAAGGATGAGCATTGGGTGCTCGAGGAGCTGACTGCCGATGGACGTGATATATTGGGCGATCTTATGGTGACAATCGAGAAGCCTACGACGATATATGCTAAGTTTGTCGATCACACGGCTCTCGCCACGCCTGATGCGACTCGTCATGCGCTCTATCCGAATCCCGCCCGTGAGCAGGTGACTATCGAGGGTGTTGCTGCGGGTACACGGGTGATGCTCTATGACCTGCGAGGTACGCTGGTTGCTGAGACAGAGGCTGATGAGTCTCGTATGGCAGCGATAGCGCTGGCCGACTTACCAGCAGGGCGATACATTGTACGGGCTGGTGCAGTGAGTTACAGTCTGATCGTGCAGTGATGACTATGCAATAGTCTCACAAGAGACAATAAAAAGAAGCGAGCCGTCTAGTCTCTGAGTACTAGGCGGCTCGCTTGGTCTGTCTCTTAAGGAAATGGGGAAGTGTGGCGCAGGCAGATAGTCGGTTGTTGCCTGTAGAGACTGTTGCAAAAGTCAACAGTCTCACAATCTTGCTAGCAAGATTGTCCTGACTTTGCAGAAAGGATGAAGCGCAAGGCGCTGAGGGTGAGGTCTGAAGGGAGCATACCTCCGTATGTGACCGAAGCCGAATCCCGAAAGCAACACAGCGATTCGCCTTTATGCAACGGTCTCCTGTAGAGAGTAGTCTCTAGGCACCACACTGCGCCAGCTCGAGTAGGTGCTGTATCATCTCTTGATGATGCGTGGAGCGTCTCGCTTGTGCGGCGTCGTCTAGCGCCTGAGAGAGCTCTGTGGGTGTGAGATAGGGTAGTCGTATATCCATAGTCGTCTAGTCATGTGATAAGGGGGGGAGCGGAGCTGTCAGTCCTATGGGCTACAGCTTGCGAGATCCCCTTTGACACAGACTAAACGCTTAGACTGGCGCAATATTGCGTTCTCGTACCATCTTGCGTAGATTGATCAGCGCATAGCGCATACGCCCGAGGGCTGTGCTGATGCTTACCTCGGTGCGCTCAGCGATCTCCTTAAAGGGTATATCCTCGTAGATCCTCATCTTGAGCACCTCTCGCTGCGCTTCGGGTAGATCCTCTACGCAGAGCGATATCTGGTGGTACAGAGCTTCCTGATCATCAAAGAAGTCCTCTGGGAGTTCACTCGCAGGTGTTAAGTCTAGGATCTGCTGGTTGGCATCGTAGTCGGTCACGTAGAGAGTTCGCTTCTCTCGGCGGAAGTGATCCATCATCATATTATGCGTCAAGCGTAGGAGCCACGCTTTGAACTTACCTTTGGCATGGTACTTACCATCCTTTAGGGTACGCATCACCTTGATGAAGACCTCCTGAAAGAGGTCATCAGCGACATCGCCATCAGCGACAGTTAGATAGATATAGTTATGTATGTCAGTCTCGTACCGACGGAGGAGCTCGGCAAAAGCTCTATCACAGCCCTCACAATATTGGCAGACGAGCTCATCGTCGCTGCACGTACGGAGTGTGGTCATATAGAGAGTGTCCTTTATGTTTGTAAAAGGTAGCTGTCTATCCTATAGGCTGTGATTGTTTTCTGATTGTTATTACACCGCAAAGTAACCAAATCTCCACGAGATATGCAAATCCTCACGTGTGACGACCAGTGCGTCCGAATGGTGTTTAATGGAGATGTCTTCTCCCCGTGGGTCGTCGAACCTCTCACGAGGTCCTTTTTATCAGAGTAATCGGAGCGATCTGACGTGTAACCCGCTGTAGGGACGCTGGAACGTGTAACCCTTTGTAGGGACGCTCGGCCTGAGCGTCCGTTGTATCAAAGGTTACAGCATCGTGATTTTAACGGAGACGGACGCTCGGATAGTGTCTAGTTAGAGGGTGTCCGTTGTAGTACGGCAAGGTTGTCGAACCAGCTTGACAGTAACCTTTAACGGATACGGACGCTCAGGCCGAGCGTCCCTACAACGGGTTACTCGTGTTGCTGTGATACAATACTATGCTACAGCGTCTGATGGCTGAACTTGTCGTGTTGATGTGGTCCGCCCCTACAGCGGGTCACTCGTCATACGAGCCATATCAGTCGCTACTCGTGAGGTTTGCAGTCGTGGGGTGGTGGATTATTCGCAAAATATTCGTACCTTTGAAGAGTTGTACGACAATGGCTACATAAAGGCTGATACTTACAGTATCACGAAGAGTATGCTAGGCGGGGAATTGCTTGGATCCTTCTTACTCCGAGCGGTTCTGACGCTATGCTTGTACCTAGCGGTCAAGTGCAGGCTGTACGTCATAGTAGCTCTGTCGTAGCGGTGCCAAGATGATGTTGCGATCTGGTACCCCGAGCGACCAAAAAAACAATCAACGATAGTAAGTTCAAAATATATAAACACATAGATCTATGAAAAAATCAATCGATAAAGCAGGACTCAAAGCTAAGCTGCACGATGGTATGTCTATCATGATCGGGGGATTTCTCGCTAATGGGACTCCTGAACGCATTGTCGACGTGCTGGTCGAGAGTGGGGTCAAGGATCTCACGATGATCGTCAACGACACCTCTTATCCTGACCGTGGCTGTGGTCGTCTCATCGCCAATAAGCAGGTCAAGCACCTGATCGTCTCGCACATCGGTACGAACCCAATGACCGCTGAGCAGATGAACAATGGTGAGCTGGAGGTCGAGTTTAGCCCTCAGGGTACACTCGCTGAGCGTATCCGCGTAGGTGGCTGCGGTCTCGGTGGTGTCTTAACGACTACGGGTCTGGGTACGATCATCGCTGATGGCAAGAAGGTGATCAACATCGACGGTCAGGACTACCTCCTCGAGTTGCCACTACGTGCTGATATGGCTTTTGTCAAGGGTACGGTCGGTGACGAGACGGGTAACCTCGTTTACAAGGGTACGACACAAAACTTCCAACCCCTAATGGCTATGGCTGCTGACTGCGTCGTCGCTGAGATTGACGAGATCGTCCCCGTAGGGCAGATCAGCCCCGAGGCTGTACACACCTCTGGTATCTTTGTGGACTACATCTTTGAGTAAGCCGCACAGAGACTCTATATCTATACAGAAGTCGGAGCGCTGTGGTATGAGCCTCTAGGTAGGCTCTCCTGAATGCAAGCTCTGACCCATCAATCACTTTAATTATCCCCAAAACAATGGCAAATCCAAAATCAATGATCCGTCTACGTATGTCTAGTGCCGATGCACACTATGGTGGTAACCTCGTAGATGGTGCTAAGATGCTACAGCTCTTTGGCGATGTGGCTACTGAGCTACTCATCATACAAGATGGCGACGAGGGTCTCTTCTGCGCCTATGACAAGGTCGAGTTCCTCGCTCCAGTATATGCTGGTGACTATATAGAGGCTGTTGGTGAGATCACCGAGGTCGGTAACTCATCACGCCAGATGCAGTTTGAGGCCCGCAAGGTGATCGCTCCACGTACTGACATCAGTGCCTCTGCAGCAGACGTACTTGAGGAGCCTGTCGTCGTATGTCGTGCTCATGGTACCTGCGTAGTACCTAAGAAGTGCCAGCGCAAGTCTTAATCTATTCATCTCTCTAAAGCAGTAACTATCTATGGATAAACTAATCCTGACGGCAGCGATCTGCGGTGCCGAGGTAACCAAAGAGCAGAATCCCGCTGTCCCCTATACAATCGATGAGATCGTACGTGAGGCTAAGTCCGCATACGATGCTGGAGCAGCTGTCATCCACGTCCATGTCCGTGAGGACGATGGTACACCGACACAGTCCAAGGCACGCTTTAAGGAGGCTCTGGACGCTATCTACAAGGTGATCCCCGACGTGATCATCATCCCCTCGACGGGTGGTGCGGTAGGCATGACCGCTGAGGAGCGTCTGCAGCCTACAGAGCTGATGCCTGAGATGGCTACGCTAGACTGCGGTACGTGCAACTTTGGTGACGATGTCTTCGAAAACACGATCCCCATGATGCGTGCTTTCGGTAAGCGTATGATCGAAAACAATATCAAGCCTGAGTACGAGTGCTTTGAGATGGGTCACCTAGACACCATCCTGCGTCTCGCTCAGAGAGGTGAGGTGCCAGGAGATCCTATGCAGTTTAACTTCGTGCTAGGTGTCTTCGGCTGTACGCCCGCTACGGCTGACAACCTCGCTTGGCTCGTTAAGAATATCCCCGCAGACGCTACCTGGACAGCTACCGGCATCGGGCGTCACGAGTTCCCACTAGCAGCAGCTGCTATCGGTATGGGCGGTCACGTACGTGTCGGCTTTGAGGATAACCTATATCTCTCTAAGGGTGTCCTCGCTAAGAGCAATGGCGAGCTAGTCGCTAAGGCTGCACGCATAGCTCATGAGCTGGGTCGTGAGATCGCTAACCCCGCTGAGGCTCGTCAGATCCTTTCGCTGGCTCCTCGCCACTAGTTAAGGATATTGATTATCCCCCTATTTACTAATACAATCACACAATCAATCATATCAACTTTTATATGCAGAAGAAAGGAAACAAGTATGGCACGCACCGTGTCATCTCTCCTAAGGGCGTACTACCACAGCCCGCAGACAAGATCGACAACAACATGGATGAGATCTACGACAACGAGATCCTCATCGATGTACAGACGCTAAATATCGACTCAGCTAGCTTCACGCAGATCGAGGAGCAGGCTGGTGGCGACAAGGCAAAGATCGCCGAGATCATGATGGGCATCGTCGAGAAGCAAGGCAAGCACCGCAACCCAGTCACAGGCTCTGGTGGTATGCTCCTCGGTACTGTCGAGAAGATAGGTGATGCGCTCAAGGGTAAGATAGACCTCAAGGAGGGTGACAAGATCGCTACCCTCGTATCCCTCTCACTGACTCCTCTACGCATCGACAAGATCAAGGATATCCGTCCCGACATCGATCAGGTCGACATCGATGGTAAGGCTATCCTCTTCGAGAGCGGTATCTACGCTAAGATCCCTGATGATCTGCCCGAGAACCTCGCTCTCTCAGCTCTAGACGTAGCTGGTGCTCCTGCTCAGGTAGCTAAGCTAGTCAAGCCAGGCGACACAGTCCTGATCATCGGTGCTGGTGGTAAGAGCGGTATGCTCTGCTGCTACGAGGCTAAGAAGCGTGCTGGTGTCACGGGTAAGGTGATCGGTATGTGCCACTCACAGCGTAGTACAGATCGTCTGAAGGCGCTCGGCTTCTGCGACTATGTCTTCTCAGGCAACGCTACACAGCCTGTACCTGTCATGGAGGAGATCGAGAAGCTTACTGACGGTAAGATGTGTGATGTCACGATCAACAATGTCAACATCACCGATACGGAGATGACCAGTATCCTCTGTACGAAGGATGATGGTGTCGTCTACTTCTTCTCTATGGCTACGAGCTTTACCAAGGCTGCTCTAGGCGCAGAGGGTGTCGGCAAGGACGTGACGATGATCGTCGGTAACGGTTACACCAAGGGTCACGCAGAGATCACACTACAGGAGCTCCGTGAGAGCGAGGCTCTGCGTAAGATCTTCACTGAGCTATATGCTTAAGTGAATGGATAAGAGATTAGAGCGTATCCAAGACGCTCTAATCTCTTACTCTTTACATATCGAATTTCAATCCCCTATCAATCACACACACAATGAACGAAAGCAGAAGAAAGGAGTTCTTTCCCGAAGTCTCTGACGCTGATTGGAATGATTGGCACTGGCAGGTACGTAACCGTATCGAGACACTTGACCAGCTCAAAAAGTATATCAAGCTAACTCCCGAAGAGGAGGAGGGTGTACGTGAGTCGCTCAAGACGATCCGCATGGCTATCACGCCTTACTACCTAAGCTTGATTGACCCCAATGACCCTAACGATCCTGTACGTAAGCAGTCGATCCCTACGATCAATGAGCTACACGTGAGCCCAGAGGATCAGCTAGACCCGCTGAGCGAGGATGAGGACTCACCCGTACCAGGACTGACACACCGCTATCCTGATTGTGTGCTCTTCCTAATTACCGATATGTGCTCTATGTACTGTCGTCACTGCACGCGTCGTCGCTTTGCTGGACAGAAGGACGCTGCCTCTCCTAAGGAGCGCATCGAGAAGTGTATCGAGTATATCGAGCAGACGCCTGAGGTGCGTGACGTGCTCCTCTCAGGAGGTGACGCACTCATGGTCAGCGACAAGATGCTAGAGTATATCATACAGCGTCTGCGTGCTATACCTCATGTAGAGATCATCCGTATCGGATCCCGCACTCCTGTCGTATGTCCTCAGCGTATCACACCTGAGCTGGTACAGATGCTGAGCAAGTATCACCCGATATGGCTCAACACGCACTTTAACCACCCCAACGAGGTGACTCGCGAGAGCCGCGAGGCATGCGAGCGTATGGCTAATGCTGGTATACCTCTAGGTAATCAGTCGGTGCTACTACGTGGCATCAACGACTGCCCATCGATCATGAAGCACCTCGTCCATGAGTTGGTCAAGATGCGCGTACGTCCATACTATATATATGTATGTGACCTCTCGCAGGGTATCTCACACTTCCGCACGCCTGTCTCCAAGGGTATCGAGATCATCGAGGCGCTACGTGGACATACGTCGGGCTACGCTGTACCTACCTTCGTAGTAGATGCTCCAGGTGGTGGAGGCAAGACGCCTGTCATGCCAAACTATGTGATCTCTCAGTCGCCCCACCGTGTGGTGCTGCGCAACTATGAGGGGGTCATCACGACCTACACAGAGCCTAGCGACTATAAGGAGGAGCCCTGTCAGTGTCCTGACTGCAAGAAGGCGCGTCACGAGGGTGTCTACGGACTACTCACGGGTGATCGCCTAGCTATGGCTCCTGAGCATCTAGACCGCAAGGAGCGTAGCCGTAAGTGGCGCGAAGCTCACAAGGGATAAGCTCCTCACGCCTTTGATTACGTAGCTCTCCTATTAGATCAAACTATCGACTGATGCCATTCATCGCAAACATAGCTCAGCTCAAGAGTCTCGCTATCGTAGGGACCGCCAAGAATGTGGGTAAGACGGAAAGTCTGAACTACATACTCGGTGCGCTACGTGAGCGACATCCTGAGCTACAGCTGGCGCTGACGTCGATCGGCATCGATGGAGAGCTACGTGATCAAGTGACACAGACGGACAAGCCTGAGATAACCCTACACAATGGGATGCGCTTTGTGACGGCGGAAAACTTCTTTCGCAAGAAGCTCCTACCCGCCGAGATATTTGACATCGATCGCATCTACTCCTCCTCGATCGGGCGACTTATCTATGCACGAGCACGAGGCATCGGCAAGACGCTCATCGCAGGTCCCCCCTCGACGGGAGGTCTGCGTCGTGTAGTCGCCAGAATGAGTCAGGAAGGGGTTGATCTGACACTCATCGACGGAGCGCTCTCACGTCTCTCGCTAGCATCTCCCTCGGTGGCTGAGGGTATGGTGCTTGCCACGGGTAGTGCTTACTCGGCTCAGCCTGAGCAGCTGATCAAGCGTATGCGTGAGTTGATGCGTCTGATCCGTCTGCCACAGCTGGCAGACAGAGCGCTCGCTGAGCAGCTCGCTGAGGTGGACAAGGGCGTTCGTCTCATAACAACTGAGGGGGCTATCGTAGATCCAGGCTTTGCCTCGGCGCTTACCCCCGATATGTGGCGAGACACCACTTGGCTGGCTGAGGGAGATATGCTCTATGTGCCAGGTGTGGTCAGCGACAAACTATTGAATCAGTTGAGGCTCATAAAGCGACACCGACAGCTTGTGGTCAAAGACTTTACTCGTATCTTTGCATCGGGACAAGCTGTACAGAGTTATCTAGCTACTGGCAGGGAGATAAAGACTCTATATAGTAGTAAGCTTATGGCGGTCACCTTCAACCCGCTAGCCCCCTCAGGCTATCGGCTAGATAGTGAGCGTATGTGTGAGCGTCTATCCGAGACTCTTGGGGTACCTGTATATGATGTTAGAAGGCTATGAAAGACCTACGTAGTTGTATAGACCAAATAAGCGGACTGCGCTATGTCGTGGAGGAGATGCACTTCAACTCTTCTCCAGGACGTATGGCTATGCTGGCTACGCCCTGGAGTAGTGAGGTGGAGACTATCGAGCAGCGACTAGATGAGGTAACCCGCTACATAGGCTATCTCTCTGACCAAGAGCAGCAGAAAGGTATGCAAGAGGTGGCGATACATCTCTGCGACCTGATGAATGTATCGGGCTCTATCGAGACGATCAGACAGCCGCAGGTCATCTGTAGCGACATCGACCTCTTTGAGATCAAGCGACTCGCACTCATCGAGGAGAAGGTGCGTCGCCTTGCCGAGCAGTATCATCTGGAGATCCTACAGTGCCACACACTCACTGAGGTCGTGGATATACTGGACATCGACGGGGAGCGACTACCGAGCTTCTACATTAGCGATAGCTACAGTGCTGTGCTGCGCTCGCTACGCAAGCAGATGGAGCGCACCTCCGAAGAGACCGAGCGAGACGAGCTAGCGGTCCAATGCGCTATCGAAGAGGATCGCGTACGGAAGCGGCTCACCGAGGCTTTGCACCCTTATGCTGATCAGATAGAGGAGGCTCTAGAGGCTTTGGCACAGATTGACAAGCTTCACGCTATCGCTCAGTGGGCTTTGGCATATGGTTGCTGCCGTCCTAAGCCTATACGCTCTGACGAGAGTACGCTGACAGATCTGATACACCCAGAGGTGGCTCATCACCTAGCTGAGAGACAGGACAAGTTCCAGCCAGTGACGATCTCCTACACGGATCAGCCTACGCTCATCACAGGAGCTAATATGGCGGGCAAGAGCGTCCTGCTCGCTTCGATAGGACTAGCGCAGTGCCTGATGCAGTTTGGCTGCTACGTGACGGCACGACAAGCTCAGCTGGTACCAGTCGATGAGGTGATCTTCTCTATCGGAGACGATCAAGACATCAAGTCGGGGCTCTCTTCCTATGGTGCCGAGATGCTACGCCTGAACCGAATCATCGAGTCGGTCAAGGAGGGTAAGCAGGTCTTAGCACTCATTGATGAGCCCGCACGCACGACCAATCCCGAGGAGGGACACGCTCTGGTGAGTGCCCTCGTACAGCTCTTCGCTCAGTATGCTGTGCGAGCTATCATCACGACACATTACAGTGGCATCTTGGGGCGATGCCACAGATGGAGAGTACGCGGCTTCGTGGAGGAGCGTCTACGCAAGCCACTCGAGATCAACCAGCTCAATCGTTGTATCGACTACTCTCTCATAGAGGATACCCAGACCGATGCGCCTCACGAGGCTCTGCGCATTGCAGAGATACTAGGCATGGACAGGGAGCTATTAGATTTATGCGAAAAGAACTTAGCAACAAAGAATGAAGACAAGTAAAGTAGGTATAGACTTTGCCAAAGTGGACAAAGCACGCAACGCCGCTGGCGCTATCGCCGAGGACGTGCAGAGCTTTGTTGACCGCTATACGACTGTGACGGTCGAGCGCACGCTCTGTCGCTTCGTCGGGATTGACGGAGTAGACGAGCATGATGTGCCTCTGCCTAACGTCGTCGTGACACATCTCAAGGAGCAGGAGGCTCTCTCAGACGGAGTCTTCTTTTATCTTGCCAACGCAATGCTGGCTACGGGCATGGATCCACAGCAGATCGCTGAGGGTGTGGCTCGTGACGAGATCAACTTAACGCACTATCCAGCGCACACGCCTGAGGAGATAGCCGACGTGCTAGAGCCTTACATTCTCAAGGGTATGCAGCGCATCGTGGAGCATAGAGAGCGCCGTGAGAACTACCTCAACACGATCGGGGAGGGACCTAAGCCTTACCTCTATGTGATCGTCGCTACGGGTAACATCTACGAGGACGTCATTCAGGCGCAGGCTGCAGCACGACAGGGCGCAGACATTATCGCTGTGATCCGTACTACGGGACAGAGCTTGATCGACTACGTACCTTACGGCGCTACGACTGAGGGCTTCGGTGGTACCTATGCGACACAGGAGAACTTCCGCATCATGCGTAAGGCACTAGACGAGGTTGGCGAGGAGCGTGGCAAGTACGTACGTCTCTGTAACTACTGCTCGGGTCTCTGTATGCCAGAGATCGCTATCATGGGTGCTTTCGAGGGACTAGACGTCATGCTCAACGATGCCCTCTACGGTATTCTCTTCCGCGATATTAACATGCAGCGTACGATCATCGACCAGTACACCAGTCGTGTGATCAATGGCTTTGCGGGCGTCATCATCAATACGGGTGAGGACAACTACCTCACGACGGCTGACGCTATCGAGCAGGCACACACGGTGCTTGCGTCTGACTTCATCAATGAGCAGTTTGCCCTACAGGCTGCACTCCCTGAGGAGCAGATGGGTCTAGGACACGCTTTCGAGATGGATCCGATGACCGAAAACGGCTTCCTCTTCGAGCTGGCGCAGGCTCAGATGACGCGTGAGATCTTCCCCAAGGCTCCACTCAAGTATATGCCTCCTACGAAGTTTATGACCGGAAACATCTTCCGTGGTCACATACAGGATGCACTCTTTAATATAATAGGTATTTGGACGCATCAGGGACTACAGCTCCTCGGTATGCCGACAGAGGCTATCCACACGCCTTTTATGAGCGACCGCTTCCTCTCGATCGAGAATGCACGCTACATTTTCAACAATATGCGCTCCATCGGCGACGAGGTTGAGTTTAAGGAGGGTGGTATCATCCAGAGCCGTGCTCGTGAGGTGCTAGACAAGACGCTAGACCTCCTCGAGGAGATCAAGGGCGAGGGACTCTTTACCGCACTCTCTAAGGGTATCTTTGCAGATATCAAGCGTCCTCTCGATGGAGGACGTGGGTTGGACGGCGTCAAGCCAAAGAGCGAGCGCTACTACAACCCAACACTGGAACTAATGAAGAACCGTAAGATACAAGGCAAGCTATGAGTGGAGGACTATATTCAATGGAGTCGAAGGACTTTGACCGTACCCTCGACCTTTCGCAAGTAAAGCCTTACGGCGACACCATGAACGATGGTAAGGTACAGCTGAGCTTCACGCTACCTGTACCTAAAGGGGCTGAGGCCGAGGAGGCTGCTAAGCTCCTACTTAAGGAGATGGGACTACAGAACCCGATGGTTGTCTTCTCAGAGGAGCTGACCAAGGGCTTTACCTTCTTCAATTGTTATGGTAGTTGCACCCATACGGTTGACTACTCCAACATTTACGTGCCCAAGGTCGAGTCGACCACCTGGAGCATGGAGGAGACCGACGAGTACATCCGCACACACATCGGGCGCAAGCTGGTGGTGCTAGGAGCTAGCACAGGAACCGATGCGCACACGGTGGGTATCGATGCGATCATGAATATGAAGGGCTTCGCAGGTCACTACGGCCTAGAGCGCTATGATATGATTGACGCTTACAACCTCGGTAGCCAGGTGCCCAATGAGGAGCTCATCGCCAAGGGTATCGAGATGAATGCCGATGCCCTTCTTATCTCCCAGACGGTCACGCAGAAGGATGTACACATCAAGAACATGACCGAGTTCATCGAGCTCATCGAGGCTGAGGGGCTACGCGACAAGATGATCGTCATCTGTGGCGGTCCACGTATCTCGCACGAGCTGGCCAAGGAGCTAGGCTTTGACGCTGGCTTTGGTGCCAACACCTTTGCCGACGATGTGGCTTCGTTCATCTGTCAGGAGATCGTCCGTCGCAAAGAGGCTGCGGGTAAGTAATCACCCCCTTGGCTCCACAAACTAAGAAGTAATATAAATCAAGGTATAATACGATATGGAACTAGACAAGAATCAAGTCAGAGAGGTTATCGCCAAGCGCGTAGCCCTAGAACTAAAGGATGGCGATGTCGTCAACCTCGGCATCGGTCTACCCACGATGGTACCCAACTATCTCAAGTCAGACGTGCATGTGATGCTACAGTCTGAGAATGGTATGATCGGTATGGGTGGTGCTCCTGCCGCAGGTCAGGAGGATCCCCTTTGGATCAATGCTGGTGGTGGTGCTATCACCGCTGTGCCAGAGGCTGCCACCTTCGACAGTGCTACCTCCTTCGGTATCATCCGTGGAGGTCACGTGGATGTAAGCATCCTCGGCGCACTACAGGTCGATGAGGCTGGTGACCTAGCTAACTGGATTATCCCTGGCAAGCTCGCCCCTGGTATGGGTGGTGCTATGGATCTGCTCGTAGGTACACGCAAGGTGATCCTTGCTATGACCCACACCGCAAAGGGTAAGGCTAAGATCCTCAAGAAGTGTACTCTGCCACTCACAGCAGCTGGTCAGGTAGACCTCATCATCACCGAGCTATGCGTCATCGAGGTACGCAAGGGTCAGGGACTCTACGTCACAGAGATCCGTGACGGCGTCACACGTGAGGAGATAGAGGCAGCCACAGAGGCTACGCTACACTACGTGGACGATGTCAAGCCCATGCGTCAGTAGTCTTACGACACTACCCTTAGAGCCTGCCGCCTTCGGGCGACAGGCCTTATCAAGCAACAACACACTATTATAGACAATCATATTTCAAACTATGGACTTTAGTAAGACCCCACAAGAGGAGCTATTCTTGCAGATGATCAGAGAGTTTGCAGAGAAAGAGGTCAAGCCTCTCGCTGCAGAGATCGATGAGCAGGAGCGCTTCCCCATTGAGACTGTTCAGAAGATGAGCAAGCTGGGCATCATGGGTATCCCCATTCCCAAGGAGTACGGAGGCGCAGGCTCTACCGTACAGATCTACACGATGGCTGTCGAGGAGCTCAGCCGTGTCTGTGCTACCACGGGCGTTGTCGTCTCTGCTCACACATCACTCTGCTGCGATCCTATTATGAGCTTTGGTACAGAGGAGCAGAAGCAGCACTACCTCCCTAAGCTAGCTTCAGGTGAGTGGATCGGTGCATTTGGTCTCACGGAGCCCAATGCTGGTACAGACGCTTCCGCACAGCAGACCTTTGCAGTCGAGGAGGAGGAGTGCTACATACTCAATGGTAATAAGATCTTTATCACCAATGCTGAGTACGCTCACGTCTATATCATCTTTGCCATGACGGACAAGAGCAAGGGCAACAAGGGCATCTCCGCTTTTATCGTTGAGAAGGACGACCCTGGCTTTTCTGTCGGTAAGCCTGAGCTTAAGCTCGGTATCCGTGGCTCTGCTACGTGCGAGCTGATTATGGAGAACTGCCGCATCCCCAAGGATCGTCTACTTGGTAAGGTAGGCGGTGGCTTCAAGGTAGCTATGCACACCCTCGATGGTGGACGTATCGGTATTGCTGCTCAGGCACTCGGTATCGCTCGTGGCGCTATGGATGAGACTGTCAAGTATACCAAGGAGCGCAAGCAGTTTGGTCGCAGCATCGCTAAGTTCCAGAACACACAGTTCCAGCTAGCAGATCTGCAGACACGTATCGACTGCGCTAGCCTGCTCGTACGTCGTGCAGCTTGGTGCAAGGACAATGGTCTCTCTTACAACCTAGAGGCAGCTGAGGCTAAGCTCTTCTGTGCTGAGACCGCTATGGATATGACGACAAAGGCTGTACAGTTCCACGGTGGCTACGGCTACACCCGTGAGTATCCTGTAGAGCGTATGATGCGTGATGCTAAGATTACCGAGATCTACGAGGGTACCAGCGAGGTACAGCGTATGGTTATCGCAGCGCATCTACTCAAGTAATGACCCCTTAGGACACTTATTAGACATATGAAGATTATAGTATGTATCAAGCAGGTACCCGATACCACTGAGATCAAGCTCGACCCCGTCAAGGGCACTCTGATCCGTGATGGCGTACCCAGCATTATGAACCCCGACGATAAGGGGGCACTCGAGCAGGCTCTGCTTCTCAAGGATCAGTATGGCGCTGAGGTGAGCGTGATCACCATGGGTCCGCCCCAGGCTACAGCTATCATCCGTGAGGCTTTTGCTATGGGTTGTGACAAGGGCTACCTCATTTCAGATCGTCGCTTCGGAGGTGCCGATACCCTAGCTACCAGCTATACCATCTCTCATGCACTCAAGACGCTTGACTACGATATCATCCTAGCAGGTCGTCAAGCTATCGATGGTGATACAGCACAGGTAGGCCCTCAGATCGCTGAGCAGCTAGATCTGCCTCAGATCACCTACGTAGAGCACGTAGACTATGATGGCAAGAAGACCCTGACCGTTATGCGCAATGTCGAGGAGGGACACGAGACCCTAGAGGTCGAGACTCCCTGTATGCTCACCTTCCTAGCATCTGCTTACGAGCCTCGCTATATGAACGTCAGCAGCATCATGACCGCCTTCGACAAGGAGATCACCACGCTGACGGCTGACAGCTTCCCCGTTGAGGAGGAGCGTCTAGGACTCAAGGGCTCTCCCACGCGTGTCAAGAAGTCCTTTACCAAGGGTGCCAAGGCTATGGGCACACTCCACGAGGATCTGACACCTGAGGAGGCTGCTGATTTGATTATCGAGAAACTTAAAGAGAAATTCATCATCTGATATGGATAAGACACAGTATAAAGGAATTCTAGTCTTCGCTGAGCAACGCGAGGGCGTCATCCAGAATGTAGCCTTTGAGCTCATCGGCAAGGCACGTGAGCTAGCCGATCAGATCAACGAGCAGGTCACCGCCATCCTATGTGGCTATCAGGTCAAGGGGCTAGCCGACCAGCTCATCCATGCAGGTGCTGATCGTGTGCTACTCGTCGATGATCCCAATCTCAAAGATTATCTCACCGAGCAGTACGCACAGGCTGTCTATCACCTCATCACTGTCTACAAGCCTGAGATCGTCCTCTTTGGTGCTACCACCATCGGGCGTGATCTAGCGCCACGTCTCTCGGCACGTCTACGCACAGGTCTCACGGCAGACTGTACGTCACTTGAGATCGGTGAGGATCGCAACCTTATGATGACCCGTCCCGCCTTCGGTGGTAACCTTATGGCGACCATCGTCTGCGATCAGAATAGACCTCAGATGTCTACCGTACGCCCAGGCGTCATGCGTCGCAAGGCAGACGATAAGACACGCACCGGCGAGGTCGAGGAGGTTAAGGTACCCTTTGACGAGCGTCGCTTTAAGGTACGCCTCGTCAGCAAGAAGCACGAGACCAAGAACATGGTCGACATCACCGAGGCTAGCGTACTCGTATCTGGCGGACGTGGTGTAGGTACCGACGGTGGCTTTGACAAGCTCAAGGCTCTGGCACAGACTATGAAGGCTGAGGTATCCTCCTCACGTGCTATGGTCGATGCTGGTATCATCGGGCATGAGAGACAGGTCGGACAAACCGGTAAGACCGTACGTCCTGACATCTACTTCGCATGCGGTATCTCAGGAGCCATCCAGCACCTTGCTGGTATGGAGGAGTCGGAGTATATCATTGCCATCAACAAGGACAAGTTTGCTCCCATCTTCCAGGTAGCCGACCTCGGTATCGTAGGCGACCTGCACAAGGTACTGCCCGTCCTCACGGAGCGTCTCAAGGCGCTTCAAGCTAATAAGAAGTAAACACTCCACACAGCCATGACAGACTTCCAGACCATACATTATAGTGTCAGTGCCAATGGGCAGATCGGCACCCTAACGATCGATCGCCCCGAAGCACTCAACGCACTCTCTACGCAGGTACTCAGTGAGCTAGAGATCGTCATCGATCAGATAGCTCAGGAGCGCACCGTGCGCGTCCTCGTCATCACAGGAGCCGGACGCTCCTTCGTTGCGGGGGCTGACATAGCCGAGATGGCAGAGCTAACGCCCCAGGAGGCACTCGCCTTCGGTGAGCGTGGTGCTCGTGTCTTTCGCAAGGTAGAGCTACTCTACTGCCCCGTCATAGCAGCCGTCAACGGCTTTGCACTCGGTGGTGGCTGCGAGCTATCCCTAGCGTGCGACCTACGCATCGCCAGTGACAAGGCTAAGTTTGGTCAGCCCGAAGTCGGTCTAGGCATCCCCCCAGGCTTCAGTGGCACACAGCGTCTACCCCGTCTCATCGGGGCAGGCGCCGCCAAGGAGCTCATCTACACCGCACGTGTCATCAAGGCAGACGAGGCACTCGCTCTAGGACTGGTCAATCGTGTCGTAGAGCCTGACGCACTCATGCCCACCGTGACCGAGCTGGCTGAGGAGATAGCGAGCAAGTCGCCACACGCCGTAGCGATCTCTAAGCGAGCTATCAATAGGGGGCTGCAGAGTGATATCGATACAGGCATCGCTATCGAGAACGATCTCTTTAGCAACGCCTTCGCACATCCCGAGCAGCGCGAGGGTATGTCCGCTTTCCTAGAGAAGCGCAAACCACAATTCTAAAACTTACTAGAGCGTGTCGCATACTTGTGGCACGCTCTATTTCAAACCAATAACTCTATGAAAATAGTCGTATTAGGCAATGGCACCATGGGTGCAGGCATCGTGCAGACGATGGCGCAGAAGGGTCTCGCCGTCACGATGAAAGGACGTAGCAACGAGTCGCTAGACCGTGCTATGCAACGTATGAACAAAGGGCTTACCCGCCTCGTCGAGAAGGGCAAGATGACCGCCGAGGACGCTGACCAGATCATCGGACGTATCACCGTCACGACCGACTATGCCGACATCGCTCAGGCAGATCTAGTCATCGAGGCTATCTCTGAGGAGATGGAGGTCAAGAAGGAGATCCTTCGTGAGATCGATGGTCTCGTACAGCCCTCAGCAATCTTTGCTACAAACACCTCTTCGCTCAGCATCACCGAGCTAGCCAGCGTCACCAAGCGTCCTGAGCAGGTCATCGGTATGCACTTCTTCAACCCCGTACCTGTTATGAAGCTCGTCGAGGTCATCAGTGGTCAGTGCACCTCTGAGGAAACCCTCGAGGCTACCCTCACGCTCTGTGAGAAGCTCGGCAAGACAGCCGTCAGAGTGAGCGAGGCTCCAGGCTTTGTAGTCAATCGTATCCTTATCCCGATGATCAACGAGGCTATCGGTGAGTATGCCGACGGCGTAGCTACCGTCGAGGAGATCGATACCGCTATGCAGCTCGGCGCTAATCATCCTATGGGACCGCTCGCACTGGGCGACTTCATCGGTCTAGACGTCTGCCTAGCTATTATGGAGGTGCTCAACAACGAGTACGCCGATCCCAAGTACCGTCCACACCCCTTGCTCCGCAAGATGGTTCGTGCCGGACAGCTCGGACGCAAGAGCGGCAAGGGCTTTTACGACTACTCTAAGAAGTAGTCCGTCACCCTACGTAGCGTGTGCAGCTAACGCTCACACGCTCAGGTCATCTCAAGACAAAGCAGAGGGAGTATCGTCAGATAGAGACGATGCTCCCTCTCTTTTTGCCCTTCGCTGAGCCTTCCTAACCTCTAATCTCCGTCCACTCTCCACGTAGGAAATCGAGGATAAGCACGTGGAAAAAGAAAATCCTCCACGTAGGCGAGAAGTAAAACTTCGGAAGAATGAAATGATAAGTCCGAGGAATGATTTTTTTCCTCCGTAGGAAATGTTGCTTTCCTCGGTAGGAAATTTCAATTTCCTCCGTAGAGAAAGTCGAGCGCATCAAGTCGAGCGTCTCTACGCTTGGGTGGCACTGGCCAGTAGTACCTCGGCAGAGGCACCGTCCTGGAGAGCTTGGCGAAGGGCTGTAGGCGAGTGCCCGAAGTTGTTCGTACAGTAGCGAGAGAAGCTCGACAGCGAACCAAAAGAGAGGCTAGTAGCTATCTCTCCGATGTTAAGGTCGTAGTCTTGAATGAGGAAGAGAATCTGCTTATTGCTCTGAGTACGGATCCACTGCTCAGGCGTCTCTCCAAACTCCTCTCTAAACTGCTTGTAAAAAGTGGACGTAGCCATATAGACCCGCTTCGCTAGGTCAGAGACCTTGACATTGCACGTAAAGGCGTTGATCACATCACTGTGAAACTTGGACACACCCAGTACAGGCCACAAGAAAGCTGCCAGCTCTTCGCGGCTATAGTAGGCACGCAGGTTCCAAAAGAGCTCCTTGACCTTCAGCTCATGCAGATAGGCACACTGTGCCCTGTCATCAAGATAGATCCTCAGCGTAGCGAGCAGTGAGTGGATAGCCCCTCGCACCTCAAGTGGGTCAGGATTGTAGGCGACCTCCTCCTTGAGATCCTTGAGTTGCTGTAGAGAAATCTTATCGCAGATGAAGTCGATAACGTCAAAGTACGCATTGAGTAGCTTCCCATCACTGCTCAAGATGGCATGCACAAAGGAGCCTCGAGGGATAAACTTCATCTGCCCCACGTGTAGCTCGCACAAGTCGTCTTTAGTCGCCAGACGTACAGAGCCTTGCGTGCAGAAGAGTATCGAGTGGTACTCAGTTTCCCCTCGATATGATCGCTGCTCGGAGCCATCAATAAGCATCCACCCACTATCGCTTTGCGCTGCATAGTGATGGCACGAGAGATGTTCGGGAGGATTGAATAGAGCCATAGTAATCTTCTTAAGGTTAATGGGTCTGAAAGAGCTAGTCAACTAGGCACCCCCTGCGAAAGTCCTATTGTAAAGATAAGGTCAACGGCTAGGGATAGCTCCCAGTTTGCGATAGAGTACACCTACGAGTCTTCTCTCGACTAGGTCATTGGGAGACGATCTGCATAGGAGGTTGCCTCACGCACTTGCTCGGGAAGAAAAGTCTTAACAAAGTACATCGACACTCCTTCCTAACCCCAAAAGTAGTGAAAACAATTATAACGACAAAAAAACGAGACGTGTAGCCCTCTGTAGGGACGCTCGGTCTGAGCGTCCGTTGTCGAACGATCTTGACGACGTTTCGCTTTGACGGGGACGGACGCACAGACCGTGCGTCCCTACAAAGGGTTACACGTATCAACGCTCTGACGAGAACGGGCGGACACGCAGGTTCGCCCCTACACAAATTACATCAACACGACACGTTCAGCCAGCAGATGCTGTAGCATATGTATTGTATCACAGCGTGACGTGTAACCCCCTGTAGGGACGCTCGACACTATCTGAGCGTCCCTGTGGCGGGTTACACGTCAAGTGCGTCCGTTCGAATAGAGTATGTCTTGTGTCCTTTTTTTTATTATCTTAGCCCTTTGAAGAGAGAAGGGTAGGATAAGTCGCATCGCCTCACACTCCTCTTCGCTACTTGTAAACATACACACAAGACATCATATAAAGATAATTCAATCACTTACACTTAAACAGATACGCTTATGAAACGAATGTTATCTATGTTAGCGTTACTAGGTACATTCTTGCTTTTGCCACTCGTGGCGCAGGCGCAGAAGTACACAGTAACCTTCGAACAGGTGGAGCACTGCACCATAACGGCTAGTTATGGATTCGGGGCTTCTAAAACTGAGGTAAACAGCGGAGACCAAGTCTCTAAATACACCTACTTAACAATTCAGGCGACTCCCGAAGAGGGTTATATGGTGACCCACTACATCATTAACGGAGAGGAGAAGGAGACCGATGGTAGCGCACTTAGGGAGAGTGTCAAGGAAGACCTAACCATCTCAGCACGGGTTGTACAGTCGCGTCCCTGCACTGTCACGATCACCCAGCCAGAGCATGGTACGCTCAAAGTAACTAGTGGGGGTAGAGAGGTTCTGCCTGGCAGTCAGATAAACTCTGGCTCTACGCTGGCGCTGGAGCTAACTCCCGAGGCTGGCTATGAGATCGAGTATTGGATCGTCAATGGCAAGAAGACTTTGCCTAATGAAGATGCAGAATACCGCAATAAGGCTTTCCTAAAGCTTATGGACGACATCACAATCTCTGCTCAGCTTAAAGTCGAAGGCACTACGACAAAGGTCCCTGTGACGATTGTCAATCCTGAGTCTGCCTGGATTAAGGCTTACAAGGGAACTAGTTCCTATGACTCTCCCGAACTACAATCAGGAGAGGAGCTAGAGGTGGGTAGTGATCTCACCGTGGTGATCACACCAAAGGACAACCTTCATGCCTTAGATCATTGGCTCATCAACGGAGAGCCTGTAGAAAAAGATTCTGGCTACTTCTCCGACCAAAAGAGACTCAAAGTTGTAGAGGCTATGACCATCTCGGCGGTTATGAAGGAGTCGGGCTACAAGATAACCTACGAGCAGCCTGAGCACGGCACCCTCACTGTGAAGACAACTTCTTATCCATCTACAAGCGTTCCCTCTGGCTCTCGTGTTAAGGAGGGTGCAAGACTTAACATCAGCGCAACGGTGGAGGCTGGATACCAGTTCAAGCACTTCCTCATCAATGGTGAGGTCAAGGTGCCGTCTAACCCTACGCTACCTTACCTATACGAAAATGCTAACTCAGATATGACCATCGAGGCGGTCATTGAGAAGTCCGAGCCTTGCGTTGTCACCATCACACCATTTGAGCATGGTACGCTGACGGTGAAGTATGGCAGTTACGCCAGTCCTACGATTGTTGCCTCTGGCGATGAGGTGCCTCAAGGTACAAGAGTGACCATTACGGCTGCCGTAGATCCTAAGTACGAGTTCAAGCACTTTCTCATCGATGGTAACGAGGAGACTGGACGAGTGAATTGGAAGGATGAGAATGAACTAGAGTACCTCATCACGAAGCCTGTCACGATTGCGGTCGTGGCAGAAAAGAAGCCGATGACGAAGGTCACCATCGAGCCCTTCGAGCATGGTGACCTAGAGGTGTCATATGGCCCTTATGGCAAAGAGATAACTGTTAATACAGGTGACGAGGTGCCACAGGGCATTACGCTAGATGTTTATGCGGGGTTTGATGATGGATATGATCTCGATCACTTCCTCATCAATGGCGAGGCAAAGCCTGCTGACGAGCCCGGCTGGGGGTACATCGGTGTCCTAGTAGGTGACTCTCCTCTGACACTCTCAGCCGTTGCTAAGAAGACGCACGGACAGATCGTTATGGTACAGCCTGAGAGTACGCAGGGCAAGATGACCGCTTACTACTTCGCTGATGGTGAGCAGAAGGATCTGCAAGACAGCACATGGGTGGCTCTAGAGACTTCCGTCACCTTCCATGTGGAGCCTGCTGAGGGCTACGAGATGGACTACTGGCTGGTCAATGATGCCCGTCAGGAGCTGACTCCTGGTATGGCTAATAATAAGGTCATCACCGTCGAGGGCGACCTCAAGGTAGAGCCTGTACTCAAGAAGGTTGAGGCACCTGCTGGCTGCACCGTCACGCTAGGCGAGTGGTCCAACGCTCAGGGCTTCTTCTATGCATTCTATGGTAGCGACATGACCGCTGTGAATAGTGGAGATGTACTACCCGTCGGTACAGTGGTTAGCTTCCAGGTAGATGCTGAGGGTGACTACGAGCTAGACTATTGGCTGGTCGATGACGTTAAGTCTGACGACACAAGCAATCCTCTCGTTATCACACTCTCTAAGGATGTCAAGGTACTCCCCGTGATGAAGAAAAAGGAAGAGCCACTACCTACGCAGGGACGCATCACACTCGTACAGCCCGAAGCTACACAAGGTAAGTTGACCGCATCTTACTATGATGATGACCTATACGATGACGTTAAGGTCACAGATGGTATGAGTGTAAACTTGGGTACGATGGTTACCTTCGAGGTAACACCTGCCGAGGGTTACGCTATGGACTACTGGATGGTCAATGATGCCCGCCAAGAGCTAGATAGCGAAACACCTAATAAGACAATCCTCACCGTCGAGGGCGACCTCAAGGTAGAGCCTATCCTCAAGTCAACGGTTGCTCCTATCGAGAAGGTACGCCTCTCTGTCCAGGAGGAGGGAGTAGGTGGCTTTGCGATGGTTAGGTATCAGACACCTGGTAGCACCACGTGGGAGAGACCAGCTGAGGGCACCAACCCAACGCTAGACCTGCCTATCGGCACGAAGGTGAGAGTTGAGGCAACGATTTCCATCGGTGGAGCTACCGTCGCCTTCACGCACAATGGTAACCCAGTAGCTGCTGACCAGCTCACAAACGAGGGACTCATGTACGAGTTCACCCTAGAGGCTGCAGCTGATATCAAGGTTATCTTCACGGAGGGTGTCATAGGCTTCCAAGTCTTCTACGATTGTGATAAGCACGCTACAGTCACTGGTACAGCAGATGGTGAGCCCTTTACAAGTGGTACGAAACTCGCTGCTGGCACAAAGGTCGTACTGACCGTAACACCTGAGGATGGCTATGAGGTCAAGGATTGGGTTGATGATGACTTCGTGCTTATCGAAGGCACTGAGTACCAGAATCTTTACACCTTCACGGTAGATGGTTTTGTAAGTGTATTCGCTGAGATCCAGAAGAAGACCACAGCCCTCGTCAAGGTTAGCCATGAGGGAGTGGGTGGATACCTCGAGACGAAGTATGTCGATCCCAATGGCTCTGGCAATCCTCAGAGTATCTTTGGCGATGAGCGTATACCGCTAGGCAGTGTCGTCACGGTAAAGGCTAAGTTCTTCATGACGGGCGACTTCCTAGTAGCTTATACGAACAACGGCAACCCCGTTCCCGCTGAGGCAATCTCAGAGGATGGACTCGTCTACACGTTTACCGCTAATGAGGATGCTGATGTACACGCAGTCTTCTCCGAGAAGCCGGCTCCAGCAGTAGACTACACCATCACCTTTGAGGCTGGTGAGGGCGGTACGGTAACCGCTACGGTCGATATGGAGCCTATCGAGAGTGGCGCCAAGATTGCAGCTGGTACGAAGATCAAGATCCTCGCAACGCCTGATGAGGGCTACGAGATCGATGAGTGGCTAGTCGATGGCAATGCTGTTGCCAACACGGGTCTCAACTTCTACTACCTCAGTCTCTCTAAGGATACCAACGTTAAGGTGACCTTTAGATCTACAAAGCCCGTGGAGTACGTTGTCACAGTAGATCCTGTCCTGCCAAGCGCAGAGGCTGGTGCGGTACAGCTCTTCAAGAAGAATGGCGATGCCGTCGAGAGTGGCACGAGCGTCGTCACAGGCACCGAGATGTATGTCGAGGTGAAGCCTGCTGACAAGTATGAGCTGGAGAGCCTCCAGGTCAATAACAAGACGCTCAAGGTCGGTGATGAGAACCTCGTCAACCTATCTGACGGAGGATACAAGTACCTCTTCACAGTCACCGAGGCTACCACGATTAAGGCAACCTTCAAGCTAGGAGGAGCAGTCGAGCAATTGACCGCAAGCCAGATTGTCGCTTACGTGACGAATGGTGGCACACGCCTAGAGATCACAGGCGCTGCTGAGGGTGCCGATGTACGTCTCTACGACTACACGGGTCAGCTACTACTCTCCAGCACGGAGCATGCGCTAGACATCAGCGCACTACCCGCAGGTAGCTACATCGTCCTCGTGGGCAACTACACGACACGCATCGTCAAGTAAGCCGATTGTGTCGCCGTCCGCCAATGGACTCTAGTACGACGCTTCCGCTAGGGACGTAGTACAGTAAATACTTCTCGAGGGAGGTCACCGCACATTGTCGGTGGTCTCCCTCGTCGCTTGATGAGGTCGCAAGGATGTTGGCTGTTGGCTGTTGGCTGTTAGCTGTTGGCTGTTGGCTGTTAGCTAGGGATACTAGTGTCCCTAGCTCTCCGATTCGCTCCGATTCGCTCCAATTCGCTCCGATAAGCTCCGATCTCTAACCTCTAACCTCCGAGAGGATCTTTCGGTAGAATTGTAGTACCGAGGGGGCGGTGCGTAGGTTGTACGGCTTGAGTGGCTGTGTGAGTGTCAGCCCCTCGAGTGTGCGACAGCGACTGAGTGCCACGTACCCTTGTCCAGGGGCGAAGAAGCGACTCGGGTCTACTACGATTTGGTCGCACGTTTGCCCCTGCGCTTTGTGTACCGTGATGGAGTAAGCGACGATGAGTGGCAGCTGCGTGTAGGAACCAGTCTGTCGCTCCACGATCTCTCCCTTCTCCTCGTCGTAGTCGTAGTCCACCTGCGACCAGGTGTGTGGCGTGACGACGATAGTCTCGCCATCGGGCGTCTTCACCTTGGCATAAGGCTCTGTGATGTCGCCGATAGTCCCGCCGACGAGCTTCGTGATGACGCCCGTCGTGCCATTGACCCACGCTCCATCGGGGTGGTTGCTCACGAGCATCACCTGAGTACCCACCTTGAGCGAAAACTCTTCGGGTACGGGTAGCGCAGAGGCGGGGATCTTGCCCTTGAGCTTACCTCGGAAGATCACCTCCTTGGCATCAAGCTGTGCGCAGCGAGACCGGTTGTACGCCTCCACATTGGCTCTGTGAGAGAAGAGTAGCACCGCATGCTGATCGCTTTGGAGTAGCTCCTCCTGCCACTGTGGGGAGACGCGACTGTTGAGCAGGGCGACCGTGTCATCGCTGACACGTCCTAGGCGGATCTCCTCAAGTGCGGAGACAAAGTGCTGGTCGCTCTGACGATACATACGACGTAGGACTATGGCGATGGGCGCCAGCGTTGCGTAGGCGTGTGCCTCAAAGAAGTAAAAGCCGTCGCTCTCAGGATAAGCGCGCTGCATCTCCTCCTGGTCGGCAGCTGTCGTGACAGGCGGTAGCTGAAAAGGGTCACCCACCATAAGGAGTTGCACACCCCCAAAGGGTACCCGGCTGTGCCTCACACTGCGCAGGATACGATCCATAGCATCGAGCAGGTCGCATCGCACCATCGATATCTCGTCGATGATGATCAGGTCGAGCTGACGGATGAGTTCCCGCTTGTCCTTACGGTAGCGGCGTGTGATGGCGGAGGTATGGTTGGGATCTGTCAGCGGTGCTAGCGGTAGCCGGAAGAAGCTATGGATCGTCTGCCCACGAATGTTGAGCGCAGCCAGCCCCGTCGGGGCTAGCTTGACAAACTTCTTGTGAGTCACTTCGCAGTAGTGCTGCAGGAAGTAGGACTTCCCCGTTCCTGCGCTACCCGTCAGGAAGAGACTCATAGAGGTCTGCTCGAGGCACTGCAGGGCAGACATCTGCTCCGCATTGTTCTGATCAAAAGCTTCTGGGATAACGAGCATACCGCCACCTACTCCTCGTAAAGCGTCGGGTCCTCTAGCCCGTTTGCCACAAAAGCGTCGTGACGCTCCCGACAAGTGCCGCAGCGTCCGCAGTGGCGCTCGCCACCCTGATAGCAACTATAAGTTTTTCCGTAAGGCACCCCAAGACGAGTGCCCCGAGCTACGATCTCAGCTTTCGTGAGGGTAGTGTAGGGCGCCACCAGCTTGACCCCATTGCTGGTGCCAGCCGTGATTGCCTCGCCCATAGGCTTGACAAAACTCTCCCGACAGTCTGGGTAGATGGCGTGGTCACCAAAGTGATTCGCTATGAGCACCTGCTGCAAGTCTCGGCTCTCCGCCAGTCCTGCGAGGATGCTCAGCATGATGCCATTGCGAAAGGGAACCACCGTCGAGCGCATATTCTCCTCCGAATAGTCCCCGAGTTGTATCTCGCCACCCGAGAGGAGGAGGTCACTGCGAAAGTACTCGCCGATGAAGGCTAGCGGGATGATCAGGTAGGGGATGCCTAGCTCACGGCAGATAGCCTCAGCAGCAGCGAGCTCACGGGCATTGTGCTTGGAGCCGTAGTCGAAGCCCACGGCACAAGCCACCTCCTCACGATACTCGTAGAGGAGCGTCGTGCTATCCACGCCACCTGAGAGAGCAATCAGCGAATTGCGCATTACCGTTGTCTTAGTAAGAGCGAGCGATGATGACCCTGCACTTAGAGGGGCGACCAGTCACCATACAGCGACCAGGCTCCGAGGGGATGTCACGTGGTATGCAGCGGATCGTTGCTTTGGTCTCCTCCTTGATACGTGCCTCCGTCTCAGCTGTGCCGTCCCAGTGGCAGAGGAAGAAGCCGCCGTCCTCGATGCGCTCCTTAAACTCGTCGTAGCTGTCGCATACGTAGGTGCGATCCTTGAGCGACTGGAGCGAGCGGTTGTAGAGATTGCTCTGGATATCCTCGAGCAGCTGCTCAATATGTGCAGAGATGCCCTCTAGAGGTAGCGTCTCCTTGGTGAGCGTGTCACGACGAGCCACCTCGACGGTGCCATGCTCCAGATCGCGCATACCGAGAGCGAGACGTACGGGGACACCCTTCATCTCATACTCAGCAAACTTCCACCCTGGCTTCTTATTGTCGTTGTCATCGATCTGAACCGATACGCCATGCTGACGTAGCTCGCTGACGATCTTGTCGGCTGTCTCGTGGATACGCTGCAGCTCCTCTTCGCTCTTGTAGATCGGCACGATGACCACCTGAATAGGTGCAATGCGTGGCGGTAGAACCAGTCCGTTGTCGTCGCTGTGTGCCATAATGAGTGCACCGACGAGACGTGTGGACACCCCCCACGAGGTAGCCCAGACGTAGTCGCGATTGCCCTCCTTATCGAGGAAGGTGACGTCAAATGCCTTAGCGAAGTTTTGCCCTAGGAAGTGCGAAGTACCAGACTGCAAAGCTTTGCCGTCCTGCATCATAGCCTCGATGGTGTAGGTGTCGATAGCTCCGGCGAAGCGCTCGGTCTCGCTCTTGACCCCAACGATGACTGGTAGCGCCAGCATCTCACGGGCGAAGTCCTCATAGACACCGATCATCTTGCGAGCTTCAGCGACCGCTTCCTCTTGGGTAGCATGTGCCGTGTGACCCTCTTGCCAGAGGAACTCAGCCGTGCGGAGGAAGAGACGCGTACGCATCTCCCAGCGCACCACGTTGGCCCACTGATTACAGAGCAGTGGCAGGTCACGGTAGCTCTGGATCCAGTTCTTGTAGGTACTCCAGATGATCGTCTCACTCGTCGGACGAACGATCAGCTCCTCTTCGAGCTTAGCATTGGGGTCTACCTCTACGCCATCGCCCGCCTCGTTGGTACGCAGTCTGTAGTGCGTCACGACGGCACACTCCTTGGCAAAGCCCTCGACATGCTCCGCCTCGCGGCTGAGGTAGCTCTTAGGGATAAAGAGTGGGAAGTAAGCGTTGCTGTGTCCGGTCTCCTTAAATCGGCGATCGAGGTCTTGCTGCATCTTCTCCCAGATGCCGTAGCCGTAGGGCTTGATGACCATACAGCCACGTACGGAGGAGTTCTCTGCCAGTCCGGCCTTTACGACGATATCTTGATACCACTGTGAGTAGTTTTCGTCACGTGGTGTGAGTTCTTTGATCTCTTTTTTAGCCATGATGCTAGTCTGTCTAAATTATTCTACTGGCAAAGGTAATGCTTTTAGCGATTAGAGACTAGTAGTCAGTGTCCTCGCAGGAGAATCTTGGCATTTGCCTTTTAGAGAAGCTTGTGTACCTTTGCTCCTAGAAACCAAATAACTCCAAATCTGAAGAATATGTCGACTAAGCATTTATCCGAAATACTAATGACCAGTGCTAAGACTTTCATCCTAGTTGCAAGCCTGCTTATCGTAGGGCTACTTAGCTCTTGCGATGGACCAACCCCCAATAACCCCCCTATATCCTCCTGTATCTCCTTTAGGATAGTCAATCTAACTCCTGAGGTTGTCCCCACAGATGAGTTGCACGTACAGGTCCGAAGAGTTGAGACAGGTCAATACCACGACTTAAGTGAGTATAACAAGGGTAATGAGATCGTGCTACGTATCGGTAGAAGGATGTCTCCCACGCCACAACCACCAGTTCAAGATCCTGCGCCATGGTCTCATCAGAAAGAAACTTTTGAGGCAGACATATTAGTGTCTCGTGGGGATAAGCTTGTAGGAACGATTAGAGCGCAGATGGAGACGACTGAGTATAACTACAATAAGGTGACACGACTGATCTCCTACACAGGATTCAAATCGGTAGAGCTCTTCTTACCCCCACATCAGAAGATAGACTCTGAGCAGTTTTGGTATTATACTACCTTCAGAGTGAAGTTTTGAGAAGGATGTGTTGGAACCTTTAGTGGAACGGAAATTAGTAGCACGGACTACTAGCCCCATCCCTCTCAGACTGTATCTGTTGTAGATACGAGTTCCAAAAATTGTTCCTCCCTTGGAACTTTTTAGTTCCAAGGGAGGAACCGTTTAGCCGAACATCTGAAAGACAATCGAGTAGGTCAGGGCTGATTACTTCAACGCTGGTAGTAGGTCGTTGTTCTCTTCAATTCGGAGCATTCTCAAGTCCTTAACGCACGCTGTGAACCACGGAAATTGTTCCCCTAGCTCCTGAACTACAAGCACGCATTTGACCGCTGTGATGGTCTCATCGCCAAAGCAAACGCTCCCCTGCGTCCATTTGAAGCCACTATCCTTGAGGAAGTCCCGCACCTCCTTATATGCTCCGTAATAGGAGGTGCCAGGGTAGCACTCCGTGAGGCAATTCGTGTCTAGGTCGAAAAGTATAGCGTATTGATTCATGTGCTTCGTCCGTTTTGTCTGTTGCGTAGGCAGATAATACATTCGTAATCCACAAGAGCGGGTGCTGTGGCTATACCGTTGCTAGCTCTCTAGCCAGGTCGTGAAGTGTCCTCTTGATATGATTGAGCCGCTCGGGCTCTGGTGTCTTGATACCATAGATATACCTCCTGAGCAAGTCCGCACTGATACCTACGCTACGGGCTATCTCAGATATATTGAGCTGGGGAAACCGTCTAAATATATCGGCAACCTCATTGTCTGGGCGTGGCTCCTCGTCCTTGTAAAAGCTGGATATGTGTATATCCTCATCTAATGACTCCCATCGTACTGCCTCGCCTCTGAACTCGATACGATACCCCGCCCGCTCTTCATCGGTTGCATCTAGTAACGTGGGAAACGCCTCTAGGGGGCGGCTATACTCCCCACCCTCTGTCGTACGCATATAGATGCGTCCATCGGCGAACCAAATCTTCTGAATCGTCTCCATATCCTTTTTGTCTTAGTGATACTGATGCCACGCTTTAACAATCTCCTCAGAACGCTCACTCACTAGCTCGATAGCCCGCCTAAGGTCACCCGCCTTTAACCCCTTGTTATACACTACTCGGAGATGCGGCACTAGCTCTATCTTTGCGTGGTCGTCTCCTCGTGCTACGTGTACGTGCATCGGCTCGTGGTCGTCTGCGTAGAAGAAAAAGCGCAACCCGTACGCTATAAATATCGTCGGCATTTCGTCTATTGCTTACGTCACAAAGATAAGTAATACATTCATAAGCCGCAAGAGCAGAGCAGGTGACCCCGCCCAGCTGTCTTGTTGCTACGCTGTTGTGGTGTCGTCACTGCCTCGGCTCTTCCAATACGCCTCACGGTCTCGCTTGAGCTTGCTCGGGTTGAAGAGGTCATAGACGAACCAAAAGACGGGGGCTAGTATAAAGCCAGGTATCATAAGTACCCACGCCCACCACGGTATTCGGTCGTTGTTATCCTCATAGTATCCGCCTTTTTTGGTCATACAGCCGTGCCAAATACCATCCTTGTTGCCTTGTATCGTATACCATAGCTCGGTACACTCGCCTCGGGCTCTGTCCTCGGCTTGGATAGCCCGCATACGCTCTAGTAGCTTGCTCTTGACCTCTGCGAGGTCTGTGTCCTCTTCGATAGTCTCTGGTACTACTACCGCCCCACGTCTTACGAAGCCCTTATAGATCGTGTTTGCGGGGACTTCGCTCTTAGTATGACTTCGGTGCGAAGCTATCACGACTGCGAGATGAGTTGCTCTAGCTGGTCTACCCAGCGGGGCAGACTGTCGCCCTCTTGCTGTGGTGCATAGCGTGCTAGCTCGATCTCTGAGAGGAGGGAGAGCCAGGCGTTGACCTCTGCGTCCGCTACGCCTTGCTGCTTGAGTGCACTCGCTAGCTGCTGCCGTGTGAGGCTGGAGGTGGCGAGTGCGTAGTGATCTTGCAGATAGTGCGTTATGGTAGCGTAGAGTCGGGTTGTAGCCTCGGACTGTTGCCCCGCCTTGATCAGCTGACGTATCCCTTGGATCTGCTGCTCCGCCATAGGCGTGGAGCGCTTCTTATGATAAGCGACATGGTCGGCACGGAGACGCTGACCGCTACGTATGAGCCAATAGGCGACTCCGCCACCGATGAGCAGAAGCACGTAGAGGAGCCAGTAAGCCCATCCGGCACGACTCCAGGGGCGCCATACGATGGTTGGAGCGGGCGCATCGTAGGGGTAGGGCGTATATCGCTGTGAGCTACTAGCCTCTCCAGCTTTGCCCACTTGTGGCACATCGTTAGAGCCTTGCGCTACCTCTATACGGATAGGTGCTGTGGTAGCGATGCGGTAGCTATTCGTAGCGGGGTCGAAGTAGGGGAGACTGACGGCTGGCACCGTCTGCTGTCCCGTGGCGTGCGGTATGATGGTGTATTCGTAGATGCGATGCACCTCCGTATTGCCATTGCGCACCTCTTGATCGTCACGGATGAGCTGCGGCTCGTACACTTCAAATTTGTCGGACAAGCCTAGCTCTGGAGCTAAGAGTAGGGAGACATTGCCCCGCCCAGTGATCTCTAGTCGGTAGGTCATAGCGCGACCCGTCTCGTAGGTCGGGTCGGGTGCGGAGAGCGTGCCCCGGATCTGAAAAGAGCCGACCAACTGATCGAACCCCTCGGGAGCTCCCTCGGGGAGTGGTCGTACGGTCAATTTCAAGGGTTGCGAGTGCAACTTCTTATGAGCCGTTGCGACAGCTTTATTGGCAAAGAGATCCTCCTCGTTATCCACCTTTCGATTTACAGATACCTGGAAGTCATACTCAAAGGAGGGGATGACTAGCTCGCCACTACGCTGTGGGTAGGCGAGGATCTGCCAGATGAGTGCCTTGTACATAAGCCTGCCACCGACGCGCTCTGTGGTGAGGCTGGTGTGCTGTAGCGGGATCTCCTTGGTGACGAAGTCGGTCACCTCGGGTGGCTTGCGGTCTACACCGGCGAGGTTGCCATAGCGGGAGTAGAGGTAGAGCGATACGAGGACGGGCTGCTGTGTGTAGACCGACTGCGAGGAGACGACGGCACGCATATACATGTCTCGGTCTGCTATCTGTAGCGACTCGCCAGAGGCGATAGGTTGTTGCGTCAGCCCTTGCGCCTTGGCGACTTGTATGCGCTTGGATAGAGCCTTGAGGCTCTTCTGTCCGACCCGTAGCTGAGCCGCACTGATGGAGTAGCTACCCGCCTTGGTCGCTTGCAGCGTATAGGTGATAGTGGTGTACTCTTTGGATACGCCTCCGCTCATCTTATGTAGCACGTTGAGCTGTGGACCGTAGAGTACCTTTAGCTCTGTGGCAATCTGAGGAGCGGTGAAAGCACCTAGCTCGTGCGCTCCCGCAGCACGATAAACTAACTGAAAGGTCTCTCCCTCAGCAACCTGCTGGGGTACGATCACTGTGAGCTGTGCTAAGCCTGCGAAGGCGACGGCACAGAGCCAAATGAGTGTCAGGAGGGTGCGTTGTATCGAAGTGCGTAGGCGTAGCATTACCAGTTCTTCTTATTCTGATTCTTTTGCTGTGGCTGGCGCTGGTTGATGCGCTGGCGTGTGCGTTGCTCTTGCTGGCGATGCGCATCGAGGATACGGTCAGCCTGTGACTTGTCGAGGTCCGGCTCCTTACCTTGCGGCTGCTCTTGGGGCTGCTGGTCGGGAGGTGTCTGCGACGGATCGGACTGTGAGCCGCCACCACCTCCTCCGCCACCTTGCTGTGGGGGCTGCTTGTTGAGCTTGATCGCCAGGGCTAAGTTGTAGCGCGTCTCATCGTCGGTAGGGTTTCTGCGGAGCGACTCTTTGTAAGCCTCGATCGCCTTGTCATACTGCTGCGTGTCCATACAGCGGTTGCCCAGGTTGTGCCATGCTAAGGCCTGCAAGCGTGGATCAGCCTTGCTGTCGCTCGCTATACGCTGCCACATCTGCACGGCAGCGACCGTGTCGCCCGACATATAGAGGGCGTCGCCTAGACCGAGTCGTGCGGGTGCGTAGGTCGAGTCACGAGCCACGGACGAGAGATAAGCGGCACGTGCTGACGGGTAGTTGCTCTGATTGTAGCTCTTGTTGCCTCGTCGTGCGTCTAGACGCACGGTCTGCCCGATGAGTGTCAGGCTGGAGAGCAAGAGTAAGACAATATATAGAAGCTTACGCATCATGATGACCAAAGATTTGAATACGACTGAACAGGCGACTCTTGCGGCGCATGATCCCATTGGCGAGCAGGAGCAAGAGGAGCGCAGCTAGCGTGGGGAGCGCATAGAGCTCCTCGATCTGCTCTCCCTCGCCACTCAGGTTGGCTTGGGGCAATGTGCGGAGCTGGTTGACCAGCTGGTTGCTAATGGCGCGGGGACTGCTGCCGACGAAACTCTGTCCGCCCGTAGCGTTGGCAATCTCTGCCGTGATCTCGGGATTAGGCTTCGAGAGTACCGGCACGCCGAGCGAGTCGGTGAGGAGCGTTTCACCAAAGGGTATGTTGGCACCCTCGGGGAGTCCGATGGTTACGACGTAAGCCTTGATCCCTTGCTTCTTGAGTCGCTCGATGCCCTCTTCTAGTCCGCCCTCGTGATCCTCGCCATCGGTCAGAATGATGACCGCTTTACCAGCTCGTGAGGGCGCTGCGAGGGCTTGTGCAGAGCGCTCTAGTGCTTGCCCTAGGTTGGTGCCTTGGTTGGAGACCATACCAGGCTGTATGTCTGCGAGGAAGGTGCGAGCCGTCGGCAAGTCGGGCGTCAGCGGCAGACGTATGTAAGCGCCTCCAGCGAAGACGACCATAGCTACTCGTGAGCCTGCCAACTCCTGCATCGTATGGGTCATAATCTGCTTGGCAAAGCCGATGCGGTCGGGCTTGACGTCACGTGCCGCCATCGAGTTGGAGACATCGATGCAGAAGGCTAGGTCTACCCCGATCGTCTGCTGTGACGAGACGGGCGCATGGGTGTAGAGTTGCGGACGAGCCAGTGCCACGATGAGCAGAGCGATGGCGATGAGCTTGAGCGAGGCACGCCACCAGTCCCGCTTGGTAGAGCGGTCGGGCATGATCTGCCGTAGCATCTGAGGCGTGGCGAAGCGTCGTTGCTGCTTGCGTTGCCGTCTCTGACCGACGATCATAACGAGTAGCAGGAGCGGTACGAGTAGCAGGAGCCACAGCAGGAGGGGATAGGCAAACTGTATCATGGATTAGCTCGCAGCAAGGTGGTTCGTAATAAGAAGGCGGCGCCAAGGAGCACGATAGCGAGCAAAGCAAAGAGCATGTAGCGCTCTTCGTAGGCACTCACCGAGCGAGAGGTGAGACGAGACTTCTCGAGTGAGTCGATCTCCTTGTAGATCTCGTGCAGCTTCGTCTCGTCGGTCGCACGGTAGTACTTCCCGCCCGTTTGCTGGGCGATGTGTCTTAGCGTGCCTTCGTCAATCTGCACATCGGCCTCTACATATTCGGTGCCGAAAGCGGTCTGCACGGGGAACTTGGCGACTCCATTGGTCCCCGCTGCCACCGTGTAGATACGTATGCCGTACTGCTGTGCCAGCTCAGCGGCCATCGAGGGGGTTATGTCGCCCGCATTGTTTGATCCATCGGTCAGGAGGATGATCACTTTGCTCTTGTTGTCGCTCCCGCGGAGCGTGTTGATAGCCGTCGCTAGGCCTAATCCTATGGCGGTGCCGTCCTCCAGTTGACCTATCTCGGCGGTTTCGAGCATCTCCAGGATCACGTTGTGGTCTACCGTCAGCGGACAGAGCGTAAAGCTCTCTCCCGCGAAGACCACCAGACCTATATTATCATTCGGACGTGCAGCGATCATCTCGCTCGCTACACTACGCGCTGCCTCAAAGCGGTTCGGCTTTAAGTCTAGTGCCTGCATACTGCCACTGAGGTCCATAGCGAGGACCAGGTCGATGCCTTGTATTGATCGCTCCTCCCAGTGGTTGGAGTCTTGCGGGCGAGCTAAGGCTAAGATCATCGCTGCCAGAGCTAGTAGCTCTAGGGCAAAAGGCAAAGCCCGCAGATAGCTCCGCCACCCGCTACCCTTAGGCAAAAGACGGTATGCCGAGAGCGAAAGCTGCGCTTGGTGACGCTTGTTGTAGCGCATATAGAGCAGCACCAGCAGCGGTAGGAGTAGGAGTGCCCAGAACCACTCAGGATGAACCCATATCATAGCGACTTACCCTCCTTTCTGCTAGCTAGTTGATGCACCACCTCGTAGATGGTCGTTGCGTCTTCGGCTTGCCACGCAGGCTCCGCCCAAGTGTCGGCAAAGCGTACCCACTCCGAGTGGATCACCCACTGCGCTAGCGCACTCTGTGAGACTTCGTAGGGAGCCTTTTGGAGTAGCTGAGCTAGTTCGCGAGCGGTTAATTCGTCTATCTCCAAGCCTAAGCCTTCGGTTAGATAGCTTCGCAAGGCGGTGATCAAGCCATCGTAGTAAGCTATCTGCTCTTCTTGCTGGTCAAAGGGTAACGCACGCAGCGTGGCAAGCCTTTGGTCAAAAGTCTCTAAAGCGGTCAGCGGTACTACAACCACCTCCGGCTCGGGGCGTGTGCGCTTGTAGTGTCGGTACCACAAGATGAGAAGTACCACTATGATGATGCCCAGCACCACCCACGTAATTGGGTTCATGAGGACGAGGAGGATGTACTCCCACCAGCGTAGCGAGACCGAAACAGGTGCTTTGATTGGGTTGTACTTGAGCGGTTGCGTCGTGTCCACCTCGGGCATCGTCACCTTGAGGTAGAGCGGCTTAGAGAAGTAGCTCTCCCCGCCCACCGTCACACCAAAAGCGGGTAGCTCCGCCATACCCTCGGCAAACGAAGTGATGATCATCTCCGCATTCAGCTGCACCTCTGCCCCCTGGAGCGGTATCGTGTCAATCACCTCAAAGGCAATCATCTCCGCCTGCCCCATCTGCCGCTCTTGGGGGATCACGAGGAGCGTGTTGTCGAGGTCATTCGTGCGGATAGTCATCTTGATCTGTGCATACTCGCCGATCTGAATCGCCGAGGGCGTCAGCTCAGTCTTGATGGCGATATCCTGTGCCGCTGCGAAGCTCCATAGACCTCCACCGCCACAGATCAGTAGTATATATAATAGTAGACGATATCGCATAGTTCAGTTAGATGCGCTTGCGGAAGAGCTGCGAGAGGACAGGGATGATGTCTTCGCCAGTCTCGGCGATGGCGTGGTCGATGCCCGACTCACGCATCAGACGCTCCCACTCAGCGGCAAAGGTCGTATAGTTGGCCGAATACTGCTCACGAAGATGTGTCGACGACGTGTCTACGTAGCGACTAGCTCCCGTCTCTAGGTCACGAACGAGCGTCAAGCCCATAGCCGAGAGGTCGTAGTCACGTCTGTCCACAACTCGTATCGCCAGCAGGTCGTGTCTCCGAGCCGTGCGCTGGATCAGGGCGCGCTCCGCATCGGTCGGTGCCTCCGTGATGAAGTCACTCACGATAAAGGCTGAGCAACGCTTCTTGACCACTCGTGAGAGCATCTCTAGGCTAGAGGAGATCTGCGTAGCGTGACGCTCGGGACGGTAAGTCAGGATCTCGCTAATGAGCTGTAGCACATGCTTACGCCCCTGGCCTGCAGGGATGTAGCGCTCCACACGGTCGGTGTAGAGCATTAGCCCGACACGGTCATTGTTGTGAATGCAGGCGAAAGCGATCGTTGCAGCAATCGTCGCCACCAGATCCCGCTTCGTCTCACTCGTAGAGCCGAAGTCTAGACTGTGAGAGACATCGACGAGAAGCATAATAGTTAGCTCGCGCTCCTCCTCAAAGACCTTGACATGCGGCTGCGCATAGCGTGCCGTCACGTTCCAGTCAATGTCACGCACATCATCTCCTACGTAGTACTCCCGCACCTCGCTAAAAGCCATACCTCGACCCTTAAAGGCCGAGCGATACTGCCCAGCCAAAATGTTTTGGCTGAGACCCCGAGCTTTGATTTCGATGCGTCTGACCTTACGTAAGAGATCTTGCATGAGACTTTAGACTTTAGAGGTTAGAAGTTAGAGATTAGATGTCCGATCATTCCGATGGCTCCGATACTTCTGACAGTTCCGATACTTTTAGCCAACAGCCAATTAAGGTACCGGCACCACGTTGATGATTTCGTTGATTGCTTTGTCGGCACTCATACTGACAGCGTCGGCCTCATAGCTCATACCGAGACGATGACGCAGCACGTCGTGGCACACAGCACGCACATCTTCAGGGATCACATAGGCTCTCTGAGCGATGAAAGCGTAGGCTCGTGCAGCTGCTGCCAGTGAGATCGACGCACGTGGCGAAGCACCATAAGCGATCATCCCTTGTAGGGCGGGGACGCTCTCCGTCTGTCGTGTCGCCATCACTAGATCCACAATGTAGCGGAGGATCTTCTCATCGAGATAAACCTGCTGCACCGCTTCGCGAGCTGCTAAGATCTGCTGGGCAGTCGCCACAGGCTTTACTGTGGGTAGCTGACTAGCCAGATTCATCTCAATGATCTTCATCTCCTCCTCGTGCGAAGGGTAGTCCAGCACCACCTTGAGGAGGAAACGGTCTACCTGCGCCTCGGGCAGTCGGTAGGTACCCTCCTGTTCGATAGGGTTTTGCGTTGCCATCACAAGGAAAGGTGAGGGAAGCGGATAAGTCTCCTCGCCAAGCGTCACCTGTCGCTCTTGCATCGCCTCGAGGAGTGCACTCTGCACCTTAGCTGGAGCGCGGTTGATCTCATCAGCGAGGACAAAGTGAGCGAAGATAGGACCCTTCTTGACCGAAAAGGACTCACTGCGCTGACTATAGATCAGCGTACCGACGAGGTCGGCTGGGAGTAGGTCGGGGGTAAACTGTATGCGGCTGTAGTCTGCATCAATGAGCTTAGCGAGCGTCGTGATAGCGAGCGTCTTAGCAAGCCCTGGTACACCCTCGAGAAGGATATGTCCGTCGGCTAGCAAACCGATCAAGAGCGACTCTACAAGATGCTCCTGCCCGATGATCGTGGTGTGCATGCCCTCCTGCAGCTGGCGTATGAAGCCACTCTGCTGGGTGATGTATGCTTGACGATTCTCTAGATCTGATACCTGCGTCATAGTTTCTACTGATTAATGCTACAAAAGTAACGATAATCTCCGAATGAACGCCCACCTAGCGCTCCACCCTCAGCAAATATCTCGTGTAGTGATATGTGGGGATGCGCACGGATAGTGTCTAGTGGGAGGGCGTCCGTTGTATCAAAGCGAGACGTTGTCGAATGGACTGGGACGTGTAACGATTTGTAGGAATGCACGGCTCTAACCTCTAATCTCTAATTTCTAATCCGATAGCCACGTGGGAAATCTCAAACCGCCACGTGGACAATTTATATTCTCCACGTAGGCGAGAATCATTTCTTCGGACTTATCATTTGATTCCTCCGAAGTTTTACTTCTCGCCCACGTGGAGAATCTTTTATTCTTACGTGGATATTTCCGATTTCCTCCGTAGAGATTGCGCTTACCCCTACAGTTTGGCACAAAAAGCAGAGGGCTCGACCGCATCTCCTTGGCGATCGAACCCTCCGTTGTGGAGCTGTCTACTGCTTGCGTCAGACAGCTACTTTACTTGGTGAACTGTGCTTATGGAACACAATGCCAAACTATCGGACGAGTCTGTACCCCGCTTGCGAGCCGTCGTGGGTGATAAGCCGTACGAGGTAGACTCCGTGAGGTAGCTGAGAGAGGTCGATGACGTTGTCAGCGTGTGCCTGACGGCTGGTCGCTACGAGCAGTCCCTCGGCTGTGTAGACTTGCCACAAGGCGGGGCTTGCTCCGACGATCTCGTAGCACCCCTCGTGGTCTGTCGGGATGATCTGCCCATCTGTAGCAGGGGTGACCTCGGAGATGTGTGTCGTGAGCGGTGTCTCTCCATTGAGCACGACCCATCCCTTCTTATTAGCAGCGGTGATGAAGGCGTCACTCTTGACATTGCCCTCGGGGAAGTCGCTGTACTCAGCACTATTGAGGAAAACGATGTAGCCAGCGTTGTCCTGTAAGTCAGGATGAGTCGGCAGGCTCTCCACTAGAGGTAGTGGATCGGTAAAGCGGTTGTTGTTGATCTCTAGGATTGTGAGCTTAGGACAGTTTGCAAGGGAGATGCTTGCTAGCCTATTAGCAAAGACAGAGACGGCTCCGAGATTGGGGCAGTCGGTGAGCGTCAGCTGAGAGAGTGTGTTAAAGGGAGCTGAGAGAGATACCAGTTGACCCATATCGACGAGAGCTAACTGGGATAGCTGATTGTCTCCTATGCTGATCGTCTCAAGAGCTTTCGCCTCGCTGAGGTCTAGCTGAGTGAACTGGTTGGTAAAGGCGTAGAGCTCTGTGAGTGCCTTCTTGCCTTTGAGATCAAGGGTGGAGAGCTCATTGTTGCTACAGTTTATCTCGGTGAGATTGTTGAGCTTAGAGATGTCCAGTGTTGTGAGCTTGTTGTCTGCGCAGTATAGCTTCTCGAGCTGTGTCAGATCTGCTACGGGGAGCGTGGAGATCTTGTTTCTAGAGCAGTGTAGCTCTTTGAGCTGCGTGAGGTGTGCGATGTGCAGCTCTCTAAGCATGTTCACCTGACAGTCGAGGGCTTGGAGAGCTACGTTGTGCGTTAGGTCTAGCTCTGTAAGTTGGTTCATCGCTACGCCTAGCTGCTTGAGTGCGGGGAGCTGCGACAGGTCCACCTTTGAGAGTAGGTTGGTCATAAGAACTAGCTCAGTAAGCTGTGGCTGCGCTCCTAGGGATACGCTCTGCAGGCGGTTAGAGTGCGCATAGAGCAGGCGCAGGTCTGGTAGCGTGGGGAGCGTTAGCTGGGTGAGCTTATTGTTATTGAGTATGAGAGCTTGTAGTAGGTTCGCCTCTCCGATGCGGCACGATGTGATCTCTTGTCCCGAGAGGTCGAGATAGATGAGGTCGCCAGAGATCGTTAGCTTATCATTGTGCTCTGAGGCAGGCAGGGAGACGAGTGTGCCGACACCTCCCATGAGCTGATCGATGCTCTTGTCCACTGTAAAGGTGTGCTTAGCCCCAGAAGCGTCTGTGACTACGATCTCGCCGCTCTTGCTGACGGCACGAATCATAAAAGGTGTCTGAGCATTGACACCGCTCTCCAGCTGTACGCCAGATATCACTTGCGGAGCGGAGGGGACGATCTCTACTTTTGTGGCAGGCTGGACGCAACGAACGGAGTAGCCGTAGTTCTTGCTTTCAAACGATCTGTTTGCAATATCTTCATCCCAAAAGAATCGTCTGTAGAGTGCACTCTTCTCATAAATAGAGGAGGTCCAAAAGTATGCTTGGTGTCCCTCAGCAGAGTAGTCCATATACTTAGACTGCGATGTGCTACCCATAGGTCGTGCATTGAAGCCTGTCAAGTTATTGCCCTGCTTGAGGACAGCGCCAGGCTCAGGTACGGGGGGAACCTTCCACCCCTCAGTACTCTTGAGCAGTAAGCCTGCATGCTCAGACTCTCGCTCTAAAAGATCAGGGTTGGGCTCAAAGCCCTTGGGGTCTACGTAGCGTATCATCGAGTGCCACTCATTGTCACTGGGTACAGTCCACCCCTCGGGAGCTAGTCCACGAGTATCAATTACGGCGAAGAAGTTGTAGAGAGCACCATATGAAGCGAGTAGATTGAGGTCGTTATTGTAGTAACAGACGGCAGCATTTTCGGTACTCCACCACTGTGACTTGCTCAGTCCAGTCGTGATCTTCGACCCATCACGCCAGCGCAGGGTTGCGAGATTTTCTCGCATCCATAGCTGTGCGCCAATCTTGACGATGCCATAGCTTGTCGTCTCGTCACCTCGCTGATCGATGAGGAGCAGAGGCTGAAGTGTGGCGGTACGAGCGTTAGCAAGCTTAGCATAGCTAACGGTTAGGGTCGGGGAGATAAAGAGTCCCTCGTACTCCATATCTACATAAAGACGGTCACAGCTGTTTTGCTCTAGATCCCAGCTGTAGTGAGTTGCCTCCTTAAGGTCGTAGCCGAAGGCGTAGTTGGTGGAGCCATCGGCATTAGCTAGGTAAAGGACATCAGCGACGACACCTTCTTTGAGGTTGCTGTCGACGATGTATTCACGGCAGATAGTAGCTATGCGCAATCCGCCATCGTAGACGGCGAGTACGTTGCTCGTAGCAAAGTCCGCATCACTAGGCTTAGGCACCTGAACCTGCGCTCCTAGCAACTGACAGAGTGTGGTAAGGAGGAGTAATAGTATGGTAAATCTTTTCATAAGATAGGAGGTGATGTATATGGAGAAAAAAGAGCGGCACCATACTCCATAGCGTAATGTTGTGGGGCGTGGTGCCGCTATCGTGTGTGAGGCGACTGAAGGCTGTGTACCATCGTCTCCCTCGTGTGTGGGCGTGCGCTTACTTGAGCGCAGCGATAGCCTTGTCGTAGTCTGGCTCTTGGGTGATCTCAGGAACTAGCTCCTCGTAGATGACCTTGCCCTCAGCATCGATGACGATAACGCAGCGAGCCTGTAGCCCAGCGAGAGGTCCGTCCTGCATGAGCAGTCCGTAGCCCTTGCAGAAGGCAGTCTCTGAAGAGGGGACCGTGCAGCAACGGAAAGTAGAGAGCGTCTCGACATTGTCCAATCCCTCAGCGCCGCAGAAGCGAGCCTGTGCGAAGGGTAGATCTTGAGAGATGCAGAGGACGACCGTGTTGTCGAGCTTAGCAGCCTCAGCGTTGAAGCGGCGTACCGATGCTGCGCAGACGCCAGTGTCGATGCTGGGGAAGATGTTGAGGACGACACGCTTGCCACGATAGTCTGAGAGCTTGGCCGTGGAGAGATCCTTGCGGACTAGCTCGAAGTTGGGTGCCATCGTCCCTACCTTAGGTTGCTCACCTGCGAGGGTGACAGTGATCTTATCTTGAAATTTTACTGTAGACATACTGTTTGTTTGGTTTTATAGTTACTGTGTATTGTGTGTTTTACTGGTTGTCGGTTTTGACCCCTATCTTGCCGAGAAGCCCCTCGATATGGTCCATAGGAAGGTCTCCGAGACTCTGATAGGGTAGATCGTTGAGTGGTACGAAGAGTACCATCGGGATGCTTTGGACACCAAAGAGTGCGGCCAGCTGCGGGTTCTCGTCCACATTGACCTTGTAGACGACGAGCTGGTCAGCGTATCGGTCAGCCACCTGCTGTAGTTTGGGTGCCAGCTGGCGACAAGGACGGCACCAGTCGGCGTAAAAGTCGATGATAGCGGGCTTGTCCCCCTTGTATACGAAGGTGTCGGGATGCGCCTCGAAGTCGTAGATATGCTCGCGCATATAGTTAGCATTGATGTGCAGTATCTCGGCTTTGGCGGTCTCTTGCTGCTCCTTGCTCTGAGCCGTGCAGGCGACACTGAGCGTGAGTAGCGCAGCGATGAGCAGGAGAGACTTCTGTATGAATTTTATTTGCTTCATCTATTATACTCGTTAAAATCGCCCTCTAAGATAGACAAAAGTCCCGACATCACCAAAAGCACACACTACTTCTTCGGAAGTTTGATGTCTCTTCTTGGCGGAGACTTCTTGTTTCCCACGTGGCAATTTTCGAATCCCCACGTAGGGAAAAAACTTTTTCCACGTGGGCGAGAAATAAAACTTCGGAGGAATCAAATGAAACTTCGGAGGAATCATTTCGCCCCTACGTGGAGAATAAAAAATAACCACGTGGAGATTTGACATTCTCCACGTGGCTATCGCAAAGTAGTTAAGTCAGAGATAGACTAGCGTGGCAATGATTGGTACATCTCGTTGACTCGCTTTTGAATCTCAGCATAGCGAGAGCCGAGGTTTGCCTTACGAGTAGTGCCATTGCCATATAGCCCTCTGATGACATCTAGAGCTACCTCGTCTATAGACTTGTTGGGGTCTACCGTAGCAGAGGCAGATGCTCTAGGCTCAGCTATCGTAGCAGTGCTAGCATCTTGAGCGGGCTTGCTCTCAGTACTTGCAGTCTGCTTTTCGGTCGGCTCTTTGGCGGGCTCAGAAACCGTAGTTGCAGAGGCGGAAGCCTCCGAGTCTTGTTGTGCCTCTGTCGACTGAGGAGCATCAGGTAGCTCTGGAGCAGCCTCACCATCTGCGTCTAGAGAAGAGGCTTGCTCTCCTGCAGGACTATCAGATGGAGACACTTCCGTAGCTGCGACTAGCTCGGTACTCTCAGTGGGCTGAGCATCTCTATTGTTGAAGAGGAGATACCCACCACCGATGAGTGCTACTATCACGATCACCAGTATCCACACCTTAGGTCTGCTAGACTTTGGTGCCTGCTCAGGCGGCGTAGGGGTAGCATTAGGCTGCTTCTCACGAAGAGTCACCTTGCGCTTGAGGGTGACTTTGTCTTGGTGGGGTGCCATAGTCTAGTTGCAAATAAGAGCGAAGCCTGGGATATCCTCAAAGGCACGGCTCAGATCCATCACTTGGCTCTCGTTCTTGAGGGCGTATGTACCACCATTGTTCTTGATGGAGCAGACGCAGTACACTGGCCCCTCCTCGGGAGAGTCTGCTAGCACCTCAAGGTAGTCGCCTGAGTCACTCTGGATCTCGATACGTGCATTGGCCTGTGAATAAGTAATATCAAGCTCCTCGACAGCTGCAGTATAGTTGATGATACATGCGTAAGCTTCATCGATCTCATCAAGGCTGGCGACATTGATTTGCTCCATCTCCTCAGTATCATCTCCTGCTTCATCTCCTGCTTCATCTCCCATATGGAGTATGTAGGGGAACTTGTCGAGGCTGCCTAGGTCACTCTTCTTGCCACGGTATAGATTTGAGAAGACGCCACCTACGGATCCATCTTTCTTCTTGAAGAAGAGGCATAGATCCATATCTCCATTTATCACCCCTGCTTTCCAAATGAGTTTGATCTTCAGCTTACCATCGAAGGTAAAGTCTGCTTGCTCTTGCTTCTTACGAAGCGTTACTTTCTTTTTTAGCTTTACTTCTGCCATAGTTAATTTGGTTATTGGTTTATAAATTAGAAATTGAAGTCGTCTAGTGTAGCTCCTTTCTTGCTCGTGTTAGGAGAGGAGGAGCCGAAGAAGTCGTCTGCGGAGGTCTCCTTTTGAGGTTTAGGAGGATGGTTTGTGCTGCCTTTCCCTGCGGGCTTCTCTCTCTTAGAAGGAGAAGGCATATCGAAGAAGTCATCGGTTGTGGCTGGAGAGGTTGCCCTCCTGGTGGCTCTGTCAGAGCTACGCTGGACAGAGCTGGCCTCTCCCTCGAATATCTGATTGAAGAGCTTCTTGAAGCTATCTTTCTTCTCTGGATACTGCTCCTGTAGCTTTAGGAGCATTTCATTGGCTTGGTCCCACTCCTTGTCGACGATGTAACTCTTGACCTGTGAGATGCCTTGGTCATATAGCTCTTGTTGTCTGATGGTATCGAGCTTTTGTCGAGCTCGATCTAGATTTGACTTGAGGAGAGGATCCTCGCGAAGCTTGAGGGCTGTCTCTCCCAAGCGGACTACTTCATCCCACTGCTCGCCAAAGAGTGCCTTGTCTATCTGCTCCTTGAGGCTGGCCCACTCGGCAGCCTCCTGAGCTAGTCTCTTCTGCTCAGCCTTGAGGTGCTGAGACTGCTCAGTCCACGCTCGCTGATGCTCTGTGTCTAGCTCTATGAGCTTATTCGTCAAGGAGATTGCTGTGTCAAGGTCTGCAGTCTCAGTAGCTCTCTCTAGCTCGAGCTTGATGGCATCAATCTGCTTGTGGAGCTCCTTTATAGCTTGATCAATGGCTGATAGCTGGTCAATGGCTCTCTTATTGTTTTTATCTAGAGCTAAGACCTTTTGGAGCTCCATACGAGCCTCCTTGTAGGCCTTTTGACTTAGATAGGTCTCTGCTTTGGTAAAGAAAGTGTCAATCTGCTCGGCACGCTCGAGGAGCTTTGAAGCCTCGGACTTTATGCGGTTGGCCTCCTTAGAGGTTGGCTTGATGCTCAGTGCCATCTCTGCCTGAGCGATAGCTTCTGACCAAAGCCCCTCTCCAAAGCTCTTCTGAGCTCGCATCATAGTGGCTTTGTACTGCTCCTCTCGCACCTTCATCTCGGAGAGTAAGCGGGTACTCTCCTCAACCTTTTTCTGAGCCTCGCCACTGTCGGGACTAAGCTCTAGCGCAATCTTGGCCCAGTCCAGCATTTGTGCATACTCTCCCTGCTTCTCGTAATCAGCGACATTGCTCATCGCCTCGTCGTAGTTCTTCTTGGTTTCAAAGGCTTTACGCTCAGCCTCGGCCTGCTCAGCACGGCTCTGCTCAGCCTCTCTCCTGCGTCGCTCCTCCTCCTTGGCTAGTTGCTGTCGCTTTAACTCATCCTCGCCTTGCGCCAGCGAGCTTTGTGTTGCCTCGGAGAACTGACTACAGTCCATCTGCGGGTATACCCCAATGATGGTGTATAGGTCGCCGTCTATGTAGTGTATAGAAGCTTCGGGTGGAAAGGTATATCTCTTGAGAAGAGCCTGCTCAAATTGAGAGTTTTCAAAGGTGTTACCTAAGAAGAGTACCCCCTTAAGGTCACTCTGTGGTATGTCTAGGCGTGACACGCTGCTTACGATCTCTCGAATGATATCCTCTATGATCGCTTTAGATCTCTCCTCAATGGAGTTTTTGATGAGTATGACATCGTAAGGATTGTCACTCATCTTGGAGAGCCGAATATTAGTGAGTGTGATGGGGAGCCTTGGCTGTGCTGCTTGCAGCTCTGCGGTCCACTCCTCTACATAACTCTCTAGATGTAGATACTCAGCTTTGCGATCTTCCTCTCTGATGATGAGTTGTCTCTTATTGATCTCATTCAAGATGTGCTCTAGGAGTGCTCTGCTTGTGAGGTCTATTCCTAGCCCCTCGAGGCAGCCCTCATACTCTCTGATTAGGATATTGTCCGTATGCTTGTAGACAGAATAGTGGAGATTCTCGTTGCAGGCGTTGAGTACTAGGTAGTGCCCGTCTTGATCATACCTCTTGGCTCTAAAGGTGTGCTCTAGGGCGAGGTGATCGATGCGCACGACAGACTCCTTGACGTCAAAATCCTCGGGCTCTAGTACATCTCTAATGAAGGTGAGTCGGGCCGCATCGGATATGTCTTGAGAGAAGGAGAGGTAGGTCGCTATGGGGGCTTGATCGTCTCTGTGTAGAGCCTCTTTTAGCTCGTCTACGATGCCTGAAGCTTTAAAGATCTTGTGTAGCTCTTGATCACGACCATACCGCTTGAAGGTCTTCTCGCGGTCTACCATCTGAGAGAAGATGTCTCCGTGGTAGTGGGGCGTATTGCTATGATAAGCATTCTTGTAGCTCTTGCCATAGATGATCTTGTCACTAGCCGTATCTTCGTAGAAATAAAGCCAAAAGCGATCTTCATTATTAGACGGAGTCACACGATAGACTACATCATCGGAGATGATCGCTCCGATGATGTAATACTTGTCTATGTATAATGCTAGAGACTGAGACATAGATCGTACTAGTTAAATACTCTCTTGATGAGCGTCTCTAGGAAACAAGCTCCCTCTGCAATGATGAGTGGCTGATGATAGTGAAAACCATCTCGCTGGTTGCTACGAGCCTTCTTGTACTCGTCATCAGAGTTACAGATGAAGCTCGCAATCCGGTTGGGTAGATCTGCTAAGTCTTCGTATAGACTCTCTGCTTGAGGGTAGAGATGCGTCTTCTGGCAGACGAAGTCAATGAAGATGTTGATAAACTTCTCAAAGTTTGGCACGCTCTGGAATGTGAAGTTGTTCATCTCATTGGTGAAGTAGTCTCCCGTCAGCTCATCATCTACACGTAGTGTACGTATGCTACCATCCTCCATGGTGTACTTAACATCATCCTCTCCACAGATGTCGGAAGATACTCCTGACTCCTTTTTGTGGAGCTCCTTCGAATTGACGAGACCCTTTGCTACTTCGGCTTTGTTGTCTACAGCGATCTCCTCTCGATAGGACACTTGCATCTCCTTATCTATGACACACCTTACGCCTGCATTGAGACATGCTCCGTAGTACTCGTTGGTGAGTCTGTTGCCTGCAGAATTTTTCAACCAATGGAAGAGACGTCCGCCCTTACCAAAAGAGAGTATATCAACTCGTGAGACTTGGTCTAACTGCTCCACCTTGATAGTCTTACCTATTAGCATGCCAGAGTAGAAGAGGAGTAGCCCAGTTACATAAGCTGGTATTGTGAAGACGGACTTGGCATTGTTGTCTATGGAGCGATAGAACTCATCATACTCCTCTTCCGTTTGTAGCTGATCGAAGATGCTGTTGAGAAAGTAAGGAGCCTTCGAAGGCTCGCTTTGGAGTGCCTTGATGTTGCTGACATTGACATTGGTACGTCTCCCCTCGTGAAAGGAGATCAGCGCTTCTCTAAACTCTTGGGACTTGATGACTGTGTTGAAGAAGACTCCTGCAGCCATTCGCACAGAGCTCTCTCTCAGGAGCGATGCCCGGTTTCCGTTGTTGGGGTCTCTGCCTAGGATGAGTATATCACTGGTGCTACCTCCTACATCAATGCCAAGGAATAGATTGTCTACATTGAGACCGAACTCCTGTGACAAGGCAAAGCTACAGACAGCCTCAGCCTCTGTCGTAAGTTGGTCGCCAAGCTCAGGCTTCCGCTGATTGGAAATCGGCGTTAGCTTGCACAAGTCCTCATAGATGCGCTCTAGCTCTGTACGGTCGGCAGGCATCATAGATCCTGGATAGCTCCAGACAAGCTTGGCTGGACGAATTCTATTTTTGTAGAGGTAAGCACATGCTTGGAGCCAAATGGTCTTAAGGAATGCACTCTTCTTGAGTAGCCCACGGTTATCGCTAAGCCACTTCATGTTGTAGTGCAGGGTGCCTGCTTGCGTCGTGATGGCAAAGCGATCCATCTTGCGAACCAATACGTTGGGACGATTGACGGGTACGCCTCCTGCAATTTCTAAGGCCTCGTTGTGGGTGTTGTAGCGTGAGTCCTGCTCGTGTAGCCAAGACTTAATCTGACCATTGGAGGCGGGGTAGTTGGAGAAGAATAGTAGCTCGTTGTTTTCGGCTACGGCTTTTAGGTTGTTGTTTTCCTTGCCTACGACTACTAAGCGGTAGTTCTCAAACTGTATCGGAGCTGGCTCTCTGTCGCCCTCATTGTAGAAGAGACACGTATTGTTGCTTCCGAAGTCTATACCGACCACCGCCTCTGTCTGTGGAGGTAAGGAGGAGCGATCCTCCACGATCTGTGGACGGAATATAAGGAACCCTGCATGGCTTGGCTTGCCCATATCCTTAACGTATGCTACGACGCCTCCTAGAGGTTTGTCTGTGCAGATGATGTTGTACTTGTGTAGATCCTCGCCTTCGCCAGCAGGGTAGGTGATGAGCTTCTTGACATCTACTTGCTTGGGCTCGTCTACCTCAGCTTGGTAATCTCCTGTCCAAAAAGAGCCGTTGATAGTCTTGATAAACTTGTTTTGGACCTTAAAGATAGGCTCAAAGAGCTCTTGTGCATCTGAGGTGAACTCAGAGTAAAGGTAGTACTTGCTCCAATGCTCTGAGACGAAGTTGGGCCACATGATAACCTTGCCGAGGTCCGTCATCCAGTGGATGGCATACTCTCGCGTGTTGAGCGTGACGCGCTGACCATCCACCTTGACTGAGAGTGTGGCAGCTAGTTGCCCTGAGTCTGTGATCACGCCTGAGAGAGCTACGTTGTCAGAGTCACTGTAGCCTAGCATCCCAGAGAGATCGTTTTTGAAGACATCTACACCAGACTCCGATAGGGGGATAGTAAAGTAATAGTTCTTCTTAGACTGTAAGTCTTTTGTCTTTAAGTAAAAGACGGGTGCTTCGGATAGCTTAGGACGGGCATCTTCATCTTCTACCCAGCCGATGACAAACTTGTCGTCGCTCAGTAGCTTTTGGATATCCCCGATAAGTTTGTATTCACCGCCTCCTTCATTTGTATAGGTAAAAGTGTAGTCGTCTAGTTTCAGATAGACAGGCACATTGCTCTCAAAAAGCAAAGAAAATGGACACTCCAGATTGGAGTAGGAGGCTATAGGGCCTCTGTCCCTCAGGTTAGAGCCTTTCTGACGTAGCTCCTCCTCCCACAGCCGGCTCATCTGCTTGAACCCATTGATCTCCTCGTGAGACTTATCTCCTCGCTGAGAGTTGATCTTTTCTTCAAAAGCTCTCAGGTTGCTGTTGAGGTTCTTGACAAAGAGGTATAGTTTTTGAAGATGATCTGGAGATAAGTAGGGGTCTGGACTCTCAAATCTCCCGCCTCGGTACCAGCTTATGTCGCTAGCCTCAGGCAGATGGTCATACTCCACACCAGTGAATACGCCCGTCATCGGGGAGGTCCCTCCGACCAAGCAGTCACGATAGTAGATCAACTGTATGAAAGGCTGCGTATCGGGCTCTGTAGCTAGCTTGTCTTGGTTGCTCCAAAGGTCTCGGTCGTCAAAGAGCATACGCCCGAAGGATGATGCAATGCCATAAGCCTGACCATTGACATCCATCTCTATAGGATTAGAAAAGCGGATCCGGTCTGGATACAAAGCTATTACAGCTAGTAGTCCCTTCCACTCATCATATAGCATCTCATAGAACTGCTGTAGTCCCGAGCTGTCGATGTTTGGATCGGGTGTGGCGAGGGTGTTCAGAGCAAACTTAAAGAGCTTAGCACGAGCCCAGGGTGTCGGAATGCCTGAGATTAGTGTGTTTAGTTTGTCCGCTGTGAGGTCATCAAGGATTTTGCCCGTTTCGATGCCTTGGATGTATGATACGGGTATGTTGAGTTCGTTCCACTCTCCTGGGGTGCCCGTTGTTAGGTTGGTATAACTCTTTATCAGTAACGCTTTAGACATAGTTGTATCCGATGTGTCAGTTGAACTTATATAGCTTGGCTAGCGTGTCAAAGATGAGCTTGTAGAGTTGCTCTCCCTTGTTGCTGATTTGGTTCCACTCTCGCTTTTGGGCGTCATCTCGTACGCTGATAAGCATCTTCTTGAAGGGGTCAAACTTTGACTTATTAAGAAGTATCCCCGTCTTAGAGTACTTGTTGTCCTTACCTACACCCTCATTACGATAGAGCTTATCGTTCCAATCGTACTTCATAAGCTCTCTAAAGCTGGTCGGTGAAAACAAATCTGCATGAAACAGGAAGGAGTCTCCACCACCTGCAGATCTATGGAGCTGACGTAGCCATCCTTCCTGTAGGGTGTCGTCACTGAGTTTCTTGACGAAGAATAGATTGAAATAGTCGCGTAGGCTTGTGACTTGCGTTACATCCATCTCGGTGAACTCTTGAATTTCTTTTTGATCTCCAGAGCGTACACTCTCGACGAAGTCCTTGTCGTTGCAAAAGAGGGAAAAGGCGATGAGCATGCCAAACCTCTGAGCAAACTCCTTGGCCATATCCTTGCCTACGAAGTCTTGAAAGTCTAGCTTACCTGTATCGCTGATGGCTCGGTACATGTAGTCCGTTTGATTCTGAGTCTTGTTGTCTCTAAGCTGGCTCTCGTCCATGCGATAAAAGCTGAGAGCGGCGCACGCTGCTAGTAACTCGATGTAGTGCGAGTCATTCTTCTGTTGCTCTCCTCCAGTGATGGTCTCAGTAATCCTGTCAGACTGCTTCTGCATAGGATCCCAGTCTAGACCGCTTGTGCCGAGCATATAGAACTTCTGGTAGGTGCTTGCGACAGTCTTGTCATCGTTATAAAACATCATAGCGACCTGAGAGTTCAGTGCAAACTTATCACTCGTCGCAATGACCTTCTGATTGCTAAGCTCACTACCTGAGGGAGCCTTGAAGGTAAAGTAGGCTGTCAGTAGTGTAGAGCCAAAGTAAGCATTGCTCAGTACGTTTGCGACACCATTACTCATAATGCCAGCAGCTCGAGATATAGCTTGGGGGATAATAGGAATAGAGGAGGCACCCGTACCACCAAAGACAGAGCCTAAGATGAAGACACGGGGCTGACCATTTTGAGCAGCAGTCGTTAGTCTGCTCAAAAAGCGCTTTAAGTCGTTGTCTCGAGCAGACTGAGCTGCCTCTATGATAGAGTGGTACATCATCATAGAGCCTAGGTGCGTCTGAGCTCGATAGCCATGACGCAGATTGAAGTTTTGCACATTGTTAGAGAAGACTAGGTCTGCTAGATCAGCCTCCTCACGATTGTGATAGTGCGTGTCATCATATCCGAAGACAGCTCTAAAGGTGCTCTTCTGCTCATAGTTGGGACTAAACTCGTAGTACTTCAAGTTAGCAGAGAAGAAGGTGTTAGACAGAGCTACTCTATCAGCCTCTTTGCTCCCTTTGGCATTACAGTAAGCCTCTTTGACCTCTTTGAGTCTAGAGAAGTTGCCATTGTTCTTGTCAGTGTCTAGAGCGAGTAGATGTATCTCTGTATCGTCAAACATCCCCATAGCACAGAGGTGTATCAGAGACTCGATGCAGCGCATCCCTGTACCTCCGATCCCTAAAACAAAAAATGGTGTAGGCATAACTATCTGTGATTACTTTTTTTCTTTACCAAGGATTGAGCCAAACTTCGAGCGACGGAAGGCAAACATAAGTATCACCCCGACGACTAAATAGATACCTAGATTGATTCCTACGCATTTGAGGTTGCAGGCTGCGAACATATTCTGGAGCCCCACATTCTTTATGTAGCTCATCACTACTAGGTCGTTGTACATCCAAAATCCTAGTACAGCAACGGCTCCAATGACAAGATACACGATGCGACGCTTGATATAAGAGCGATCATGGCCACCCTCCCAAGGGATCAGATAGGTGGAGATAAGCCATGCTAGGGCTAGAGCTATGAGACTTACCACGATCGCATAGATCATGGTGCTATTCATCAACTGATTCAGTTGGCTGACGTTGGTTACTGGTGTCATAAGTATGTGTTGGTTTGAGTTATTATCGTTGGTTTGCCTTTACATAGATGGTGTAGATAGGGCAAGACTTCATCTTGGCAATGATGTCGGGATCAGCTAGGCACTGCTCTATACTAGATACGATAGAGACGTTTTGAGATCCAGGCATATCTATACTGTCGAATGAAAACATTCCCTTGTATTGATCCCCCAGCTCTACGTCTGCCACGCTGAGCCGAATCATAAAGTAGTTAAAAGGACTCCCGTCAAGTGCTGATGCGGGGTTGTAATACTCCGTATCAAAGTGAAGATTGATTACAGAGTCGTCGAGCCAAGCCTTATCGTCTATCTTGACAAAGTGGTCACATTCGCTAGATGTGGTCTGCTCTTCAGGAGACATCTCCGCTTCTCTGCTGTTGTAGTAGTCGGCGTAAGCTTGATTGATATTGTAGACTGTCGCTTTAATCTCCGTGATATGACAGCCTCCGAAGCTACTCTTATCTAGATGCAGACCTGACGTGAAGGGGATCCCTTCGGGGAGGGCGTCTCCAGTCTCAGGATCTATAGCATTGACGAGTAGAGGCTCTATGCCATTCTTCCAGTCTATCTCCCAGTCCTGTATCTCATAGGATCCGCCTGGGGTGGCTTTAGCACTCAGTATGGAGTGAGGCGAAGAGGTCTGTCCCCCCTCTGTGTAGAGTGCTGGGTGATCTGCAGATAGGTGAAAGAGCTGTACGCCATCGTACTGGCTTCTATCTACTGTCTGTTTAATGCGCTCATAGATATTCCCTGCGAGACGGTTGTCAGTAAAGATGAAGTAAAAACGCTTCTTCTGATAGGTCTCGCCCTTGTATACCTCTTCGTAGGGCTCTATATAGATGTAGATGTCGTGACCTCTTTTGAGCCAAGTCTTAAAAGCTTCTGCCATATAGGGGTTGTTGATGTTCCCTAGTGCTATCGAAGGTTGAAAGTACTCCCCATCGGTCAGTAGCACTCCTTCGGTATGACCATGTGCTATGCGTTCTGCAGCTGTTTTGATGTCTGCATAGTTGACCTCGCTCACACTGCGTAGTAGTAAAAAGGTCGAGTCGGCTGAGTGCTCCTCTATGGTACTGCCCTTGATGGCAAAGAAGCTTTTCGCCGCATTTGTCCAAGAGGGTACGAGAGCTTGAAAGAATGGAGAGCTTTGCCCTAAAGCGATACAGGTGGAGTAATCCACATAGAGTGCCAGCTGATCGGGGTCGATAGCATCAATCTCCTCACGATAGTAGGTGTCGTGAAAGTCTGGGAGATACTTCGTATCAGGAGCTGTAGGTATCTTATTACTACAAGATACGAGCTGTAAGAGAGCGTAGCTTGCTAGAGTGATTGTAAGCAGACGTGCTGAAATCTTGTTCATAGACTCTTAATTGATTAGTTCTTTGTCATATTGAGTGGAGTAGGGTGGGGCGCTTACTTCTTACACCAGCGGAAGACTTCTCCACACCATAGCACTAAGCTCGTAGAGAGTACGATGATCGCCCAGCTGACGAGATCTAGTGGTTCTACACGAAACATCTCTCCACCAAACGTCGTGATAACCACCTGTCCTATGACGATAATACTCGCAATGAATAGGAAGTTACGACAATGCTTGAGATCTGCTAGCGCAGACTTGCCTGAGTGAAAGGCCTTGGCGTTGAACATATTCCAAAACTGAAGGAATACAAAGAAGCAGAAGAACACAGTTAGTTCATAACTACTGAATGCACCCTGGTTAAAGTCAAAGAAGTGACGTCCTAGCTCTGCAAAGCTAAACTCAGTCAGAGTAGTCACCTCCGCATACTTGAAGTACTGCATGACAGCAAAGAGTAGCACGACGAAGAAGCTCCCGAGACCAAATATGCGCTTGGCCATAGCTGGCGATATGATATTGTCCGTTTGCTTGCGAGGCTTGCTCTTCATGACTCTACTACTAGGAGGTAGTGAGGCGAGAGCTAGCGCAGCAAAGGTGTCCATAATCAAGTTGACCCAAAGCATCTGTGTCACTGTCAGAGGGCTTTCGGTATCTAGGAATGCACCTATCAGCACAATGATACAGGCTGCGACATTGATCGTCATCTGGAAGAGGATGAAGCGCTGTATGTTGAGATACAGAGAGCGCCCCCACATTACCGCCTTAGAGATAGAGGCGAAGGAGTTGTCTAGAATTGTGATATCACTTGCCTCCTTAGCCACAGAGGTGCCGTCACCCATAGAGAGACCTACGTGAGCACGATTGAGAGCAGGAGCATCGTTGGTGCCATCTCCAGTGACAGCGACTACCTCTCCCTGCTCCTGCAAGAGTCTTACGAGACGCTCCTTGTCCATAGGACGAGCACGGCTTACGATTCGCACATCTTGTACACGGGAGGCAAGCTCCTCGTCACTCATCTGAGCAAACTCAGCTCCTGTGATGATGTTTCTCTCGGTACAAGAGTCGTCCCACAGTCCGATCTGACGTCCTATCTCTTTAGCCGTACCAGAGGTATCTCCAGTGACAATCTTCACCTGAATGCCAGCATCTGTACAGCTCTGGATGGCTGCTGGGACTTCGGGGCGGATAGGATCGCTAATACCTACGACTCCGATAAAGGTGAGTGCGTCAACGGCTAGCTTGTTGTCTACAAATGGGGTGGCGCCATCAAGAGGTGCGTAAGCAAAACCTATGGTGCGCATAGCACGAGACTGATAGCTTAGCAGTAGATCTTCGTAGTGGCTACGAGTAGCTGTGCTGAGAGAGCAGTGCTGCATCACGATCTCTGGAGCTCCCTTGATCAATAGATGATCTACTCCATCGATCTGGATGACAGATGCCATATACTTGCGCTCAGTAGAGAAGGGTAGCTGAGATACTAGAGGGTAGTCCTGACGTAGCTCTTTGTAGTCTAACCCCTGCTGATGTAGCCATAGGAGTAGTGCTCCCTCTGTAGGATTGCCTAGTACGGTGGGGTGCTCGCTGTCATGCTGGTCAAGGTGTGCCGTAGAGTTGACAGCCATAGAGAGGTGGACTAGTTGCAGAGAAGTGCCCTCTACAAAGGAGGTGTCTGTGACGGTCATTCTGTTTTGTGTCAGAGTGCCAGTCTTGTCGGTGCATATCACCGTTGCTGCGCCCATAGTCTCACAGGCATGCATACGCCGTACGAGGTTGTTGGTCTTCATCATACTACGCATACTATAGGCTAGACTGAGGGTCACGCTCATAGGTAGCCCCTCTGGAACTGCAACGACAATCACCGTGACAGCTATCATCACTTTCTGAAGGAAGTAGCTCAGCGTATGTGCCCAGTCAGCGTTGCTAAAGCCACCCTGCATTGCGTAGATGATAGCAGACCCAACGAGGATGAGAATGGCAATCGCATAGCTAACCTTAGTGATCAGATCTGCTAGACCATCTAGCTGGTTGTTGAGGGGAGTCTTGACGCTATTATCCATTTGAGCACCCTCGTAGACACGGCCATACTCTGTCGCATCTCCGACCTTATCGATCTTAAATATACAATGCCCATCTAGGACAGACGTCCCACGGCAGATGTAGTTCGTCGGATAAGTGGCCTCGCTGTCAAAATCTTCGGGATTTGTACTCTTCTCTATATGAGGCTCTCCTGTCAGTGAGGACTCGTCCATCTGTAGTGAGATGCACTCGATAAGGGTACCATCTGCTGGAACCTCCTCGCCCGTCTCTAGTAAGACGACGTCTCCTACGACAAGCTCTTTCTTGAGGATTTGGGAGATTTGACCATCGCGATAGACCTTATAGAGGATATCTTCATTCACCTGGTTGAGTATCTCAAACTCCTTCTCGCTCTGTAGCTCGAAGTAAAAGGCGACACCCGTAGCGAGTAGTACGGCTAGCAAGACACCTGCAGGCTCTAGAAAGAGAGCTAGACTGCGCTCTCCTATTACGAAGTACTCGTAGCAAGAGACACCCAGCGATAGAAACATCGCCACAAGTAGAATGATGATGATGGGGTCTTCAAACTTCTCGAGAAACTTCTTCCAGAGAGACTCCTTTTTAGGTGGTGTCAACTCGTTGGAGCCGTACTTTTTGCGACTCGTTGCTACCTCGGCAGAGGTGAGTCCGAGGTGAGAACTATGTGAAATGGGTGATACAGGTGTAGTAGACATACGTATTATATATGGACTCTAGTTATATGATTTCTTGATTATAGGCAGGCTCAGCTGAAGGCTTGTCATACCGCCATCCAAAAGTCAAAACATCTCCTTAGCACTACTAGGTACTGTCGTAAAGTTTCCGTCTCCTTGAATAGATAATTCGTAGGAGCGAATCTTGTCTTTGAGTCTCGTAGGCTTGCCATCTTTAGAAAAGGTCTCACCTTTAGTAAAGCCTCCGATGATGCTCTCTGACATCGCCTTCTCAGGAGACCAATCATTGCCACAGTAGAAGAAGGTCTGGTAGATGCGCCCATTGGGTAGCTGTATTGAGGCTGACTGATCTCGTCTGACGTAGATATGCCCTGCGACACGCCCACTGGGGTTGTCATATTTGACGATGACAACCACGTCTGATTGGTGAGGCGCTTTGACCTTTATCGTGGCGTGAGGCTCGTCACTAAGGAACGTTTGGTTCTTGCCATATTGCGCTTCATAAGGGAGGGCTCCATTGTCGAGTGAGTTAGACTCACTCAGCTCTTCCATAGGCAAGCTCTCATTGCTCCCCTCCATAAGTTGCTCCGATCCAGCCTTGCTATCTAGCGAGCTACTCTTGTCATACTGCGTGGTACCCCTTTTGCTACAAGAGGGTAGCACAACCATCGCAAAGCTACACAACACCACCCCGAGTATTAACGTAGCGTGTCTAAGGATAGCTGACACTCGAGGGAGTATATCCTCTTTAAAAACGACAAGGGACAACCCACTCTTGAAGAGAGGCTGCCCCTGGATTGCTGTATAGTCGCTTAGTCGCTGATTGCTGTATGTACCACACCTATGCTGTCGATATAGACCGCTCTCATAGGAGCTAGATGAAGAGGTGGCTCCTATTGGGCTTCCACTGTTAATGGAAGTTAATTCGGGGGGGGGTAAACATATTGTTGCGTTTCTAATTGTATTGCAAAGGTACATCATTGAGATGAGACTTACAAGTAGTAATTACACCCGCTAGTCGGGGCTACTTCTTTAGTGGAGATCTCTGATTATCCAATGAGGAGTAGCAAACTCTTCGGACTTGTTATTTCATTCTTCGGAAGTATGATTTGCTTCTTCGAAAGTTTCAGTTCTCTTCTTGGCGGATACTTCTTGTTTCCCACGTGGCAATTTTCGAATCCCCACGTAGGGAAAAAACTTTTTCCACGTGGGCGAGAAATAAAACTTCGGAGGAATCAAATGAAACTTCGGAGAAATCATTTCGCCCCTACGTGGAGAATAAAAAATAGCTGCGTGAAGATTTGACATTCTCCACGTGGCTATCTTGTTTTATAGTCTCAGTTGATTGGAATACGCCAACCTCTATCTCTCCCAGCATCTCAAAATAGAGATGAATCCTGTACGCCCAAAAAGGTGTCGTCTGTCAAATCGGGTCAAAACGATGAGATAAAAGCACGAAATCGGGTCACGTATGACCCGATTTTGCGCAAAAAAGTAGTCTTTATGTCCCAATAGAAAGCGAGCCAGCTCTCTGACTATAAGCGTCGGGGAGCTGGCTCTGTGTGTATATAAGGCTCTGTGTATAGTCTTATAGCTGTACTGTCGGAGTCTTGGTGTAGATCCCTATGGGGAGGGTCATAAAGGCGGGCTTTATAAAGCGTACATACTCAAAGTAGATACCTAGAGATGCGTTGTAATATTGATAGAGGTGGAGCTGACCTTGCTCGTTTTCAAGTATCTGATCGCCCTTGTAGGCAAAGCCGTTTTTCGTCATAAACTCCTTGATGATGGCGTTGTCCCCATCGATCTTAGCATTTTCCCACTCGGGAGAGAAGTCATAAGAAATCTGCTCTATAGTGGAGCCACTTTTTGACTCGTAGGCGTAGCTTATCGTACGGGGCTTGTTGCGATCAGCGGGGTCGAGCTTGAAGGAGAAAGGCATGATTACCTTGATGGCATTATGCTTATAGCCAGCATCAGGATTGGCTGGCTTGAACTCGATGTCGCAGTCGGGGTGGATCTCTTTCTCACGGGCGATGATAGGGCTGTCCTTGCTAATCGTCTGGCCGAAGACATCTAGCAGTGGTAGGTAGAGCGCCTGGAAGGTTGGCTTCTCTGGCGTAGGCTCCTTGTGATAGAGGTCGGGAGCGTCCTCAAATGTGATGAAGGCTCCAGGTCTCTTGTCGGAAAGACGAAGACGTACGGCGAGGTCTTTGTTGACAAACTTCTCGGCGTAGTTTTGGAAAGCGCCCTCGTAAGTGAAGCCGTTGAGCTCGAAGTAAGAGCGTAGCTCGGGTTGTCTGTACATAGCCATTGTGAAGCGGTCAGTGCGTACTACAGGCCCTGACTTGCCCTCGTCTTTGGGGTTGATGTCGTAGCGGACAAATGTGAAGTTCACCTTGCTAGGGTCTATCGCCTGATAGGTGACACTGGTAGCCGTCTTCTTAGTCTGCTTGCGTAGCCCGAGCTGCTTTTCGTAAGCCTCGATCTCCTCAAAGGTGTAGGCACTCATCTTGGTCTCCTTCTTGAGATAAGGGAAGTCTTTGATCTGTAGGATACCTGCGAGCTGGGAGGGGTCGCCAGCAGACTGGTAGGCGATGGCCCATGAGCTTTCGTTGACCTTAGAGAAGACGAGTAGGTAGGTGCCGTTGGAGTAGGCGATGCCCTTGACTTCGGGGACCTTCTGATAGCCAGCATCGCTAAGGAGGATCTCCATATTGTCATTGATGTCGTCTCCCTCGGCGACTAGCTTGGTTGCAATCTGTATGGAAGAGGTCTCAAGGAGAGACTCCTTGGGGTTGATGACATAGAGTCGTGAGGGCTGCTGTCCCTTGGGGTCATTGGTCTTGTAGCGGAGGATCTTCTTGCCTTTGTTATCTACGGAGCCTTCGAAGGTAGCACCCTTGCTCTGCTCAAAGGCTTGGACTGCCTTCTCGCCTCCGAGCCAATCAACGCAGGGGAAGGGGATGGCGGTGAGCTCGCCATTGTCATCTAGCTCTAGGATGGACTGGAAGGGCTGTGGGTCGGGATTAGGATTAATGCCAGTTGTGTCGGTGCCTATTGTGTCGGGACCTGGGTTGGGTTCTTGTTTGGGGTCGCAACTACTCATCGCAAGAGTCACGCAGACGATTGCCGTGAGTGTTGCTAAGAGACGCTGTAAGTTTGTCATAATGGTAAGTTTATGTATGTGATGATGAGAAAAATGAAAGCGAGTAGGGGACAAGCTGTGGGTGCAACTAGTATGAGACGGAGTAAGAGGTCTTGGAGCTGTACTCCTGAATCTTACTGAGCTCTCTCTTGCCGTCCACGCCTTAACCCCAACTCGCTCTATAGTCGGTTGTCAGACTGTCCTTGTCTATCCGATGATAACGATGTCTGTACCCTCTAGGATAGAGTCTCCAGCCTTGACTTTGACCTCGGTGATGGTGCCGTCGCACTCAGCGTTGATGCCGTTCTCCATCTTCATAGCTTCGAGCACGGCGACCTGCTGACCACGCTTAACCTGCTGGCCGACCTGTACGTCTACGGATATGATGACGCCAGGTAGGGGAGCCTTGACTGCTTTGCCCTTGCCTGTGGCGGCTGGTGCCGCAGCGGGTGCAGGAGCTACAGTAGCAGCGGGTGCAGCTGCAGGAGCAGGCTTGGAGACCTTGGGTGTCTCCTTTTTCTCCTGTATGATCTCGACGCTGTATGGGGTGCCGTTGACCTCTAGCTGAGCTTGGTCACCCTCGATCTTGTCTATCTTGACGGCGTACTCTTTGCCATCGATCTTATACTTATATTCTTTCATAAGGGGTTTGATATGGGTGCTTAGCAAGCTAACGTGCTAGCCTGCTAAGGTACTGCCGTTTAGGATTAGATGTAATACTGCTTCTGTGGTGTGACACGCATATTCTGTAGCTTGAATGACCAAGGGTCGAACTCTTTGTGTCGTATCGTAAGCTGATAGGACTCCTCGTCGTGAGGGGTGCCTAGCGCCTGCGCTAAGGCAAGTGCTATAGCAACCTCTTCGGGAGAGGGTGCTGTAGCGACCTTCTTAGCTTTCCGAGCGGGTGCCTTCTTACCCTTTTCTATCTTCTTGGTAGCCATCGGTAGGAGGGGTTAGAGAGGTACGTTGTCATGCTTCTTAGCGGGGAGCGTCTGACGCTTCGTGCGTAGCTGCTGTAGCGCGCGGATGATGCGGAAGCGGGTGTTCCTTGGCTCGATGACATCATCGATGTAACCATAGGAAGCAGCATTGTATGGATTGGCAAAAGCCTCACGATACTCCTCTTCCTTCTCCAGAGCTGTCTTGGCAGGATCATCGCTCGCCTTGACCTCCTTGGCAAAGACTACCTCGACGGCTCCTGATGGACCCATAACGGCAATCTCAGCAGTAGGCCAAGCGTAGTTGATGTCTGCGCGAAGGTGCTTAGAGCCCATCACGATGTAGGCACCGCCGTATGCCTTGCGTAGGACGACTGTGATCTTAGGTACGGTAGCCTCGCCGTAAGCGTAGAGAAGCTTAGCACCGTGTGTGATGACCGCATTGTACTCCTGACCTGTACCTGGGAGGAAGCCTGGTACGTCGACGAGTGTTACGATGGGGATATTGAAAGAGTCGCAGAAGCGTACGAAACGTGCTGCCTTGCGAGAGGAGTTGCAGTCGAGGCTACCAGCCATTACCTTCGGCTGGTTGGCTACGATACCGACGCTCTGCCCGTTGAAGCGTGCGAAGCCGACGATGATGTTGCGTGCGTAGTCACGATGTACCTCGAGGAACTCGCCGTGGTCTACGATTGCTCCGATCACCTCGTACATATCGTAAGCACGGTTTGGCGAGTCAGGGATAATCTCGTTGAGTAGCTCCTCGCAGCGGTCTGCGGGGTCGTCGCAAGCGACGAAGGGTGGCTCCTCCATATTGTTCTGTGGTAGGAAGGAGAGCAGCTGACGAATGAGCTGAAGACCAGCCTCGTCGTTGTCTACAGCGAAGTGTGCCACACCACTCTTAGAAGCGTGTACGTCGGCACCGCCTAGCTCCTCCTGGGTGACGTCCTCGCCAGTGACCGTCTTGACCACCTTAGGACCTGTGAGGAACATATAGCTGGAGTTGCGTACCATAATGTTGAAGTCGGTCAGTGCGGGCGAATAGACAGCACCACCAGCGCAGGGACCGAAGATACCAGAGATCTGAGGGATGACACCCGAAGCGAGGATGTTGCGCTCGAATATCTCACCGTAGCCACAGAGTGCGTTGACCGCCTCTTGGATACGAGCGCCACCCGAGTCGTTGAGACCGATACAAGGTGCACCCATAGTCATAGCTAGATCCATCACCTTGCAGATCTTAGCCGCAAGCATCTCACCGAGTGCGCCACCTATGACGGTGAAGTCCTGAGCGAAGACGTAGACGAGACGTCCGTCGATGGTACCACTACCTACGACGACACCATCGCCGAGGAACTTCTTCTTCTCCATACCAAAGTTCGTGCAGCGATGCTGGACGAACATATCAATCTCCTCAAAGGAACCCTCATCAAGGAGCATAGCTATACGCTCACGAGCTGTGTACTTGCCCTTGGCGTGTTGCTTCTCAATGCGTGCCTCGCCTCCACCGAGACGAGCCTCCTCACGCTTGGCAAGGAGCTGCTTTATCTTCTCTTGTTGTACACTCATTATACTATGTAGCGTTTGTTTGATTGGACGATATTACTTAGCGACATCCTTGCAGTCGCAGATCTCTAGGAGTATGCCGTGTGCACTCTTGGGGTGTACGAAGGCAATGTTGAGACCCTCGGCACCTTTGCGAGGCTTCTCATCGATGAGGCGTATGCCTTTGCCCTTGAGCTCCTCGAGGGCTGGTGCTACATCGTCTGACGAGAGTGCTAGGTGGTGGATACCTTCGCCGCGCTTCTCGATAAACTTGGCTATGGGACTCTCATCGCTCGTAGGCTCTAGGAGCTCTAGCTTGACCTTGCCTATCTTGAGGAATGCGGTACGCACCTTTTGGTCGGCGACCTCCTCAATGTTGTAGCAGGTTAGTCCGAGGACTCCCTCGAAGAAGGGGAGAGCCTCCTCTATGCTCTTGACTGCTATCCCAAGATGCTCGATGTGTGACAGATTCATACGCGATATTGTTTTTTGATTTGTGTGTCTATTCAAAGGAAGAAGGGACTGCGTCCTCCAAACGGGGATAATCTCTCTAGAGACTATCACCGACTGCAAATATAATAATAATCGCTCACGTAGCGAAAGGGTTTGACGCCCAAATGTCGATTTGCTCTCTCGGGGGAGCTAGTTCAGGCGAAGGTGAGCGCATGGACGGGTGGGCGACTGGTCAGTTGACCGTCACGGTAAGCGACCTGTCCATTGACCCAAGTAGCTACGATGCGATGCGAGAAGGTGTAGCCCTCTAGAGGCGACCAACCACACTTGCTGTAGAGACTTTCCGTAGTGACCATAGTCTCTTGATGAGGATCTACGAGGACTAGGTCAGCGTAGTAGCCTGTGCGTATGTAGCCTCGCTCACGAACCCCAAAGAGCTGGGCAGGAGCGTGTGCCATCTTCTCAACCACCAGCTCGGGCGACCAAAGCCCCTCGTGAGCTAGCTCTAGCATCATCAGGAGACTGTGCTGTACGAGTGGACCGCCAGAGGCAGCCGTGAGAGCATCGCCCTCCTTGTCGGCTAGCGTGTGGGGCGCATGATCGGTGGCAACTACATCGATGCGCCCATCTACGAGCGCTTGGCGGAGTGCCTCACGATCGCGAGCCGTCTTGACGGCGGGATTCCACTTGATGCGGTTGCCTAGGCGACTGTAGTCCTCGTCGGTAAACCATAAGTGGTGGACGCACACCTCAGCGGTGATGCGCTTCTCAGGCGAAAGCGGAGCTACCGAAAGGAGATTCATCTCCTCTGCTGTGGATAGGTGTAGTATGTGCAGTCTAGCACCGAGACGCTTGGCACGCTCTATGGCACTGCGTGAAGACTCGTAGCATGCCTCGCGAGAGCGTATCAGTGGGTGTGTCTCGATGGGTGGGTGCCCGTCGTAGCGCTGGCGGTAGATCTCCTTATTGCGTGTGATGATCTCCTCGCTCTCGCAGTGCGTGGCGATGAGTTTGGGCGCATAGGCGAAGAAGTAGTCGAGCGCCTCCTCACTGTCCACCAGCATATTCCCCGTGGAGGCTCCTAGGAAGAGCTTGTACCCTGGGATGAGGGCTGGGTCAATGGCGCACGCTTCGGGTGCGTTGTCATTGGTCCCGCCGAAGTAGAAGGCGTAGTTTGCCCAGCTCGTCTCCTGAGCGCGTTGACGCTTGTCGAGGAGCGCCTCGAGAGTAACCGTCGGGGGCTTCACATTCGGCATATCCATATAGGAGGTGACACCCCCCGCCACGGCAGCACGACTCTCGTGCGCTATGTCTCCCTTGTGGGTTAGTCCAGGCTCTCTAAAGTGTACCTGATCATCGATGCAGCCAGGTAGTAGCCAAAGCCCGTACGCCTCCACGATCTCCGCTCCTTGGAGCAGTTCGTCTGGGAGGTCAGACGCCTTGTCGATACCTATATATATAGACTCAATACGCTCGTCGGAGAGGCATACGGAGCCGATGACCTGTCGACCTTCATTGATAATGGTCGCTCCGAGTATGATCTGTCGCATATTATTCAGCAGGATTACGACGCTTGGGAAAGCCCTTGAAGATCCGCCAGTAGCGTAGCTTGAGGACGCCCGTGAAGGCTTCTCCAAAAATCGAGCCATTCATCTTCGAGCTACCAAGCTTACGATTGACAAAGGTGATGGGCACCTCCTTGATCTTGAAGCCTAGACAATGCGCTGTGTACTTCATCTCAATCTGGAAGGCATAGCCCTTGAAGTGTACCTCATCTAGTCTCATCGTCTCCAGCACCTCACGTCTGTAGCAGACGAAGCCGGCCGTGGTGTCTCGTACGGGTAGCCAAGTGATGATGCGAACGTAGACCGATGCGAGGTAGCTCATCAAGATACGGTTCAGAGGCCAATCCTTGACCCCACCACCCCGTACATAGCGCGAACCCACCGCCACATCGTAGCCCTCCTCCGAGACCGCACGTAGGAGGTGTGGCAACGCTGATAGGGGATGGCTAAAGTCGCAATCCATCTCGAAGATGTAGTCGTAGCCATGCTCCAGCGCCCACTCGAAGCCTGTGAGATAAGCGGTGCCTAGCCCCATCTTGCCTGGACGCACGATGAGGTGCAGGCGGTCGGTGTAGTCCGTCTCCTGTTGTAGCGTACGCACGATCTCAGCGGTGCCGTCAGGTGAATTGTCATCCAGGATCAGCAGGTCGAAAGCTTCGGGCAGTGCCAAGACGGCTCGAATCATCTCGGCGACATTCTCTCGCTCGTTGTAGGTGGGTATGATGACAAGGCTAGCGTGCATAGCGTGATGGGTCTCTGTGAGTGGTAATGCGCAGGGTAGGAAGCGCTACTAGAAGCCCCCCTGCCACAACACTACAAAGGTAGTAAAAAACTCTCTTCAGGTATCATACATTGACTATCTAGGACTATCTAGGCTGTCTGAGGACTTCAGAGTCTTCCGTCAGCTCTACTTAGATGCGGTAGGCAAAGCCCGCAAAGGCGTAGATGTTGTAAAGCGGGAAGGGCATCATCGTAAAGCTTCTGCTTAGAGCTGGCTCGAAGCTCATATTGAGCTGTGCAGTCACACCGAGACGCTGATGAAAGAAGTAGTCGAAGCCTACCCTGACACCCATATCTAGCTTGTTAAAGTGGTCTGACAGATCGTAGTCAACGAGGTGACCAGGAGAGAGTGGCAAGTCATTGAGCGTACCATCCCCATCGAGAGTCACCTTAAAGCTTTGCTGCATCAGGTAGGAGAGGTAGAAGCCCACCTGCACACGAAACTTGTCTTGGCTCGTATGGTAGGCGACCAGCATCGGGAGCGTGAGGTAGTAGTTGATGAACTCGGTGCTGTTATTGCCTGTAAAGAATCCCCAAGCAGCGTCTTTACCATCGCCCATATTGACCCTCAGATTGGTCGCATGGGTGCAGACGTACATACCCTTGCGCTCCATCTCTAGACCCGTGTCTAGGTGCCACCCTTTGGTGTCGGGGAGCTGGTAGGAGAGCCATCCCTTGAGGGCTATATTCATATGAGGATTCCACGTGTAGATCTTATCGATCGCCTTAGGCTTAGGTAGTGGGGTAGTGGCTCCGATATTTAGTCCAGCCTTGATGCCATACTCTAGATCTTCATTGCTACTCTGTCCCCATAGGAGTGGGGTCGTGATGAGTGCGAGCAAGAGGCCGAGCGCCCCTCTGTATAGTTGCTGTGTAGTCATATCTGTAGCGGGTTACTTCGTGGTGGGGATACCTAGTGTCACAACTAGGTCGTCAATGCGCAGGCAACTGCCGATAGCTCCGATGAATTCGTCGCCACGAGCACTAGACGAGAAGATGAGAGCCATATGGTACTTGCCCTTCTGGAGGTCTATCTGCTTGTATGCAGCCTCATCAACGATCTCTAGCTTTGTCTCGAAAGATGTCCAGGCTCCCTCCTTGGTAGGCTTGGGGTGTAGCTGCACTTTTGCTAGGATACGTGGATCGGTGTAGAGGTTGGTTCCGTTGAGCGGGGTGTCATCACTTGTCGTATCGTAAAAGACGCAAGCAATCGTAGCCTCGTCCTGTCCATCGATCGCCTTATTCCCCTTCGTACCATCGACCAATTTATCACCTGGGAGCCACTGATAGTATCCTTTGATAGAGAGTGGTATGGCAAAGACCGGCTGACCAAACTTCGTGGACTCTAAAGGCTTCATCATCATATTGCCTGTATCTAGGGTGCCAGCGTAGAGCGCTCCAGCGATGATACCCTTGCCAAAGAGTGCTACCCCCTTGTTGGTCATCACTTCGAGAGCTTGGCCTGTACGACCCTTAACTAGAGGGTGAATGGGAAAGTCCTCAATTTGACTCGTTCCTCCGAAAGCTGCACCTAAGTTGCTAGCGCAAGCCCAATAAGGATCGCCTGCTAGAAGCTTAGGAAGGGCCTTCTCTACGGGAAGCATAAAGGCTGCCTTATCATTAGGCTGTGCCCAGTCGTCAAAGGTGAAAGTGATCTCTTTAGTCTCCATTTTGCCTAGCGGATTAGGTTCTGGATCAGGTCCTGGATCTGGAGTTGGAATCGTGTCCGGCTTGTTAGGATCTGGTTTATCTGGATTGGGCTTGTAAGTCCCGTTTTCGATAGCGATACGCTTAGCCTTGATAGGGTCTTCGCCACTACAACCTGCCGCAATGAGGAGGGCGAGCGTGAGCAGGATGCCGAGAGTCCAAGAGAGTCGTTTCATACTGTACTATATTTTAGGATAGGGCAAAGGTAACTATTTCTAGTCATATAGCGTGGGTTACGCTCGACCAACTATCCGACCAATTCCTTCGTTTCCAAAGTTGGCTGTGTTTCGTTTCCACTTTTGGCCGTATGGTGACGGAAGGGTCCTTCAGGGTATTGCATAAGTCAAAATAATTACACACCTTTGTGTATCAAGAGTGAGAGGTGCTTGAAAGAGTCTCTACGAGACAAGTATGCTACTCCCTGTAAGAGCTATAATGACCGCAAAGAAGGTTGACCTACTTTAGGATATGTATATTTTCAATGAATCACAAAAACACTAGACATAATTACGTATGAAGAAACTGAATCTCCTCTTTTGGACTCTTCTCTTAGCTCTCTCGGCACTACCTCTTTGTGCTCAGACGAGCTCTGTGATCAAACTGAAGACTTCGCTGGAGCCAAATGGCGATAACACCATCTGTATTTGGCCTCAGACGACATCGGGGCGTATCTGGGTCACGGGAGCGACGCTCCTTGATGACGAATACCTAGATGGAGAGCCAAACTACTACACCATCACATCTCAAGAGATTACTATCGAGGGAGACGTGACATATCTAAACGTGGATGATAACCATCTTACGAGTATTGACCTATCGGGGAATACTTATCTACGGAGTCTTTTCTGTGCCAACAATGAATTGGAACAGATAGACCTTACGAAGAGTGGCTACTTGGCTACCTTCGATGGTCATAATAACCGATTTACATCGCTTGACTTCTCTGGAAATACGAAGATGCGCATCGTAAGCATTGATCGTAATCGCATCAGTGGCGAAGGTATGACCAAAACACTTGAGTCGCTCCACGATCAAAGTGCAGAAACAGGCGAAGTGAAGATCTGGGTGATCGACACGAAGGATGCAAACGAACAAAATGTGTGCACTAAAGAGCAGGTGGCTATTCTCAAGGGAAAGAACTTCCAAGTACTAGATTGGGCTGCAGGAGCTAATAATCGCAAAGGAATCCCTTACGAAGGCTCCGAAAGCTCCGAGAGCGTCCCCTCAATGACTCTCTCCTCTAATCGTACCTCAGGGTCTTGGATATTGGTCATAAATGCTGATAAGCAAGACCGTAGTGAAGTGTGGTTGGATCTGAATGGCAACGGGACTCGCGATGCTGGAGAACAGCTAACTGACCGCGATTTCGGAGGTTTTGTTATTAAATCTGTGGCAGCTAAGGATCTGACGATTTACGGCAAAGTTACGGTCTTAGAGTGCCAAGAAAATGAAATTACCGACATTGACTTGTCTAAGAATCCATTTCTTAAAGAGTTGAATTGTGGTAAGAATAAACTCACGGCTATAGACTTATCCTCTTGTAAAGCGCTAGAGAAACTTGAAATCTTTCATATGGGACTAAACTCTCTAGATGTCACTTCAAATAGTCTCTTGCGGATCTTAAAGTGCTATGGGAATAACTTAACCTCCCTAGATCTCTCAAAGTGTCCTGAACTTACGACTTTGGGTTGTGACGAAAATAAGCTTACCTCGCTAGACCTTACTCAGCAAGCAAAGCTTTCCGCTCTTATGGCTCATGCGAATCAATTGACGCAGATAGATCTAAGCGCATGCAAAGAGCTGAAAAACGTCACGCTGTATGAGAACAAACTGGAGACGATCACTCTTGCTGACCACCCCGCTCTAGAGGAGATTTATGTGTATGATAATAAGCTACAAGCGATAGACCTATCGGGTTGCCCAGCTTTGATGTACTTGAGTATTGGGATGAATCAGCTTCACTCTTTGGACATCTCTCATTGTCCTCTCATCAAGGATATCTTTTGCCCTATCAATCAGCTCAAAGATGATGCTGTGACCTCTCTAGTGACTCAGCTTCCAAACCGCGATAAGGAGGCAGAGGCTGGCAAGCTATACATCATAGATACAGACTGTAGTCCAGCAGATGGAAACTTCTGTACTAAAGAAAATGTGAAGAGTGCGCTTGCTAAGCATTGGCAGGTATATGACTACCGTCAGGGAAAAAACGAGGGTGTCAATCCCTATGAGGGCGCATTGGACAAAGATATATACACTACAGATCAGCCGAAAGCTATACTGACCTCTCAAGAGTCTACGGGGAAATGGACGCTCCGTCTAGATGCCTCTCAAGAGGTCAGAACTAGAGCCTGGATAGATAGGAATAACGATGGTGTCTATCAGCAAGGAGAGGAGATCAAAGATTGGGATCGTGAGTTTACACTACCACGCACTACGACCGAGCTTACGATATATGGCAATATGGAGAAGCTCTACTGTATGTCCAACGATCTTACAAAGATAGATTGCTCTCAGCTTCCTAAATTGGCACAGCTATCTTGTCGAGATAATCTCCTGCAGGAGCTAGACGTGAGCCATAACAAGCAGCTCTTAGAGCTCTTTTGCTATGGGAATAAACTCACCACACTAGACGTCTCCCAGAATAAAGATCTAATTCGTTTGGACTGTGAGAAGAACCAAATCACAGCTCTCAATTTCAATGCTAATGACAAGCTAGAAGAGCTTTATTGTCACCACAATCAGTTGACTACCTTGGATCTCTCTAAGAACAGTCTCCTCGGGCGAGTCAACTGCGCTTACAACAACCTCTCCTCGCTGAGCCTGCCAGAGCATAATCAGCTCCGCATAGTGAATTGTCACAACAATAAGTTATCCCAAGAGGAGACTAGAGCTGTGGCAACCGCCTTGTGTGATCGATCTGATCTACAGGAGCAGGGTATCATCGTAGCTGTGAATACGATTGATGAGAGCGAGCAAAATGTCTGGACCGTAGAGACCGTGTCGCTTGTGTCTAGTAAAAACTGGCTAGTCTATGATTGGAAAAACGGAGAGAACAAGGGAAGGAATCCTTATCTTGGTGAACCAAATCACATATCACAGATTACACCTGCTAAACCTCAGATTAAGGTCGAGGGTACGACCGTTTGGGTAGAAAAGGAGAGCCAAGACATCGTTCGTCTCTATACCATATCAGGAGTTCTGATATCTGAAACTAAAGAGGATTACATCACCCTTCCTTATGAAGGCACTTTCTTGCTTTCTATAGAGGATGCATATTATGTCATAACGATCTAGAGTTCACAAACTTTATAGGCCGCTTCTTGACCAAGTAGCCCTCACTTTAGATATCCACGGGAGAAGTTGATTTCACCCGTGGATATTTTGTTCTTCACGGAGGTGAGTGCTGTTTTCAGACCTTTGGAGGAAGGAAAGGCGAGTGGGGTGGTTAGGGGAGCGGCTGCAGGGGGAGGGTGATGCGGAAGGTGGTGCCGACTTGTAACTCAGAGTGCTTGACGTAGATGCGCCCGCGGAAGTAGTGCCGTATGATGCGACGTGCGAGCGATAAGCCGAGTCCCCAGCCTCGCTCCTTGGTGGTGAAGCCTGGCTTGAAGATCATGCGTTGTGTGGCTCGTGTCATACCTCGGCCCGTGTCGGTGATATCGAGGTAGGCGTTCTTGCCGTGAGCCTCTGTGGTGATGGTGATCTTGCCTTTGCCGTCCATAGCGTCGACGCCATTCTTGACGATGTTCTCGATGACCCAGCTTATGAGGTCGGGCGTGATGAGACAGTAGAGTTCTTCAGGTGCTGGCTCGAAGAGGATCTCCACCTGTCTAGAGATGCGCCGCGAGAGGTATTGCACGGAGGTGGCGACCAGTCCGTTGAGCTCTATGGGGGTGAGTTCGGGTAGGCTGCCGACCTTTTGGAAGCGGTGGGCGATCAGCTCGAGGCGATTGACATCTTGGCTTATGCTCTCGATGATCTCGGGGGGTAGGTCGTAGCTCTTGAGCAGTTCGGTCCACGCCATAAGCGAGGAGATGGGCGTGCCGAGCTGGTGGGCAGTCTCCTTGCTGAGTCCGACCCATATACGGTCCTGCTCCCAGTGCAGTAGGCTGCGAATGGTGAGGACGAGGATGATGATGTAGAGGATGAAGATCCCTGTCTGCAGATAGGGGAAGTGTAGCAAGCGCCTCAAGTTACTGCTGTCGCTGTAGTAGAGGTATTGGCGCCCAGCGGTGCCTAGGTCTATCTCGATAGGTGCGTAGCCAGAGCGAAAAGCTGTGAGCCGCTTCTCCAGATAGGTCGAGTCACGAGCGACCGCTTCGGGGTCGATGTTTTTGTATCCTAGGATATTCCCGAGGCTGTCTGTGAGGATGAGCGGTATGGTGGTGTTTGACTCTAGGATTTGGAGGGCCAGGGCATTGAGTTGCTCATCACTTTGGCTGGCTATGCACTCGGTTGCCTCCGCCCAGGTCTGCATCTTGAGTCGCTCCTCGTCGGCCATACGTCTCACGAGAGGCTCCGAGAGGATGAGCGGGAGTAGTGCTACGACGAGTGCCAGCACGACAAGTAGTATGTTGGTAGGTAGCGAGCCTAGTAATCTCCTAGAGGGTGACATGTGGGTGAGGATTAGAATGGCGAGCGCTCGATCCCAAAGGGTACATTCGGCGCAAAGCTGTATCTTTGTAACGAATATCTCACGCTTTTATTATCGTCCACCGACCTATGACCTCAACACAACATATGCGCCAGCGCATCGTCCAAATGGCTCACACGCTCTTTGTGCAGCAAGGAGTCGAGGAGACGACTATGGTCGCTATTGCTGAGGCTGTGGGGTGCAGTCGGCGCACGGTCTACACTTATTATAAGGACAAGCAGGCGCTGCTTATGGCGGTCATAGAGCGGGAGATCAGTCTGATGAGCCAGTCGCTGAGCGAGGTGCTGTCTCGTCCTGCCGATGCGATCACTAAGCTGATGGTGCTGCTGGACAATCATCTGCAGCTGATACAGAAGACGGTGCAGAGACAGGGTGAGCATAATGCGAGCTTCTTTAGCGATAGCTTCAACATCGAGCGCCTTCGCCTCAAGTATGACCAGAGCGAGTACGATATGCTCAAGCGGATCCTACAGGAGGGACACGATCGAGGAGAGCTAGTGGTCCCAGATATCAACTCGACAGCTTACCTGCTCCTCAAGAGCTTCAAGAGTCTAGAGGCGCCTTACATCAATCGCTACCACCATAAGTACGGCAAGGAGGACTACCTACGCATCATCGCTGCGATGAAGCAGCTGCTCAGGCAGGGACTGACCAATCATGCAAATACAAAACCTATAACTCAATAGAATCTATGAAACTACTTCAGGACAAAGTGGCTCTGATCACCGGAGCAGCACGTGGTATCGGCAAGGCGATCGCCACGAAGTATGCAGAGGCTGGATGCCATGTAGCTATCAGTGACCTCAAGGTTGCCGACGAAGCAAAGGATTACTATACTCAGCTGGCTAAGGAGTGCGGGGTCACGATACGCACCTATGAGAGCAATGCGGCAGACTTTGAGGCAGCACATCAGCTCGTGGAGCAGATCGTCGCTGACTTTGGCAAGCTAGACGTTCTAGTCAATAATGCTGGCATCACACGTGATGGTCTGCTCCTACGTATGAGCGAGCAGCAGTGGGATGCGGTGATCAATGTCAACTTAAAGTCCGCCTTCAATATGACTCACGCTGTGGCTCCCGTTATGATGAAGCAGCGTCAGGGTAGCATCATCAATATGGCGAGTGTCGTCGGTGTATCGGGCAATGCGGGTCAGGTGAACTACTCGGCTTCTAAGGCTGGTATGATCGCACTGGCTAAGAGAGTCGCTAAGGAGCTCGGCTCACGCGGTATCCGTGCCAACAGCATCGCTCCGGGCTTCATCGAGAGCGATATGACCGCCGTCCTCAGCGAGGAGGTGCGCAAGGAGTGGGCTAAGCAGATCCCGCTACGTCGTGGTGGCAAGCCTGAGGATGTGGCCAATGTGGCTCTCTTCCTTGCGAGCGACCTCTCCTCCTACATGACAGGACAGGTGCTCTCCTGCTGCGGCGGTATGAATATGTAATGCCTTAGTAAGCAGACAGATGCCTGACCTACAGATCCTCTACGAGGACAATCATCTCCTCATCGTCAATAAGCCAGCGGGGATGCTCGTACAGGGTGACAGCACGGGCGATACACCGCTCTCGGAGCTTGTCGAGCGCTATCTCATCGATAAGTACGACAAGCCTGGGCGGGCGTTCGTTGGGGTCACGCATCGTATCGATAGACCAACGTCGGGAGCTGTGCTTTTTGCCAAGACTTCGAAGGCTTTGTCACGGCTCAACGCTATGTTTCAGCGACGAGAGATCCACAAGGTCTACCACGCTGTGGTCTGTGGCGCATTTCCCCAGAAAGCGGGCGAGGCTAAGGATCTGCTCTATCGCAATCGCAAGCAAAACAAGAGCTACGTTGTGACGGAGCCTCACGCTGAGGCTAAGCGCGCCTGGCTCACCTACGAGCGTCTCGCCGTGGGCGACCGCTACAGTCTGCTGGCCGTGACGCTACACACGGGACGGCATCATCAGATACGTACGCAGCTGAGCCATATGGGCTACCCGATCAAGGGGGACCTCAAGTATGGCGCTCCACGGAGCAACAAGGATGGCGGCATCTCGCTCCATGCGCGTATCTTAAGCTTCGAGCATCCCGTCACGCATGAGCAAATAGAGGTCATCGCGCCATACCCTGAGGACGATGCTATTTGGTCTTTGCTGAGCCATACGAAGTAACCTAGCAAGTCGACGAGACAAAATAAAAGGAGAGCTTCACCTACGTGAGGCTCTTCTTTTACATTTGTGGGTATGTAAGACTCAAGTTTCACGGCAAAGCTTAGTATCAGCTAGACACGGCAAAGATAATATAGCAGACTATAGGAGTCAGCTCTCGAGTGTGGTCAATGTCTGTCTAACGCTTGCAAAGGTCTCAATCGATTCTAAAGAAAAGCGACACAACAGATGATCAGCATCTATGGACTTCAATCACAGTCGCTACTCGTTCCGTGTGTCCCTATAAGTCGTGTAGCCTAGGCGCGGGCTACGGCTGTAGCTTGTCTAGTAGCTCCTGGTAGTAGCTCCAGTCGGAGTCTTGGACTACTTCAAACTGTAGCGGCAGGAGAGGTAGCTCAGCTAGTACCTCCTCGAGACGATCGAAAAAGGGGTCGTATGTGCGACTCACATAGAGCCACACTTTGCGCCCTGGCTCTAGGATAGAGGCTGCAAGGATCGCCATCTTGTCACGCTCCATAGCGGTCTGTAGCAGTTCGTCGACCGCCTCTATCTGCTCAGTGTCCGTATCCGATGGCTCTATGCCCTCGCTGTCAAAGAGGTAAGCGATCTCGATCACAAAGCGGTACTTGCCTGTAGCGCGAAACTCCTCCAGCTCATCACGTATATGCAGGTGAGCCGTCTGGCCAGCTTCGCTCTCGGCCAAGCCGTTGAACCAATTGTCCGTCAGTCGCATAGTGAGTTTACTTTTTGCCAATGACCATACCACCGCAAGGGAGCTGGTAAGCGTGAGCGATGATGTCGGTACAGCAGGGCGCCCCGAAGGCACCCGTATTGAGACAGAGGTGGTAGTTGGTCGACTCGCCCCACTCCCTATTGGTCATCTGCTTGTAGTTCTTGCGGCGGGCGCGGTCTGAGTGGTCAATGCGCTTGCGTGCTGCGTCTTCCGTCTCCTCATCGCCTCGCTGTAGGAGCGTTTGGATACGCGCCTCGACATCGGCATAGAGGAATACGTTGAGCACGTCGTCTCGGTCTCGTAAGATGTAGTCGGCACTGCGCCCGATGATGACGCAGGGACTCTCTTCAGCTATCTTGAGGATAAAGTCGTTGAGATAGCGGGTCACCGAGGGCGTCTCGACGAGTCCCGTCATAGGTACGGAGAAGAGCGATCCGTGAGACATCGGCATAAAGTCCAGCCCCGACGTCGAGGCATACTCGCTCTGCTCCTCGACATAGTCGGCAGCGTAGCCGCTCTCCTCGGCGATCATACGGATGAGCTCCTTGTCGTAGTAGGTCAAGCCGAGTTGCTCCGAGAGCTGACGCCCTATGGTGCGAGCTCCGCAGCCATACTGTCTACTGATCGTAATGATGCGATAAGCCATATACTAATGGGAAATAGGTCTCTACAAATGGTGGGTGCGCTCAGCGCTACGAAGGAATATCTGAACCGTCAAACGCAAAGGGCAAGAGAAGCCGACAGTCGCTAATAACGATAGCATCGTCCGTGCCACAGAGGATTACCTCAAAGGGCTTGCCCTGTCGCTTTACCGTCTCCATCATCACTTGTCGGCACACACCGCAGGGGGAGATCGCCTCGACACGCTTGCCCTCTGTCTCAGCGACGATCATCATCCGCTCCACGACAGCTCCTGGGTGATGCGCCCCGATGGTGTAGAGTGCCGTTCGCTCTGCACAGAGCGTGGGCGAGAAGGAGGCATTCTCCTGATTGCATCCCAGCACGATCTGTCCGTCTTCCAGCAGTGCTGCAGCACCTACGTGAAAGTGACTGTACGGGGCATACGACCGGCGTGTAGCCTCTACGGCAGCCTCCTTGAGTTGCTCGTACACTGCAGGCCACTCCGAGCGGGGTAGCCGCATGTAGGGTATTAGTAACTCCTTATCGCTCATAATACTATCTACTTAAATCTGAATAAACTAGAGGACAAGCTCGACAACTTGACGAGTAACGACTTGCTTTCTAAGTTCATATGCAAGTAAAATGCGAAGTTTTTTCTCGTTTCGCAAGCTCGGTCGACTTCTCTTCGGGGGAACCGCTCGGCGGGGTGAAAGCTCCCACCGTAGGGGCGGACCTGTGTGTCCGCCCGTCCTCACCTGAGCGCAGTCTATTCTGCGGGCGGACACGCAGGTCCGCCCCTACACAAGCTACCTCAGCACGACAATTCCACTCATCAAACGCTGTAACCCCGATCTCCGTAGGGGCTACACGTCTCGCTGTACTACAGCGTAAGATTTACACAAAGATGAGGGGGCGACACCCAGACTCCTTGGTCTAAGTGCCGCCCCCTTTATTAAGGTTAGTTTGCTGACCCTACTGAGCGGGATCAGTCACCATGACTAGTACTTGATCTCCTCGTTTTGACCCATCTCGTGACGGGTGATCTTCTTGCGGTCGATGGCACGCCATGCGTAGAAGATGTAGGCGAGGACAAACGGGATCAGTAGCGAGACGATGCTCATAGCCTTCAGCGTGTAGGGGCTAGAGCTACTGTTTTGGATTGTCAGCGAACTATTGATATCTGCTATCGAGGGGTAGTAAGCGGTGTTGTTGTACCCGAGGATAAGGAGCAAGCCCAGGACAGCGAGGACGACACCGACACCCTCGAGCCAGATACCCTTGCGGAAGCCTTTCTTGACCAGCGTGAGGATTACGCCCGCTAGGACGAGTACCACGCCCACGAGGAAGAGGACGAGGATCACGGGCATAGCGAGGAAGTTGTGCAGATACTTGTACTGTACTAGGCTCACGGCACCTGTGGTGGGATCGACATCATACCCCTTGGTCACCATGAGGAAGACCACATAAGCGACGAAGAGAACGACGAAGATAGCCGCATTGGGTAGCAGGCTCTTGCGGGCATGCTCGTAGGCAACCTCATCGTCTATATTGTTGATGAAGTATAGGAGCGCCGTGGTGCGTGCCAGGAAGAGAAGCGTCACACCGAGTACCACATTCCAGGGGTTGAAGATAGCCTCCAGTCCGTGTAGCTGTAGCCCTGTGAGAGGGTCGGGCTGCCAGACGGAGATGGTCTGCATCGAGGCTCCGAGGTCGTAGATAGCACCCTTGTCCACGATGAAGTTACCTCCCGTGAAGAGCGTCGAGACCGCAGCACCTAGGAGTACCGGCGCCAAGACACCGTTGATAAAGAGGAAGGTCTGGAAGGTCTTCTTGCCCCATACGTTGCCATGCTTAGACTGATACTCGTACGAGACAGCCTGTATGACGAAGGTCAAGCAGATCAAGATCCACACCCAGTAAGCTCCACCGAAGCTGGTCGAGTAAAAGAGCGGGAAGGAGGCAAAGAAGGCACCTCCGAAGGTGACTAGCGTCGTGAGTGTAAACTCCCACTTACGACCTGTCGAATTGACAATCATACGCTGCAGCGGCTCGTCACGACGCGCTGCAAAGATAAAGGTCTGTCCGCCCTGCACAAAGAGCAGGAAGACAAGCAGGGCTCCCAGCAGTGAGACTAGAAACCACCAGTATTGCTGTAGAAATGCGTAGTCCATTATGATAGTGTGTCTATGGGGTTAGTGATTACTTACTCTCACGCTTGCTAAAGAGCTGCTCTACATCATTTAGATGAGACTCAGGGCCATGCTTGATCGCCTTGACCATAATGCTCACCTCTGCGATGAGGAGGATCGTAAAGAGTACGGCAAAGATGATGAACGTGGTCATCACGTTGGCGGGTGCGAGCTTAGAGACAGCGGCATTCAGCGGGAGCATATCCTGGATAGCCCATGGCTGACGACCCATCTCGGCAACGACCCATCCAGCCTGACTGGCGATCCACGCTAGCGGGATGCAAATGACCGTGATGATGTGTAGCCAGCGATAACGTGCAAACTCCTCAGCACTCTTCTTACGCTGCAAGATCCAGATGAGGAGGAGGACAAGAATAAAGAGGAAGCCACAACCGACCATAATACGGAAGGCGTAGTACATAAGCGGTACATTGGGCACGAGGTCCGCCTTGTCCTGGACATAACCATAACCAAAGTGGTCGAAGTTCTCCTGTATGATTGCATTCTGACGCTCCATCTCGGCAACGTCACCAGCCTTTTGCGCTTCGCCATAAGCGGCGAGTGCCTCGATAGCGATCTTGCCACGACGCATACGCTCATCAGCAGAGAGTGCTTGGTTGCCATCCATATCGTAGTAACCACCCTCTAGGATATTGTTGATACCTGGCACGTAGCCATTAGTAGAGCGTGTACCCAGCCATGAAAGCATCGAGGGCATCTTGATATTGAAAACAAATGGGTCTTGGTTCTCCTCAGCTAGTGGCGTGAGCTTGTCACAGTCGAGCAGACCGATAGCACTGAGCCCTAACCCCTTGCCATCAGCAGTCTTGCCATCGGGTGTGCTTTCGCCAGCATCATAGAGCGCCTCCATAGCAGCGAGCTTCATAGGCTGACGCTGAGCCACGTTGTAACCAGAGGTGTCTCCTGTGAAGGCGGTGAGCAAAGCAGCGATGAGTCCGAAGGGAGCGATAATACGACTATTAGCCAAGGCAAACTCCTTGTGCTTGCCACGAAGGATGTAGATGGCGCAGATACCTAGCGCAAAGACAGAGCCGAGCGTCCAGGAGGAGATAGTCGTATGCCAGAACTTATTGACCGCTGTGCTGGAGAGCGCTACGGCCCAAAAGTCGGTCATCTCGCTACGTACGGTAGCGGGGTTGAAGGTCATACCGACGGGGTCTTGCATCCAAGCATTGGCAACAAGAATCCAAACGGCCGAGATGGTCGCACCGATGACGGTCAGCCAAGTAGAGGCTAGGTGGAAGCCACGGCTCACCTTGTTCCACCCGAAGAACATGACAGCGATGAAGGTCGCCTCCATAAAGAAGGCTAGAATACCCTCGATAGCTAGCGGAGCTCCGAAGATATCACCCACGAGCCAGCTGTAGTTAGACCAATTGGTACCGAACTCAAACTCTAGGATGAGTCCCGTAGCAACGCCGATGGCAAAGTTGATACCAAAGAGCTTTTGCCAAAACATCGCCCACCGCTTCCACTCGGGGCGATTGGTGCGATAGTACTTAGTCTCGGCTATCGACATGATCACACCCAGTCCGAGCGTGAGCGGCACAAAGAGCCAGTGATAGCATGCGGTCAGAGCAAATTGCAATCTAGACCAGAGGAGTAAAGCATCTACATTCATTATGCTATATAGTTAAGTTAGTGATTGTCTTGATGGAGTGTATCGATGACAGGTGCCGTAAGCTGATGCTGTACGAACTCTATCTGCGCCTCCCGGTCTCCCTGCTGGGCGATCACCCGCGGGAAGAAGATAGGGCGCAAGATGGCAAACATGATAAAGAGCTTGATGGCTACAATAATCCACAGCAAACGGCTCGTGCGGCTTTGACTCCGCAGTCCGTCACGATAAAGGTAGTAAAACCAGCGAAACACCCCACGGGACTTCTGCGCTGTACCTGTAGATTCTGTATCCATACTCATTGATACTATCTGATATTCGCAACAAATGTAGTGTTTCTACGCTAAAGAAGAGGTCTGCTGGTGGAATATGTCATAAGAAAGAACGATTTTGTCAAGTCAACCACGCCTTCCCCTCCCTATCGCGAGGATAGACTCGGGTATAATCTGGTGCAGCCAATCGATCACCTCGCCATCGGTCGCCTCCTCGGCAAGGGCCACGATGATGGTGTCGTACCCAGCCACGCTACCGAGCGTGAGTGACGACAAGGAGCTGTCGAGGATAGTCGCTATAGACTGCGCAAAGCCTGGCTCCGTGCGGATCACCAGCATCTGCCCCGAGAGGGCATACGAGCGAAAGCCGACCGTCGGAGAGATCAGTCCCGTGGGCTGCGTCGTGACAGCGTCAGCCTGCGGCATCAGGGGGAGCTGATAGCACGACTTGAAGGAGCCCGGGCGCACCCCCTTGGTAGCACCCAGCTCAGAGAGGTAGGTCGAGAGCGTCCCCTGCGTGATGGAGATGTTACGTCCACGCAATAGCTCGAGGAGCATCGCTTGGTCTGTTACTTCGTGGGTCCTCAGCAGGTCGGCGATGACACCGAGCCGCTGACTCTTCGTTTGCTTACTCATACTACTCCAATTCTTCTATTTCTTGTCAAGATTGCGGCTCTTCGTCAGCCTTAGTGCCATCATTGTAAAACTGTGCGCCTGATGCCACATCCGTAATAACCTGTCTGAAGATCTCTCCTTTGCTCCAGCTCCACTTGAAAGGCCCTACTCGGTAGTCTGTCAGCTGCTCTCCTGATGGACTAAAGAAGGCACTAGCCTCTCCCTTGAATATGGTAAAGCCAGCACCATTATAGCAAGCCTCACAATTGTCTATCGGGAAGTCTGTAAGGCTTTGACCTGTCGCTCGATTAACTACAAATAGCTCTTCGCCCTTTGCAACTAAACACCAAGGGGTGCTGGGACGTCCCAGCATAAGGAGCTTGTACTGAGGGAACCGCTGCTCAAACTCTTCAACCAGAGCAAAGCACTCTTTGAATGAATCGTGATACTTAGTCTCATAATCTGCTAAATCAGCCTTTCCTCCGAACATGCTGATGTCAAACTCATGAACCTTAGCATCCTCTTCGTCCGCCCCGAATGTCAGCCAAGAAGCGAAGCTTCTGTCCTCACGATCAACTAGTTCACTATTCCACGAGTGAAACTCATCGCAGACCCATCCCTCAGTAAAGCCAAATATCCTAGCTGCATCAAAGGCATCGTCGCGAGCCCATAAGTAGGGATAGCCATGCTTATCAAACGCCATAGGCCAGAAGTAATCTTTGTATCTAGCGTTGATCCAAATATCCCAAAAGCCTTGCCTCATACGACAAGATGCATTAAGCAATGGTATGTCAAAGCTATACGCAGGATACTCATCCTCTAGATCTTCATACTCACCCCAATCGTCCGAGTCCGAGTTATGGACAGAGATCTTAGAGACAAACTGCTTCCGACCTCCGAAGTAACTGATGACTCTATCTATAGTTTGGTTAAACACCTCGAGAGCTAGCTTATTATCATCTATGTTGTAGCACTCGTTCGGTAGTATTAAGCTTAAAGCAACACTCATATGCTTCTAGACTTGTAATAATTTCTCTTGTTTTCTGAGCCTGTTCTCTGCAATAGTCATGTCGCTGTAATTCGTTGGTTAGTACCGTTCAAAGATTCGTTTTCCAAATCTATCCTCTAGTTCCTCTCTAGTGGACTGATTTAGATTATCGCATCCATACAAAGTTCCTTGCCCCATAGAGGTAACAGAGTTTGGAATCGTCAACGAGGTAAGACTCTTGCAATACTCAAAAGCTTCGTTGCCAATGGAGGTAACAGAGTCGGGAATCGTCAACGAGGTAAGACTCTCGCAATGCCCAAATGCCCAGTCTCCAATGGAGGTGACAGAGTCAGGAATCGTCAACGAGGTAAGACTCGAGCAACTTACGAATGCACCATCGCCAATGGCGGTAACAGAGTTGGGAATTGTCAACGAGGTAAGACTATGGCACCCCCCAAACGCACTATTTCCAATGGAGGTGACAGAGTTGGGAATTGTCAACGAGGTAAGACTATGGCACCCCCCAAATGCCCAGTCTCCGATGGAGGTGACAGAGGAGGGAATCGTCAACGAGGTAAGACTCTCGCAATACCCAAATGCCCAGTCTCCAATGGAGGTGACAGAGTTGGGAATCGTCAACGAGGTAAGACTCTTGCAATACTCAAATGCACTATTTCCAATGGAGGTGACAGAGTTGGGAATCGTCAACGAGGTAAGACTCAAGCACCTAGAGAACGCCCATTCTCCAATAGAAGTGACAGAGTTGGGAATCGTCAACGAAGTAAGACTAGAGCACCAAGAGAATGCACCGCTGCCAATGGAGGTGACAGAGTTGGGTATCGTCAACGAGGTAAGACGCTCGCACCAAGAGAATGCCGAATTACCAATGGAGGTGACAGAGTTGGGAATCGTCAACGAGGTAAAACTATCGCAACCACAAAATGCTTTGTCTCCAATGGAGGTGACAGAGTCGGAAATGCTATAAGAAGTTTGGGTAGAGCAATAAGCTATGAGTTTCTTCTTATCTGCTGTGAAGAGGACATTATCTTTCACATGAAAATGTGGAGATCGATTGTCTAGCTGAAGATTTAGCTTTGAGAATGGATTAGCCCCAATCGTTGTAACAGATGCGGGAATCGTCAGTGTGGTAAGACTCTCGCAGCAAGAGAATGCGCTGTTTCCAATGGAGGTGACAGAGTCGGAAATCGTTAACAAGGTGAGACTAGAACAACCCCAGAACGCTGCGTTTCCAATGGAGGTGACAGAGTTAGGAATCGTCAACGAAGTAAGGCTGGAGCAAGACTCAAATGCACTATCTCCAATGGAGGTGACTGAGTTAGGAATCGTCAACGAAGTAAAATGACGGTTCCTTGAAAACGCTCTGTTTCCAATTGTTGTGACTGAGTTGGGAATCGTTAACGAGGAGAGACGGAGGCACCAATAGAACGCTCCATCACAGATTGCCGTGACAGTACTTGGTATCGTATAGGAGACTAGATCTCTAGGGGCTTTTAGTAGGCGCTTGCGGTCAGGACTGAACTTGACGCCATACTCATCGGTGTAGGCTTCGGCTCGGTCTTCGTCTGTGACTTTGGTGGAGAGTGGTACGACGACAGGCTTCTCGGGGCGGGTCGTGGAGAAGAGCTGGAAGGAGCTGGAGGCGAGGCTTTGCTCTGCGTGCGCTAAGACGAAGAGTCCCACAAGCTTGCAGAGATCCTTGTCCCCGACGAGTCGCCAGATCGCTTGCATCACCTGGCTCTGGGCTAAGTCGCGGTAGTCGCTGGCACTGAAGAGGAGACGGTCGGGAGCTCCGTACTGGTCGAGCAACTGCGAGTCTAAGGCGATGGCTCGTAGCGAGAGCGCAATGGAGGCTAGCGCAAAGTCATCGATCGTAGCGTCAAACAGCTCAGGGGTGCGAAGCGGATGACGAAACTCCTCCGTGCCTAGCGTTGGCGAACTCGCGCCCTGCATGCTGGGCACAAACATCCCATCGTAGTCAATCAGCGTGAGCGTACCCGTGTCGGAGACCATAATGTTGCCTGGCTTCACATCGCCATGGGCGAAGGGCTGACTGCGCAGGTAAGCTGCTAGTCGGCAGAAGCGGTAGCAGAGCATCTCCATAGCGTACGAGTCACGATAATGCTCACGGATGTACAGCTCCATCGTACTCCCCTCGACCCAATCCATCAGCAGCACAGGGAACTCCGACTCGCTACTCACGCTGCTATCGACAAAGAGCTCCCGCTCGTAGTAGCGCATCGAGGTGAAGTAGGTCGTACCAGCCACCTCCAGCTCCTCCTCGATCTTACGATAAGCCTCTGCACGTCCCTCCTGCTCTTCGGTAAAGCATTTGAGCGCATAGAGCTGCCCTGTGCGAGGATCGCGCATCTTAAAGACCACGGCAAAGGCTCCGCTACTGCGGTACGGCTCTCCATGCTCGTCCTGAACCACCTCTAGATGCTTCAACTGGTCTAGATTTTCACTCGTATGCGTGATCGCACTGACATACTCCGACAATAATGGGTACTGCATCTCTTTAGATTATCTCTCTATGACACGTTCAATCGTTGCGCAAAGCAAAGAGGAAGGGGGTACATCCTGCTGAAACGCAATAGCTGTCATCCCTCCCCGCCCTTGCCTCACAAAGGTAACACTATTCAATAATATAACAGCTTGATAGTTAGAAGAGGAATCCGCCCGAACTAGAGCGCGAAAGAGAGGGGCTGTTGGCTGTTAGCCATTGGCTGTTAGCTGTTGGCTGTTAGCTATCGGAACCATCGGAGCTATCAGAGTGATCGGATCTCGAATCTCTAACCTCTAATCCCTAACCTCTAACCCCTAACCTCTAACCTCTAACTTCTAACCTCTAACTTCTAACCTCTAATTACCCTTCTTTCTCGAATATCCACGTGGATAATCTCAAATCTCCACGTGGATATTTTTTATTTTCCTCGTGGAACTATTAGGGGGAAGGGCATTAGGGAGAGGATTGCGGGTAAGTAAATGGAAATGAGAGGGATTTGCAGTGTTTCTCTATGTTCTACACAGAGGGTAAAAGTGCAGAAAGCGTGGATTTGTGCAGAAGTTCCGTTACCAAATCGTTAGCCCATTCTCCGAATGGTAACGAAGAGGTAGGAGTAGGTAACTGACGGAAGAGTATTCGGTAAGTGAACTTTCTGCGATTCGGGTTCTGTTGCTCTGATATACAACGCTTTGCATAGCTGAGAACGCTTCGGTAACGGGTAACTTTGCCCATAAAAACAGAAGCGTATG
>ENA-OPBO01000055-OPBO01000055.1-human-gut-metagenome-genome-assembly--contig:-NODE-55-length-93685-cov-4.248660_pt1 | contig 93685 bp, 80 predicted proteins | sample MGYA00241071_ERZ501458 | MGnify/ENA primary metagenome ERZ501458 (study PRJEB25962, sample SAMEA2042509) | human gut metagenome | biome: human gut; feature: human-associated habitat; material: faeces... | reverse complement strand
CCTAAATCTTGGGAGAATAATGCGAACTTTAATATGCTTAAACATTTGTGCACGTTTCAACTGGTCGAGGAAATTACAGCTCCTATATATTTAATGTGTCAAGCTACGGGATATAAACATACTAGTAATAAAGAATTACCTAGTCCTAATATTCCGTGGTTAAGGTATTTCTTTCCAGCTAGTATTACTATTAATAGTAAGACAGATGTTACAGCTAAAGTAAATGCAGGTCAACGTTATCCTTTTTATATTAAGTATTTCCTTAATAAAGGTGAGGTTGATGATTCTACTTATTATTATCAAGCAACGATTACTGTCAAAAAGTTATCTAATGTATTTAATAATTCAGGTAAATACAATGTTAACATAGAAGGTCTTAATCCTAATTACAGTGTTGTTGGTGGTAATGGTGAAACTAATAATGGTAATGATATTATAAATATTAAATTTCCAAATTATAATATTGAATAATTATGGCAGATGATATTAAAAGATATAATCCTGATACTGGAACTTGGGATATATCGTCTTCAGGTAAAGCTACTGGAATTGTGGTCGATGACCCTCGTCTTATTGACCCTGACCTTGCAGAAGAAGGTAAGACTACGGAAAGTCTTAATGATGTTCTTGTTCGCCACGATGAAGCATTGAAGAAACATGGTGGTTATATTGCTTGGCTTGCCGAACATGGTGGTGGTGGAAGTGGCGGTGGCGGAGGAGCTACCGGAGATAAAATAACACTTACTAATGGTAATATAGTAAAAGAAGGTAATACTAATTATCTTTATTCTACTGTAACTACTAATATTAAACTGGAATATCTTATTACTTCTTCTAAGAATAATAAGCGATATTTTATTACTGTTACTCTTGACGGTAATAAAATTATCGAAGGTAAAGAAGCATGGACTAATACTCCTGGAACTCTTAATATTCCGCAGTTAGACAGATTCTCTTCTAATAGTAATCACTCTGTTGTAATTACAGCCAATGATACAGACGGATTCTCTGCTGAATCATATCTATTAAATATAGTAGAAGCAAGTATTAAACTTGCTAGTTCTGTATCAGGAAATACTGCAACTGTTGGTATTGATTACTTCTTTACTTATAGTATTACTAGTAAGATTATTGGTTCAGATGTTAATCTTGTAGTTACTAATGTAACTAATGGTGCTAGTAAAACTATTGAATTAGGTAAAACTACTTCTACTGCTCCTAGACAAGTCAATGTTAACTTATGGGATTTAGGAAGTATTATTGCTGGTAGTTCTTATACCATACAGGCGCAAGCATTTACTTCAATGAATGAACAAACTGTTCAATCAGATAAGATAACAAATCGTGTAGTAGTAGAAGACGGTGTAAACCTAGTAATACTTGTAGAAGGTATTACTAGTAAGGCAGAAGTAGATTCGGGAGTTGAAAGAACTAAGTTCTCTCAAAGCGGTAATATATCATTTGCATTCACTCCGTATCTTGCAGGAGTAAGTCTTATCTATTATGCTGTTAGAATAGAACATAATGGTATTGTTAAAGATATAGGTTACTTTGATGAAGGAAACTATAATGATAACCAATATGTGCAGCGTGGTAAACAACAAGTATTTAGTTATGCTATTCCAACTGAAGGAGAAGTATTAGGTAATTGGAATATAACTCTTCGTTGTTGGTCTGAAAAAGGTAACCCTATTACTGATACTGTTTTAGCTTGTGAAGTTGTATCTAGTTCTCAAGCACTTATTGCTGACCAAAATCCTAATAATAGTAGATACGCTAGTTGGCATATTCGTCAAGAAAGTTTTCCACAAGTGTCTACTACTAAAGTTTGGACAAGTAATGAACCTTCGTTTACAGTTCCTGGTGCTATTGAACCTAGCGGTGCTACAACTGAACTAAATGTATATAATACTAATGGTGTTCTTTCAGGCTTCTTAACAAAGAACGGACAATCAATGTTACGTATATCAGGAGAGGCTTATGGAGTAATTGATGTACAACCATTTAAAGATGATACTACTATTCTTAATAACTGGTCAAGACAAGGCTTTGGTATATCGTGTACATTCAAGTCAGATAGACATCCTTTCTCAAATAGAACAATTTTCTTTATAGGGGATTACAATACAGATGAGCAATTCTCGGAAGGTATTAAGATAGGTCTCGAAGATATTACTTGGTCTTATACTGACGGTAATATTAAAGAGACTATGAGTTGTAAGATACAACAAGATGTTATTAATACTGTTGATTTTATAGTTAATAAGAATCCAGGAAAGATGGTTGTTGCTATCTTTATTAATGGTATTCTTAGTACAGCTCGTGAAATAAAGAATGACTTTACTTGGAGAACTAGTTCAAAGATATATCTAGGCTGTGATATTAGTAATGCTGGACAAATTCAGAATTTTGCTGATGTTAACTTCTATGATATTAAGTTGTTCCGTGTTCCTGCAAATGATAAACAGATTGTTATCAATGCGATGAACTCAAAAGCTAGAGCAACTCTATTAGCTGACGGTAGTGTAGATTTTACAGAATACAACAGAATGAAGTTAAGAAACTTCTTTTCTACTTCTGATTCTGAACCAAACTCAACACTTTGGGATGATATTAATCAGACTTATGCTAATGTTAACTTTAATAGTCTTATTTCTGATACTACTAAAGTACTTCCAGTAGATATTATGTTGATTAATTGTGCTAATACTGGTTTTACTCGTGCTGTATTTGAGGAAATAGGTGGACAGAATAATAACTGGTATACTGGTTGTACTATGAGTTACTTTAGTCCAACTTCTGGTAAATCAAGTTCTGAATATACTACTGATGTCGCTGTTTCTAAACAAGGTACATCTACTATGAACAATCTTATTAAGAACTTAGAAATAAGATTTGATAAGATGCTAAAAGCTGATGACGGAAATAACCTTGATTATGAGTTATTCCAACCTAAAGAGACTTGGTTTCCCGAAAGACAGTTCACTCTTAAAGCTGACGTTGTGGATAGTGCTCATGCTAATAATGCTTCTATTGGTAAATGGATTAATGATAACTCGGATTTCTTATTCGAGAAAACTCCACCTATGGAAGAGTTAGAAGCTCACCGTCCAGTAGATACTCGTGATAGAACTGTTAAAGATAAAGTAACTATTAAACAGACACTTGAAGGTTTTCCTATTATTCTTCTTATTCAGTTTGATGGTGAGGAAACTCAAACTATGCTTGGTATATATAGTTTTAACTTAGGTCGTGGAGCTTATTATAATATGGGTTTCCGGTTTATGAAAGACTTTACTACTAAGATAAAGAACACGGCCGGAGAATATGTAGATAATAAGTTACCTGCTTTTGTTACTTCTTATCATACTTATGATCAAGATGAAATGTTTGGAAACATAGACCAACGTAAGGTTTATTCTTATGAGTTCGGTGAAAATGCAAATATAATTGTAGACGGTGATAAGACATTACCGTTAGCTTTGTTTATGCAAGATGACTTATCTATTATAAAGCATGTAGGTGAGTTTAAATATAACGGTGGTAACTGGTTAGAACCAACCGCTCCTGTTACTGATGATAATATTTGGAGAGTACTACAAGAACTATTTAGTATCTTTGCTCAAATGACTACTTCGACAGTTAAGAAGTATATTTGGAATGAATCGGTAGGAGGATATGAAGAAACCGAAGGTGAATATCCTGCACAATCTAGTTGGTCTACTCTTGCTGCTGAACTTGATACTAAGTTCTCAATAAGAAATGCTTTTTCTTATTTATTAGTATGTGTAAAATACGGACTTGTCGATTCTCTTGGTAAGAATATGACTATTGTATGTTATGATATTAATGGAAGTAAGAAATGGTTTATTAGATTCTATGATATGGATACGGCTAATGGACTTGATAATGTTGCTCTTGAATCTGTTGCTAAAACTGCTTGGTTGGATAAATTTAGTAACAATGATAAGAATGATGTTAATTCATTAGTTATTACTAAGAATGCTGCTGACGGTGGATATGATACTTATAGTTCTCGTATGTGGGATGTATTAAGAGATACTGTATTTGCTAATACTGGTGTATATGATAATTCTCTTGAAGGACTTTGGGATTTATGGAGAAACAACGATAATATATGCAAAGATATTAATAATTATGTAGATAATTACTTTGCAGCTCAAACAGCAAATTGTGGTGAACTTCTATTTAATTATGACTATAATGTTAAGTATCTTACAGCTTACGTTGGTGAAGCTGGTGGTGAAGCGTCTTATGCTAATATAGAGTTCTTACATGGTACTCGTGTTGAATATGTTCGTGACTGGTTAAAGAAACGCGTTTGGTTCTTTGATGGAGTGTTTAAATACAGTAATGCTGCAAATATTCAACCTTATAATAATAAAGGAACGTTTTCGGCAGGCGGTGCAGAAGCAACTAATCCTAAGCTGGTTGTTACTTCCAATTGTCCGGCTATATTTGTAGTTAACATTGGTAATACTACTGATACTAGATATTTCTTAGAAGAAGGCAAACCTACTGAAATTAGATTATCTCCTATTAGTTCTTTCAATACACAAGTTACTATCAATAATACTCCTCAAATTAACGATATAGAAGGATTAGGTGGAATGAGATTCCAAAGATTCATGTCTAGTATGAAACTTCCTAGTTTCTCTAAACTAGATTTATCGTCTGTCGATACTCTTAGTGATTCTCCTATTCCATTTGAAACAATATTCGTTAATGACGAAGATTTCTCTGATGTTAGACATATTGATTTAAGTAATACTAAGTTTTGGAGCGGTAATGCTGGACAAGGTACATTTGCAGTTAATATAGAAAAGTATATTAAGTTGAAAGATTTGAATATATCTAGTTCTATTGTAACTTCTATATCTTTACCTAATGCTTCTCTTTCTTCTTTGAATATTACTAATTCAACAGTTGAAGGTATTAGTCTTGTTAATCAACCGTTCTTGGAATCATTAGATTTCTCCGGTTGTAGGAGATTAAAAACAGTCACTGTTGATTCTTGTGATAAGATTACTGAATTAAATCTTAGTAATCTAGGAGACTTACATACTATTAAGATTACTTCGTGTCCTAACTTAAAGTCTATTATATGTACAAATAATGGTAACTTAACTACATTTAATGTATCTAATTGTAATAATGTCGAAACAATTAATATATCGTCATGTACAAACAGAAATCTTATTGTTTATATTGTAGGTGCTCCTAATATTAAGACACTTAATATGTCTAATACTAATACAGCTAACGATATTCAAGCTGCGTCTGAACTTCCTAAACTTAGGACATTGAATATAACTAATAGTCAAGTTGAAGCTATACAATACGGTAATGCTGCAATTCCTACTTATAATGGTAATAAGATATTTGATGTTAGTCAATTAATCGACTTACAATTCAGTGTTCAAAATGCCAAAGGTGTACATTATTTTAAGTTTAATAATAATAAGGAACATCCTTTTAATGTAGGTTCTGCGTTCTTTGTTGGCTGTTCTAACTTAAAGAGAGTATTTGGACATATTAGTCTTAATGGTAATGGTGTATTCAATCAATGTTCTAAGTTCTATATTCACGAACCTAAAGAAAAGGTAGAAGGTATTACTCCTGATTATAATGGCGAATGGTTTGGTCCAGATACTAATACTGAACAAGGTTCTGTTGATTGGAGAAATAATACTAATTTATCTACTAACTTTAGTATTGGCACTACTGATGGTAACGTTATGTTTAAAGGTACTAATTGTAGTATATATGACGTTTATTATTTCTTATATAAATGTGATAACGTTACGACTCTTAGTAGTTGTTTTAATAGTGTTACAAATATTAAATGGGATTTGTTAGATAGTCCTCGTAGAACTATGTTCAATCACTGTACTAAAGTTGTTGATATGAATTCTATATTTTGGAGATTACCTACTCAGAATTTTAAAATATTTACCAGTACTTATGAAAATGGTTCTACTGAACATAATGGTTTATTTAGTCCTCTTGTTAGTTTAAAATTTATAGACAATGCTTTTAATTTTGGTGGAACTAAATATACTGATTCTACTTTCTTAGCTAAGTTTAAAGGAAATATAGATTCCAAGTTAACTAGATTAAACAATATTATTTCAAACATTAAATTTGTAAATAATATTAATAGTTCTCCTAATGATGAAACTATTGCAAATAATTTATTTGCCGCTAATTCAGGAAATTTACTTGTACGATTACCTGAACTAGAATATATAACTAATATGTTTAATGAGTCTAATATTTACTTTAATCAAACAACTGATGAAGATGTGGAAGACGGAGTAATGTATTGTCCCTTATTCTATAAAAACACTAAATTAAAATATATACAAGATTCATTTAAAGAACTTATTAAATCTAATGGTTCTTTATATAATATATTTGGTGGTACTGTTAAGAATAAGGTTAATCTTAGATTTCCTACTGCTTTATACGGTATCTATAATTCGTTCTCTATTGGAGATAATTCTACTATTACATTTCCTATTCATAATTCGATGTTTAGTAGATTGAAGAACTCATTGAAGTATATAACAGGACAGCAAGCTATTAATCAGTCTACGTTAGGATGTTTTCAAGGTTTTACTAAAGAGTTTATTAAAGAAGAAGATGAAGTATTCCCATACGATGTATTTACTAATTGTAGTGCTATTGTTGAAATACCTGGATTTTTCTCTAAACTAATTCTTCCTGCAAATAGTGTAATTGAGCTTCCTCTTAATTCATTTAAGACTAATTATAATCTTACTAATATATCATATCTATATTATGATATGAAGAATTGTAAGTACTCGCTTACTGGTAAAGGCTTCTCTAATTGTAAACTAGTTAATGTTAATAGATGCTTCTCTGAAATAGAAACTAGCTTCGTTAAGAAAGGTTTTATTCCTTATGGACTATTCTATATGGAACAAACTTCTAATGTTAGCTATAAAGGTTGGAATGAAGTAGATGCAGCTAGTCAGAATATTACAGAGAACTATGGTATAGATAATGACGGTAATTGGATTGAAAGTGCTGAAATGCCAGTAGAGATTACTTATAGTAAACAACGAACTCTTCCTAGAAAGACAATAGTTAATATGTCTTATTGTTTAGAAAGATTTCAAAGTACAGAAGCACAAGGTTATACTATGAATTATGGTAATCTTACTCCTAGTAATTACGGAGATATAATAGTCCCTAATGAAAAGTATAATCCAGTTAAGTATATTCTTAATCCAAATTATGACCCTAGAGAATGGTTAGATGACGAACATACTATGCCTAACTACAATAGAGATATTCATAGAGTTATCTTGAATAAAGATTTCGATAAGTATGAACTTGCTTGGAATGAATATTGTGTTGATGGTCTTAGTGGATTAGAAGATATAGTTAGAGACAGTGCTCTTTATAGTGCAATTAGTACAGGAAGTATTAATTGTTCTCCTGTTATACCTGATAGATTTAAAGATAATGCTGGTTCTTTTGCTCCGCCTTCTAATACCAATACTAATAAGAAAGTACTTAACTATATATGTTCTCCTGACTTATTCTATTATTGTACTAATGACAATAATATGCAAGTAAATGGAGTGTTTTTTGGTAGTGGCAGAATTAATGGAGTGGTTGGATATGATTATCTTGATTATGGACTAAGAGGACGTATTCCGCCACATTTATTCTATCCTATTAGTAATGCTACTGATTTGTCTTATACATTCTATCGTATGCCATTATTAAACCCATATAAATGGAATGTTAGTAATGGAGAAGACGGAAAGTTCTATTCGGCAGATACGTTCTCTAAGTTAACTAAGTTAATATCATTATCTAATATGTTCTACTTTTGTATTATTCCTGCACATATTAACTTACCTATTGATTCTTTTGTAAACTGTATACAGTTACAAGACATATCTTCGATGTTCTTAGCTGCACAGTTTGAATCAACATCTGAAATGGGACAACAAGTAGACGGAAACTTATTTAATAAGAATGTTAATCTTAGAAATATTAGTTATGCTTTTGCTAGTGGACAAACCGTAGGAGATTGGTTAGATAGAAGTCCTAAAAAAATAAATTCTACATTATTCAATGTTGATAAACATAAAAGACTTACTAATGTGACTGGTCTATTCTATAATGCTGTTTCCACTGTTGGTAGTGTTCCGGAATTTTGGAATTGGCTTAATACTTTAAGTGCTTCTAATAGAGCTAATGTGTTTTATAAAATGAAGAAGTCTAATATTAGTAACTCTGAAAGTATTCCTACTGATTGGGCTAATGGAATGACAGATTAAAAAAGTTAATAATAGTATTGTGTAATTAAACAAAATTTAGTTTCTTGTAGCATCCCCCATAAAGGGGTTGTGATAACTTCACCACATCTCTTTATGGGGGAAGGTTGCAAAGAGTAATTAATAATCATTTAAAAGTAATTATCATGGATAATCGTATTTATAACAGAGCTAATTCAGCTAACAGTTTACAAATATCTATAATGGGTAAAGTTGAAGCTGTTTCAGAGTTTTCTATTCCTAATGGAATGGGCGGTAAAGAACCGTTCTTATTAAAGAACATTACCGAAGACCCAATAACGGTTGAAGTAATTCTTGCTGGTATGGAAGAACCTATTACTACTGTTCTTTATTCCGGTTGGAATGTTGAGTTAGTTAAACAAGTTAATAACGCTGTTGCTGATACGTTACAATATGGGTACTAATACTGGACTTGGTATAGGTATCGGTATTCCTTTTAAAAATAATGCTCTTGGTGGAGATAGACCGTATCTTCCACCAGAGCTTAAAGCTAGACTTATTGGAGTTTGGGATAATTACGGTAAAAAGAATACTGATGCTGATAGGAATATTATTAAGAATAAGATTCCTGGCAGGGGAGGGGATTTTGAGATACTTAATGCTGCGTATAAGTTAAATAGTGGCTTCGGTAAGTATGCTGAAGATTTTAGTACCATGAAAGATTATGGTACTAAGGGCATTGTTCGTACCTCTAGTAAGATATATCTTGATGAATCTTTTGATTATGATAACGGATTTTGGTTATGCTATACTTATTCTCCTTCCCCTACGTATAAAGTTAGAGTTTCTGGAATACCTAAGGACGGGGTTCTTAGTTATACTGGCGGAAGTTGGATAAATCTTATAAATGGAATAAATGAGTTACCTGCAAGAACTAATACAAAAGAAATTCACGGGTTTATTGCTCAAACTCCCAATGTTGACTGGTCTAAATTAGTTATTGAGCAAATTCCAGAATACGAAGGTGCTTTCGTTACTGACGGAGTAAACGACATGATTATTAGTCAAAAGACTCTTCAAGAAATGGGAGTTACTAAAGACTTTACTATCGTTAGTATGATTCATCAAATAACTTTAAGAGGTGCTACGGCTGCTGCATTAACTAATTATATTAGACAACCCATAGGATATGAGTATGTAAGAAATCATGTTGACAATATTGGTAAGACTGGAATATATGGATATGTAGTATATGATGTTAATCATTCTAGTGCTGGCAATAGTCATATAATAAATACTATATTAGGAGATAAAAACGATTATTCTATACATATAACCGGTAATTTATCGCAAGGAAAATTTAGTGTACAAGGATATATAAATGGTGAAGATAATGTAGTTGAAACATCAAGAGTAGCTCATTATTGGACGTTTGCATTACTAGGTAAAGCTACCGAAGACGATATTAATCTTATTATTGGTTACTTTAACTTAGATAGAACGCTTAAAGCCGATATATATTGTAATATAGAAAGACAAGGTATTACTAATGATAATCATGGGGAGTTTAATGATAAACTTATTGATTACAGTGGTAATGGTCGAGACTTGCAGTTATTTAATATTGGCTGGAAAGGAGAGAGTGGTGTTGGAAGATATACGGAGGAATTTAAGAATGATTATTGGTTAGTTCATAAAGACCAAACGGGAATTATTAAAGACGGTAACTCTATTAAAGTTGTAGGAAAACTAAGTAATTATTATATTGTTTATCATAGTAGACTTAAAGCTACAAATGGTTTTAAAGTAAAAATAAAAGGAATAAAGACGGAAATAATATATAATTATATTTCTTCAGATAAAGAACAAAGTATTTCTTTTAAAGAAGATGGGATATATGATATTCCTGCAAGCGAAGCTGTTGATAACACTTTTACTTTAGGATTTTATTTTAGGCTCAATGATATTAATCTTGATTGGATAGGATTAACTATTGAAATTATTCCTTCTAATAAAGGTGCTCTCTGCCTTGACGGAATAAATGATTTTGGTAAAGTTATCAATATGCCTATTTACAAAGATTATACTATTATTGCTGATTATATAAGAACTCAAATAAATATAAATGCTGAAGCTAATTCTGATTCATGTGTATTATCTAAGTCTGAATCACAAAGTGTTGGAGCTTTTATGTTTAATTTAATATCAGGTAATAGAGAAGATGTTTCTTATTCTTTTGGACATAGAAATATAGTTAACATAGATGATACAATAAGAGCAATATATTATCAGTCTAAATATATAAATAATGGTCAAAATATAGATATTGAATCTACATTTGTCGATAGTAATAAATTATGGCTTGGTACTTTTAGAGATAATGATAGTAGATTTCTTAATGGAGCTATCTATTTTCTTATGTCCTTTCCTTATTCTATGAATAAGTTCTTAATCGAACGTCAGCTAAAGAAATATAAGGCAGGAACTCTATATAAAGATATGGTTGAATTTAGACCTGTTATTAAGAGTAATATAGATATTAAGAATATAGTCTATTTAGATAAAGATTCAAATGTAGTAAAAGTAGGAGATTATATTTCAATAGGAAGTAATATTAAAACTAGTATTACTGTTCTTGACGGTTATAAAATATCCAAAGTTTCTTCTACTGCCTTTAATAATATTACTATTGAAAAATCTAATACAGATTTTATCTATGATGTAATCTTCTATGGTATTAAGAAGTCTCCTCAAAAGATAAATTTAGTTATTGAACAAGATAGTGATTATGTTCAATGGAATCCTAATATTAAAGCTAATGTATCTAAATATTCAGTTACTGCAAATATTAGGGAAACTGACGGTACAACATTGAAACTAGTAAATGGACAATTTTATTCTACTTCTATTACAGGTAATCTAATATTGGATATTGTTCCTCCTTATAAAGATTCAGATGAAGTAACTAATGTTGTTATTGATGGAAAATCTTATACTCCTACTAAAGATTCAAGTGGTAATTATTATAGATTAGAAATACCTTTAGTATTTCCAAAAGATATAAATATTACTATTTAAGAATATGTTAGATATGAAGATATTGTACAGCCGTATCCTGTTTTATTAAAATTCAAAGATGAGAATAATAATGAAATATCTTGGGGAGACAAAATTAAACTAGGTTCTAGTATTACTAGAATAGGTTCATTTAACGATTGCAATCTTCTTAAAGATATTTATACTGTTAGTAATGCTAAACTTAATGGAAGTCCTTTACCTAGTACTCCACATGTTGTTGAACGACAAATGATATTTACTTGTACAGCGACTTGGATTTTTGATGATAACGAACCTAACTGTATATTATCTCCTAGATTATTACGTGTTCCTAATTCTAGTTACAAGATTCTAGGTCATATTCCCGATATATCCGGTCATGGTAATCATGGAGTTATTTATAACTCGGCTTATGCAGAAGGAAGTGGGGTTAATGAAGATGGTTCATACCAATTTGATGGCGTGGATGACTTTGTTACTATTCCTACTTTGTCTAAGGGTGGTAAGCAAGTGTTGATGAAAGTGAATTGGAGTACTTTAAATGGATTTATATATGACCAAAGACCTGCTTCCGGAGATAAAACATTTGGTATCTACGCACAAGGTGATGTAATCGCTTATTCTCAAAATAATAACGGTAATACTTATATTGACGGTATTATAAACAATAATATCATCGGTAGTAATTTATCAAAGATTACCCATAATATTGTAGCAACTTGTGATGTTGATAATTCAATAACTCCGTCAATAGGTAAAGCTAGTTATTCAAATAATTATTTCGCTCAAATGTCTCTCTACGACTTCATGCTTTTCGATGAAATCTCAACAGACGATAAGATTAAAGAGTTAAACACTTATATTGGTATAACTCCTAAAGTTACGTTACCTAATTATTATTGGGATAACTATGGTAAAAAGAATATTGATGCAAATAGAGGCTATATTGATGAACAAGTGTCATTGCAAAAGACTGGTACTAGTGTTAATCCTCTTGAAAACTTCAATATTAGTTACGAAGGTATGTCGGGTTATAATGGTTATCCAGTAGTGTTAGGTGCTAATAAGACTTGGGAAACTTCTAATGCAATAGATTATATTTATGATATTAATAGTACTATTGTTCATATAACTAATGTTAAACATGCGGCTAATGGTTTATTATATAGTTATGTTAAGAAAGACGGAGCGTTAGCTAATATAAAAGAGATACCTGCTTTTAGAGTTACTGTTAAAGGTCTTGAAGGAAATAGTAAACTTATTTACAAATATTTAGCTACGGAAAATGCAACAAAAGAATCAATAGTATATTTAGGCAATGGTACTCATAAATTACCTAAATCGTTTGTTCCAACAGACGCATTATTAGATTTAACTACTAATTCTTGGATAGGATTTGCAATAACTCCTATGATAGAAGGTGAACTAGTTTTTGATTGTGATATTACTATTGAAATTCTTCCTGAATACGAAAACGGTCTGGTTTATGACGGAGTATCTGACTTTACTGATAATAAGAATATTCCTATATTTACAGATTTTACTGCTATTATAAAAAGAGTTGATTTAGATGCTAAGAATGATAATTCTACTGTAATGTTTAAAAGAAATAAAATCTATGAAAGTAGTATTGGAAATGGTTTTATTTTAGATTATTGTTATAATAGTAAGAATTATGTTTATAGTTACGGTAAATTAAATCAGATAGAACGAGATGATTCTAAGATTATTTATTTAACTCCTGAAAGTTATAATGGTAATCCTATTATAAAAGGTGAAAATGAAGATAATCTAGGATTAGTACTTGGTAAATATTGGAAAGGAATAATCTATAAAACAATTCTATATTCCAAAACTATTTCGTTACTAGAAATTAACTTCCTAAAGAACTTAATGGAGAAAGATGAGATAATCGATATTAATCATCCTATATTTATTTCTAATACAGAAGATGAAAGTAACGCCTCACAAGATACTTAAATTAGTTTATATACTAATTGGTATATTTCTAGTATTAACATATACACTAAGTTTAATATTTAAAGATTTAAAGTTATGATTGATTACATTGTATTTCCTATTGCTGATATAGGTGAAGAAGAATCAGCTAAAATCGAAGAACTTAATTTAGTTCTACGTAAAAACAGAGATAATGATAAAGCACTTATGAAGTGTCAACATTTCCAAGAAGTATTTCCTAATAAGGTAGAAAGGATAGTAACTACTGATGAAGAAGGATATGAAAGTATCACTATTAAATATCCTTATGATACTTATTCTGATAAAGCCCTTTATGAATTGTTATCCAGTTCTGAATGGCAATCTGTATCTGAAAGTACTCTTGAAGAATCCCCAATAAAGGAGTGATTCCGTTGTATCGTTAACTCTATAAAGCCCTGCTATAACAAGTGGGGCTTTTATTTTGTTCACGAGATACTTAACTTTTTTCATAAAATTATTGTTTATAGCTAAAATAGATTAATGTCTGAACTTATAATAGTATTCTTTGTTATGAGTGTATAGTGGCTACTATAAGATATTCTTAATTTATTAATCTAAACCTTATTTATTATGTAAGTAATTGAAAAAGTTAAAGTTGTTCCTGAAGGCTATAATGGCGCAGGGATGGACGGTATGTACGGTCGCCGTGATGTTAACGGTAAAGCTAATGCAGGTCTTACGCTTGGTATTATCGGTACTGCTCTTGGAGCTTGGGCTTTATTTGGTAATCGTCGTTCTACTGGTGTTCTCGGAACTGGTGCAGGTCTTATGGGAGACGGTTCTACAAACATTAATGTAGTTGGCGTTGGTGGTGGAAATGGTACTGCTCCTACTGCTTTCCAAGCATGGGCTAAGTCTTGCGAAGATACTCTTGCTCTGCAAGGTGGTTTGATGAACATAGAGGTTACGATGAACATCATAGAGGATATGATGATGATGAACGTATGCTTCTTATGCGAATGCTCGGAGTAGGTGAAGACGAACGTTATGAATATGGTGATGAACACTTCAATAAACAGGAAGCTAAGCAAACTGTTGATGAGATGTACCATGTCAAAGACGGTAAGAAATATATCGGTGAAAAATACGATATGCAAAAAGCCAACGAAGTTTGTAATAAATTCAAAGATAAACTAGAAGAAGATATAGAAGTTGCTGATGTATATGTAGCTATTAATGCTCAATATCACGACTACTGTAAGTTATTCGAGAAATGGTTCGGTAAAGGAAACTTTGACGATATGATATTCGAGAGTGCTATCGACTTTTGGTTTGATGACGTTGATTTTGGAGAAGATAAACTCTGGAAGTATTTCAACGAGTTGAAGTAATACAAGTTCTGTTATATTCCTAAAGAGAGATTACTAAATAATAGTAGTCTCTCTTTTCTTTTTAAAATAAAGTTTTATATTTGTTGTGTAATATAAAACTTAATGCTTATGGGAATCTTAATGAAAGTGTTATTTGTTGCTGTAATAGCTATTACTATTATAGCGTTTGTATGGAAAGAAGCTACTAGTGTTCTTCCTGCAAAAGTTGTTACCTACATAAGAGTAGGAGGTATGTTGTTAACTATTATTCTTGGTACTTTGTTATTCTTGCTGTAATATGGACTTCGGGAATATACTTAGTGAGATTCTACGTACTACGGCTACTAGTTTTGATTTTGCGTTTGTAATCTGTGTAAATGTGCTAGCGTATCTAGTAATTAAATTAGTTGACAAACTTAATGGAAACAAAGTAGTAAGTACTTGGAATAAAAGAGTAATAACTCTAGTATGTGCTTTAATAATGGGAGTAATATACTTCTCATTAAAGCTAGGAGATGTTAAGGTAGTACTTAATTCTATTATTCTTAGCTTCGTATTTTGGAGCTGGATTATGAAGCCAATATTGGCGTTCTTCAATATAGACTATCGAAAGTTTATAGAAGTTGAAGATAATGAACCTAATCAATATCCAAAGTAAGTACTATTAGTAAGATTAACAAGTGAGAGTCGACTAGAGATAGTCGGCTCTTTCAGTATACACGCTCCTTTATGGGGGAATAAAAAGTATGTCCCACCTTCCTACGCTTTCATAGAAGCTCACCATAGGACTTTAGTACCTTTCCTTAACTTACTATTATCCGACAGTATTGCGTGCCACCACGGGTCTTAAAATGTGTCACTTGTATAAAAATGTTTACAACGCGAATATCTGTAAGCTAGCTAGCAAGCTAGATAGAAGTGCTGAATTAAAATTATTAGTAAAAGTCTTGTCGATACCAATATAATAACTATATTTGTTATAATACTAATTCAAAATAATAGTGATATGAGTTCGTTAAATCAAATTGTATCTGAAATAGCTCATGCTATTCATCAGCCGAATAACTTTACTGCGAGACGTACTATTCGTAGTGCAGTTATTCATACGTTCAATGAACAGATACGTCAGACTTATCAACGTCACGCTAATGTCGATAAGATATTAATGCAAAGATACAGGATAAGTCTAATTAATGTTCCTGACGGAGATATATTCCAAACTCTTGTTAGTACTAAGTATAAAGTTAAGAGAAGTAAGAATAGAGTTCCTAGACCAGTTCGTCTTGATAACAATTTACCATTTGTTAGTGTTCGTACTGTTGGATATGATAATATGGCTATTCCATTTATTAAGGAAGCAAATGCTCAATTTTATAAAGCTCTTCCAGGAATGTGTACCAGTTTAAGTTATGATTATATCAATGGTTATTTATATGTTAATAGTAATGGTAATCCACTTATTGAACCATTAGGTCATATTATCATTGAATCTCCATTTGAGATACCTACTGAAATTCCAATTGAAACTAATGAAAAAATGGAATCAACTATTGATAATGATGATGAATTTATTATTCCTGAAGATATGGTAGAACGTATTAAAGATGTAATCTATAAACGTAATCTACTTAATGTTGAGAGAGTAACTAATGAAGTTCCAGTTAAAGATGATATAAACCAACAACAGATAGAAGTATGAAAGTAAATGCAATAGATAGATATGACATACGTAATATGTATACACATTTTATAGAGACAAGTGAAGAGGAGTACGACCTTGTGTCTCACAATATAGTCAGATATAAATCTTTGCTTTATCGAATTAAATACTCTATTGAACAAAATAGAAATGCTGTTGAAGCCATATTTGATGTATGTGTATATAACTACTGGGAATGGAATACAGATGAGTTAGATACTAATCAAAAAATGGAGAAAGCCATAGATGAGAAGTATGTTAAGTTTACGGATGTAAAACAATTAAGATATGGCAATCTTTACCGTAATCTAAAGCAATACTTTAGAGTGCTTCGTAAGATAAAAGATTGTGAGATAAGACAAGATGTATTAAAGAAGCGTAAGTTAATTACAAGAGAACAATACAAAAAGTATTGTTACCTGTTCTTTGGAGAAATAGGAAGGCAAGTATTGAGAGGAAAGATTTATAAGTTTGAGAAGAAAATAGGTTGCCTTATTATAGAAAGAGTAAAAAGAACTGAATCACATATTACTGCTGACGGTAAAGTTATTAAGCATAGAAAACGTATTAACTTTGTAGAAACTAGAAGAAATAAAGAAGAACTTATTATTAAAGGACTTACGCCTTATAATAAAAAGAAACATCTTGAAGCTATTGCAAAAGGAGAGGAATATGACGGTGTTAAATATATATCTTATAATAATTCGGATTGGTCTTGTAGAGTTATTATGATTGACGGTGCAGTTAAGAATAGGACAGTATTTAAGTTTTGTGGTATAAATAATCACATGAATGTTACAAATGCTGAACTACTTGCAAAATGTCATAGTGTAGAAGATATAATAAATCTTGATACTGATATTAACAATCGTGTCTCTCTTATTTCTAAGTTTGACCCAAGTTATACTCAAAAATATATTAGAAACAATGAACAAAAACCTATCTTCAATAGAAACTATTATCGCAAGACTTGATAATGATTTCAATATTATGAGTAGCGATTATATACCTAGAGTTGGTGCTTGGTGTATAGATGCTATGAATGAAATGGGTATTCTTCAATATGAAGAAAAGGAAACTACTATTGAAGTTGTTGATAGAGTTGCTTATTTCCCATGTTGTATGAACGCATTTAAAGTGTATGCAGACGGGTGTGAGGTTTCCCCCATAAAGAAAGGAAACTGTGGTTGCTCTTCAGGTACTACTGAATACTTCACTCAAAACCGAGAGAAATCTAGGGAACGAGAAAGTAAGCGTACTGTTGAAGTAGACCCTGAAAGCCATGAAGGACGTAATTACGTTTATCTTCGTGACGCTAATGCTATTCAATTAAACTTTGATACAGATGTTGTTAAAGTATCCTATCTTACAGTTAAGACTGTATATAGTGATACTTTTCATTGTAATATTCCTGTTATACCTGATAACGGAAAACTTATCGAAGCTCTTGAATGGTTTTGTATGTGGAAGTTACTAAGTAGAGGACTTAAACATCAAGTATATTCTCTACAAGGTGCCATGCCAGTTAATCCATATTTATTATGGAGAGATTCTCGTGACAGAGCAAGAGCTTCTGTTATTAATGAAAATCAAGATGCTAATTCTCATAAAGGTTGGGCATCATTCTTTTATAATGCAACATTTAGACCTAGAGACTAATGGAGATAGTTAAAGAGTTAAACAAAGACGGAGGTTACGAATCCATTAAGAATGGTTCAATGACCCATGCTGTTAATGCTATGGTTTCTCGTGACGGTAATTCTATTCAGAACGAACAGTCAATCGAGACAATTATAACATTAAGTGAAAATGAAGAGATAGTCGGTGTTATCTCTTGCTCTGATGAAATAGTCATCTTTACTAATAATAGTAAGATTAGAAGATATAAAGAATCTACTAAGGCTATTACGGAAGTTGCTACTAATTGGAATTATCAAGGCGGTAAAGTTATAGGTACATATACCTATAATGTGAATAATGAATTAATTGTTGCTATTACTGAACTTAATTCTGATGAAGAAGTTCCATTAAAGATAATTAATCTTAATAAACCTAATTACCTAGAAGGTGGAAGCGATATTAAATATACATTAGTTCCTAATATCCCTAAGACTAATCTTAATAACTCCAAGTTAGTATCAGGTAGTGCTATCTATAAAGGAATATATAATTTCTTTATTAGATATAAAGAAGGAAGCGATTATACTGGTTGGTTTCCTATTGGAACTCCTGTATTAGTATGGGATAAAGGAAATCAAACTACTATCGAAGATAATAGTTTTGGTTATGACGACAGTAGCGGTAATCTCTCTGTTAACTATAAGATAGGAAACTTTACTTTTAAAGAAGATACTAATCTAAATACTGAAAAGGTAAACTTAAATATCGAACTAGGGTTACAAATAGATAATTCAGGTCTTAATTATACAGCTTATCAAATAGGTTATATAATTAATACTCAAAAGGGAGATACTAAAGTATATAATACTTCTGATATAGATATTAAAACTAGTAGAATCACGATAGACGATGTTTATAACGAAACATTTAGTCTAGATGATATTACTAGTTCTTTCTTTAATTTATATAATGTAAAAACCTTATGTAACTATAACAATAGATTGTATGTAGCTAACTATAAGGAAGAAAACATTAATAGTCTTGTAAGTTCTATTGATACTAGTAATATACAAGTTCGAGTTAAAGATTTTATCGGAAATAAATCTATAATGAGACGTAGTGTTACTAGAGCTGCAACTTCGTCAATAGTTAATAATCCTAGAACATTTGATATTAACAAAGGATATGTAGTAACTATTAAAGGACGTGCTTATGGTGACGGTAGTGAATATAAAGAAGTTACTAGAAAGTTCTTTCTTACTCGTATTGGTAAGAATAGTTATGGTACTTATTGTTTAATGATTTCATCTCAAGACTTTATTAAAGCTTTCTATAAAGATAGTGGTTACGATAGTCATACTACTCCGTTCTATGTTTCTTATCAAGATACAGACAATCTATATGAAGCTGCTACTGCCGTAGTTGTTAAACCTGATGATAAAGATTGGTATATACTAGAATTTAGTAGATACGGAAGTACTTACTATGATGAGATATATCCTGATAAATATTCTAGTATAGTAAGGTTAGGATTCGTAAGTCATCCTTACGTAAGATATGGACGTACTAATGATTTGTTTACTAGCACTTCTTATAGTGCTCCTAATATTCAAAGAGATTTTAGTAACGATTTTAAAGTAGTATCAATTGAAGAATTTGACTTAAATATAGATACTAGAGAAATTATCGAGCCTATGTGGTTTTACTTAGGAAATGTTACTATTGGAGAAGAAACATATAAATTAAAATACGACCGTTATAATCCTGTTGACTTTTATTATAAAATATATGATATGTCTACTGGAAATCCTGTTGATAAAGGAATGAAATTTAGACGTTCTTTTCAAACAGCTTATGTGGACTATGGAGGAGTATTAGATATTATTAAAGCTAAGTTTCCTAATTCAACTATATATACTATTGATGAATATGAAACAATTAATCCTACGGGAGCAATAAATGATGTTAAGACACAAGCTGAAGGAGGATTAACCGAAGGAGATAAACTTAGAATTGCATATGATGTATCTAAGAATAAGTTTATGTTTGCTACTAAATATAGTAGATTAGGCGATAGTTATTGGCATCGTAGAGAAGATGCTATTTTAATTGTTAATAGTGAAGGTGAAACTAGTAGACATACAATAGATGAATTATTTCCTAACCTATCTGTTAATTTCAATAATGAAAATAAGTCTACACAAGACTTAATAAATGAAATTGAAGGAATACATGGAACAGTATATAAATGGAAAGTAGATAGAGAACCAACAGATGATGATTTCGATATTAATGAAAGTTATACTGTTGATTTTAATACTATAAGCAGTCTTAGTGCTGATTTAGGTTCTACTAAAACATTTACTGACTTAAAAGCCTATCCTATTGGTTATATTAAAGAAACAGTAGAAGAAGGGAATCAAACTATTATAACTGCCGAGAAAGAGTTCATGATAGTTATTCCATTTATAAATTATCTAAGGACTGTTTCTAGTTATGATTACACAGGTAATGAAGGTTATACTATTTATGATAGAGTAAGTGTTGAAAGTACTAAAGCCTATGAAGGAGTATTAGGTAACTTATATATTTGTTTCCAAAAGAATAAGAAGTTTAATCTTGACGGAATTAGTAATTATGACGGTTTACTTCTTGATATTCCTACTTTTGGTAAAGGCGATGTATTAGCAATAAGCGAAGGTGGTATTCGTTCTAGTGGTAGCGAGTTCCTTGAATTACATAATAATGATAAGTATAAAGAACTTCGTGTTAGTGGTCCTGACGGAGGTTATATTAGTTATGCTTTCGGATTTGCTTCTCCTAAGATATTAGATAGTGAAACTAAACCTGAAGATACAGAATTTTATTCAGATAGTGCTAAGTATGCAATTAATCAATGCGTATATAACTTCTTCGTACATTATGTATATCCTAATGGTAATATTACTGACGGTATTAATATTCCTAATACTATGAGTTATTCAGAGACTATTAGTTTAGGTACAGCTAATGAAGGTAATACTTCATTAACAATGGATATAAATGAAGACACTCTAATATCTGATATTAAGACTAAGTTTGATGCTTATAAAAGTCAATATGGTAATATTAATACTAATAATGCACACGATGTAGTTAATATATTTGATAGCATTAGTAATGTAAGATTCTGTAATATATTTCCTAAATATAATTCTAATGGTATTGCTCTTTATAAAAACAATAATGGCAATCGTATGTTTAGAGGAACTAGAAATCCTAGTCACAGAGGAATTCATCAGATAGAGTTCTTATTTGACAACATACCTATGAGAAAAGAGTTCGTAGGATATTTTATATCTTATGAAAAGACAGAACCTATATTAGTTAGTGAAGGTGTTCCTGTACGTAGAGATGATGATTTTAATACTGCATTTAATGAACAAGTTAATAATATTCGTTTCTATTATCCTGAATTTGATATTATAAAGAAGTCAGGTGCTGGTAATATCTTTATTACTAATAGTCGTTATACTATGGGTAATGCCTATAAAGGTCCTATGTTTACTGACTATTATAGTAGTGATACTGATTTTAATCAATCTCGTCCTTCAGAAGAATTTGGAGATATTAGAGCTGTTAAAAGCTCTACTATTATAATGGCTGATAGCAAAGATGATAATAATGCAGGTAGAGAAGCTGTTGTTAATCTTGTTTTGAATAAGTCATTAAAGTTAGGATTCTATACTACAGACGGTAGAGGTTATGTAAATGGTTTATTACTTAATATAAGTGATAACTTATATATGTCGGAGAATAAAGACCTTATTCCACTTGGCTATATTAAGTATGTTGGTTCAACAGGAGATACTTATAATTATGGTTATGAAGATTATATCTATAATTATAATTATTACTTTATGACAGCATGTGTTTATGCCTTTAATCGTAATGGTGTATACTATGATACTACTGACCCAATACCTAAGAAAGCTACGGATAATACTAATCTTTATCCTAATTTCCCTAGAGTACATTGGGATAGTGAAAGAGTAGGTAATACTCCTATAAGTAGAATAATTCTTAATTATTATTCGCTATATCCGTTATTTGCTAAGACTATTAAGACATCTCCCGATGAAAGATATTATACTATTCATACTGATAATAATTCTTTTGTTCAGAATGTTCGTATGATTCATCTATTGCCTACTACTATTAATGATACATTTGAAATAAGTAGTATGTATCTTAATTATGCAGGTAAGAAATTTATTAATTATAATGAATTATTATATAGTAACTTTGTTACAGAATATCGTCAAACTATTCGTAGAAGTGATGTTATTAGCGATGAATCAGTAGAGAATAAATGGCGAATATTTAGACCTAATGCTTATAAGATAATTAGCGAAAACAAAGGCGACATTATTAATGTCATTGGTATCGGCACTTATCTTATAGCTCATTGTGAACATTCGATGTTTATCTTTAATAGAGATAATACACTTTATACTAAAGATAAAGATGTTCAAATGTTAATGCCTGATGCTTTCGATATTGATTATCAAGAGGTATTTACTAGTGAGAAAGGATATGGTGGTCTACAAGATTTTGAAGCATACGTATGTAATGAAGCTGGCTATATATTCTTAGACAGAAGTAAGAATAGGTTATATAGATTTGATGAGAAGAATCTAAATGACTTAGGTGATGGAGTACAGTCTATATTAGATGAGTATTTAACTAGTAATACTCAAATACTAATGGGAATGGATAAGGAGAATAATCGGTTAATCTGCTCCTTTATGGGGGATGTTTCAGATTTTACCCTTAGTTATAATTTCGTCACTAATACTTGGATAAGTGTACATACTTATTTATGTAGAGGATTTTATAATACAAAAACTAATTTGTATATTAGTTCCTTCAACAAGAAGAATATTATAGGTCAATTAGGATTCGTAAAGCCTTTGAGTTATCTTAAATATACAGACTTTGAGATAGCCGCTAATAAGAATCCTTTCTATGTAGGAGACAATAATAATACTATGGTAGTCGATGTATTATTCAATCTTGAATACGATACTATTAAAGTACTTAACTACATAAGTTATGACTTATATAAAGCTAACGACATTAACTTTGCAGGTAATAAGATACTATTGTTTAGTAATACTTCGATAAGTAGACTTGAAGATATTACTGTTAATGAACGTAATACTTTCGATACAGCTAAACCTTATTATGAACATGGTAAATGGAATTATAATTATTTCCGTAGTGTTCTAAACGAAGTAGTTACTAATTATCCAATAGATAGACTTACTGGTAAATTGACTGTTGATGTTGATAAGAATTACGAACCATTTAAATCCAATCTTATTAATGGTAAATATCTAGGTGTGCGTTTTGTAATTAATGACGGAACAGCTAAGATAGAGATTAAGAAGATTGAATGTTATGTTAATAAATATAGAGAATAATGAAACGTATTAATGAACAAAGACCTAAAGCATTTATAGGTACTGCGATTTCTGTTGGTACTAGTATTGTTAGTGGTATCATAGGCAATCGTAAGAAGAAGAAAGCTGAACAAGCCGAAAGGTTAAGACAAGAGCGTCTTCAAAACCTACAAGACAATCAGGCTTTAGCCAGTGCTCAAAATGAGAACATGATGTCCGAAGAAGAGAGGTCACAGTTCTTAAGCCAATACTTATCTAAGGGCGGGAAGGTACAAACCTTCCCCCATAAAGGAGTGAAAGCGCGTATTGTCGAGGGTGGTACAGCTATTCCTATTAAGAAAGATTCATTTCTTCTTAAAGGACGTAAGCACAATACTGGAGGTATTGTTATTGATGCAGGTAAGACAGGTGTTGAAGCTGAAGGTGGTGAAGTAGTGCAAGTTACTCCTAAGCAACTTAAAGTATTCAGTGCTCAACCTATACTTAATGGTAATAGTCCAGCTGAATTAGTTCAGAAAGGTGTTAAGCCTTCTAAAGTATTTAATGCTCAAGAGTCATTTAAAGATAGAAATGGTCTTAATGATGATGGTACTAAAAAGAAAAGAAATATGAGAACAATAACTGGTAAGAAAAAGCTAGGAGGATTATCTCGTAAGAAAGATTACGGTTCAGATAAGAAACCTTATCCTAGTGTTAAGTCTAAAGACTTTGCAGGTGGTGGTCGTAGTTATCCTATTCCTACTAAAGCTGATGCTCGTGATGCTCTTAGATTAGCCGGACTTCACGGTCGTTCTGATGTGAGAGCTAAGGTATATAAGAAATATCCTGAATTAAAGAAATCAGCTCTTGGTTCTAGGACAAGATTATTAAAGGATAACTATAATAACTTTGGTTTAGAAAAGGATTATAGTAGTAGTTTTGCTCCTAATGCTTTGACTAAAGCTAATATGAATTCTGTTAAGACTAATAGTGTAGTTCCAAGTAAGCCTGTTGGAGCTTCTATTAGTTCTAGTACTAGTCCGTTATCTAAATCTAGTAGATTTGGAAACTTTATGAGTGGTATAGGCGGAGAAGCTATTAGTGCCGGTATTGGAGCATTAGGTAATATTATAAGCGGTGTTACTAATAAGAACAGTATTAATAATATTCAAGCTCCTACTAGACCTAGAACTATAATTCCTGCAAGGATGAGAACTACTTATAATATAAATCCACAATTAGCTGAAAGTCGAGATTCTGAAAGAAATATGGCTAGAATTATTGATTCTAATACTTCTAGTTCGTCAGGAAAGATTGCTCGTATTCAATCTTTAGCTAATCGTGGAGTTCTCGAACGTAATAAACTAAGAGGTATGAAAGAGAATGTTGAGACATACCTTCTCAATCGTTCTGCTCTTAATCGTCAAGGAGTAGAAGCTGCAAACAATCAAGTATTAAACGCTTATGATAATGCAGTTACTCAAACCGAAAACGAAAAGATTCAAGCAAGAGCTAATAATCGTACTAATATAATTGAAGGTCTTACTAGTGCGGTTAGAGATTATCAATTAGGTATGGATAAGAGACGTTCAGAAGAAAATGCTACTGCTGCTATGATGTCTGCAAATCCTGAACAAATGGAACTATTCTTAAAGTTGATGAATAAGAATAAAGGTAGATTAGGCAGAGTAAGAAGTACTTTATTCAGATGTGGTGGTAAGAAAAAGATTGCTTAACTATAAATACTATAACTATGCCAATAGATATTAGAACAGCTGGTTATCAGAAGAGGGAGCGGGTTTCCGCTCCTTTAGATGTTTACAATAGTACGTTAAATACTCTACAACAGAAACATGATACTGGTATTGAAACTAGTAATCAGATTAAAACGTTTCTTGCTAATAAGCAATTAAACGAAGCTGAAAATGAGTGGCTCGATAAATATTCGAGAGATGTTAATGCTCAAATAGAAGCAAGTGCTCAAAAAGGTAGTTATGCTACCGCATTAACTACTGCAAGAAGATTAGCCGGAGAAGTTGCTAGTAATCCAGGACTTATTGGTCGTGAGCGTTATCAACAAGAGTTTAAAAAGTTCCAAGACGAAGTTACTAATAGTGATGCTTATGATGGAGATGTTAAGGCTTATACATTGGAACAGAACAAATATAATTATCAAGACCAAACAGATGAAACAGGCAAAATAATAGGCGGCAATCAATTCCAACCTAATTATCGTCCTGTTGAACAAATAGATTATAATACTTTATATCAGAAAGTATTGTCTACTGTTGGTGTTGATTCTAGTTCAGGCGAACAGTTAGTATGGGGTGATGCAGAAGGTAATCTTAAAGAAGGTCGAGGAAATATTGCTGCTGGTGATTTTCCTTATCTTAAAACTTCCAGTGGTATTCAACAGTTATCTAAGGAAAAGATACGTGCTGCATTTGAAGCTGCATTAAATGAAACTCCTGGTGCTCGTGCTTCTCTTGAACAAGACTATAAAGTTAATGTTTGGAAAGCTAATAAAGGTAATAAGAATAATCTTGTTACTAAGCCTGACGGAACTATTATGTCGCAGAGAGAATTTGAAGAGAATCTATTTGCTCCTAGATATGCTGCTTCTGCTTATCGTAGAACTGAAAGTAGAATTAGTCCTGAATTAGGATTTAATCTATTAGCTGCTTCACGTAAAGCTGCTGCTAAACCTAAGACAGGTAAAGAACCTGAATTATTGCCTTCTATGCAAACAATTGGTGGTAAAGAGAAAGTAGAGCCTGATACTCCTGCTAAGGTTGCGTCACAATTAAATACACTTAATGGTCAATTAGCCAATATGTTCGCTACTTATGGAATATCTAAATCTGTTCCATTAGATAAAGCGTATGCTCAATTAAGGTCAAGTATTGCTAATAATAGCAATCTGTCTGATACAGCTAAGAAGCAAGCATTGGATGAAGCATATAATTATTATAGTGGTATTAATAACGCTAATAATAGATTAGATGCTATGAAAGGACATCTTACACAAGATGAACAGTTTGCATCTGATTTCTTAGGTAAGAGACTTAGTAATGGAAATATGGCAGATACTAATAATCCTATGCAACGTGAATATGCTAATAGAATGAATAAGTTATTCACAGATTCGCAAGGTAATAGTTTCGATACAGTTCTTGTTAATCCTATTAACGAAGCTAGTAAGGCTGCTATTATATCTAAACTAAGAGTTGATATGGGTCTTACTAGACAAGATGTATCATTCTCTAAAATAGGGGATAAAGAATATATTCGTATTAGTAAAGATGCTTATACTCGTTTAGCTCCTGAAATAAGTGAAGTATTAAAAGTTAATCCTATTGGATTTACTAATGAAGGTGTAGAACCTAAATCATTTACTAGGGCTGATGAAGTCTATCATGGTAATAAATATTATGGTAGTAAAGTCACTGCATTTATGGCTGGCTTTAGAGCACTTGGTCGTGGAGAGATAACAACTGCCGGAAGTGATAAAAACTCAATAGCCTATGTATATGAGAAAGCTGCACAAATATCTAATGCTGCGACTGAAAGAGTATCTAAAACTCTTCCTCCTACTTATGTAGACTTAGCAGTATTTGACTTACCGCCTCATGTTGTTGCTTTAGGTCAGGGCTTTGAATCTGAACAACTAAAAGACTATAATGAACGGGTTATGAATATGGTTAGTATTGCTAATCCAGGAAGTATAGTTATTAAGAAACGTAATGAAGAAGGAGTTCTTGAAGTTGTTGAAGATAGTAGAGATAGAGATGCTATCATGCAAACTATTCAAGCACAAATTAAGAAGAAGAATATTAATAACGGTTGGTGTAGTTCTGCTTCTACTGGTGAATATGGTATATTCTTAAATATTCCTTATACTGTAAAGACAGGTAAGAATGTTGGTAAGAATCCGGATTCTGATATGGAAGATAGAATACAGAACGCAGTAGCCGGAGACTATATGATTACAGGTGCTGTACTTAATGATGAGATAGAGAGATTTAAATCTTTGCCTGCTGTTAAAGCATGGGACACTCTCAATTCTATTAAGTACAATAACGCTCTTAAAAGAGGTTATCGTTTATCAGATAGTGAATTTGGAGACGGTAGTTATTCAGCTGTTACTGATGGCAACCTGTATCAAATACTCGATGCTAGTGATTCTCCTGTAATTAAAATTACTGAAAGTGAGTTATTTGAACGTATGCTTCAAAACAATCAAGCTAATGCTGTTCTTGCTCCTGTTAAAGAAGATATAGATTTGATTAGTGCTAGAAATGGTTCTATTGCAAATTCCCCCATAGAAGAGCAACAAGTGATTGCTCGTCCGCTTATGCAGAAGGCTATGATAATGGCAGGTGCTACTGGTAATCTAAATGAATTAGATATAGATACTAAGAGACAAGTATTTCAATTCTTTAATCGAATGTACTCTAGTCTTACAGGTGAAACTCCTAGTCAAGTTATACTTAATCAAATGAACGACTTAATGAAGTAAGCGTATGCCAAACATGTTTGATAATATATCAGTAGAAAAAGCTCCACTAACTAGTGGGGCTAATTCTGTTAATATGGCTAATGATGTTCCTACTGTTACTAAATATAAACCTGATGTTGCTGCACAAGGTGATTTTATGTTTCGTAATCTTACAGGTAAAGAAGTATTTACTGGTACAGAGGAAGATTATCATTCATTAGCTAAGTATGGTGCTGAACCTAATAGGTATCAAAGTAGAGAAGAATTAGAAACTCTACGTGCTAAGAATCAATCAGCTTGGAAACAGGCAGGTAATGCTTTAGGACAAACTATTGGTACTGTTATTGGTGATACTGTTGGAGGTATGGGTATGCTAATAGATATAGCCACTGCTGGAATACTAGATGATAAACCTTTTAGTAACTTTATTACAAGAGCTGGCGATACTATATCTGATTATGTTCGTGACGATTTATTTCCTATATATCGTGAGAACCCTAATAAAGCATTTGATATGAATGACTTTTCAGGTTGGTTCTTTAGTCAAGTTCCTAGTATTGCTAGTTCTCTGTCTTTAATGATTCCTGGCACTCTTTTAACTAAAGGAGTTGGAGCTGTTGGTAAAGGAGTTGCAGCATTAGGACGTAGTAGTTCTAAAGTAAGTCATGCAATGAATTGGGCAAAGAAGGCTACTAAATTAGATAATGTATATCGTGCTAATAGATTAAAGATATTAGCTAATGACGGTATTACAGCTATTGGTATGCGTTTAGGTGAAAACTATCAAGAAGCTCGTGGTGTTGCAGAACAAATAGAAGGTGAAGCATTGTCTCTATTTACTGGAATGTCTGACGAAGAGTTTCAGAATTGGTTAGATAACAATCCTGATATTGCAAGTGAGGCTAAAGAAAGAACTAAAGAAGAAGCTGCTCTTATAGTTGCAGATAAGGCAGCTATGCGTAACTTTGGTTATAACGCAGGTAACGTATTCTTTGATTTCATGCAGTTACGTGCTGTTAATAAAGCAATAGGACAAGTCAATCGTGCTATTACTCCACGTATTCGTTATTCACAGAATCAAGCTCTCGATAGAATAGCTTCTACTGGTGTTGAATCTGCTAGTCAAACTTTAGGTCAAGCGGCAAAAGGTACTATTAAAGATTTTGCAGGTAAAATAAATCGCTTTGTTAATTCTAGTGAGAATCTACTATTATCTGAATTAACAGAAGGTATTGAAGAAGCTATTAACTTTGTAGGTCAAGAAGAAGGTACTTTATACGGTCGTTATTTGTTAGGTCAAGCTGAACAATACAATGGTGCTGTATCTATGGATAGAATAGAGAAGTACTTACAGAATCCTCAATTATATAATTCTGCACTTTGGGGAGTTATTGGCGGTATTACTTTTGGTGGTACTATGTCAGCCATTAATAATCGTAAAGGTGGTAATATAGAAGAGAAACAACGTATTGCTGAAATAAATGGTCGTGAACAGGTATTCAATGAGTATGCTCGTCAGATGCAGATTATTGATAATGGTGAGAATCCATATCAAATAGAACGTGATGCTAATGGTAATCCTATTACTTATTTAGATGACGGTACTGTTAGTCAAGACCCAACAGTTGGTACTACTCGTTATACTAAGGTTAGCCCTGAAGAACAAGAAGATTTGCGGGCAGCGGCTAAAGAGAAGTTTACTACTACTCTTACTTTAAATGCTATTCGTTCAGGTAATTATGAACTACTTGAAGATTATATTGAAGACCCTAGACTAAAGAAGAAACTAGTTGATTCAGGTCTTGTAGATGATGTTGAATACGATAGAGATACGCAAGAATTAAAGAAAACTATGCGTACTGTTCTCGATAGATATGTCAATTATTCTACTGCGTTACGTAGTGCTAATATTGATGATGCTTTACTAGATGTTGCTATATCAGAGAATATAGTTAATGCACAAGAAGCGGACTTATTAAATAAACGAGTAGAAAGACTTAATACTATTCAATCTCAATTAGAGAATAGCATACCGGCTATTAATGAAGTTCTTGACCCAATGGCTAAGAATCGTATGCAATTAGGTATATTAGAACAGTATCGTAGAGAAGTAATGTCTACTTATAATAGTCTAAAGAATAGTAACAATCCTTTAGATAGAGCGCAAGCTAGTCAGTATCTTGATTTATCGCGAATAATTGAATCTAAAGTTACAGATTTACGAAGAGGTTTAAGTCCTATGGAAAGTCTGTTTCTAGATAATGTTCGTAGTGTAGAGAATATTGCATTAGGAATAGAAGGTAGCGAAGAACAGAACAACTTAATCAAGAAACAAATAGAAGAACTTGATGAAAATGATGTAGCTCTGTTTAAACAGGCAGGTAAAGACTTTAGTCTTGGTACTCTTGCTAAACAAGTTCGTAATATTAATTCAGAGTATATGGATAATATGGGACAGATACTTCTTGATGAAATTCGTAGAGATAATTATCATTCTCGTATTATTACTACTAATGAACAAGCTAAGGAATTTGAAGATACTCGTAAGAAAGAATTAGAAGATGCAGCTAAGAATCTAGTTAAATCAGCAAAGAAGAATCTTAATGACTTTGTTAATATGGCTAATGAAGAAGAGCTTGGTAATCTTGAAAAAGCACTAGATAATGCGTTTACTGATGAAGAAAGTCAGAATATTAGAAATAAAAGTTTATCTAATGCTGTTAGTATTTTAACTAATTCAGAGAATGGTAAGAATGAAATAAGTAATCTAAGAGAAGCTATTACTAAGAGAAGAAATAAGTTAGCTATACAGAATGAAGTACAGCAAAGACAGCCGGAGAATCAGCAAGGAACTTCCTCTATGGGGGAAGGGAGGAGCGAAGCGACGACTCGAGAAGAACTAGAAGTTAAGCCTAAGCCTAGACCTAAACCAAAGACTGCAAAAGAGAAGAAATTAAAGGAAACGTTAGACAAAGTAGTATCTCAATCTAATTCAGGTATTGTAAATAAGTCTAATATAGGTAATCTTGAATTTACGATAGTAAATCCTTTTGCAAGTCTTAGTGACGTATCTCGAAAACCAGTTAAAGTTAATGATATTGATATTCGTATTAGTAGGTTCGGAAATGTAAGTATTGACGGATTAAATGCTAAAGGCAATATAATTGCTGATGTCACTATTGAAGAACTTAATGCAGCTATTGCTATTGGAGATATTACTGTTGTAGATACTTCCAAGAAAGAAGATACTGGAACTGATAATACAGTTCTTGAATCATCCATATCTGATAATGATTTGGAAGGTCAGCGTCAACGTATAGAAGAAATCAATCTTATCATAGACTTGTATAATCAGATACAAGGTAATGAAGTAGAAGGTAAGACTTTTACTAGTCTTAATGATATGATGATATATCTACAACAACTTAATCCTAGAGCTATTAATCTATATAACGATATTAAAGTTCTAGCTAATCGTCAAATAGTAAACGGTAAGATAGTTAATGTTGATACAGAAGTTAAGACGCCTTCTGATATTATACAGTCTGCAAGTAAGACATTAGAAAATGCTATTGCAGAAGATAAACAACGAGCTAAAGATAATGGTTATTTCTTTAATTTAGTTAATCTAAGCGATAGTAAAGTTTATTCTCGTATTGGACAACTTAAATCTAATGATACAGTTAGTGTAGAATTAGATGAGAATAATAATCTTATAGTTAAGTCTCGCGGAATTAAAATAGGAGAGTTTCCTAAGATTGGTTATAATAACGGTAATGTTGAAGTTATGAATCAAGGTTGGAGATATACTGTTAAAGATGGCAGTATAGATTTCATAACTCAACTTCAATCTATTATTAGTAATGAAGATGAAAGTGCTAAAGAATTTGTACAACTGCTTAATAATATACGTCGTTTGTATCGTGTTCGTAATAACCCTGAAGTTGAAGGAACATTCGGACATCAGCTTAATGCTTTACAAGAGAATGAGAACTGGAAGAATCTAACTAGTTTATTCGGTGATACTCAAACTAATCTATTAGATAGGATTAGACATCTTAATAGTATTATATTCTTTAATAATGCTCTTAATGTTAATCAGTCTGATTTTAGTACCATTGTTAACGATTCGTTAACTAATTGGATGAATAAACTCAAGAAGTCTTATACGGACATTAATAACTTAAAGTCCTCTATTAGTAAAACTAAGTCTAAAAAGAAACGTCTAGTTGTTGGACGTACAAGTTCAGGTAGTGTTATTTATGCTAAAGATAAACAAGGTAATCCTATATATCGTAAGTTTGGAGATGTTACTACTAGTGAAGCAACTGACGGTTATCGTTTAGTAGTAGGAGTTGACGGCGGAGTAGCTGATATTAAAACCAATACTATTATTGCGGCTAGTCGTATTCCTAGAAATGTAGTAGGTATGACTATTAAAGATTCAGAAGGAAGACTTATTGCAGTTCCTAGTCGTGAGAATACTATGAGTAATAGTGAAACTGGTGCTACTGAATATACTAAGAGGTTTAACGAAGGATTAGATAAACTACTTCATTCTTTATTAGATGCTACTCTACAAGGCAATGAAAATCTTCATACTCAACTATTAGAAGAAGTATCTAAATATATAGGTAAACAGAAAGTACTGTACGGTTATGAAGTAAGAGGTCATGCTTTAATACCTATTAATAGAGTTGCGCCAACTATTTATTTTAATCTTAAAGATAGAAATGTAGCTTTCTCTATTCCTGGTGAACTTAAACCTAGAAGACTTATGGCTCGTATGCCTAATGGTTTTGTTCCTACTAATAATCATGGTAACTTTAGTAAAATGTTACAAGAAGTATATGCTTTACTTACTCGTAATGTTGTTAATTCAGCTATTCGTGGTGAATCTAGTTTATTTAGAGTAGTAGACGGTAAGTTACAAGCTAAGATACCTAATATACTTCAAGACGAATGGTTTGATACTGGTTATAGTAGTTATGAAGAATTTGTAGCTAAGGACGGAGTATTGGTTACTGATTTAGGAAATGTTACTGACAGTAAAGGTAATATCATTAGTAACTTTAATTATACTGGCGATGTTTATAATAGGACTATTACTCTTATGAATCCTAGTCGTAGTACTGGTCGTACTAACGCGGCTGACGCCGCTGTTTCCCCCATAAAGGGGCAACAAACTGTGTCTCCCGTAGTTGTACCTGACCCACTTGCTAGTAAAGACAGTACTCCTAAAATAGGTACTCTTATGGAAGTTGCGCAAGCTAATACTGATAATCCTAATCTACTATCTGTTATATCTGCATTAGAAAGTGCTGGTATTAAACTTAATCCTGATATTGAAATAGTAGGTGATGAAGGTAGATTTGCAGGAATAGTCGCTGGTGGTAATACTATTACTCTTAGTAATCGTTTTAATAGTCTTGCTCCTGAACGTAGAGTTCTTACTCTTATACATGAAGGTGTACATTATCTACTTAATGATGAACGTGCTAATATAGAACAATCATTCGGAGACTTATACGATAAGTTTGCTAACTTTATTAATCAAGATTCTCGTCTAATAGATGAGTATGGAGATTTCTTAAATAGTAGTAAACCTAGAGCTGTTGCTATTGAAGAGTTTGTAGTCGAAGCTATTACTAATCGTACATTTGCTAGATTACTAGCTAGAATTAAGTATGATTCTAATCCTACTACTGAATCAAATAACCTATTTACTAAAATAATAGATGCTTTAGTAGAATTAATAGGTAAAATAGGACAAATAGATAATACATTACTTGGAGAAGTTCGTAATCGTTTATCTACTATTGGATTAGAAACTAGTGATACAGCTAGTACTTCTACTGTTACTCATGACGATACTTTTGATAGAGCAGAGGAAGATGTTAGTGTTCCTACTGATGATGTATTTGATATTCCTGATATAGACTTAGATTTAGATAGTAGTATAAGTGATAACTACCGTCAAGTCGATAATTTCGATAGTCTGATTGAGGGATTGAATAATCGACAAAAGGCTATTGTGACGCATTTGTTTGACACTGGTGAGCTTAGTTTTGTATGTAGTTAAGTAAGATAAGCCTAGAGACGAAAGTCCGGCAGAGAGCCTTAGAATGAGCCATTTTAAGCGCATCTGCCGGACTTTTATATTTTCCTTATCTTACTATCACGATAGCATATAAAATGCGAAATTCGGCAGGAATTTGCGGTCTACGGGCATCCATCTGCCTTCGTAACGTGCGGTTTTCGTCCGTCTAATGAATCTATTTGATAGTATTGATAATAATGCTATCTTTGGTAATGTTAGTAATAACTTAATTAATAATATAAAGTATATGAGTTGTATTCCTAGTAACCCTAAATTAGATAAGCTATTACCGCTTACTAATAATGATGTTAGAAAGTCTACTGAATACCTTGCTACTATCGAAGACAATAGTTTTCGTGATTGGTATAAAGAAAAGACTGGTAGAGATTTTAATTATGAGAATATTGATACTAATACTGTTAATGCTATAATAGCATATAATAACAGAGAGACTATCAATACTAAAGATTATGTTCAGAACATTCGTACTTCACGGACTGGTGTATTTGGTAATGACATAGCGAAAGAAGACCACGCTATTAATATTCTTGCTACTATTTATTTAAAGAGTCAAGGAAGTATTCGTAAAGCTCTTGCTAATAAAAAACGTAAGGGTGAAAACGAAGTAATAAAGGATAAAGCTGGTAATGAGTTAAGTCCCCAAGCCGCTATAAAGCTGACTATGATTACTTATCTTAATAGACATCTAAAAGAGAATGATAAGAAACTTACTCGAGAACAAAAGGCTTATGTAGGTACTATTATTCGTAATCTTTACGATGGCGGTAATTATAATCGTAATGAGTTATTTGATATAGTAATTAACTCACCGGAAGTAGTTAGTCTTAGCAAAGAGTTTGGTATAGATACTAATGAAGATTTTGAATCTAATGATGATGTTAAAGAAGATAGTGAACAAAACTCTCGTCAAGATGACCAAGAAACTATTGCTGCTCTTCGTGCTGATTGGTCTGAAATATCTGACCAACGAAAAGATATAGATAAAAATGTTAGCAAAGAAGTAAAAGAATGGTTTGCTCGTTTACCTAAAACAAATAGTAATAGTTTTATAAATGAACAGCCTGATACTTCTAATAATACTTATTCAGGTATAGCTGAAAGTGCAGGTTTTGATAGTTCTTTCAAAGCTATTAATAACTATGGTAATTTCTCTAGTGTTGAAGCTATGGTAGAAAGCTTTCATACTATTGCTTCACGTTTTAAAGAAGTGTCTCATTTAGAATATGCAGCTCGTTTATTAGAAGACGAAGCTAATGTTCAGATAAGAAATAAGATATATACTCAATTAAAACAGTCTATTTGGGAACGTAATGAAGTAGTATATAGCCAAGACGGTTCTAGTGTAGTTACTAAGAATCGTAATACTTTTCCTAAACTTAATCTACAAAACAAAATACTTAATAGTTTCGATTCACTTATTCACAATCCTTCTATTATGGCTAATGATATTGCCGTATTAGACGAACTTAAAAACAGATTATCTACACTAAAAAATTCTAACATAAATGAAATCCAAGAAATTACGGAGCAAATTGCTGCAATTTTTAATAAGTATAACTTCGGCATCAATAGACAGGGTGTTGTTAACTACGTTCGTAACTTCGGTGATAACCAACTTTCTAATATCTCTTCTATTGTCGATGATTTGTTAGAGTTTAATAAAGTAGTAGGTAAGGCGACTAATCTATTAAAGATAGATAATGAAGCACAACGTATCTATTATGCAGGTGAATATGCTAAAACTAAAGAGAATGAAGAATATGTGGTAGTTCCATTTGATAAGTCTCAACTACAATACAAAGGCGGTTATGCTAATAATATAGCCAATCGTATATCTAATAGATTTAAAGATTATCAGATAGTAGATTCTGAATTTAATAGTATTAATGCAGAGAATAATCTAGTTAGTGATATTCTAAAGAATAATTATATTAGTAAGTTCTTTGAAAGAATTAACGATAATCGTTATAATGATAATCCTACTGCTAATGCTGAACTTCGTGATTATCTAGTTAAGTTTACTAATATTCCTCAATATCAGTACAGTAATATACTTATTGAGAAAACTTTATCTAACGGTAAAGTAATTCCAGGTCTACTTCGTCTTACTGATACTGGTTACGAACTTACTGAATATTATCGTGAGTTTGGTGCACAATTATATAACGGTGTTAGTAATGAAGTTACAGGTAAAGCTAAGTCTTATAAAGATATTAATGCTCTTGAATGGGATATTATTACTCTGAATGAATACGCTAACAACGGAGATAACTATGAGATGGCTAAAGGAGTTAAGAAATCTAAGTTCTTTACCCAAACGCCTTCTGATGCTCCAAAGACTTTCGTATTCAATAGTTATAAACTAGATTATACTGGACTATTTAATACCGGTAATTACAGAGCGAATTATGAAGGAAAGATGTCTTATTATTATGGAAATAATAAGAGACAAGATGTAAAATCAAATAGTACATTAGAAGCTATAAAAAGAGGTGAAAGAACATCTACTACAAGATATGAATCTGATGGTAATATTGATTATTGGAAAAAAATTAAAGTAGGAGATATAGTAAAATTTGAAAATAATAACGGAGAAACTGTTTTAGTAAGAATTACTTCTCCATTAAAGAAATTAGATAATAATATAGATGTAGACATTTGGTCAAAAAAAGAAGGTTGGAATAAAGAATATTTTGAAAGAGAAGTTAGACCTAGATTGAATGAAGCATGGCAATTTGAATATGAACTTATAAATAATACTTATTCTATTAATCATGGACATCCAATATATGTAGCTTATGCTAACATCTATGCTAAAGAATTAGCAGAAATGGCACAAGCTATCAACTTCTTATTCGAGACTACTGTTGAGAATGGAGTAGTAACTATTGTATCAGATGAGAATGGTAAACCTAAGATAAAAGAAGAGTTTAAAGATTTACGTAAATCAGAAGCTAGACTTAATTATCATTATCGTAAAAGTATTCTTGATGGCAATGGCAATCCTACTGGTAATGTATTTAAGTTTAGAAGTTTACTTATTGATAAAGTTAAGAATCTTAGTAGATATAATAGTGAAACAGCCAAAAGAGTAGATATGAACTGGCTATTCGAGGGAGGCAACGTATTCTCACTCCTTTACGGGGGAAAGAATAGTGAAATATCGCTAATACAAGATGAGAATGGAGAGTATAATATTAAACTTACTGGTGAACTTCGTAATTCTGTATATAATTATATAGATAATTATATTAATTATAGAATACAAGAAGCTATTGCTAAATATAGTTCTGATAAAGAGTTTGTAGATAAGTATAAGAACGCTAGTCAAGAATCATTTAATTCCTTCATTGCTGAAATGGTTCTTAACTATGAGATTCAATATAATAATCTAAATGATATGTTCTTCGGAGATGAAGCATATTATAAAGATTCTCGTGATACTATTAAGCGTAACAAAGAATATCAAGCCGGAGGATTAGCTTATGCAGGATATGATTTGTATAATGTACAGAAACATTTGGGAGATATAACAGTAGCTCCTAATAAGACTATTAGTATAGATAGTAGTTTCAAATATATTACTCTTGAAGATGTTCAAAGTAGCGGTAAAGTTCTAGATGATTTAAAGAAGCAATTAGATATAGCTAATGTATCTAAAGAAACTAGAGCTTTTATACTTAAACAGTTCTCTAAAGATAAGTCAGAAGTAACAGATGCTCAATCATTTATTACTCTTGATGAATTTGTTCGTAGAATGTATCTACGTGGAGAGTATGATAGTTATAAAGATTTAATCGAAGCTCTTTATGATGAAACTAAACCTATCGACAATGTTAAGTTAGGAGAATTATCTAAGAAGATACAAGTTCAGAAGAACTTCTATTATGATTTAGAAATAGATAATGACGCTAAGTTAGCTAATCCTATTCAGATTAAAAATGCAGAATTTGTACTCATACCTAGATTCTTAGGCAATAGTGAACTTGCTGCTTTGGCTAAATATATGACTGATAATAATATAGGTCAGGTTAACTTTACTACTACTGAAAAAGCTACTACTAATAGAGTACTAGAGTTTTGGGATTCTCATGGGAAATTCCCCTCTAAAGAGAAGTTGAAACAATTTAATTTGGACATCCAAACTAAGTATAAAACTGGTTGGTATTCTAATCTATATACGCAACAAGATATTCCACAACACATGGACGGTGAGAATAAAGCTGGATTGCAGATAGTTAAGAAACTAATTGATAATATAGGTAATACTCCCGAAGGACAATCTCTTATTAAAGATTTCTTTGATAACTTTACCGTTAATATTCAAGATAGCTTTAAAGATGCGGCATCTCGTATTGGAGTTAGTATTGACGCTAGAGGTAACGTAGTATATGAAGAAGGAAAAGTTAAGATTGATAATAATCAATTTATAGCACTTATTAAAGACGAGTTAACTCGTAGAGGATTAGATAGTAATTATCGTAAATATGCCGAAATCAATCCTGAAACTGGATTGCCTTATATGCCTGCATGGACTAACTTAGTTCGTAGTAAGATAGAAAATATTGTAAATAGTATATTTACTAATCGTGTTACTCGACAAGTACTTCCTGGTTTTCATGCTAGTCAAGTATCAGATGTTGGTATAACAGCTTTGTCTGGTCGTACAGATTTAAGAGATTTAATGCAATCAAAAGTAGAAGAGAAGCACGGATATAGTCTAGGACGTAAACTTACTTATCATAAAGACGGAAGTCAAATAGTAGAAATACTATTACCTAAATGGATGGTTAAGGCTTATAATACTTATGATAATGAAGGCAATCTTGTACATGAAGTAACTTTAGAGGACTTACAAAATGCTGGATTAGATACTATGATTGGTTATCGTATTCCAACAGAAGGTAAACAATCTATTGCTGTTATGAAAGTAGTAGGTTTGTTAGATGAATCTCAAGGTTCTACTATTGTAGTTCCTGATGAATGGGTATTACAAACTGGTGCTGACTTTGATATTGATAGTATTTATGGTATATATCATACAGCTTATTTCGATAGAAATGGTAAACCTCATAAGGTCGAATATATAGATGGAGAAGATGAAGTAAGTACTTATCGCAGATATATTGGTTATATAAATTCTTTAATAGATAAAGAAACTCGTAAAGCTACTAATTCTGAATTTACTAAAGAAGAATTTAAAGAAGCTCGTAAAGCTGCAAGAGAAACTGTTCGTAAAGCTAATGAAGAATATGATAAATTCTTAACTGACCAAGTTAGAGATTTAATAGCTGAAACAGATGAAACATGGGCTGAGCTTCCAAGAGAAATAAAAGATAATCTTACTATTACTTTTAAATCAAAAGAATTAAAGTTTGGTGAAAGAGTAGACGCTATTGTAAGTAAGATGGACTTTTATGAAAGTGAATATGCTAATGATGAATATGTTGCTAAGTTTGCACAACAGTATCGTAATATTCAATCTGTTATTAATGAACAAAGAGAATTTTATCAAAATGTAAAAGATAACGCTGAACAACTAGCTATTGATTATGCTGATGAAACTCGTAGAGCTAGATTAGAACAAACTATTCAAGCAAGAGCTGAAATAGTAGGAGCTATGTCTCTTGAAGAATTTAGTCAATTAACAGTAGCTCAACAAAATACTCGTGATGCTCGTAACAATAAAATAGTAGATACATTTATTAATATAATGAATCTACCAGTATCTATTGGTGAGAACTTATCGTCTAGTAATTTTGAAGATATTAAAGCTGCAAAGAGTAATATCTTTGAAGGTTTGTCAGAGACTTATCGTAATATTAATTCAGTAATTGCTCAAAATTGGTATCGTGATGCTAATATGTCCGGTGCACGTCTTAAAGCTATTTCTGTTAATCGTGACAACTTTGCCTCTATTGGTAATAAAGCTAAGACTATTATTGACGGTGCTCATGGTGGTTTTAGGTTTGTATATACATATAATACAGAGAAAGAAGCCAAAGACGCTCAACCAAAATTAAGAAAACGTTTCAGAGACGTAACTAGAAGTGGAAAAGAAGTAATGGTAGACCATAATCAGTTAGGTTGGAGTTACGATAATCTTAATATAGATAATCGTTTAATTACTCCTTACTCTTCTGAAACTACTGCACTTATTCTTGACGGTGTAAAAGAAGGTGGTGTACCTAATGTTGATTTATATACTTTCGATGTATATAAGTCTATTGTTGATTGTGGTGCAAACTATGAAACTTCTATCTTATTCGTTAATCAACCTGTAATAACCGAACTTATTGCTAGACAAAATGCTAATGATAATGTATTCGGTGAAACTGGATTTAATCCCCTTATAGGATTGAGACGAGATATGTATATAAGATTGGCTAAGACTGTTGGTATTCCAGCTAATAGTATTACTAAGAAAACTCGTCTTAAAGATGTTAAAGCAATGCTTGAAGCTAGAGGAATAACTATCAATGAAGATGAATTACTCGAAGAAGGAATACGAGTAACTGAATTAAGAGAACATCTTAAAGATAATGTAGAAAGTACTAGCTATAATAATACAGATAATCTTATATATCAGATTAAAGCATTAAGGGCATTTGAATATTTCAAAGAGATAGGTGACCAAATCAATACTAACATGATGGTTATTACTAGTGATAAGTTTGGTGCTGGTAAATCTGCTAATGAAATTGACAATGTAATTAATCGTATTACAGATATTAAAAAAAGTAATATTACTCGTACTAAGAAAGGTAATCCTGTTCTTAAAGCTGTTACAGAAGAAGGTAATAAATATCTTATAGATGCTATTTATCCTAAGATTAGTTTCAATACTATTAACGATATTAATCAAGATGATTCAGAATCAGTATATCCTTCTTTATATTATCAATTGAAATATAGTTGTATAGCTACCGAAAAAATTATTCGTGATAGTGAAATATTCAAAACTCAAACTCCACAATTCCGTGAGTTAGTTAATAAGTTCGATATTCGTAATCTACAAACTATTCAACAGTTAGAGAGTTTCATAATTAATATAAGTCAAGCACAATCTAATTTTGTTAATACTAATAGATTTATAACTAGAAGCAATAATGAATTTATTCCTAGTTATAATCTAAATCTTATTAGTAGTCAACAGAATACTCGTGCTAGATTATATGGTTATACTGATGTAGTAGGTAGTTTCAATATGTCTGATATGTCTGAAAAGAATATAGAAGCATTTATGAAGTTGTCTCCTGCAAATAAAGTAGTATTGATTCAAAGATATACTTCGGATGATAATCTATTTAAAAATCTAAATGTGGAGTATAAAGGTCGTCGCAATAGTTATGATAGAATATCTATTATTGATAGTACTATATCTACTGAATCTCAATATCAGATGTTTCGTAATGCTTGGCATAGTAATAATCCTTTCGTTAAACTTACAGCTATGGATTTAGTAAGATATTCTATGGTAGTAGAAGGTTATAAGTTTAAAGGCGGAACAGTTAGTAAGATTATTCCTGTTGAGCTTTTATATGGACAGGATACTGGTATTGATTCTGATAATGGAGTTTCAACAGCTACTAATATTATTAATGATTCAGACAAAGCCATTAATAGTATGGTTCAATACGGTAGTGAAACAGGAACCTATGAAAGACTTAGTAATGATGATAAGGCAATAGAAAAATTACGTGACTTATTCTTTAGAACTAATCCTAATAATCCTGATGTACTTACATTTGAGAATAAGAAGTACAAAGAATCTAATAAGATAGTATTCAATAGACTTGGTGTAGGTATGCTTAGTTTTAAAGAAGCACAAGAACGCAGAATGATTACTGGTAGTGAAGATAATCGTAAGTATCGTCATTACGCTAAGACTAATGACAATAATAAAGTTCTACGTTTATATAAGCTAGTATATGATAATGATGTTGTATATATGCTTCCTACTAATCCATTGGAACAAAACGAAATTGGAGAAGTTAGTGTTAATCCTGATAATAATAGAATGTATCTTCCTTTAGATATACTGGAAGAAGTTTCTATTCGTCAGCACGACCCTGCATTTATTAGTTCTATTAATATAGCTATGAACTCTGATATTCGTAAGTTTGTAGTTCTTCCTAAAGCATTTGAAGCTGGTGCTAATTTATTAATAGAAGAAGCGTTTCCTAATAGTACTGTCTTAACTTCCCCCATAAAGGAGCAACAAGTTGATACTTCTCGTAGATACATTATTGCTACTACTAATAATCAGGTCATACTAGATACTATTGAATCTCTTGAAGCTGTTGGTATTACTAATTATGTTGTTGTAGCTCCTAATATGAATTATAGTAATATTCGTAAACTTATTAATGACCGTAATAATGAGGATATTGCAGCTAAGAGACTACAAACTGCTATGACTAAGTTAGAAGCTAATGAAATTCAGCTTAGAAAAAAGAAGTCAGATAATTCTGAATCTCCTTATTATGCTCAACTTAAAGCTAGCATTAATCAAACTATTGAAGATGTTAATGTTAATGGTATTGGTTTTGTTCCTGTTCTACAAACTGTTGTAGATAATACAGGTTTTAGAGCCGGTGGATATTTTAGATACGAAAAAGAAGGTAATGTTTATATTGTTACTAACTTAGGTCGTGTAACTACTAAATCTGTTAGTCTCACTCCTGACTATATGTATAGTAAGAAAGTAACTATTAATAGTGTTAGTCAATTACAATTCCCTAGACGCAATGCCATTATTCAAGTAGTTAAAGAAAACGCTAGATTAGATAAGTTTGCTAATAATAACATTATTCGTGTTCAGACAGAAGATAACTTTATTAATGAAGATGTACTTGAATCTGCATTGATAGATAATGATAAAGAGATAAATGATTATATATCTCGTGTTATTGAAAGTGTTGAACGTAGTAATGCTAATGTAGAAGAAGCTGCATTAAACGATGCTTTCCGTTCATTTACAGCTATTGATTTACGTTCTAATACAGCTACTAAGTTAAATGATAACTTACGTGAACAAGCGTTGAGAATTATCAATGGTTATACTAATAGACGTATTGATGATTTCTTATTTGATATACATAACTTCTTTACTACTTATGTTACTAATCCTGACGGAACTTATAAGTTAGATGAAAATGGTAACAAGATAGTTCAAGAGAAATGGAGTATAACTAATAAGAAGTTATTCGACCGTATGTTAGAGGACGAAACATTACGTACTCGTTATGAAATGTTCCTAGATGATATTAATAGATTTGTAGAAGACTATTCTATTATTGAAGCTATTCAACCTTATAATATTGATGAAGCTTATACTGTAAGTGAGACAGAAGAAGAAATCGAAGGTTTACGTAGAACTAATGATATGCTTAAACAGATTAAGGATAAGTTCAAACGTATCAAAGACTTAGATAATGTAGTTAAACGTAGTACTAAGATGTACTTCGATAGTTACATTACTAGTCTTTCTAGTGACCCTCGTGTACAATCTAATATGCTTAGTATTACAGAAGCATTTGAAGATGAAAACTTCTTCCAGTTTTGGTTAGCTGATAGTCAAGAGACACATATACCAATAGTTCAAATAGTTCTTAAACAAATGATGAATCAGTTAAGAGCTAGTGAAATAGAAGCTAGAGACAAAAAGATAGCGTTTACTTCGGCAATATCAACTATCATTGAGGACGCGAAAAACAACGGTATAGACGTGTCTCTGAACGATATTTTGGACGAAAATGGCAATCTTTTGCTGCCGTATAATGAAACGTTCACTGAAAAATTAAGGTCGCTAAAAGAGGCTGTAAAGCTGGCACAAATCGAAGACCCGAATGGTCGAGACGGTTTAATATATAAGAAAGCTAAAGATGAGTTAGAGAAGTTCTTAATAGATAATGTAGAACGTGAATACGTTAAAGAGATGTATCAAGAGTACTACAATACAAATCAGTTACTTAATAAATACCCTGAAACTTATGTTAAGTTAATGAAGCTATTGCATGAAGAAGGAGATATATTAAGTACAATGATTGACAATGATTATAGTACTCTTACTGTTCAAAATGAAAGACGTCTTAACGAGATTCAAAGTGAACTTACTGAAATGCGTGCTGTTATTGATGTTGACGGTAATTACAAAGAGAATTATTATGAAGCTAATGCAGTTAATAATTATCTATTGTCTCGTCGTCAACTTAATAATAAGTATAAAGAGAACAGACCTAAGGATGCTTTTACTATTCGTTATAAACAAGCTATTGAAGGACTTCAATACCCTGAAACATCTGAAACTTATCGAGAATCAGCTGAATGGCTTAAAGCTAATACCGACTATAAGTTAAAAGGTGAGTTCTTAGATGAGTTAAAGAAGGCTTATATGGATACTCGTGCTGGCAATCCTTTTGATAGTTTTGTTCGTACTATGGCATACGGTAAGTATGATGAAACAGGTGTTATTAACGGTACTAAGTTTACAGAAGTGCAAATAGCTAACTTAAAGAAACATCAAGAGCAAATGTTTGCCGCAGCTGTTGGTAGAGTTAAGCCAAATGAAGAACAAGCTCAAAAGTGGTTAGATGAGCATATAAGTTATATCAATACTGTATATTACGAAGCTATGTATGTAGCTATGAACAAAATGGGTAAAGTAGTATTTGATAAATGGTATAACGAGAATCATGTACTTAATCCTATTACTAAAGAATACGAACCATTAGCTATTTGGAAACAAATGGTAGTTAAGGACGAAGCTAATAATATGGAATATAGTCCTAAATATAAATGGTTAGAAACTAAAGTTAAAGACAAGTACAAGAATCCTAACTATGATGAAGTTAAGTTACAACCTTCTACTAATAAATATCGTAATGATAAGTATTACGGAATGAATAACTATCAGCAACAACTATATAATGAAGTAGATAATCTACTTAATAGTCTTGTTAAAGATAAACGTAGTCGTGCCTATATTAATCGTGGTTATTTACCTAATCAAGCTGTTGAACAACCTCATCAAGGTTTTACTGATTATTGGCAAGACTTTAAACGTAGTCATGGTTGGTATGATACTCCTAATAAGTCTGATATAGAGCTTAATCTATATAAAAGATTTAGTAATGCTCCTATGTTACATAGTTTATCAGAGATTAAACTTCTTCCTATTCGTGAGAAACAAGAAGGTGAAACTACTGATGAATATCTAACTTATGTTCGTGAAACTCAAGCTAAGAATAATGAATTACGTAAACAAAGAGCACAAGAAAATGCAGAGCGTAATAATCCTAATGTTCTTGAAAGACTTAATTCATTTATTGATAGTATGTATAACTTTAATACTCGTAATGATATAGCTAGATTAGCTAAAATTACTAGTAATCAATTACGTAATATGGATATTATTAAGAGAAATCCTAACGATAAACTTATGGATAATAGATTACTTAGTAGAATTACTGGTAAACAAGAAATACGCACAACTAAAAGTGATGATTCTAATATAGTTAAGCACTTTGAGAATCAAGTTCGTAAGTTAGTATTTAATGAATTTGAAATGGATGAAGGTACTCGTTCTAAAGTATCTCGTGTTATGCGTAATATGGTATCTAGTAAGTTTATGATGTTAAACGTTACTGGTGGTATTGCCAACGTATTATATGGTAAGACACAGATACAAATGGAAATGGCTGCCGGACAATTCTTTAAATACAAAGACTTCCGTAAAGGTGAGAACGAATGGATGCAGAATGTAGGTAGTTATTTAGCTGATGCTTATAATGAAACTACTAATAACGAAACTAATGCTATTATTAGATTATTCAATGTTATTGAATCTGATATGATAACAGAACGTTATGGTAAAGGTAACAATCCTATGGGTAAATTAGAAAATCTGTTGTTTATCCAACAAACCGCAGGTGAACATTATATGCAGAACGCTACATTGTTAGCTATGCTTCATTCTCATAGAGTTGTTGCTGTTAATGGTAAGAATAAAGTAATGTCATTTGAACAGTTTGCTATGGGACTTAGAGAAGAAGCATTGCTTAAAGTTCTTCGTAAGAATAATCCTGAATTAGTTACTAAATATGAAACATTCAGAGATAAAGTACTTGAATCATATATTGAGAAAGAACGTTATGTTAAGTTTAAAGCTGATATAATAACTGACTTCTTACGCTCTGTTCCTAAAGAAATAAGAGAAGAGTTTAAAGCTACCTATAAAGAAGATACTAAAGAAGAAAGAACTAAGTTTGAGAATCACCCTTCTTTTAGAGAAAGTCTTATCTTGAAGAACGGTGTTGCTACTCTTAAACCTGACAGTGGTCTTACTAATGATGATATTGCAGCTTTCCGTAATAAGGTTATATCAGTTAATCATCAAATACATGGTATCTATGATAAGATTGGTGCTAATCAATTACAACAGTCTTGGTGGGGAGCTTTACTAATGCAATTCCATAAACACTTAGTTCCTGGATTCCAAAAACGTTTTGGTTATCGTTTAGGTCACTTTGACGGTATATATAATGAAACTAGAGAGTCTATTAGTAAAGGAACTTATGTTAGTTTAGGTGAGTTTATAGCAATGCCATTTAAGAAATACTACGAACTTAATGATAGTAACGAACTTCAAGCTGTTCGTACTCTTCAAGGAATTGCTAAAGGTTATGCAGATTTTGTAGCTAATCTTACTACTTATTATAACATTCTTCCTGAATATGATAAAGCCAATATTCGTAGATGTTTAGGTGAATGGATAGCTATTACTAAGGCAGTAGCACTATTTGTAGTAGGAAAATTAATGCTAGATGACGATGATGATTCTACACAAGTAGCTGACTATATCCTATATAGTGCTGACCGTCTAATGTCTGAAACTATTCAATATACTCCGTGGGGAATAGTTAATGAAGGTAAGAAACTATATAGTCAACCTGTTGCTGCATTAAGTATTGCGCAAGATAATCTTAGATTATTAGGAGCACTTTGTAGCTATATTATTACTGGTAATCCTGATGATTTATATTATAATTCAGGAAGCTATTCAGGTGAAAATAAACTTGTAGTAAATTTCTTTAAACAAGTACCATTAGTTAATCAAATTATAAAACATGAAAGACTTGGTGCTAATAATAGTTACTATAAAGTACGTAGTAGTCCGTTTAGTGGTTTAGGTCAAGTTGTTGCTAATATGATTACTGATGAAGATGAAGAATAACTAACTACTTAATATTACAACTCATAGGAAAGTCGGATTGCTTGTGAAAGTAGTCCGACTTATTGTTTATATCAAAATAATTACTACCTTTGCAGTGAACAAGTACCTACCGTCTCGGACTGTTGTACGGGATTTAGCATTTGCTATCTGACTAATTAGATTAGTTGCGTGTAGTGTGGAGAGCTAGGGAACTCGATTAGTCTTAGTACTTATAAGTACTATTTCATTTAGGCAGTGTCTCCGCCCTAGTGCAAAACCTCGGACGATAAATAGAAACAAAGCTACAAGGATTAGTAGAATGATTGTCAATAGAGATTGATTTAGCTTCACTACCCGAAAAAGAGCCGAATACTATTTACTCCGTCTATGACCTTACTATATCCAAAAAGTTCCCAAATGTTCTATCTAACGAAGAACATCTCCATGAACACTATCCCCAGTGCCGTTAGTATTATTGTTTGAAATACTATTATCAATATTAACTTCACTATATCCCGCTAGCCTAACGGCTAGCTTTCTTCCCCCCATAAAGGAGCAGGTTTACCGATAATTCCACTCCTTTATGGGGGATTTAGCGAGCTTTGCGAGCGTAGGCAAGTCCAGCAATACAATTATCCCTAGTACGTTGGTTTTATCCAAGTACAGTTTAAAAAAAAAGAACTATCAACAGTATTACTACTATCAATAGTTCTAATCTATTATGAAGTTTCTATGGAAGATTTCGTTAAAAACAATATTATCATTATTACTATGAATAATAAATATCCCCATAACTTCTTTTCAGTTAAATCTTTTATAGTACAATAGATTAACATTCCAAATGGTATTAATCCAAATATTAATCCGCCTATAATTATTCCAATAGTTTCTAATGTCATGTTATCTTTTCTTTAATATCTTTCTTAGCTCTTTTGTATCCTTTCATATAACTTTCTACATAGGCTTTAGTACATAGATTTGATTGTATTGGAGTACAAGGTCTATAAATACAATTCTTACAAGCTCTACTAAATCCATTAGATTGATAGGCTTTTACTTTAACACTTATTCTTTTTGTCATAATATTATAAAATAAGAGTACCAGTATTTCTACTAGTACTCTTAATAATGTATAACTAAAGCTGGTTATTTACGATATTGTATTTGTTTTCACGCTTGTTTTATAGTTGCTCTCTATTTGTTTAAGTTTGAGATAAACTTTATTACGAGCTTTAAGTTGTGGTAAACAACTAACATATCGCATAGCTTTGCGAATCTGTTTAATCATGTACTTCTCCGACTTCATCTTTTATTTCTTCTTTTGGTTCAACATAAGGATTCCAAGTATTCACGAACTGATTAAGTTCAACTACAATTTTTTCTCGGTCAAAAGTATCATTATCAGCACTTGGAGTTATATCTTCAAGAACAACATGAAGAGTATTACTACCGTTCTTGTCTTGCATACGAGCTAGACTATTACACTGATATACCTTATATGGTATTTTAGGATTTACTACTTTAGATTTATTTCCATAAGTTTCTATGGATAATACATTATTTATTTTTAGCATAATTAAATAAGTTCTTCAAAATTATCATTAAAATACTCTTTAGCAACAAGCCATTGGTCTTTATGATTTTTAGGATTACGAGCAATCATATCTCCTAGTTTTGGAGAACCGGCTTTAATATCTTCACTAGATATAGATATGCAATTATGATTTTCATCTTCATAATATATATTTGAAGCATTAGATATGTTTTTATTATCAGTTCTAGCTTTATATAAATCTATATCTTTCTGTGTAACAGAACGAAGTTCTGCAATTTGTTTTCTACGATATTGTTTAAACATAATTTCTTATAATTAAATACATTCTTCAAAATTAACGCCAGCTCTTGTAAGACGAGAAAGAAGAATATCAGAATAGTTTCTCATAGACGTAAGCTGACAAGTCATATCATTTCTCTCTTCTGCATCAAGTTTCTTAAAGAAAGGATTGCTATTAATAAATTTATTAAGTTTACCAATCTTATCGTTAAGCTCTTCATATTCTGTAATTACTCTTTGAATATGAGGAGGATATTTACTTTCTTTAGGTTTAACATTAATACCGTATTTAGCCCATTGAAGAACAAAACCAAGATGCGCCCAAAGGTCATTAACAACTTCTTCCATAGCATATTGTTTGCCAAGTTCCTCACTATAATTCTTTGGGTCAACACAAGAAGAATGACGAACAGTATCGAAACCACTGCGAGTATGAGCATTAACAACAGTAGTCTTTTCTCCTATTGTTGTAACATGCACATCTGTAATAAAGTTCTCAACATCTTCTTTTAGAATCTTAGTACCGTCATTATTCTCTGAAAGAGGATAATACGCAGCATCAGCTACATCTTTCGGTGTCCAACTTTTATATCCATCTGGATAAGTAACTTCATAACCCATATCATCAGGATGAGCATTACCTATTTTATAACCAGTTGATAGAGCCATACTAGCTCTCATTGGTTGAAGTTCAACCATTTTAATTCCAATTGCTTTCATAATTTAATTATTTATTGTTTAAAATTAGTAATTAGTTTATTTTCCAGTACTACCAAATCCTTCTGTACCTCTTTCAGTAGTACCAAGTTCTTCGAGAGTTTCAACTTCATCCCAAGTAATCTTTTCACGATGACGAATAAGAAGTTGACAAACACGGTCGCCTTCTACATAAGGACATCCTTCTTTCTCAATTAACTTATTAAATTCTTGTCTTGCACACATAATAGAATTATAAGCATTTTCGTGTTTAACACGTGTAACAATATCGTTAAAAGCATTACCAAAAGTACTAATAATTCTAATTAATTGACGAGAAGTACGATTCTTGAAAATAACAAGAAGTTCTCCTCTATAACCCCAATCAAGAGTACCAGGACTATTAGGTAGATAATAATCTGTTTTAGTATTGCTACTACGTGGACGAAGTTCCATTTCATATTCATCAGAAAGAGCAAAATGTAATCCTGTATGAATAATAAATCTATCTTTATCTGCATCATATTCTATGCTCTTAGCATAGACATCACAACAAGCATCTCCTTCTCTACCATAAGTAGGTAATGGGACAGATTTATCTTCACGCCAAACTTTAACAGAGACATTATCGATGTCTCGTTCTAGTTTTTGATAAAGTTTATCTCGAGTTAATAAACCACCATTAAATTCAATAATAGCATTAGCTATTGCTTTACTTAATTTACTCATTATAATTATTATTTTTAAATTTATGATAAGAACAATCAGTTGGAGTACTAGGTCTTCTATAACAAGAAGTAATAATAGTATCACTACTTCTTTCTAAGCACGTATAATGTTTATAGAAACAACCTTTTTCTCTCTTTACTAAATGAATACAGTTACCACAAGTTCTGACTTTATTCTTCTTTTCCATATAGATACTTTAATAAATGAACAAACCTGATTATAAATATTACAAATAGAGCGTGACCTAATATCGGAATAAAAAATAAAGCACAATTAAGAGTAACTGTGCTTATTACTTCATCATCTAGTCTTTCCTTAGTAATCTTTAGTGCTATTGCAGTTATTACAAACTGAATAAAACATTCAATAACAGGGACATCTAATAAGATTGTTTTTAATACGGTTTCTAACTCCATTCTTTACCACAGTTAATACATTTAAAAGAAATCGGGTCACTTTCCTCTTCACGTGGAACTTCTTCTAGTCTAGCACCACAATTAGGACAACGTGGAACAGTAAATAACCCAATTAGTTTTTCAATAAAAGTTTTTATTCCCATACATTAGCTAGAGCATAGTTAAGAGCTTTAAGACTAGTATTGTAGTCGCCTTCAAATACTGTATTCTTCAAGCGAAGTTCTTCTGTCTTATACTCTTTAACGTTAGAGAAATAACCTGTAACAGCGTTATAAGCACCATAAGCTGTACCAGCTATTAGTCTTTGACCAACACCTTCCTGATAATATTCAAAAGAATCACAGAGAGTATTTAGTTTCTGCATAGATATTCCGGCAGCTTCATAGGCAGAATTATCTCTACGGAACAAACCGTTATATAAAGACAATTCATCTACTCTCTCGAATTCTTCCCCCGTAAGGAAAGTTGCAGAGAGATATTTTTTTACTTCTTCGTCTGATACTTTAGTTTTATATAATACTCGATACATATCTTCTTCCTCTTCTATCTTACGTTCGGTAAGACCAAGTATTTCAGGAACAGTAAGTATCTTAGTATTAACACCTTTGTTATGTCTAAAAGATATATAACTTTCAGCTGATATTCTAGCTGCATGAAGTGCGTTCATACAAATAACTCTTATAGGAGTAATCATCATTTGTACAGCACTTCCACCGTCATGACTATTAGTAAAGACAAAATAATGTTGGATAGTATCATTTTTACCACCAATGTTAATATCTTTATCAAATGTTGCTGACATAAATATCTTTTGTCCATAACCAAAATATCCTGCACGGTCAAGTTTTACCCTACCACCAAGAGCATCATCAAAGAAGCCAAAAGCCATTTGATTTTGTACTACTTCGTATCGAGACTTTACTTTCCCAAGAGGAATATTAGTATCAGTACGATAAGTTGCAAACTCACCAGGAACATCAACAAATTCAAAGCCGTTAACTACATTAGGAAAAATAGAACCGTCACGACTAGCACCATTATCATGTGCCGGCATTTTTGCAGACAATTGACATTTAGCAACTGTATAATCAAGTTTAGCTTTTACAATAGCTTCTTCTGTTGTTTTACAATCACTAACATCTACTCCAATTTTTCCTCTCCAAGCAATTCCACGAGCTTTGTACTTAATTCTATAATCTGAATCTCTAAAATTAAATTGCATATCTAACTTTTTAATAAAGGTTTTCTTTTATTGAATCAATGGCTTGTTTACGATTACAACCATAAGTATTCATAATTCTCTCGATAAGTTCTTCTACCCAATCTTCTACTTCAAACATATTATTTAATTATTAATGATGTATTAGGTACTTGTTTAGCAATAGTAAGGTCAGCATTTAAATCCAAATTAGCTGCAACAGCTGATTTACTAGTAGAAGATTTAAATTCTACCTTATGAGGATTCTGTCCAATCCATTGAGCAAGATTGAAATTAGTAGCATTTGCTAGTTCTGATAAACGTATATTAATAGTTATTTCAGTATTAATAGCAAATATATCATCAGTAGTTACGTCTAAAAAAGAAGATTGTTCGGCTTCCGACTCCTCTATGGGGGAAGTTTCAGCTTTCATGTGAGCACTAATAATACGAGCAAGATATTCAATACTAAGACTTTCTTTAATTTCAGTACTTGCTAAATATTCAGTAACAATATCCACAAACTGTCGGATAATATCAGAGATACGAATATCATCTAATACAATGGTAGTTGTATTACGAGAATAGATTTTATAAGTACTGCCCTCAATAACTTTGTTACCAGATTTACCAGTAGAACCAAACATAAGAACAGCTTCAAGAACAGCATCTTTAAGACGTCTAAGAGTATTATCTTTTGTTTTCTTAATTTGGTTAACACGAGCAACTTCGCCACTACATTCTTTAACGTCACATTGATAACGTTTAATTACTTGAAGATAATCAGCAATCTTATCTTTAAGATTATCTTCGGTAATACCTAGTTTAGCAACAAGTTCATCTGTTGTTTCACCTTCTTCGAGTTGCAAGATAATATCCTGCAACTCAGCTTTAATACTAAATAAACTACTTCCCATTATATCTTGATTTAAAATAAGGTTTATCTTTAGTAGAATAACACATATAACTAATAGGACAATCCATAGTTCCCCACCTTTCACAATCAGAACATTTAGGAGGACTATCCTTTTTAATTAGTTTTAATAGTCTATTTACTAACTTCTTTAGAACTTTCATTTTCAAATACGTTTATCGGATATTTACTTTTAATTTCAAGAACAGTTCCTTCAACGATAGTATCTCCTATTTTAATAGCTCTAATACGAACTTTCCTATGATATGCAGCTTCTTTAAGATTACTTCCAAATTGATTAATTAATCTTTTGTTTTTATAAATAGCTACATAGAGACCTAGTTGATATTGTTGAGTAATTATTTCTATATTACCAAGTTCTTTATTCTTTATTACTGTTCTCATATTCTTCTCTAATTAATTTATTATGTTCAGAGACAGCTTTCATGATAAGACCGCGAGAATCCCAAAGACTTTCAGCACCAACACTTAAATAGTAGTGTTCAAGTACTTGTTCATTAGACATATTTTGAAAGTCTTCGATACAAGGAACAGCTCTAATAACTTCATCAAACTTATTAGTAATATCGGTTAATAAGCTATAAAGTTTAGAACGAATGATCATGTTATCAGTATTGTTCTGTTTTATCCTAGCAATAAGCATAGGAATTATCTCATCGTTTTGCATTTCTATGAGTTTTCTTATTCTTGTTACGTTTACGTCTCTTAGCAATAGCTTTATAATTAGAACCTTCTTTAGTAGAACTTCCTTTGTAACTATTGTTAGAAGGAAATACTAATTCAAGAGGATTATCATCAAGAAATATATTATAAGGATTATCAAACTTCATTTTCTTTATCTCCTAATGATTTAATATATTCCATAGCTTCTTTACGAGAATAACATAGTTTATCTAACTTAATACTACGTTCCCACCCATTACCGTTATTAGTAATAACAGTCACACCATACGTACCTTTAAAGGTAATACCATTAACTTCTCTATTGTATAGCCTGTGTTGATTATCTTTTTCAGAACAACTAAGTTCTATAATGTGATTACCAACAGTATGATAACTATCAATAATAGGAGTAAATATATTAGTTCCTTTAATGACACTTTGAAAGATTTTAGCTCTATCCATATTATTTACTTAATAATTCGTCAAGATAAGAATCTAAGTTCTCAATAATCATATCCAGACAATCTAATTGTTTCTTAAATAGCATCAGCTTGAAGTTACCAATATAATTATCTGTTCTACGAGCATAAGAAAGCTGACAATCTTCATAATTGCTGTTAGCCTCTATACGAGTACTTTTTAACTGATTTATAAGATTAATAAGAATGAATACTTGTTTCTTCTTATCTTTCTTACTTATTTCAGCTATAATATCTAAAATACTTTTCATTTCATTTTCCATACTTACTTCCAGTTTGATTTCTACACCATTCAATATTAGTATAATGATTGTTAGCACTGTTACCGTCTTTATACCTAACATATTTATATACATTAGGCTTAGGATTAGTAACAAATGTTTGAGCAACGAGAGTAGCTATAAATAGCTTAGCACTATTACCATTGTGAAACAATGTAACATGAGGTCGTTCGCAACCTTTACCACGATACCATTTAAGATAACGTTTACGATTATTAGACCAAACTCTTCCGTCTTCTCCTATACAATAGTTGGGAAAATTAGGAATAATAGCGAATCTAACTGTGTTTTTAACTTCTTCCATACTTTTTATTTAAATAACGTGCACGACGTTTAGCTTCTTCGTAGGAATAAACTTTCCTATGCTTAATAATATGATTAAACAAATCAAGAGGAGCATAAACACCAGCAGTCCTTTCAATCTTACCGTTAAGATAATTGTCGATTTTCTTAGATAGTTCTTCACGAGTTATTACGATATATAAGAACTTGATAACATTACGATATGCAATATTATCATCAGGTTGTTTAACAACTATGTATTTAGTTTTTATTTGCTTCTTCTCCATTACTTCGTTTACAAATATAATCAATCCTAGTATTAGACCAAAGAAAATCTTACTGTTTTTCAGCATACGCAGAAAAACGATTCTAAGGCTCGTCATTAAACGTAATACAAAAATAATATAGTTGTTAAGGCAGGCATAGTAAATCGCACAGAGACGAAATATCGGGTATTCTCGTTGATTTCCCCCATAAAGGAGTCGTTACTGTATGCTTCCGACAGTCCTCTTTGAGTATAAGTTAACGATTTATCTCACAATCAGAATATATAGTAATAACACTTAGCTTTACAGGGGAACAACAAAAAGCCCTACCACTAATCTTTCGACTAATGATAGGGCAAGAATCAAACCACGACTTACTTTAACAACTTATATACTACAAGGTTATCATCCTCTTCTTCCTTTACTAACTTAACATTAGTATCTGACTTAACATCGAGAGCTTGTATAATATCAGATGCAGAAACAGAATAATAACCATAATCAGAAACAGATACATTTCGGCATTGACCTAGAACATTATCTGTAACAAAACCTAGATACATACCGTCTTGTCCTTCTATTGGGTCGAACTTAGACATTATAAGCATCCTTAGTTTGTTATTCAAATGTATATCTTTTATTATCAGTTTCTTTTTCTTATAGTCTATATAAGATTGATTATAATTAACTTTCTTCTTCGTTATTATTTGGTAATCTTGTAGGCTCATTATCAAGTATTTTTATAACATTTCCATGTGAGGGGACTTCCTTGACACCTGACCTACATCTAAATTCAGCAAACGCTATCTTTCCAATAAACTTGTCTTTATTAATAAGATAACTTTGACGAGTAGAAACATCACCAACTGGCATACATTCAAATGTTTCACCATTAATATCATTACGAAGAACAAACTTACTAAAGTTAGGTCGTTTAGCTCCTTCAGGAATAATATCTAGGATTTCGAATTTACCGTCTAATATTGGTTTACTTTTGTACATAGTAGAATTACGTTTACCAAACTGATATGTAGCATAAGGATTTCGAAGAATAGCTCCCTCGAACTTAGCTTCAACAAAGATGTCTCGATATTTAATAATATCTTCATCTCCATTTACATTATCATAAGTATGAATAAGAACGAAACGATTCTTATTATTCATGTGATAATCAAGAATAGCTTTAGCATTAACGTAATTAGGCATCTTAAACTTGCCAAACTCTGACTTCAATAATGATATACGACTAGTTTGAATCATGTCATCAATAGCTAAGTCGTAACACCAAAATTGAAGAAAACGATTATACGGACTTTTAAGATTCTCGGCAGCACTTAGAATATCATTTAGTTCAAGACCTGGAATATATAATTCTCCGTCTAATACTAGATTATCTTCTAACATACGATTGAATAACTTGTCTGTAATAACATCATCAAGCAATACATTCTCCAATACAGGACATTTATATTCAAGTCCTTTACGACTATGAAATACAAGACCTTTAGTTTTAAAGAATCCTTCACCACGCATAACAGCTGATATATTACAACGAACACCGTTAATCTTAATTTGAGCTAACAGGTTTTGTTCGTTATTATATTCATATATCTTAGCTAGCATAGGAAGAACAAATCCTTCATTATTAGTATTGTATTTAGGAAGATACATATCAAGATAATGTTTCAAAGCCTCAATATTAGGTATTTCTTTAGGAGCTGCATCATATAATTCAGACAGTTCCATACCTCCTTCTCTACGCTTAGCTGCAACAATAGTTTTCCATTCTTTCTCAACACCTCTAGGTGGAACATATTCAGATGTAGTCCCTTCTTTACCAACAATACCATACTTTAGTATAATCTTGTGTCCTAGTATTTCAGCTGACCAAAAGATTGGTTTACCTTGTGCATTACGCTTATAAAGAATAATACTTTTCGATTCGCTCATAGTTCTTCAATTTTATATTTGTTAGGTTGTTCACGCATAAGACCAATAGCAACTTCTCTATCAATAATCATAGACTTATTAGTTTCAATAACAATAATTCTAACTTTAGAATTGACAGGAGTTGTAACGGATTTTCCACCATTAGAAGAAGATGCAACAAATCCACACTCCTTTATGGGGGAAGATTTAGTAATTCGTTTAGCACTAGTCTTATTAGTTCCACCTCTTTTCTTTTCGTAAATAATAGGAGGATGAGTTTCTTCATATTTAAGATTAGCTTCATGAATCTTTTCAAGAAATTCTTTATCGTATCCTAAATATAAGAGAGCTTTCATTATCCATTTATATCTGAAATGAATAGTCTGAATATAAGGATAATTAGGTAAATCTAATTCATGAAGATAATTAGCAATAGTATCAGGAATACCTTTAGTATTACAGTTATGTCTAATCATCCTAATGTCTGATTCATCTAATTCGTAACTAAACGGATTTGTGTCTAATTTCATTTGCTGTAAGTCTTACAATTATATACTTTTTAGGTTTACCTATTCTTGCATGATAGAACTTGAAACATTTTAAATAATCAGTACTTTCAGTCCACTGTATAAAGTTTCCTTTAGATACCGAAGTATTAGCTTCATAATTGAACTCTCTAGGTATCTTATGAGAACTGTACAAATCTTTAGCCAAGTATTCTTTAATAATCGCAATATGTTCTGCATTATCAAAGTCAAAGTTACCATAGATTTTTATCTTAGAGAAATCTATTGGTGTACCGTCAGACAATGAAATACGAAACAATATATTAGAATTATCAATCATTTGTTGCCTAATATGGTTTAAGTAACTCTCTTCTTCATCTGTTAAAGGGTACATAAAATAATAGCTATGAACAGCTCCACTATTACTGAAACTATTTATAGCTATTCTTCTCAATGGTGCGAATGAGTTAAAGTTAATCACTCGCAATTCTTCTTGCGCTTTAGGCAGCGGCTTATATTCTTCTTCTCTAATCATATTCAAATAATGATTCTGTTTGTTCTATGAATAAATTAATAGTTTCTTTAGAATACATAGTAATTAGCTCCGAGAAATCTTTAGCTCCATAACTTCTAGGAATAACAATAGGTATAATACCATATTCTTTACGTAACCTACGAGCACCATGTACACCGGTCAGGTCACAGTCGTAGAATGAAACAAGTATTCCACCGTCATTTAGTTTAGATTGAAGCCAATTATATTCGTAATCTTTAAGAACGTAGCTCTCCGAAGTAACATTAATTACTCCTATTTTAGACTCTGACAAATTCCCCCTTAAAGGATAGGAATGTAACCAATTACTTAATGCTAGATTGTCTTTATATGATTTAGTTATAATAATTATATCATACTTAGGCTTATCAAGATTAAGTATTCCAACAAGACCATTATGATTGGTTATGAACTTTACTTCTCCCTTACTTCTATCTCGAAGAGGAAAGTAACATTCAATATTATAGATACCATTACTATCTAGTCCAGTAACATAAGCATAACAAGGGTCAGATTCTTTATACTTATATTTAGGAATAGGTTGACAATATCTATTAATATACATTTGGTCAACAGGATAGACAAAATGAGTATTAAGCCAATGAAGACCAATTCCCCATTTTTTCCAAATATTCTTATCGTTATTATTCCAACTTCTAGTAGCTACTTCAATAATAGGTTTACTTGCTTTGATTTTAGATATTACTTGTTTAAGCAAGATTTCATTCTCATCGTCAACTTCTCCGTCATATATTATCTTACGGAAAGTATAAGCTATGTGCTTTAATACATAATAGAAATCTGCCTTATTAGCAACATTTATATGACGACCAGTTTTAAAACTTAGTACATAAGCTACTAGGTCGAAACAATCGCCAAATAGTACACCTGAAAAATCTCTAATTTTTAGCTTATGTTTATTATTGAAAGCAAAACCTAAAGTAGGATGTTTATCATTTCTAAAAGGAGAACATATAAGAGTATTTAATTCAATACATTCATTTATAGTTTCAAGAGAGATATTACTGTATTTAGCCATAATCATTTCTTGACTAACCTTAGATAATATAAACTCTTTAGTTAAGTCATTTTTGATTCCTCTTTTCATCTATAAAAATATAATATATTGTAGAATCCTTTTCTCTTGCTTCTTTTAGTTTTTTTATTTCATCAAGTGTAGGACTTTTCCATTTAAAGCCTCCGCACATAGAATTTACACCTGTTCTAGCTTTAGATATAGCACTATGATTGCAACCTGTATAAATACTAGCATATTGATTATTAAGAAATACTCTAATTCTATTTCCTTCTAAATCACATTGTACAATAGGATTAAAATAATCTTTTATCTTTTGATTTCTAGTACCATAATTAGAATTGTATTTCGGAGTACACCACTCTAAATTGGACACATTGTTATTAAGAGGATTTTCATCTTTATGATTAACTTGTGTAAATTCAATAGGATTAGGATTATCTAAAAAATATTTAGCAACTATTCTATGAATTTCTTTAGTTTTACTAATACTTTGTTTTTTATCACGTAATACTACAAAGGCATAACCTTTAGAATTAACATTGATATCAAGAAGTTTATTAGAATGAATACTGAATATCTCACCTTTATTATTGACAAGATATGATGGAAATTCATCTATAACTTTCCACTCACTTTTTATAATATCCTTTAGTTCCATATCTTTAATTTTTTTGTTAATCGAAATAAAGATAAAAGAAATTCCCGTAGAATCCAAAAATTCTACGGGAATTATTATAACATTATTAACGAAATATATTTGGATTACTTAGAATGGAAGTCCACCATTGTCTTCTGAATCAGGAGCAAAAGCAGAACCTTCAGTTGGATTAAAACCAGCTGCCGCACCAAAGTTTGGCATACCACCCATATTAGGTTGAACAATTCCTGCGCCCATTGCAATACCACCAATACCTGGGGCAGCTGCAAGATTAGGAGCTTTCTTTTGTTTTGATTGAACACCGTCCATAGGAGCAATACGTTCCTTAGTAATATCAAACATAAGACTAGGTTCTTTAAAATGAGTAGCATCCAACATGAACTTCTCTTCAAAGATACCTTGTCCGACAATGTTCGGAAATACTAAGTCGCCTTCTTCTGAACCTTGACCGGAGAAAACCCACTCACCTTTGTTCTTGTAGTAACGATTAAGTCTGACCCAAAACTGTCTTTGGTTGCCTACTTTATCAAGTAATGCAGATTTACCATTCTCACCACCTGTTTCAACAAGTTTAACTACATTGTCAAACAGAACTCCCCAAGCCTTGATAACATCTTCTACTTCAACTGGTTCATACTGACCATTATCATCATAATCAACATAACCAAGTTCAAGCATTTCAGATTCTTCGTCAGTCATTTCACGACCTTTAAATACAACTACATCAAGGAAGTGTTTTATCCAAGCAAAGTCCATATTAATAAACTTCTCTTTAGCACCACCAGGAATATAGTCAACATTACTTTCATAGGGCCAAAATGTCTTACTAGCAACACGAACATCAGCAGGATTAGTATGAAGAGAAGTAGCTTCAATAACAAGCTGTGGAATAGCTTTTCCTGCAAATGCTGGACGCATATTGTTATCTTCCTTCATAGTTACCCAAGCAACACGAGCATGGAGATGACCAACAAATAACCAAAGATTATTAATAGCATCTTTGTGAGAGAACTTCTTACGAGAAGTAGTTCTTGTTTCATTACTAATACCTCTACGACGCTTTTTAGGAGCAGTAGTTGCAGCACTATTAGCTGGTTGATTTACTACTGATTCATCTACTTTGGCAGTTCCTTCTTTTTGAGTACTCATAAAAATTGTTTTTATAAAGATTAATACTAGCAATAACAAGTTGTACAGGCTTGCTATTGTTTATTGCAAAGTTTCCAAATATAATAAATTTCAAAATTATAGCCAATAAAAAAGAGCTAAATTCAATTAAGAATTTAGCTCTTTATAATCTAGCTATTACTGGAAGAAGTCTTATTTAGCTGACTGACGAACAGAAGGTTCTTCATCAGACTGGAAGACAATCTTGTAAGCACTAACTTCAACAGTTTCTTTTTCGTCACCGATAACTCTACCAGTTTCAATAGCAACAGAGAAAGGTTCGTTAAGTTTAACCTCGAATACACGGTTAATTTTCTCTGCATCTTCACCGAGATTCTCTTTCAATTCATTCCACATACTGGAATCAGAGAAAGTTAACGGCAAACCAACACCATTAAGATTGGAAGAAGTAGAAGTACGTGCACCAGAGTAAGCACGAGTAACAGGAGAATAATCATCAATAGTGATTTCTTCTACTGACTTGCCAAGTTCCTCTGCAATCTTCTCTTTGTTCAGTTCAAAAGCAGCAGCTTTTTGTTCAGCTGTCATACGAACACCAACAAGTTTAACTTTACCGTCTTTCTCGAACAAAGGTACACCTTTACAGATACCATACTCACCAAAAGTTTGGATAAGTGCAGCACGAGCAGCTTCTGTACCAAATTCAACATTGTTAGCTTCGCACCATGCAACAACTTCAGCATCACGTTCAGCAATAGCTGCATCAATATCAGCAACATTACTAATAAACTGAACTGTATCGCCAGGAACAAGACTCATGATACGAGTAACTGCACCTGTAAGACTAAACTTAGCTTTAGTGCTGTTAGCTGTCAATGTAGGTTCGTTACTAGATTGCATTACTCTCTTACCACTCTGTACTGCGGAAAATCCAAATTGAAGTCCCATAATTGTAAAATTTTAAATGATTAATAATTAATTATTAAAAGTGAGCATATAGCTCATTGTTAGCGTAAAGTTTTGTCTTATTTCGTATCTATTGATTAGTAATAGTTAGACTTCTATTACTATCAAATCTCTACAATATCAGCATCATCAATACTCATATTGTTCACTATCTTAGCTTCTGTTGTTTCCATACAACCAAGTATGACATCAGCTGCTATATCACGAGCTGCAAGCGTAAAAGCTCTATGACCGATAAGTGTTCTCATATACTTAGTATAAGTATCTTTACTAGCAAGTCCAGCAGTTACAGCATCGCTATAACTAAAATGACCAATACTAGTAATAACTCTATTATCTACTATACGAGTAAGTTTATATTCAGTAATATAATCACAAGGAACATTAGGTATTCGGAATATTGGAACTAATCCTTTCGCTGCAATATCTTTAGCTTGTTGTTGATTAGCTGCAACACCAAACTTATTATTCAACTGATATTCCTTGTAGATTGTACCGTTATAATCTTGATAATTTCTAACTGGATAAATACCAATTTCGTCATTATCAGCACTAGCATTAAATTCATCAGCTTCTCTCTTGCTTTTGAATCGCCTACAATAATCAGGTATCTTACTATCTATATAAACATTATTACCGTCTGTATATTCATACAGAGCTATATAATCTTTTGTGCACTCCCATGTTATAGCTGCCTTCAATAATAATGCTTTAATTAAGTGAACGTCTAATGTAGTTTTACCATTAATAACTCCTAGATGTTCAATACAACTAGTAAACGGTAAACCTAACTCTTTAGCGCGGCTATATATTGCAAGACCGTCTTGAATAGTCTTAATACCGCACTTATCACTAGACATTACTGATTTCAGATACAACTCTAACTTATTCCTATCATCGGGATTGTAAATGTCTAGGGTATTAAGAGCAGAAGCCATAACCATACTATTATTATTTGGTTTTGCTTTTGGTTCTGTCTTAGCTAGAGTTCTTTCATTCTCTGTCTTTACTTCTTCCATTATTTCAAAGGTCGCTTATTGATTACTCTACAAAGATACTAATTTTTTTGTTAACTCCAAAGACTAGCATCAATTATTCTCCTATTATGAAATCAATTTCACTATCTTTAACTATTTCATAGTCTTTTCCTCCTTTCGTCTCTATTAACTTCTTCTCTTCGTTTGTACCTCGACAATATATCTTATATATAATGTTAGGTACAGAACTAAAAGATAGATTAGGTATTCGATATTTTAAGTCTCGTATGGAGCTACAAAGAGGTGACGTGAAAATTACAACGTCTACAACTCCTTTAAAGCTCGTATCAATAGAATTATTTGCCGACAATACTTTCATATAGTCGTCATTAAACAGTTCCAAATTTCGCGTTCTTTGGGCCTGAGCTTTTATGATTACAGGCTGTCCGACTTTAGCTCCTGATTTATATACTTTAGGTTTTCCGTTTTTGTCATAAGCCTGTATTCCTTCCATATCGTTATGATAGTTTCCGCAATAATCATACTGTAATATACTTATTCCAGTTTGGAATATCTCACCATTAGTCATAATAGATTTACCCTCATACTTTATATTAGCATTTAGATATTCTGTTACTTTACTGGCAAATACACCATTCTTTGAAATAATTAGTATTCTCTTGCCTATATTTTCCTTAACTATATCAAGTATAGCATCTAACTTAACAATATTATCAGTTACTATCTTAGTTCTTTCTCTGATAATATTATAAGTTTGATTAACTCTCTCAATTAAAGAACTAGGATTATATAGTTCATCTATCTTACGACACATAGCATCGGTCATATCCATTTTAGCTGACCAACCATTACTTTCCGCTACTTGCAATCTACAAGTTTCGGCTGCAATATTTAGTCTAGGATTACCAGTACAACATTCTTCTAACTTATCAAAACTACCAAATATAGTAACACTTTCATTAATATATTGGCTACATCTATCATAATAGATTCTATCAGCATCAGTTAGGACAACACCTTTTTGGTACTCCTTTATGGGGGAATGAATAGAACGATTGATTAAGTGAGCATAATTAATTTCATATACTTTAGGCGCATACTTATACATAAGTACAGCATTATCAGCAACACTATCAATAGAATTGGTAGCAAGTAGTTTAAACTTAAAGTAATTACCATTATACTTCTCTGCAATTTTTCGGAACTTCTTAACATTAATAGTAATAAGAACATCTTTATGACTATTAGCACTTGGTTTATATGGAGAACGTTCAACATATTCACGAGTAAGTATAAGACATTTCTTATCAGTAATTAATTGTTTATGAATGTCCTTTAATTCAGAAGTGTTGTCAAGATAATAAGTAATGTTAGCTCTATCTTCCATTGTCTCTGTTATTATGAGAGACGTAAGTTCAGGAGTTTTAGCTACCATTTTATCAAGAACCATTGTAACGAAATTCATTACGCTTAATGGTTCGGATAGAATAACACTACCCACACCTTTGTTATCAGACCATTTATTAGCAGCTTCATTATAAATATCAGTTACATCATTCATAAGACAAGTTGTCCTTTATAATATTCAGGATTAATAAGAACATAACTATGATTAAGAGGACTATTTAATAGAATAACATTATTATCTATTAAAAAGTTCCAACCATAGTCATTAGTAAAAGAAATGATTAAATATTTTAATATAGTATCATAACCTACTATCATTCCTTTAAATCTACCATACATAATCTCTTTTCCAAGATTAGCTATACATATCTTTTCTATATCCATTTTATCAATCAAACAAAGTATTTCTCATTCCATAGTATTTCTTAACTAAACGTTTACCTTTACCTTTATTATTACGACTTTGCTCTATTGGTTCAATAATAGCCATAGCTTCATTATAATAATATAAGTAATTAACATTTAGTTCAGATATATCAGTATCATCAACAGTATTACATATAGAAACACGTTGACCTGCACATAAAGAACTCTTTTTAACTTGTTCTTCACCATTATCATTCCAGCCCATACTCTCAACCTTCATGAGGGTTCCCCCCGTAGAGGAGATGTAAAACCTTGTATTCCTCTGCACCACATCTGTTCTTATCTTTCCGTCTACTACATGAGTAAACTCTAGTCTATACTTATGATTGACATTTTGAGTACGACAGAAATCAAGAATAGATTTAGCATTACGAAGAGTTTCCATAACAGGAGTACCGTTAATAAAGTATTCAGTAACACATTTAGCTACAATAGGAGAATTATATCCTTTAGATAAATCCTCTAAGAACATCTTAGGATTCATTCTACCTTTGAATTTTCTACCATTATTAGGTTTTACAGTAAGATAACTATTTACTCCTTCTGTAACATACTTAGTATATGGAGTAAATTCACCTGTCAATCCAACTACTTTCTCCCATTCGTGACAAATATTACAATATAATTCAAACTTATCTTTCGGTATTATAGAAACAATACCGTCAGTATTAGCACTTATTATATGAATGCCTGCAAGTTCAAGTTTCTCTATTAACATTAGTAGAAATAATTGCCCATTAATAGTAACTTGATACATTGCTTTCTTATCACACAAGAAAGATTGTTCACTACCCATTTTACCAAATATACCAGCATTTGCTACAATCTTTAGACAAGCAGCAGCAGTAGCATGTTTATCTCTCTCTTTACTATCAAGAGATTTATCTTTGGATAAATGTTTATGTTCTAGTCGTTCATCAACAATAGTATCAGCTATACGAAACCATGCCTTAGGAAGCAGATGTTTCTGATATACTTTAAGACTTCTAATAATATTAGGATACATTGAATTAATATCAAAATCACAAATATATATATCAGAAGTACTAACTCCAATATTGCCACTACTATCATAAGGATTACCAATAGTAATATCAGTAGCACCTGAATAATCAGCAGAACTACAATAAATGTTCGGAATCTCGGTTGAGTGTAAACCGCCTGTTGCGATAGTGTATGACGTGCCCATGAAGGTAAATTCCCTGTCAAATTCGCCCTTTTCCCCACGTAGGGTTAGCGAACGTATGTCTGACAAAATATCGTTCAATTCAGGCGTGGAAAATGCGATTTTATCTGACAAAATTTCGGAAACTACGATTTTCCTACGTATTGTCTTAGTATCGATGAAGGCTTTAGGGTGTAGACCAGTATATTTACTATATAGTTTAACAATAACTTTATCAGCTATCGTACTTCTACTTGCAGAGAATACATCTACCTTATATTCTTCACTAATACGATACCTTAGAAGAACTTCTTCTTGATTCATTCTAATTAGTTCGGCAACAATATAAACATCATTGTCATTATAATCAGCCATTTCTTGAAGATATTCTTTAGGTATGAATCGTTCAAATACATTACGATAATGGATATTAAGTTCTCTATCTGTCATTCCCTTAGCTTCGGGAAGTCTCTCGTGATAATAATGTCTATCTAAGTCACCAATAGGTGGCATAGTATACTCTTTTAGATTATACCATTTAATATTAATAGAAGTCTGTTTAAGACTTTTATGATAATGGTCTAGCCTAAATATTTGGAATAAATCCAAGTCTCGAAATGCCACGTTATTACGCAGTATAAGAGAAGTGAAGTTATCAGTCCAAAGAGTATCATTATTAGAATTACGAATAACTCTCTGTGATGTTTCATATAGAAATGTAATAAGTTTACTAGGTTTATCAAATTGATTATAATACATTAATAATGCACTTAACATTAAGCGGTCGTACTTACGATTATTATAACCGAAGTAATCTGCCTTCTGTATTAACCAATATAATAGATTAAATAAATCACTATCATCATCTTCATATAAAACAAAACGTTTCTTAGGTATTGTTTCTAAACGTTTCTTTATCTCTATAACACTAAGTTTATCAATAATAGGAATAGCTTTTCCCTCATTATCAACACAATCAGAAAATGTTTTAAGATAACTACGTAAATCAACAAATACTACCGAGAAGTAATTTCTAGTTACTTCGACATCATAACACATAGAACTCATATACTTATACTTTTTATTTACCGTAACACAAATATAAACGATTTTTGCATCTACTACAAGCAGTATATAATCTACGAAGAGTATTATCTATATCTCCCCACGGATTACCAGTACGCATATCAAATACAATATCATTTACATCTATATATACATCGGCATAAGTACTACCCTGTGCTTTATGGCTAGTAAGAGCAAAACCGTAATCTAAATCACGACTAAACTTTATTTTACCAGTAGACCTATCTAATAAGTTAACTAGTAACAAGTTTCTCTCTCTAAATTCATAATATTCCTTCCAACGCTTACTTCTATTATATTTCTCTGCATTAATTGCATTTTGAATATAAGTTTCACCTAACTTATAATAAAGCATAGCGTTATTAAAATTAGAATGGTCTACTACAAATAAAGGTTTAGTTCTATTGCCACCATTAACTTGAATGAACGTAACATTGAATCCAAAGATTTCATCTTTATTAGTAAAATTCTTAATATCATGTATTATATAATCTTCAGAATTTACAATAATAGTATCTTTAAACTCATCAACAAAAGTATTATAAGACATTACTAAATCATTACGAGTTAAAATTGCTTTATCACTACCTTCAATGATATTGTTACGAATGAATTTATTCCATTCAGATACAGACTTATTAGTATAAGTTATTAGTCGACAAGTATCAACATCTCTAGTAAACTCTTCATTATAAAATCCGTCTATTACAAGAGATTGAAACTCGTATGCACTACAAGTATAATATCCTTTAGTTTGAGTTGAATCGAAAGCATATCTATTTTTATTGATATATTCTAGGAATTTCCAACTCCTATTATCAATATCTTTTCTTAGTATCTTTAATAACTCACTAACAGGATTATCTTCTTCTTGTCTTACAATCTGACGAAGAGTATAAAACTTAATATTATCGAAACAACGTGAACGAGACTCTTTAACAGGCGGTAATTGATAGTTATCCATAACCTACTATATTTCTATAATAGCCTGACTATATCTTAGCTATATAATTTTGCAATAACTTGTTCTTTATATTTGTCTTGTTGTTCTTTAGTTAATCTAAAGAAATCAACAAAAGCAAAACCTTTATGAGACTTTTTATAACCAGTAACAACTTGTTGAACTAATCTAGGATTAAATCCATTATCAGTAAGTTCGTTACCAGAATTATATATACCGTGAATATAAGATTTATTATCTCTTATACCAATAGCTAAATAAATTCTCATAGAAGTTCCTTTAGGAACATATTCATAAGACTTATTAGGATTATAATTATAAGCGAATATCCATTGATAATTATTATGTAATTGACGTTTACCATTACAACAACTATTAATACAACTAGCAATATATCCACCTATTTCTTCTGCTTCTTGGGCAGAACTCCATTTCTTAATAATATTTCCAAATATATCTAACTGAATAATTTCAATAGATAAAGGATTTTTAGAATATTTATTTCCATAATTACCATTGTCTTTACCAAACAAATGTTTATTATAAAAATAATTATCTTCTCCAAAAGTCCCTATACAACTACCTCCATTATTACAATTAACAAGTTCAAATCCTCTTTCTTTATATAGTTTTATTAGCTGCTTTTCTATTTCTATACATTCTTCTTTAGTAATATCAATAGCAACTATTTCAACATGAACATCATTAAGATTACTAACTAATTCTTTCCATTTATTATTTCTATTAGTAAAATTGAAAGCTCTTTCTACACTTCCTTCTCCTATATAAATAGGAATACCGATAGATTTAATAAAATGAACATAAACACACTTAGAATCTAACTTATGTTCTAAACCATACATTTTTGGAGTTTCTTTTTTACTCATAATATTTACATTTTAAAAATTTATGTAAATATAAGGAGTAAATTGCAAATATACAACTCTCTCCGTTTCCAATTCCATAGAATTGTACTCCCTTACGGGATAGTCGATGAACGTTTCTCTTATTATGTAAATGAACATAACTTAGAGACTTCGCTGCTGATTGTCATATAATAATAGTTTTTCTAACATTCACACTTAGTTTTTCAACTTATGTTGTAGTACTATTATCTTCACGAGTTTCCAGCAATTAGAAGAGTTTAAACTGGGCAATAACTATTTACCCATATAAATCAACATACAGCCAAACTGTTCACATTCTCTTTCTATAAGAGTTTTAAGATTAATACCAATCATAGACGCTTCATCAACAATATATAACTTATATTGTTTAATCTTCTTTTCAGCCAAAGGGTCAAAAGGAGGATTATTAACATCAAAATCAGTAACATTAGTATTAAGTCTTAAACCTAAATCACTAGCCACAGTAGACGTAGAATATCCAGTAGATGCACGAAGTACACGAGCTGCCTTATGAGTAGGAGCTGCAAGACCAACAACAGATTTAGACAAACCGCATCGTCTAATTACTTCACGTATCATATAAGTTTTACCCGTACCAGCAGCACCAATAAGTGCACGCTTATAATCACCTGTAACATAACCTCTTTCTATAAAGGCAACAAGATTTTCATAAGCAATCTTTTGGTCACGAGTAAAACTACTTAAGACTTTATCGTCTTTCTTAGCATCATCAAACTTTTCAAAATTCATTGCATTTTAATAAGAATCTATCAATATTATCACGACATTTAAGTATATAACCTTTAACAGGTAATCCTATCTTAAATGGAATATAACAACTAGGCATAACACAATAGGCATCAGTACATCTAACAATCTTAGTAGGTCTACCATAATTATCTAATGCACGAGTATATATTGTCTTAAAACCTTTACATGAGTACGAACGTTCAGACAACATAATAAGTTCATTACTATCTTTAGGTTTAAACTTATACATGTTATCATGTAGAACAATAGTTCCAGTAACAATCTGCATTATTACTTTCTCACGAGGAATTTTCTGTTCCTCATTTACCGCTGATAGTTTAAAACTTAATCCCATAATATTAAGGTTTGACTATTTGGTTAACACTATACTGTACGCAACACGTTCCTTTACGGGGGAATATCTTATATTTATCAGTATTCATAATTCTAGGTAATGGAGTAATTTCACAACATCTATCACTATGAACATCTACGATAATACAATGATAAGCATTAACACATAAATCATGAGATATAACAGCTTTAAGTCCTTCAAAATATACATCAAAAGTACTATCAGGATTAACACATTGTTTTAAATCTATAATCATATTAATTAGCTTTAGTTTTATATATTTCGTATAACTTATTAAACTCATCAGAAGGCATACAAACAATAGGAACATTAGTATGCATTTGTTCTTTAGGAACAATACAATTTCTTGCAGTAATTATTCTATCATCTTCAACAAACATTGTTTCAAGAACTAGACAATTATCAGCATCTAATATTTCTTTACACTTAGGACAGATATAAATATCATCTGTACCAAACACAAGAAGCTCATCACCACAGACTAGACATTTACCAGTCGTGACAATGAGCTTACCATTATCTTGTTTAAACTCGTTTAATTTCGGCATAACTAGGAATACGTCTCCTTTCTTCCATTCTAACAAGTTTAACACTAGTACTTTCAAGTACATTAAAAGTAAAAGCTACTAATTTGTAACTTTTCTCACTTTTTCCAAATTTAATTTTCTTCTTAATCATTTACGTTTAGTATTTAGTTATTACTTAATCGGAGTATCTGACGCTCCGCTTCGCTTCGCTTTATTCCCCCTTAAAGGAGTTGTGAATTGTTTAACCTTTTGCTTAATTTCATTTATAACAGCTCTATTCTTATCAATACTATCATTGCTATAAAGATTGTAACTATGTGTTTCATCAATATTTCTATTAATATCAAGAACAAATAGATACATACTAATATAAGAAGTATTATTAAGATTGCAATTAGTATAAAGGTCACTAGAGAGTTTAGTACTATACAATAGACTAAGTTGTATCTTCTGTAACTCTTTAAACAATTTAGTAAATTCTTTCTTATCCATGTCGGTATATTAGTTTTTAGTTAATAATCAATTAAAAAGGAGAGGACGCTTCCTCTCCTACCATTAAACTATTGACACCTAATTCTATCTCACGACAGTAATTTAATTAGGGGTAAAAATTAAAAGACAAATAAAGTTTTTCTATCTCACGACAGTAAATGCAACTTGTATGTTAAACACAATACTATGTATTTATAGCTGACATTTTACGAAGAGGATTTCCCTTACTTCAACCATTTGGTTAATGTTTCAACTTAGATTAGTCATCATCAGAGCTATCATAAGAAATAGTACGATTCTCACGAACAGTACTATTAGAATTCCATAAAACCTATATCTACTATCTTCACAAACAACAGATATAAAAACTACAATACGACAAAATTTAATTTTAGTTTAACTAAAACAGACAAACAAAATTGGCAAATTACTTATTGTATATCTTTGTATAATCTACACAATAAAAATCAGGACAATCCTTAAGAAATGATTCACATATTCTACGAGCTTCATCTTTACTATTACCAGAGTAAAGAGTTTTAGCATTACCATTAAAAGACTTTCTTAGCTTATCATTCTTATCTAAGAATACAAGATGATTTTCAGAACAATAGAATACAGAATAAATCGGAGCTTTACTAGCTTCATATTTAGCAAGAAGTTTATCATAAGATTCTTTAGCACTATCTCTCATATCACTAATATATTTGATATAAGGAAGTATAATGCTATCCCATTGTTCAACAGCTTTAACCTTATCTTCAATAGAATATTCACCGTCAAGAATATCTTCAAGAAGTTGATTTAATGATTTCACATTAATAGATTCAATATCTTTAATAAGTTCTTTATTAAGTTCTCCATTAATAAAGCGTTTATGAAATTCTTTCTTAGCTTTATCAATAATATCAGAACCCATACTAGCAGCAATAATTGCTTCAATAATCTCTTTCATTATAGTAAGTTTTAAATTATACAATAAAAAACTCTACTAATATTACTCTAGTCTCACGACCTGAATAATCTTAATAGAGTGAACCGACATTACTTAACCCTTTTTGTCAGATATGAATTAAATTGAGTATATATCGGAATTATACTAAACGTAAAATCATTGTAATAATAGCACCAAGAGCAATAATAGCTGCAATAACAAATGCAGAAGAATTATACTGATTCTTAGCTTTAAGCTCTTCACAATCCTTCTTAGCTTTAGCTAAATTAATTTCAAGAGATGCAATGCTATTTTTAAGAGCCTTGTTATTAGCTTCTAAAAAGTTATTACTAGTAACAAGTTTAGAACACTTATCAATAAGATTCTTTTGTTCGCTAGAAACTTTCTCATAAATATATTTATAATGATTAAGACCAGCATTAGATTTATCCAAATCTTTGCGCAAACGAATAACTTCTGTCTTTAACTCATTGACAGTAGGACGTTTCTTACTAAGAACATCAACTTTATTATTTTCTTCCATAACTATTATTATTTAATTAATTTTCAATATGAGTTATATCTAAGTCGAGGTCTATATTATCCTCACTTAGAGTATTGCCAGTATTCCAATTATTAGCTATTTCACAGTCAAGATAGTCTATATCGTCTACCAAACCACAAATAGGAAATTCTATGCCTTGTTCTTCGTACATAATCATAATCGTTTAATACGGATGCAAGTATAGAAATAAATAATTGAAATACCAAACAATACAGATAATTTTATTAATTGATATTACTAAATGCTATATATGATTTATAAGTAGAAACAATATCACTAGCAGGAAAACCGCAATTAAGAAGAGCATTAGTAATCTCGGCAGTATAAACATCGCAACAAGTAATACTAAAGTTTTCATCATTAAACTTACGAATAACAGTAGGAGTATTAGCCTCAATAAAATAGATATTCATAGCATCGACATTATATTCAATAATATCATTTTCATACTTAAGTAATACAGTTCTTGGAGAAATAGAATATCTTAATTCATTAAATGCTTTACTAGCAATACTTGTATCTTTAAATGATATTACAAATTTACTATCAATACTATTAATAATATTATAACCGCTTGAATCTAAACCATATTTTTCATTAGGTTTAAGATATTCCTTAACAGCACGAAATGCTCGTCTATAATATCTGAACCAATAAGTTCTTTCAGCTAAATCAGAAGTTTTACTTTCTAACTTTTCTGTAAGTGCATTATTTGTTTCACGACATTTATTTAGTTCATATTCAATATCAGAAACATTAGCAGCATAAGCCTGAAATTTAGCAATATCAACTCGGAGCTTAGTAATATCAGATTTAAGTTGTTCAATTTCTTCATTCTTCTGACTAATAACGCTAGCACGAAGATTTAATTCACTAGACAGTTTACTAATTTGAGTAGACTTATTAGCAACATCGGCTTCTAATTCAGAAATAGTTTTCTCTAATTCAGAGATTCTATTAGATTCAGCAATACTATAATTATTACCAATATCAGAAATCTCACAAATAGAAGTAAGACATTGATAATCTAAATCGATAATAAAACCACTAGATTCAACAATAGTAACTCCATTAAGATGAGATACAAAAGTTAGATGATTTTTATCATTTACAACAGCTTTCATAAATACATGTATTAATTATTAAGAATTTAATTTTAAAAGTAATGAATCTATATCATAATAATATAGTACGATATAGTAAACGAATAAAGCTAATAACTATTATATAAGTTATTATAGTTTGAACTAAAGAACGGACGATAAAAACCTTCTTATAAGAAAGGTAATTAAACATCAAATACAACAGACATATAACTATTCCAATTAAAGATAGAAATATATGGAATTGATAAGTAGTCATATACTAGAAAGATTAAATATTGCAAAACAGATGATAAGTATAGCCATAACAGCTATAACAGATATTGTCATAAACAAAATACTAGACCTCCTATCAATGAGATAGTTATTCAATAAGAAAGTAGTAATAACAAATAATAATACAGTTATTATAAAGAAATAAATATCGGTATTCATAATGATATAAGTTAAATGGTAAATAAAAGGTGAAGATATAACAGCAATCACGCTCCTTTATGGGGGAGAAAAGCGAGCTTTGCGAGCGGGACTAGACCAGCTAAGTAACAAACCAAATAGTAATTTAGATACTAATAGTAATATATATCTATACATATCTATACACACTACACTTATTCTATTATTCAATCTATTGGTAATAATACTATCCAGTCTATTATATAGCCTTATATTCAATCTATTGGTATTCTCGTTATCAGGTGTTATATATAGTATTAATATACTAGTGAACTATTCTGTAAGAATAGGAACTAGACCTCATACAATACAACCAAGATATAATACTAATAGTATATAGTGAGATTGGCAATAGTAAGATTAGATTAAAACCTAATAGTAATAGTAATAACATGTGATAGTACAATAGTATATAATATAGTAACAACAGCGATAGTAACAATGGCGATAGAGTATCGGAAATATAGTATCGGAAACATAGCGATAATAGTACAATCGAATAAATTTGATTTATACTCCATATGGATTTGGAATAGGTTCAAAAGTAAACATTAAGAGGTTTAGTTAACTAAGTGTGAGTAGTTGTATTGAGTTAAGGGAATGTAGTTTCGCTATCATCTCTATATCTTACTATTCATACTGCTATTGATGCTATTGATATTAGTAATAGTCTTCTTCCTATTAATGTTGATAATACTATTCATACTATTCATTCTATTGATGTTGATAATACTATTGTTGATACTATTGTTGTTATTGTGTGAGCTTCTTCCTATTGTCTGCGACAATAGTCATCGACCTTGCGGACGGTCTTTCGACCCCTATATATATATATATATTATAATTATATACTACGTATATAATATATATATATATATAATATAGACGCATCTGATTCTGTATCAGATTTTCTAACTCTGCTATTAGTCCATTACTTTTGGCTAACGTGGAGCTGCTGCGACCCTTAGGGTTTTGATGTGGTTTTGCAAGGGTTTTAGCTTATCAGCTGGTTAGCTTCGCTTATCAGTTGTAGCGTTTCGCTTATCAGGTGACTAGGGTCGTTTCCAATCCCAGTTAGCGAGCATAAGTCGAGAGTATTGTCGAACACGTGCCGAATGGTGTGACTTTAGTTTAGTAGTGGAGATTTCTCTCCACTACGTAACTGGTTAAGCAGCACCCTCTGCATCAGGTTGGTATTTAGCCAACATGTCAGCCACGAGCATTTCGTCCGCAAGGGACAAACTACGCATACTTAGTTCGTATGGGAAATACTCGTAACGGTCGTGTTCATTAACACGTTCCTCCTTAGCCATTTTACTGGCATACGGATTTACAAATATCTCACCTGCTCCAAGCACGTGTCCAAGCACGCTAATACGTGCCTTCTTGAAGATAACGTGCAGCACTGATAACGGTGCAGTCATAACAGCATTGGCAAGCATTGGTTCGCCTTGACCTTTCAGTATTGCAGATAGCTGAATACGAGTGGTAAAGATATTACGAGTTACAGACTCGACATAATCACCACTTGCAGCATCTTTCACAAACTGTGGAAGATTGCGATTAACCACAATGGTTAATGCACCTGCATAACGACTACTATTGTCAATGATATTAGTAATCATCAAGCTATCGTGATTCTCGAAATCAGGACGGTCAAGCAACAGACGAGTAATATCGTCTGCTTCCTTTCCGTGATACTCGGACAAATCAACGATACGCGCATCATCATTACTAGCATCATTACTAGCATCATTACTAGCGTTAGCTTTAGCTTCTTCGGCAGCTTTCTTAGCAGCTTCTTCGGCAGCTTTTCTAGCTGCATCATTAACTCTTGTTCCCATAATACAAATAAATTAAATGTTATAAATCGGTTAGCAACTGTTCAACCAATGTGCATCCTAACCACACACACAATGGCAATATGTTTATAGTCATTTGGTTTGATAGTAACTGCAATATGTTTATAGTCATTTGGTTTGACTAGTTCAATAGTTCTTTTACTATATTATTTATGTCTAGTATCAATACTAGTACGACCAATAGTATTAAGAAACTATTCACATGATTGTCATACAACTTAATGTAACTTAGATGTATGAATACTGGCACACCTAGCATACTTAATGCCAAGTGTACCACTTTAATCTTATCACGAGTACTCATACGTATCTAGTATAATAACGTGAACAAAATTGTTCATAAGTCTCGCCTGCACGACTGTGCGCTCTCCAATCACGCTTCTGTTTATTAATAACATAGCGATAAGTAGCAGTAGTCATAACAACTGCAACCAATAACAATATCAAGAATATCATAAACATTAGTATTAAATTAAACATTATAGCAATATGTTTAAAGTCATTTGGTCTTGACGGGGGTATTGGAATTGGTTTGAGAGTAGGGGGCTTGTGTGGTAGGAGCTTCACCTCGATAAAAATATACTCACTAAAAAATATTTTTCTCCTAGGAGTAGCACTTACAATTCTCCTAAGTTCATTATTAATAGTTCTAATACTAATAATATTTATAATAGACTTTTAAGTCTGATAGTTCCTATTATAGTTTTGAATTCATAAATAGAAATCCTAAGTTCATTACTAATAGAATTTATATCATTTCCTATAAGTCCTTTAAGAACAATATTATATATAAGTCCTAAGTTCATTATTAATAGACCTAATATTAGTATTTCTTCTAAGTCCTTTAAGTCTAATTCTTTTGTTATCTATTGTCTATTGTTGTTAGTAGTCCAAAGTCTATCTTCGATATACTTAGTCCTATTAGTCTAGTTAAGTCTTACTATTGTATTTAAGTCCTTAATTAGACTTATCTATATTATATGGTATTAATTGTATTATCGGGTCTTATTGTGTAAGCCATTTCTCCTATTCTGTCGAATAGTTTGAAGATTTAGTACTAGGATTGTAAAAATAGAATGGTAAGAATTAGTTGATGTTTTAGCTTAGTATTAGGATTGTTAGGTTGTATATAAATGTGAACCAGTGTGAATGAAAGTGAAATTATACGGAGAATACAATTCTAAAGGTTTTTTAACTAGTTAGATATTGATGATATAGATATTATTCGTATACTTGTGCTATTAATGACTAACGGTTATATTACAGTCAGTAATGTTAGTCAACTTAATTAATAGTATTAATAATCTAATTAAAGTAATTATGCTACACTTAGAGAACAAAACTAAAGGAGAGACTTTCCTAGTTCCTCAACACATGGCAGAAATTGATTTCCAATATGTTTCTGAAAGAGTTAAGAATATTACTCCTTTCAAGCATTTTGGTATTGTTGCTATTATTCAGACTGCTAAACTTCGTGAAATTATTAATCCTGACTTAAAAGGTACTGGTAATACTAAGTTCATATTAGTTAAAGCTAATTATAGTGATGATGTTAAAGAAGGCGATAGAGCTTTGCTTAATCGTTTCTTATATGTCGCTCCTTCTGACGTATTTATGGGTATAGATTGTAATCCTCGTAGCAATGAACTTACTCCTTATAATCTTTCTGAATTTATTCGTAGTGACCAAGACTTAAATATAAGTATTGCTCGTGGTGAGATATTCCGTAAGGTTAGTACTGGTTCTGTTATTAGTTTACTTGGTAATGAGGTAAGTCCTTCAACTGTTGAAAAGAAAGGTGACAATGGTAAATTGATCACTACTATTGCTGAAACAGTAGTTTGTGTTGGTTATAAGATTGTTCGTCTTTCTGATATTCAAGGACAGAATACTATTGAAGGTCTTATTCCTAATGGTAAACCTCAAAAGTTTATTGTTGCTACAAACTTATTACAAATATAATAGATGCCGTCTATTGATTTAAAAGAGAAGAGAGAATTGATGCTTGATAGAGCTGATATTATTGCTCTATTAGGTGTTACTCCCCAAGATGCTCTTATTATTAATGATATTGTTGATGATATTGAAAGTCAAGTAGTCAATAGAATTAAGACTATGGGAAGAGTTACAATTCCTCGTATCGGTTCATTCTTTCCGAATGAAGGTAAACTTGATGCAATGGAGCATCATGCTTTAATGAAAGAGAAAAGGCAAGAGCTTACTCCCGAAGAATACAAAGAGTTTAGAAGAGGTCTTATATTGTCTAGGGTTGTTCAACGTCGTAGATTTAAAAGTAGAACTACTATAATATCTCGTACAATTAGACTTAATAAAGTTCTAGCTGGACGAAAACTTAGACAATTTGGTAGAGATGAACGTGGTTATAAACTATATATGTATTTCTTTAGTAAGATGAAACCAGTTAATGATTCTGATTACTATATTAATCTATTAAATAGAGAAGGTTATGATTGCGAAGATTTCCCCATTGGATTTAAGTGGTATGATTAGTGTTAATGAGCAAGGTTATCCCTATGCTCCTAACGTTTATCAGATACAGGATAAAGATGTAAGAGAATTATATCTTCGTGATAATAGTGAGGATAAACTTCGGTATATTAAAGAAGCCGGAGTTATCTTTTATGTAGCCGACCCTAAATCTCCACCTAATCAAATGGGATATAGTCGTTCTGAAGCATTAGCTTCTGCAAAGACTAATTATGGTCTTCCTGCTGATTGGAATCCTGATGCTCTTATTCTTCGTCTTATTGATAGATACCATGAGGATAAAATGGGTGTTGCAGGAGAAGCTCTTGAAAGTATTCTTAGAGCTGTTCATAATAGTTCTCGTGCAGCAAATATTATTAGTGAACAACTTACTAATAAACTTAACTCTGGTTTACAAGCTGAAGATGCTTTACCAGTTATTGACTTGGTAACAAAACTAAATGGTATTATTAATATCATTCCTAATCAAATTAAGGCTTTAGGTGAAGCTAAACAAGCTGCTGCTCTTGAAATAGAGCAAAAGAAAGCTAGAGGTGGTAAGGTTGTTACTATGTCTATGTCTGCAAAAGATGCTAGTGATTTGGAAGGTCAAGTAGAGGCTCAAAAGAGAGAGCTAGGATTAGTAAGTGATACAATTGTCAACGCTCCTTTATGGGGGAAATACGAGAGTACAAAATGATACCTGTAAAATCTGAATATAAACAAACGAAGTTATACTTTGATGAACCTACTCATAAGTATACAGATAATTGTGGTAATTCTTATATTAGTGCTACTACAATTATTCATTCTTATGTTCCTAAGTTCGATTCTAATTATTGGGCTAAATATAAAGCTAAAGAAGAAAATACTTCTATTAAAGATATAAAGAATCAATGGGATAAGATAAGAGACAAGGCTTGTGATATGGGTAATGTTTATCATAATAGCTTTGAAGAAGGTATTCGTCAAAATAGTAAGTTCTTTAATGCTATTAAATATCTTAATAAGCAAGAGAGTAAACAAATGGTTACTGTTGCTGATTTAGATGTTGTTGATAGTCATACTAAACTTCTTGATGTTGATGCTTTTATTGACCATACCGAAAACAAATACCCAGAAATATATAAAGTATTTAAGTTCTATACTGAAAGAGATTATAAGATTTATTCAGAGATAGGAGCTTTTCTTCCGAAGTATTTAGTTAGTGGTACTATTGATATATTACCTATAAGAGAGGACGGATTCGTTATACTAGATTGGAAAACTAATCGTACTGGTCTTAGATTTCAGGCAGGTTATTATAAGAAAGATAAGAGTGTTAGACCTGTTCAAGAAACAGATGAATGGGTACATAAACCTGAAGATGTTCTTCTTCCACCTTTTGGTGGTCTTCCTAATTGTAATGGAACTACATATAGTTTACAATTAAACTTATATGCTAAAATGGTTCATCTTATTACTGGTTTACCATGTAAAGGTTTAGCTCTTTGTCATATTGAAGTTCCATTTATACTTAACCAATATGGTAGACCTCAAAGATTTAAAGACGGTTTTCATATTGATGAAAGTAAAACAGAAACAGCTAAGTGGTATAAAATATCTAGGCTAGAACCTGAAATAGATACTATGCTTAATATTCGTTATCAAACTGTTAATGGAAGTCAGAAACAACAAATGAATTTATTTGTGTAATAATTAAAGTTATGAATAAATATAATATTAAGTTAATAGATAAATGTCGAACAGTTGATTGGCGAAAGACATTAGAAAGTAGAGGATATGTTTATTTCTCTACTGGAAAGTATAATCTTAATCTTATTGGAGTTCGTGCTAAAGAACGTGATAATAATGAGTTTAATGATGCTTTTATAATTGATTATTGGACAGGTAATAGTAGAAGATATACTCCTATTTATCCTTGTACTACTGACCCAGGATTTAAAAGTCTTGAAAAACCTGTTAATTTTAAAGGTTGTGCAATTCTAGTTCCTGGTCAATATCGTGGTTGTTTTAAGAAAGGTTATCATAAAGGACAGTATGCTGCTCTAGTTCAACATAAACCTGTTAAAGTATTCCGTGATGCTAACAAGGATTTTTATATGGACTGTGATGAATCTTCTATTGAAGAAGGTATGTTTGGTATTAATATTCATAAGGCAGGTGAAGCTAGTGTTGTTGTTGACGGTTGGTCGGCAGGTTGTCAAGTTCTAGCAAGAGGTACTGATTTTAGAGAACTTATGAATATAGTTGAATTATCCATTCCTATTTACGGAGATATATTCAGTTATACGTTATTAGAAGAAAAAGATTTGATAATATGAAACTAAAGAGCATTGGAATAGGACTATTAGTAGTAATTATACTATTTATTGGAATTAGAGTATTCACCCATTTTGTTTCAAATAAGGAATATGTAGAAGTCCCACTTATCGTTCCTGATACTATATATCGGGATATAGAAACAAAGAGAGATAGTTTACAATTAGTAATAGATTCTATTCTCAATGCTCTTAATAATACTAATCAGTATGAGAAAGAATTTGATAAAGCAATTAGTGATACTGATAGTATTGCTATTCTCGAACGCTTCATATATCTTGTGTCAAAACCAGTCAGAGTTAAGAATCAAGAGACTAGAGACGAAGGTAGATAGTTTACAGCAATCACACTCCTTTATGGGGGATAGCGGAGCGAAGCGGAGCTTAGATAAAGAAGTATTAAGAATAGCCAATGCTAAGTTAATACTTTCAGAAGAGTACAAAAACCAATACGAATCCTACAAGAAGTTATATGAATTAAAAGTTCAAGATAACTACTTGCAGGATTCTGTTATATCTAAGCAACGTGAAGAAATAAGAAGGATAACGTTAATAGGTAATGAAGCTATTACTAATCTTAATAAGGAGTATAAAAAGTCTAAGAGATATAAAAAACAACGTAATGGATTTATAGCTAGTACAAGTGTGCTAGCTATTCTTGTTGTCGTATTATTAAAATAATTATATAGATTATGCAATTGTCTGAATATCCATTTTTCATGTATTACATGGAAGAAGATAAAGGAAAGAAGTATAAACATGCTAGTGACTTTGGATATAAAGACCCATTTGACCATTTCTTAATAGGAGAAAGTGGAGGATTCTTAATGAACATTGACCCAAATAAGAGATTTGTTAATACAGAGCTTCTTCGTCCCGCTGCTATTGCTTATGAGAAAGATGGGGTTTATACTAAGTTTGCAGTAGATAGTATGCCTTATACTAACTTTCGTAAACAAGAAACTCTTCGTAGACTTGTAGGTTTTAAAGCTCCATGTCTTATGGATACTAGAACTGGTGAGATAGAAGAGGTTTATATTACTGGTGAACATTATAACTTTATCAATTATGGGCGTATTCTTAAACTAGATACTAAAATACTTCGTGTTGAAGAAGGTAAAGTTACTGGACGTAAGATAAGAGGATTTCCACGATTCATAGATTGTCAATGGTGGTACTTCTTGATTAAACAGTTCTGTCGAGATAATGGTTTATTCCTTATAAATGATAAAACTCGTCGTGGTGGATTTAGTTATATGGAAGCTATTGGTTCTGCAAACTTTATTAATCTTACTCCTAATCGTGCTGTTATTCATGCAGCTAGTGATAACAAGTTCTTAGTTCAGTCAGGTGGTTTATCAGACTTTATGAAGAAACAGATTATTTTCTATGAATCTAATACACCATTTGTAAGAGGTATAGCTAAGATTGATGCTAGTGATTTTATCTTAGGTTATAAAGACCCTAGTACAGCCATTATTGATGATAACAGTTGGAATAGTGCTTGTATATCTGTATCTACTAAGAATAATCCTTCTGCCGCTGTTGGTAAAGATGCCGGAGAAATTAAGTGTGAGGAAATGTCAGAGTTTGAAAACTTTGATGATTTTATGGATGTTACTGAACCTACACTAAAGACAGGTTCTGTTACTACTGGTTTTCTTAATGCTTGGGGTACTGCTGGTAAAGCTAATGCTGGTTGGGTTACATTTGAACAGAACTTCTATGACCCTAGAGGTAGAAACTTTATGGCATTTGAAAATGTATGGGATAAAGATAGTAGACCGGAAGTATGTGGTTATTTTAAACCTTATTGTTGGGGACTTGAAGGTTATAAGATTGGTGATGATAATCAGATTGCTACTCTTACATCTCTTGATGATGACGGTAATTCTGATATAGCTTTAGGTTTTCAGATAGCCGAAGAAGAACGTGCTATTGAAAAAGCTAAAAGTAAATCATTTGCTAAGTTTATTAGTTATTGTGGACAATATGCTAATATGCCTAGTGAATCATTTAGTTCTGTAAGTGAGAATATATTTAGTAGTGAGATACTAGATGAATGGGAACAAGAGCTAAAGATGTCTAATAAGTATAACTTCTATATAGACGGTAAGTTTGTAGAATATGATTCTGATAACTTTGAGTTTATTCCTAATGAACGTATTGCTGCAACTGGCGGTGTATATAGAAAAGACTTCTTTGATTATATTAAGAATGTTCCTCGTCATTCTAATGAAGACCCCGAAGGTTGTATTCGTAAATGGTTTAATCCTATTAAAGTTGAATATATAGATAAGAAAACTGGTCAGTTAACTAAAGGTACTCCTTCAGGGATATATAGTATTAGTTATGACCCTGTTGGTATTGATAAAGATAAGAAAGAACTTACTAACAAACATTCTCATAATAGTATTAAAGTATGGATGAATCCCTGTATATATAATGGTTATCGTCCTAGACTATGTGCTGTATATTATGGTCGTCCTGATGAACTAGAAAAGGCAGACAGAATATGTTATTACTTTGCAGTTACTTATAATTGTCTTGGTACAACTAATGTTGAAATCAATCGTGGTGAAACAGTAAGTAATTTTAAGAAGTGGAAAGCTGTTAAGTATCTAGGTTATCATCCTGTTTATCTTTGGGACACTAATATTAATAGTAAAAAGGTTAATACTATTGGTTATGATATTAGTAGTGAAACAGTGAAACTTGATGGTCTGCGTATGTTGAAGGAAATGTTGTATTCCCCCATAGGGAAGTTTGAAGACGGACGTGACATGCTTGTTCTTCATACTATATATGATTATCAGTCGGTACTAGAGTTAAAGAAATGGTCTAATACTGGTAACTTTGACCGTGTATCAGAAATGATTGTTAGAGGTATTGAATGGGCAGCTAACGATAAGTTTGCTAAAAAGCAACTTGAACATAGACAAAGAGTTAAAACAGAAAAAGAAAATTTTTGGAATCGTAAACGTTATTAATTATGAGTTGGTTAACAGAAAGTAACAGGTTAAAACATTTCCTCTATGCAATTCCATGTGGATTGCTAGGAATAATGTTTGTGGCAGGTCTTGCCGTTGGCATGGAGTTTAAAGATAAAATGTCGGGAGGAAAGTTTGATTTCTTAGATATTTTAGCTACATTGCTTGGCGGAATGATAGGATTCGTGTTAATGCTTATTATAGTAATAGCTACGGGTGCTATTGATTGGTATATTAATATACTTATTAAACTAAGCGAATTATTATGATTGATGCAAAGCTAAATGTTAGACTTGGGGATATGCCTAAACAGCGTATCCCTAATTCTGAAAAGGATGAGTATTGGGCAGGCAGAACAATAGATTATTGTATTGCTGCTGGACTAGCTTGTAATGATAGAACTAAGACTGAACAACTTCTTGAAATACTTCATGGAGAAATGCCTGACGAGTTTTATCGTAAGACACTTAATCCTTATAATGCTACTAAGGAGAACTTTAAGAGGTTTCCTGCTACTCTAAGAAATCTTGATATTATTAATGATGTAGTTCGTCGTTATTTATCAGAATATGTTAAGTCTCAGCATGAATTTATTGTTGGTGCTAATAATCCTGAAATTATTATGGCTCGTGATGCAGCTATTCGAGAAGATATAGTTAAGAGAGCTATGATAGCGTTTCAACAAGAAGTTCAAAAGAGAGTACAACAGCAACAAGCTGAAAATGCTCAACTAGAAGCTCAAGGACAACCAACACAAGATGTTGACCCAGCACAACTTGCAGGTGATGCAGAAGAGTTTGAAAAGAACTTTATTGATAATTATATAGATGAGATAAGTGCACAAGCACAACAACTATTAGAAGTTATTGATGACGTTCTTAACAATGAGACAATAATTCCGGTTGAGTATTTTAACTATATCACTACGGGGGAAGTTTATAGTTTCCATACTGTTCGTGGTAAGAAACTAATTAAAGAATATGTTCCTACTACTGATATGTATCCTGTTCCTAATGGAGAACAAATGGTATCTAAATATGATATTGTAGCTCGTAGAATGTTAATGAGTTACAATCAGGTAATAGACCAATTCTCTGATGAATTAACAGAGGAACAACTAGAATTTATAACTAAGTATTATAATCCTAGTACTGTTGGAGCTACTCGTACTCTTAGTCTTAATTCTTATACTTATTATTTTCCTGAAAAGTGTAAGGATTATAAAGAAGATACTGGTGAGATATTTCCGTCAGAAGGTTATGATTTAAGATTAAAGAACGGAGAATTGTTAGAAGTATGGCATGTTAATTGGAGAGGATATGCACAAGTTAAGATACTAAAGTATATTAATGAAGTAGGTTTAGTTGATGAAATGATTGTTCCTGATAACTTTGAATTTAATTCTGAACTAGGTCATATTGAAATATCTGTTGTATATAAACCGCAGATATATGAAGGTTATCGTATTGGAGGACAACGTTTCGGTATATATCCAGGTGGTGCTAAACCTATTCCTTTCCAAATAGACGATGATGCTAGATTGCAATATTGTGGACTTCAAGAAGTTCTTCCTCAAATGGGAAAGTTCTCCATTGTAGAGATACTTACTCCTTTCCAAATACTAATCAATATATTCTCTTATCATAGAGAAATGATGATAGCTAAAAATAAGATGTTTATTCTTGTTGCAGCTAAGTCTCTATTTGGAGAAGATGCGGAAGAAGCTATATATAATATAGCTGCTGAAGGTATATTTCCATACGATGATGCAGAAGATATTAATAGCACTAAAGCGCAATCTATTAAAATGCTCGATGCTAATGTCTCTGGTTATATTACTGAAATATCTAATCTTATTGAATCTATTAAAGCCAGTGCACGTGAAATGGTAGATATGACACCACAACGTTATGGACAAATAGCTACTAGTGCTGGTAAAGGTACTACGGAAGAAGCAATTATTCGTGGTTCAATGGGAACTGTTATTATCAATTATATGTTTGATAAGTTCCGTGAAGATGAATATATCGTAGACTTAAATAATTCTAAGCTAGCTTGGATTGACGGGTTAGATACTTCCTATTATGACAAGTCAGATAGAAAGCAATATATTTCTCTTAATATAGAGAATCATACTCTTGGACAGTATGTAGTTAAAGCTAAGAACTCTGATAGAGAAACAGAGAAGTTCGAGCAACTCAAAGAGTGGGCTTTTAATGCTAGTCAGAATGGAGATTTAATGTCAGCTGTTGCAGCTATTACTTCAGGGAATATATCTAGTCTTAAACTAGCTATTAATCGTTATCAAGAGATTCGTCAGAAAAACGAAGAATCTCTTCGTCAACTAGACCAACAGTTAGAAGATGCTAAAAATAAAGCTGCTCTTGAACAGATAGCTGCAAAAGGTGAACAAGATGCTAGACTTGCCGAAATCAAAGGTTATTATGACCTTCTTGCTAAAGGAATGGATACAGAAGCTGCAATGGCTGCTCTAGCTAATCAACCTACACAAACTGTACCACAAGATAACTCTGCCGAACTATCTTTAAAACAAGCTGAACTAAATGAGAAGAAACGAGCTAAAGACTTGGATATGATTAATGCTGCATTAGATAGAGATAATCAACTAAAGATAGCTAAAGAGAATAAGAACAAATATGATAAACCAAAGTCTAGTAGTAGTTCTAGTAAGAAGTGAACACTAAGTTATAATTAGCTATATACCTTTCTCTATGATTCAGACGTGCCCTACGGATGTCTCCGTAGGGTTTTTCGTACCTGTAAGATTGACGTAGACCGCATTTTTTTGACTTCTATTGAATTTTCCCCCTTAAAGAGATGAACTGTATTAGAAAGCATTAAAATGCCGTAGCAAGCCTTAAAATGGCTTATTCTTTTGCCCTATGTTGAACGTTCGTTTTAGCCGATACTATTCAACTCTTATATTACTTAAATTCAAATACGGGCTTTTCTAAACCTAATAGTAAGGTATTCAAACTAGCAAGAGTTGTGTTTCTCATATTATTAAACTACATTTGACTTGAAAGTAATAATTAAAACATATTTATTATGCCAACTTTTAATAATAATGATTCTCTCGATTTAAGTACTACCAAAATAGATGATATATCTACTGTTGGTGGTGCAGGTCAAGGTGCTGGCTCTGGTAATAACGGTAATACTACCGGACAGGGACAACAAGGTGCTGGACAACAAGGTCAACAAGGTCAACAAGGTAATGGTAGTGGTAATCCTGATACTAATCCTGATACTAATGCTAATAACGGTAATGGTAATACTGGAAATCAAGGTCAGCAAGGTCAAGTGGATAATCAGCAACAAGACTCCTCTATGGGGGAAGTTAAGTTATCAGAAGGTGATACTATTAATGTAGACGGTGTAGATTATACTATTGATGCTGAAGGTAATGCTATTGCTGCTGACGGAACTGTATTCCGTACCGCTACTGAACTTGCTGAACTTATCGCTCAAAATGGTTCTGAACCAAGTGTTCTTAACCAATTACAAACTCGTTTCGGTTCTGACTTTAAAGATGAAAACGGTAATCCTATCGTATTCGATGATAATGAAGAAGGTATTGCTGCTTATGTTGAAACAGTAGTTCAGAGCAGAGTTAAAGAAGCTCAAGCTGCTGCTATTAATAACTTATTTGAAACTTATCCTCAAGTAGAACAAGTTATTAATCATCTTAAACTCAATGGTAGTCTTGACGACTTCGTAGAAATACCTGATAGAAGTCAGATTACTGTTAGTAAAGATAACGAAGAACAACAAGCTACTTTTATTCGTGAAGAATGGAAACTTAGTGGTAAGAAAGGAGACGTAAACAAATTTATTGACTATTGTAAGAACGCTGGTATTCTTTATGATACTGCCGTTGAATCTAAAGAAGCTGTTGATAGCATATATGAATCTCGACTTGCTGAACAGAAAGCACAAGTAGAAGCTAAAGAAGCTGCTGCTGCTGCCGAAGAAAAAGCATATTGGGATAATGTAGAAAAGACTATTAGCAAAGGCGAACTATTAGGTTATAGTATTCCTGAACAAATCCAATGTAACAAAGATGGAAAGAAAGTAATGCTTAGTCGCAGAGACTTCTTGAAGTATGTGTCTACTCCTGTTGATAGTGAAGGTAATACAGCCTATATGTTAGACGAAGCTAAAGTTGATTCTGATGCTCGTATGCAGGATGATTTACTTAAAGCATTTCTAAGGTTTACTGGTGGCGATTATGCTAGTCTTGTTGGTATGGCTGTTAATAAACAAAAAGTTCTATCTATTAGAACTGCCGCAGCGCAAACTACTGGTAAAAGGACTGTTATTATCAATAGTAAAGGTAATAATTCTAAGACAGTTGATAATGACCAACTAGTCTTGAACTAACTAAATTAAAACTAATATGTACAGATTAAGAGAAGTCGAAAGAGGTAGATATGATGACAGAGGTTATTCTAATGAACAATCTCTTGCTGCCTTAATGATTCAAAAACCGGAGGAAATCAACAACTTCCTGACTTACACTTATGGTATGGAAGATGACCGATTCCCGCTAACTTTCCTTACTGAAGGACAAGGTGCTGCTGGTGTTCGTGACATTACTACTGTTGAGTGGACTTGGAAGACAATAGGTCGTCAGAGATTTAATGATTACATTGTTTGGGCTGACACTGGTGATACTACTCCTGGTATTGGTGGTAAACCTATTAAAGTCGAGTTTGCTACTGGTCTTATTATTGAACAGTATGGTTTGCTTGCTCCTGATGGTAAGACAACTGTTCGTGTAATGCGTGACCACGGTGCAGGTAATCATGGTGGACATCTGTATTCTTTGCAGCTAAAGAATCCAGATAAGAGTGCTTATGTCGACCCAGCTAACTTTGAGAAAGGTAAATACTGGTGTATGTTAGCTCCGTCTATTCCTGAATCTTATTCTAAGGGTAACAAGACTAATGTTATGGGTCCTGGTGTTATGAAATCCCAGTTAGGATTCAAACGTTATAGCAAGGAAATTGCAGGTAACATTAGTAATGTTATTGTTAGTTATGCTTTCAAGACAAAAGGCGGTGGTACTGATACTCGTTGGATTAATGAAGAAATGCGTCAGTTCGATGTTCAGATGCGTATCTCTAATGAGATTGACTTATGGACATCTCGTTACAATCGTACTGTTAATGGTACTATTGATATGAAGGATTGGGATAATGACCAACCTATTCCTGAAACTGCCGGAATGTTTGAAATCCTAGAAGAATCAAACTACGATACTTATGGTGAATACTTGCCTCTTAGCAAGTTAAAAAGAACTATTGGTGATGTAGTTGATAAAGATACCGATACTGGTTCTATGGAGATTACTCTGTATGCAGGTAAAGGTGGTATCGAAGATTTCGATATGGCTATTCGTGAAGATGTTAAGTCAGAAGGATTCATTACTCCACTTGGAGAAAAGATGATTGGTGAAGAAGGTGGTGGTCTTACTTATGGTAAATACTTCCGTAAATATAAGACTATTGACGGACATACAGTTACTTGTGTTCATCTTCCATTCTTGGATAAATCACCTATTGCTGAAACAGCAAAAGCTAATGGTCTTATTCATCCTCGTACTGGCTTGCCTATGACATCTCACAAACTGATGTTCATTGACAATTCTGTATATAACGGAAATCGTAATGTTCGTATGGTACGTATGAAAGGTCAGTCTTATCTTGTTGGTGTATTGAAAGGTCTTACTCCTATTCCACCGTCTTGGGGTTCTGTTCCTAGCAATTCTATATCTACGGATATTGATAAATCTCAATATGAAGTTAAGATGTCTCGTGGTCTGCAAGTTGACAGACAAGAGAAGATGTTCATGTTGGAGTGTGTACTCTAAAGTTAAACAATTAAACTAAATTATAATGGAAGGACAAACACCAAAAACCGGTACATTCGGTAGTAGTCTAGCTAATCCAAATCCACAGTCTGCAAGTATTCCGCAGACTAAAACTCCCGAAGCTCCTAAACAAACCTATGAACAAATTCTTAAAGAAGAAGATGGTTTAGACAAAGACTTTCTTGAAGAAAGATATATTGTAATAGCTCTTGCTACTGATATTACTATTAATTCTGTTTATCGTCAAGTTAATGCTAGATACATTGCTGAACGTCATGATAGTATTGGTGGTAGTATTAATTCAGCTAGAGTCTTGACTAGCAACTATGAAGAAATGGCAGCTTATATGCCTTCTCTTATTGGCTGTTCTCCTAACGCACAAGAGTATGTTACTAGAGTTCAACGTTGGTTTAATAGTATATCTATTCCAGTTGACGGTGACGGAAAGAAACTCAACTGTTCGTTCCAATGGAGAAAGAAAAGAGATTATCTGAATTATAAAATAGATGAAACAGCTATCATAGAAGAATATGATAATGCCGAAAAGTCTAATCCTAAACAGTTGAAAGATGCTATTGCTAGATATGTCAATAAGATTAATGCTCTTGAATCTACTCGTTATAAATATGGACATCCTATTAAAGTAGATGATTATCTTGCATATCGTCATTGCTTATTATATCCGATTGTAGCTAAAGACGTATCTGTTATTAGTTTTGATTCTCGAATCAAGTTCTACATAAAAGATGAACAACGTGAAGCTAATCGTTTGAAACGTAGTCGTATTCAGGCTAATAAAGCAAGACGTAATTATCTTAATGCTATTGATAATGATGTTAAGTTCAAAGCTATCTTTGTATGCTACTGTGCAAGCAACAAACAAGATGTATTGTCTAACTTGTTACTTGACCGTACAATTCAAGAAAAGATTCTTGATGAGTTCGCAATTAAAGAGCCGGAGAAATTCAACAAACTGTTTAACAATTCACAAGTTGAACTTCAAGCGTTTATTGAAGAAGCTATCGCTAGAGGAGAACTAGTTCGTTCGGAAGTTAACCAAACTGTTTTAACTCCTGAAGGCGGATTCATTGGAGCTAACATGAAAGAAGCATTAGCTTATTTCAGTAATCCTGAAAATGCTGACTACAAAAAAGCACTTGAAACTAAACTTAAATTATAATAACTGGTTATTATGAAAGTAAAAGAGGTACATAACGAGTTCATGCTTTTAGCCCAACAAATGGGTATGAAAAGTGTCCGAGCTATACTTCCTGAAGAGTTAGACCGACTAATTAATTTAGAGGCTATCGAATATGTCAAAGACGTTTTCTCTCGTAAGGGTAATCGTGAACTCGATGGTATCTCTGATAATGTTATAAGATTAACAGAACTTAGTAGCCTTCATACTAGTATTAAACTAGAAGCTGAACAAGGAGATATAATGTTTGGTACAGGTTATAAGATAGAATTAAATAACTATGCTACACCGATGTTCTATACATCAGTCTACTCCTTTAAGGGGGATAAATCTTATCGTTGCAGATTGATTGACTTAGACTTAGTTAGCGAAACAATGAATGATTATCATTCAAAATCTATTGTTATAAGTCCTATATGTTATAAGACTGAATCAAATATTGAAGTTATAGCAACGTTTGAGATAGATAAGTTCTTAGTTAATTATATTAAGTATCCTACTCTAATTAATATTGCAACTGATACTACGAACGAACTATCAGATGTTGCTATGAAAGAAGTTATTAAGAGAGCTGTTAATACCTTTAACGCTATCTCTAATAATAATAGTTATGAGAAAGTTTCAAACGAATTATCTAAATTAGAATAAAATGGAAAGACTGTTATTTGCAGGTAATGTTGCATTAGCTACTACTCCGGCTACTCTTGCTGCTGTTGGTGCAGCTGGTATTACCGAAGGTGCTGTTGCTCTTTACGACCATGAAGGTAAAGTTATTTCAGGTGCGCTTAATAAAGCTATTCCGATGTTTACCTTATTTGTTGGTGGCGGAGCTTTTGCTAATAAGAGCAAATACTCTAATATCGTTTCCGATATTGATACTAGACGTTTCTCTTATGTTAAGAGTGTCTACGCTGCCGGAACTAAATTCAGTGCGGAAATCACTGTTCCTACCCCCGTAGTAGGAAAGGATTATACGTTAACTATGGCTAAAGCTCATACTGTTCTTAATGAACGTTATAAGTGGTCGGCTAGTGAGCGTGTTCGTGAAGGTGATACTGCTGCTATTATTGCTAAGAAGTTAAGTACTCAACTTAATTCTCTTGGTAAGAATGAAGGATTTACTGCTAGTGTTGCTGCTGCTAAAATTACCGTAACTGGTACTGATTATGAAGCATGGAATCTGATTGCAGGAGATTCGTTATTTGGAGCTACAATCACAACTACGAAAGCTATGAAACCAATTAATGATGATGCTGCTCTTAAAGAATTACAGATTCGTTGTATTGGCGGTGAAGGTATTAATTCTACTAGCAATGATGCTCGTAAGTTATATACTTTGCCGGAGTTCTCTAATGCAGGTGGTTGGACGGTATTTACACTAACCTTCTATCCTCATCGTGACCTTCGTAGTGGTAGTACCGAAAATGTTAAGACTATTATTCATCTTGCTATTCCGACAGGAGCTGCTCAAATAGCTACTCTTGAAACAATATTTGCATCTGTTAATACTCCGGCAGCAGCAGCGGCAGCTGATCCTCCGGCAGAGGCACCCAGCCGCACTTGGGGCAGTTCACCAGAGGAATGGGCTCGCCCCAGTAACGCTGACGGGAGAAAACCCAGTCCCGGAGCTTGAAGTTGGTCTTGGGATGGCCCAGGCCCTGGTCCGTGATCCACTTCTTCATGGTGGGGATGGCCTCCTTGACGGTCAGGCCGTTGAGGAAGCCGGAGTTGACCATGATCCCGGTGTCGTCCTTGAGGGTGAAGGCCTCCTTGGTGATGTCGCCGCCCTGGACCACCTCGATGATGGGCAGGCCGAACTTGGTGGCAAACTCCCAGTCGCGCTGATCGTGGCCGGGCACGCCCATAACGGCGCCGGTGCCGTAGCTCATCAGCACGTAATCAGAGACATAAATGGGGATCTGGGTGTTGTTTGCAGGGTTGATGGCGGCAACGCCTTCCAGACGGACACCGGTCTTCTCCTTGTTGAGCTCACTGCGCTCAAAGTCGGACTTGTGGGCAGCCTCTGCCTGATAGGCGGCCACCTCGTCCCAGTTGGAGATCCGGTCCTTCCACTTATCCAGGAAGGGGTGCTCCGGAGAGAGAACCATATACGTGACACCGAAAAGGGTATCGCACCGGGTGGTGTAAACGGTCATGATGTCACCGGCGGTGGTGTGGAAGTCCACCTCGGTACCTTCGGACCGGCCAATCCAGTTCTTCTGCTGGATCTTGACCCGCTCAATGAAGTCCAGATCATCCAGATCGTCGATCAGACGGTCGGCATACTTGGTGATGGCCAGCATCCACTGACTCTTCTCCTTGCGGATGACCTCGCCGCCGCAGCGCTCGCACACGCCCTCCACGACTTCCTCGTTGGCCAGAACGATCTTGCAGCGGGTGCACCAGTTGACGGGCATGGACGCCTTATAGGCAAGGCCCTTCTTGAACATCTGCAGGAAAATCCACTGGGTCCACTTGTAATACTCCGGATCCGTGGTGTTGATCTCCCGGTCCCAGTCGAAGGAATAGCCCAGCATGTGCAGCTGCTTGCGGAAGTTGGCCACGTTGTCGTGGGTCACCTTGGCAGGATGGATGTGGTGCTGAACGGCATAGTTCTCCGTGGGCAGGCCAAAGGCGTCATAGCCGATGGGGAACAAAACGTTATAGCCCTCCATCCGCTTTTTGCGGCAGATGATGTCCATGGCGGTGAAGGGACGGGCGTGACCCACATGGAGCCCCTGTCCGGAGGGGTACGGGAACTCAATGAGTCCGTAGAACTTCTCCCGGGTCTTATCTCCCGTGACGGCAGCAAAGGGCTTCTCCTCCAGCCACTTTTTCTGCCACTTCTGTTCGATACTTGCAAAATCGTACTTCATGCTGTCTCTCCTTCATCCGTTTTCGGATTGGTATTGTCTTTGGTCAGAGCCCGCCCTGTGCGGGCCAAACGTGTAAAAAAACGCGCCCCTGACCGACTGGCC
>ENA-OPBO01000053-OPBO01000053.1-human-gut-metagenome-genome-assembly--contig:-NODE-53-length-95334-cov-40.528658_pt1 | contig 95334 bp, 92 predicted proteins | sample MGYA00241071_ERZ501458 | MGnify/ENA primary metagenome ERZ501458 (study PRJEB25962, sample SAMEA2042509) | human gut metagenome | biome: human gut; feature: human-associated habitat; material: faeces... | reverse complement strand
CCGGTTAAGAAATTTATTAACTAATTATACAAGTGTAAACTTGTATATAATTACCAATATTTAATACAAGGATATGGGATGTAACTGTAATAATTCCGGCCTGTTCAATACTGAATTTGATCACACTTTCGACAAACATAACAGCAGGTGTCAGGATACGGATATAAATGAGCTGGAAGAGCTTAAAAAGCTTATTGAGGAACTTCTGGACGGAATGCTGGATGAAGCCCTTAAGGATAAGCTAAAGGATCTGGAAAACAAGATTACCCAGATATACAACAAGCTGGATAGCCTTGAACAGAGAGATGAAGAACTCTATCAGATGATAAGAAACATCCTTGATGTTATTATCCCTGGTATCAGAAATGATATTACTAACCTGACAGAGAACTACAATACTCTCAATTCCAAGGTTGAGAATATTTTGAACCAGATAGAAGACGGTACTATAGGGGGGGGGGTAAAAGTTATTAAATCCCCTGATGAACCTGAGGAGAAATCAGAAGGTATTATATGGATTAAAACAGACACCGAATGATTATAAAGTGTAAAGACATATCAGTTTCTAACGGAACCAGTTACCATTCATTGATAGACAATAAGGTAGCTGACGGGAATTCATATGTTCCTATGCAAATGGAGAAGTTCGGTGTATGCCATGGTAATGATTACTATGTACCTTATGCATCTATCATGGATAATCCTGGAACAGTCAGGATATGGGCAGCTAATGGAGAGATAGGATTTGAAGTAAGATTCCAGTATCCTATTGCTTCCAGAATTGTCATGCAGCTTCATGATATGACTAATGATGAGGAGTATCTGTATAGTCTGGTCGCTGAAGCAGGTCAGCAAAATATAAGTACTCTGTCTAATCATTCTTCAGGCAGGAACGGGCATACCATCAGAGCTTCAATAGTAGGTATTGGGGATCCTGAGATAGTAGGTGTATTCACTGACCACATATACAGGTATTATCTGATTAATCCTGAACAGGTACTTACAGTAGATCTTATCCCTGTTATGATATACAGGGAGATCCTTTATGATGATGGAGTGCTCCTGTTCAGGTCCACGGCTTCTGTCCTTACTCCATTTACTATAGGTTTGTACAGTACAGATAAACCTGGAACTCTTATTGCTGAGGGGACTATGCCTGATCCTGAGGAAAGTGATCCTTCCCGGAGTATGAGAATAAATCTGAGTCTTATTCCCAGGAACACGCAATATTACATACGATTTAATGGTCAGGACAGCAATTATTCTGATGGAGTAAACAGATACTACATGAATGTAGAGTTAGTTACAGTCCTTGAATCTCCTGAGACTTTACTTACGAATACAGGTAAAGTGTCATTTTCAAGATCGGAGGATCTCCTGACATATAATATCCGGTTTGACAGGATGATCGAGACTCTTGTCAATATAGCCATTATAGATATAACCAGTAGTGGATATAATTGGGTTGGGCAAGCAGTTATGACCAGCCCAAGTGACACCTTTGAAGATTCAATACGTCTGTCTGATGATATGAACGGACATACTATAAAAGTAATGCAGTATACCCAAGATGCAGGTGTTAAGACTCCTGTAGATTCATATTCATATGAATCCTATACCTATGTGTTCGAAGGAAATGAATATATTGTGACATAAAAATTTATCTTTGTAATAGCTTTAATTAATGAACCATGGATGTAATCTCAGTATTAAAGGTTATAGATCAGATAAAGAAAACACAATCCTGTACAGCTTCTGTGCTATGCAGGATAGGCTGTATACTTGAATATCTTCTTGGTCTCCTCAAGAAAAATGACGAATCTGACCAGAAGGTTATTAAGGATCTCAGTGATCTGAAAGAGATTGTTGATAAGGCAGTCAGTGATCTGTCAGGCCTTACTGCCAGGGTATCTACTCTGGAATACAGGATGGATATTGAGATTCCGGCTAAATTCCATGAGCAGCTGTTACTGATACAGAATAACAGTAAGGAGATAGATACCAACAGGATTAACATAGCTGACAATCTGAACAGTATTAACCTGTTATGGGATGCTCTCGCTGCTACTGACACAAGTATAGGAAACTGGGGTGATATAGTAGCTGGTATAAATAACAGGATAGACAATATAATGTCCCTGACTACTAACCTACAGACTCAGATAAATAATCTTTCCACAAGGATAACAGAATTGTCTAATTCTGTAGATACCAGAATCTCCAATATTAATACCACTCTCCAGGACCACTCCGGACGAATAGAAAATCTTGAGGATGAGGACAGGAATATACATGATGCTTTAGATGATATCAGGGCTGACATAGCAGAGCTTACAGGAGGATCAGGCACTCTGTCACAGGATATATCTGAACTTCAGAACAGAGTATCTGTCCTTGAATCTTCTCTTGCAAATCTTGATAACTATGTAGTGACCTCTGTTTTGCTTGAAGGAGCCAGATTTACGGTAAATCTCAGGAATCTTAGTACCGGGGCTGTTCAGACAAGTGTACTTGACCTGCCTATAGCTTCTGAACAATATCCCGGATTAATAACAGCCGAGGGCTTTACTAAGCTTGAAGGGATAGAAGAAGGAGCTCAGGTAAATGTACAGTCTGACTGGAATGAGAGTACTGCTGATTCCGGTGCTTTCATAAAGAACAAGCCTTCTCTGGCAGCAGTAGCTACCAGTGGTAATTATAATGATCTCCAGAATAAACCCACTATTCCTGCTCCTCAGGTAAACTCTGATTGGAATGCTTCTTCCGGTATAGCCCGGATTTTAAATAAGCCGAACCTGGCCCCAGTGGCTACATCAGGTAGCTACAATGATCTTACAGATAAGCCTTCTGCTCCTGAGATTCCTGATCAGGTTAATGCGGACTGGAATGCTACGTCAGGAGTAGCACAGATCCTTAATAAGCCTAATCTCGCTACTGTAGCTACTTCAGGACAGTATAATGATCTTGAGGGTAAGCCTGCTATACCTCCTGCTGTAACCCTTCCTGGAGTTAATGTAGTGGATTCATTTCCTGATAGTGTATCAGGAGTACAGGACGGTACTGTGTATATTGTGCCTGGATCAGGTGGAGGAGGCGGTGTAGTTACTCCATCAAAGCCATACATGGCTTGTGGATATATTGGCCTTAGTTCAGGGGGGGATGTCTATCAAACCAATATACACCTGAATAATGACTATCTATCTAAGGCTAGTGTGGTAGCTAATAGTAAGTCTTCTATACGTATAGAATTTACTCTTGCATCTGGAGTATCTAAAGATGATATATACGATTCTTTTATTTGTACTTTAGTGTCTTCTCCGTCAGATATTCCTGCTATTATAAGTCCTATGTATGTGTGGTCTAGTCCTAAAGCAATATTGAATATTGTAGGGACGTCAGATGATCCCAGCTACTATATGTTAGTATCCTTTTTTATACCTCTATTAGTATAGTATATGCCTACACAGTCAGAGATAAAGATAACAAAATCATCCCTGTATCCATTTCAGGACGGAAAGATAGTAAAGTCAGGGACTTTATATTCCCTGTCTGATGCTGCTATTGTAAAAAATGGAGTACTATATGGGGTTTCAGGTACTTCCGGTATCTCTCTTATGAGGGCAATGGAAAGGGGCCGGGAGAGTGGATGCATTATGGTTACAGTGGTGAAGACAGATAAAGATACAGGAGATGCTATATCCTGTGATGTGAAAATAGGAATCGGGAATTCTTCAATGGCTGTTTCAGGATTTAATAATGCCGAAAATATTATCCTTGGATATTATGATTTTTCAGATACATTAAAGCTTAGTATTGAAAATCAGGGAATCACAGGATTCAGGATAACAGGATGTTATATTGCACAGGATAATACTGTTACAGAGCCTCTGGAAGGTTTTAAGGGAGCTTATGAGCCTGGAAAGGTAATAGAATGGGATCTTGACTTATCAGGATTCTATGATGCCGGAAAACAGGATAATTCTGTTGTTATAAAGATTTATATTCAAAATGTATAGATATGTCTACATACAGGGAAATAGTATATATGGTTCTTGATGAACTGAAACTGGAAAGTGATGATGCCTACTATACACAGGATCATGTTATCTTCCTGATAAATAAATACAGAGCTCTTCTTCTCAAGCAGAGGTATTCTGATCTTCGAAGGACAATTCCATTGTCTAATTTCAATACTCTGTGTCTTACACTGGGTACATTCGGTGGTGATGTTTGCGGGAGTGGTACTTATCTCCGCAGCCTTGATACAATACCCCATCTCCTGGACCTGTCCGGCATATACAGCCTTACCAAGGTAGTACCGGACCTTATGGTAGAGAAGGAGATAGCTTTTGTCAATGAGGGAAGATTCAAGTATGTAGGGAATAACAAATGGACATCAAGATACCTGTATGCGACATTATCCAGGGATCATTATCTGTATATAAAATCAGCCAATCCTCAATTCAGGTACCTGTCATCTGTGAAGTTCTCATCTGTATTTGAGAATCCTATAGAAGCAGCAAGATTCAGCTGTGGTGCCGATGAGTGTGGGTGTAACCCTGAACCATGTGATATTATGGATAGAGATCTGAGATTACAGGAAGACCTTGTTCCTCAGGTAATAAGTCTGTGTGTCAATGAGTTGGCTAAAGGGGTGTATAATCCTGAGGATAAAATGAATAATGCTTCCGATGACTTGTCGGAAGTAAATATGAAAGTAAGAAATGAGACAGTGGACTAAGCTGAGATCAGATGTTCCTAATTATTGTATAGGAGCTGAGGACATGTATCTTACATACAGGAAGGAAGCTTTTAAGAGGAAGAACAGAGTATTTTACAGGCTTTCAGAGACTGTATACAGGAGGATATTGTCATTTCTTATAGACAAGATGGTAGAGGAGTTGTGTGAGACAGGATATCTGATATTACCTAATGATCTTGGTACCTTGTGTGTACATACGGGAGACAGGATTATTCCTCATTATTCGAAGAGGGGAGATCTTATACTGCCTTATGTAAGTTGGGTTAAAACCAAGAAGTTATGGAAGGAAGACCCTTCGGCTGCTGATGACGGGATAGTGGTAAGGGATGAGAATGCCATACGTCTGGGAGTGGCATGGAGGCCGGGGAGGTATCCATACTCTGATTATACAGTATTCCATCTGTCACAGGATCTGTTCATAAGAATATATCATCTGGTATATAATGAAGGAAAAAGATATATAAAACTAGATAAGACATGGCGGAGAAGAACACAAGCATATACACCCTCATAGACAGGCTCAGGAGGCATCCACTGATAGCAGATGTTCCTGAGGAGACTATATTGAGTTATGTCATTGAATTCATAGGAATCACAGGGGTCCCGGAGAGCTATGAGAATAAAATAGCAGAACTTGAGGTAAAGGATTATGTAGCTGAATTACCATGTGATTTTGAAAGTATCATACAGGTAATGCCTGAAAAGGGATTGTCTATGGTAGAGTCTTCGGACAGTTATTTCACAGATCCTAAGAGGCATAAGCTTCATGAGCATCCATCAAAGAGTAGTTTTCTGGGTAACTCGTACAGGATTCAGGGAAACCTGATTTATTTCTCTTTTGAGAAGGGAAAGGTAACATTATCATATAAGGCTATCCCTGTAGATAGTGATGGTATTCCACTTATCCCTGACAATCAGAATTTCCTTATGGCTATGGAATGGTATGTGAAGGTGAGGGTATTCTCAATTATGGCAGATCTTGGAAAACTGCCTGTACAGTCATTGAACCGTGCTGAGCAGGAATATGCATGGTATGTAGGTAAATATCAGACATCTATGAAGATGAATTCCCTTGGCAAGGCAGAAAGGCTGCTAAATTCCCTTAATACTCTTGTAATGAAGACCCATGAGTTCCAGAATGGTTTCAGGAGGACGGCTGATGGGGAAGTTATAAAAATACATTGATTATGAGGAAGTCACAGGAATTTATAATAAAAGGGATGAACAGGGACTTGTCACTGTCTAAGTTCAGTCCTGAGCTGGCTTATGAGAATATGAATCTCCGTATTACCGTTCTGAACAGTAATACACTTCTTTCTGTTACAAATGAAAAGGGTAATACGAGAGTCAGCATATCCGGAGATAGTATTGAAGGAGAGTGTATAGGAAGATGTGTTCTGGGAAAATACCTCGTACTCTTCACTGTATCAGGAAATGTAAGCCGTATTTACAGATTGAATGTCGGTGATTCAGAATCTTTTGAAAGCCTGCTTTTGTATAGTGGTGATCTTGGATTTGACAGATCACATCCTATTGAATGTCTTGGTATTGTAGAAACAGAGAATATACAGAAAGTTTACTGGATAGATGGTATTCACCAGCTCAGATCTGTAAATATAGTAGCAGATGAGGAGCACAGGGCATTATGGTCGGACATTTCATTTGATTCTGTACTGCCTTTACAGTTAAAGGAGGAATGCAGTGTTACAAAATCTGTGGGTACAGGAATATTTCCATCCGGTGTGGTACAGTATGCAGCTACTTATTTCAATAAGTACGGACAACAGTCCAATATATTTTACACATCCCCGTTGTTTTATATAAGCGGGGATAACAGGGGCCTTTCTCCTGAGGAGAGTTACGGTACTTCTTTCAGAATAAATATAAAAAATATAGATACGAATTTTGATCATATACGTGTATATAGTATTCTGAGAACAAGTGAAGAAGGTACTCCTGTGGTTAAGATTGTAGGAGATATTGATATTACCAACTATTCTGATTTGTCTAAAGGAATAGAAGTTGAATCTATACAGTTTACTTCACCTACAGGATCCTTTTCATATAAGGAAATGGGAGGAGATCAGACTTCTCTTCCATTAGGACCGTCTTATTTCAATGTACGTGCCGGAGAGTATATAACCTTTTACAGGTCACTGTATTCTGCTGAAACAGGACAGGTAGATTCTGTAAGAGTAGGCAGTGATGAGCTGTTATTCCTGAAGACTGACAATCATAACAGCATTCTGACTATCACAGGACAGGCATCGGGGACAAAATTCATAGTATCTGCTGATTCTGACGGAGTGTCTGTCACAGACACCAACACAGGAGTTTCCATAGACCCTACAGAGCTGTTATATGTAGGGGGTGAAGATATCATAGCCGGAGCTATTACATATAAGGACAATACTCTGTTCCTTGGTAACCTGAAACTGAATACTTCTGTTATTCCTGACAGTATAAAATTTGCTTCCCGTGGATTCCAGATGTCTTACAAGGACAAGGAACTTCCTGTTCAGGATGATGGGTCTGCCACAGGATATGCCTATAAATCATCCCTCTCCTGGTCCCTGGATGATATAACCACATTCATGGGATCCGAATACTATAGGATTGGTGTAAGATTCCAGCATGAATCAGGAAGATTTTCGGAGATAGTATATATCAGGGACTGGTATATGAATTACAGGCCTGAAATCACCTCATCCGGTGGTATTGTCAGCATCTCATGTAAGATGCCGTATATTACAATTCCGGTAAATGTACAGAAAGAACTGCGTGCACTGGGATACGTAAGGGCCCAGGGGGTGGTGGTATTTCCTGACCAGAATACAAGAAGGGTAGTATGTCAGGGGATTCTTCAGCCCACGGTATTTAATCTGGGAAACAGAATAAGCGGAGGATCTCCGTATGCACAGGCAGGATGGAAGATGAGGTTCCTGAAAAATGATCCTCTTCCATATGATATAATTTATCCGTCTGCTGACACTCACGGTAATGTAGGCTATCTCGGAGAGATACAGTCTGATATATGGTACGTAGAGCCTATTGTGAATAAAGATAAGGCGGATAATCTTAGGAATCTGAATACCAACAAATATTTTATAGACAATACTATTCTTACTCTGGAATCTCCTGACATTACATTTGATGACAGGGTACAGGCACTAGATTTGTCGAATACACAGCTCAGGGTAGTAGGTATAGCAACCTTTACAGCTGCTGTTCCTGATTATATTATTACCCTCAGTAAAGCTGCCTATAGGCCTACAGGAGGATTCAGGAAGGTTCCTCCAAAGGAATCTTCATACCTGAATGGCATAGCCACCCCATTTGTAAACTGGCCTATGTATGTGGATAAGTTTTCTGTAGGTACCAATTCAAGTGCTTTTGAAGATGATGACGCTCTATTTCCCTTATACATGTGGCACAGAGCCGGGTCATTGAATAATAGTAAGGGGCTTGATAATGACTCCCAGGGATTCGGGATACTGAATAAGAAGATATTTACACAATTATTCTACTCCAATAGGGTAACTTATATGGAGGCTCCTTTAAGAAACCTGAGAACCTCTGATATAAAGCTGTTTAACAGCAATGAGGTAACAGCTGTAAGGCTATCCAGGGAAACAGGGGATATAATCACTTATTATGGTAATATAGATACCATGGTTCCTCCTCCTCCATATCATCCGTATGTAATGGGAGAATATGGATTTGAGTGGGATAATGATTCAAATTATAAAGTTCCCGGATATTTTCTTACCTATGTAGTAAGGACCGGATTGAACTATTCCTCTGACTCAGCAGGCCACGGGCCTATAGTAGATGATGATTTCCATAGCTTCGAAAGGCGTATTATAGGATCCTCCAAGGTTCCTTCTGATTCCTATCAGAACAGGTCCGATGATTCACTTCAGCATGTAAAGATTACGGATGGCATCAGGATGACTTATAAAACATCTCCTCATATAGTAGTTACATTAGGTATTACAGGGTCTTTATCTTCCTCATTGCAGAAAGATATGCAGGTAGTATTGCCGTCATGGAATAAGGGAGAAAAGTTTTACAGTACTGGCAATATGGAGTCTTTAAGTCCTGATGAAACTGATGGATGGGTAAACAATATTTCCCTCAAGGAAATAGTACCTGATACCTCATCTGTATCAGTGGTAATGGCAGAATTATACAGACCAGGAACTCCTGATTTCGGAGGATATGATGAGGCTGCTCTTCAGGCTAACAGATGGCTGACAGCTGGTCCTACAGTATATATGGATGGCGAGGGCAGCGTGAATGTAGAGTATACAAGAGGGGATACATTCGTACAGAGATATGATCACCTGAGAACATATCCATTTACCAGTGATGACCTTAACCAGAATATAGAAATAGCCTCATTCCTGTGTATGACCCGTGTAAATATAGACGGCAGGTATGACAGGAACAGGGGATTACCTGTAAATATGTCGACAACTCCTTCTATATTCAATCTGTATAACCCTGTATATTCACAGAAGGATGATTATTTTCTTCCTTCATATCTCAGCAGTGACCTGTTAAAGACAGATTACTTTCCAAGTACCATAACATGGTCAAGGACAAAGACATATGGGGAGGATATAGATACGTGGTCCTCCGTAAGTATGACTTCTGTACTGGACATGGACGGAGGGTTAGGACCTGTCAGGGCTTTGAAATTCTACAATAATGACATTCTGTCATTTCAGGATAATGGTATAGCTAAGGTACTTTTCAATTCCAGGGTACAGGTAGGTACTTCCGACCAGGTTCCTATTGAAATAGCCAATAGTGGGAAAGTAGACGGGAAAGTATATTTATCCAGACATATAGGAACTGTAAATAAGTTTTCTATCACAGAGACTAATATGGGGCTATATTTTATGGATAATAATTCTACTTCCATATACCTGTATAATGGGCAGTTCAATGACTTGTCTGATCATTTGGGATTCAAATCATGGTGCGCAAACAATATTATGCCTGATGAGTATGATAAGCCTCTTACTGAGGTGTTTACATCACATTATGACAAAGCTAACGGGGATATATACTTTAATAACAAGGACTGGTCATTGTGCTATTCCCAGCTGTTAGGGCAATTCATGTCCTTCTACAGTTACAACGGTGTTCCTCATATGTTTAATATATCAGGGGATTTCTATTCTGTAGATGCTTCCGGTAATGCAGGCTTGTGGAAACAGCATAGTGGTCTTCCATGCCATTTCTACGGCTCATATAAGCCCTTTTACACACACATCATTGCCTGCCCTGATATGATATATGATAAGGTATTCGACACTCTTGATTTCAGGGCCGACAGCTTTACACAGGAAGGAAATCTTACAGAAGATACCTTTGATACCATTGAATGCTGGAATGAATATCAGAGAGGCACTTCTTCACTTATCTTTGAAAAAGGCAGGCCTTCCACATTGAAGAGGCTGTACCGGGTATGGAGGGCTAATATTCCCAGGGAGGACAATAATCCTCTCGGAAGGTTAAGAAATACATGGCTCAACATTAGACTGTCAAAGAACAAAGCTAATGAGTATAGTACTGTATTACACGATCTTACCTTACATTATACATTATAAGTAACCAGCAGGCAAGTAATTTATTTGTCTGCTGTAACTTTTTTACTATCCTATATTTGGTTTTTCAGGTATTTATATGACATTTGTAATAAGATACATATAAATAATTTCTTTATGGCTAGAAATAAGAGAAAGAACCCTATTCTTGAATACTTCAATACGAGGGGAAATAAATTTCCTTATGGAGGAGTGGTTCAGGGAGCTGGTCCTGTATATACAGGTGTTCAGTCTCCAGGTCTCAACTATTCCCTTGCTCCAATGAATACTGCCTCTCCCGGCCCTGTTACATCCCAGCTCTCAGGACTTGGATCAGGGGCAAATGCCATATCAGGAGCTGTAGGAGGATTGGCGGGACTTGCATCAGGAATAGCTTCCAATGTTCAGAATACCGGAGATCTTAGTAGTACCTACAGTGGTATTTCAGATCAGTTTTCAGGATCAGAAAGTACCGGATATGATGCACTGGCTGATGAATGGTCTTTACTTGAGCCTCAGGAACATGTATCATGGAGGGATGTACGTGGTAAATCAGGAGGAATAGGTGGTATTGCTGGTACTACAGCAGCAGGGGCAGCTGTCGGAAGTATTGTTCCGGGTATAGGAACGGCTATAGGTGCAGCTGCCGGAGCCTTAATAGGTGGTATAAGTAATATATTCGGCAAGAGAAAGGCTAAAAGAAAAGCCAGACGTATAAATAAACAGATTGACAGGGCAAATCAATTTGCTGTCAATAACTTAATAAACAGAGCAGATATGATAGATATAGAGCAGGACCTGGATGTTATGGGTAATTATTCTGCTTACGGAGGTCCTCTTAACCTTTACAGGTCCGGGGGAGGGATAAAAATAGATCCTTCTAAGAGAGGTACATTCAGGGCACAGGCATCAAGAATGGGTATGGGAGTGCAGGAAGCTGCCAGAAAGATATTATCTGCCCCCAAGGGGAGATATTCAGCGGCAATGAGGAAGAAAGCCAATTTTGCAAGGAACTTTGCCCATAAGCATGGGTATGGCGGATATTTATTCTATCCTGATGAATTTACTGAATTTAATACCGGAGGAACCCATGAGGAGTCCCCGCTGGGAGGAATACCACAGGGCATGGATAATGAAGGTACTCCTAATCTTGTTGAGGAGGGTGAGTCCAGGTATAAGGACTATATATTCAGTAACAGGCTGTATCTGGATAAGGATATGCTCAAATCAGCCGGATTACCTTTATCCCTCGACGGAAAGACATTTTCACAGGCTGCTAAGTTTATAGCAAGGGAACCTTCTGAGAATCCCTTCGATCCTATTTCAAGAAGATCGCTGAAAGACGGTATGACAAAGCTTATGGTGCTACAGGAAGGTCTTAAATCTTCTGATACAGGTAACACCTTTGCTACGGGAGGATTTATGGATTATCCCCCTGCCGCAAGCTGGAAGAGTATCAATATTGGCCCTCCCGACAGTCTTACTGTACTGAGAAGGAATGATGTTCCTGTATCTTCCGGATCATGGAAGAGTATTGATATTTCTTCTCCGTCTGAGTTTCCTGTAACAGGATCTGATATTCCTTTCAGGAGCTGGAAGAGTATTGATATCTCACCTGTAGTAACACCTTCTCCTGTAACATCAGGTTCTGTTACTGCCGGAAATGTTCCTGTATCAAAAACTGTAAGGAAGAAGTCTCCTGTAAGAAGGGAAGATCCCGGACTAATGACTGTAATGGGCCGGGAGAGTGGTATTAACAATGGTGATTTTGAGTACAACCTCATGCCTATGAATACAGAAACAGATGCTTACATTTCCCCGTCAGGCAGACAGGGAGGATTACCTGACAGAGACTGGACACTGGGAATAGATTCCAGTATCCTGAGGTATGCTCCTGCATTAGGATCTGCTATAGGAGCATTCATGAACAATGGTCCTGATTACAGTAATGCTGACAGGATAGAAAGGGCTGTCAGGAATGTAAATTTTGATCCTGTAGGAAACTATCTGGCATATACTCCTCTTGACAGAAATTATTATCTGAATAAGCTGGGATCACAGGCAGGAGCTACAAGAAGGGCTATTGTGAACCAGTCAGCAGGAAACAGATCCACAGCTTTAGCCGGATTACTGGCAGCTGACTATAATTATGGTAATGCCATGGGGCAGCTTGCAAGGCAGGCAGAAGAATATAATTTAGGGCAGAGGGAGAGGGTCGAAGCTTTCAACCGTGGTACTAACCAGTTTAATTCAGAGGGTAAGCTTAAAGCTGACTCTTTTAATGCTGAGCTTGGATTGAAGGCAGCCATGGCAGCAGCCCAGATGAGGGAAGCTGAAAGGAATAATACAGATGCTGCCAGATCAGCTAATCTGACCAGATTCTTTGATAACCTCGGTGAGATAGGCAGGGAATCATTCAGCAGGAATATGGTAAATTTCAATCCGGCGAACTACTATACCATTGACAGTTCAGGTAAGATAAGATATAAGGGAATGGATGATCTGGATGAGGATCAGAAAGAATCAGTAAGGAAACAAGCCCGGGCCAGAGCCAGGAAAAAGTCTCATGGAGGGTTCTTAAATATATAACATTATGGCTGTAGTAATAGGAAGTACTTTCAAACCATTTAATTATTCAGACCTCCTGGCCCCCGTACAGCAAGCCACACAGTCTCACCAGGCTGTAGAGAATGCTTACGGGGAACTGGACACAAAAGCCAGTGTATGGGAAGGGCTGGCTAACCAACAGACTGATCCTGTAGCATACAACACCTATATGAAGTATTCACAGGATCTGAGGGAAAAAGCCGGAATGCTTGCATCACAGGGCCTTACCCCATCTACTGCAAGAGCTCTTAATAATATGAGAGCCAGATATGCCAGTGAGATAGTACCTATAGAAAATGCCTATAAGAGAAGGGAAGAGTTAGGTAAAGAACAAAGAGAGTACAGGATGAAAAATCCTTCTGCCATATTTGACAGGGATATGTCTATGGCTTCTCTTGATGAACTGGTATCAAATCCTTCACTACAATACAGGAGCCTCAGTGGCAAGGATATTATGGAACAGGTATCCTCAGCTGCCAAGAATCTGACAAGGCAGGTAAGGGAAAACCCTGCGCAGTGGAAGAGCATTCTGGGAGGACAGTATTATGAACTGCTCAGGAACACAGGATTCCGGGATAGTGATGTGCTTGCTGTATTATCGCAGTCTGAGGGAGCTTCCCCTATTCTGAATAAGATTATGGAAGATGCTGTTGTTTCAAGTGGTGTAATGGACTGGGGGTCTCCTCAGGCTCTGGAGGAAGTAAGAAGATACGCGGGCCAGGGATTGTGGTCAGCTATAGGAAGTGAAGACAGGAAACAATTACAGAACAGAATGTGGGATCTGGATATGAAGCAGGGATTAGAAGGACCACAGGAACCTTATATCCCGCAATTGCCATTTTCCAGAAGGCCTCTGGCAAAGGTGGAGATTGAGGAGAGCACATCAAGAATGAAGAAGGAGCTTGATCTTATAAAAGAAGCTGTAAAGGATCCTTCCAAGCTGAGTAATATTCCTGCCGGGACTGATATAATAGGAGTAGGTCCTATGCGTGTAGGTTCTATGGGAAGCATTGATTCTGACCATTACAAGGCTCTTAAGAAGTGGAGTGAAAGGGCGGGGTCAAAAGATCCTAAAGTCATAGAGGACTATATCAACAGAGAAATAAGGAATTCAGCCAGGTTATATGCTGATGATATTTATACTCCGGTAGATAATAAATTCCTTGTAAGGACTCTTTCTGACAGGCTGACAGCCCTGAAAGATTCTGACAGTAAGACTACTCTCATTAGGGAATATGACCCGAAGAACAGGGAAGTCGGCAGTAAGCCTAAGAAATTCTCCGACATGGAAGAATACCTTAATGATTCCACTACCCTGGCCCTGGATTATAATGATAACCTGATCATCACAGGGAGGAACAAGAAAGGAAAGACAGAATCCTTTGCACTGGATCCTACTGTATTCGATAATTCCCTTACAGGAGTGAATATTTCTGGTATTCTTGATGAAATCAGGGCCAGGAGGGCAGATGATAACAGCCGTGCCTATATGGCAGGGAGAATGGCTCTATTCAGCCAGTTGAATGCTTTGCTGAACAGCTATTCAAAAATACAGGGAAACACTTTGGGAGCTAAGGATCCTGTTCCGGGAGAAGAATCTTATTTAAGTGCAATTGTTAATCCTTAATAACTATGCCTGATAAATCCAAGAAAAAAATAGATACCAGTAAATATGTGGCACATTACGGGGGGTTCGGACCATGGAATAGTCTTATAAATCTGGGAGATGGGATGAATCATGTTACCTTTGCTGAGAGAAAGGATCTTACTCCTGCTGATGCAGAGAAGGAAAGGAAATATCTTTTGGACTGGTACAGTAATCCGGCTACCCTGGACAGAGTAACTGCATTGATGGGGCGTATACCTGAGTCATTGAACAGGGGAACATTTGTAAATGAACACCAGAGAACATATATACAGGAAGAGCCTGATGATATGCTGGAAAGACATGGAGGGGCTTATTCTATTAGTGGAAACAAACTGTTCAGGGATCAGAACTATGTAGTATTTTCCCCTGATGCTTATGACCGTGACCAGTTGAGGGTACATGAACTCAATCATGCCTATAGTGATTTCCATGAAGATATGTTCAGCAGATTGCCGGACAGGAAATATGATCCCGCCAGTTACGGAGTACTTAATATCCCTGCTATAAGCAGTTCCTATCCTCAGCCTGATATTGAATATTTACAGGATCCAAGTGAAATCCACAGCAGGTTAATGGAGATAAGGCATTATTTAAGGAAAAAACCAGGAGAAAAAATAGATGGGAATGAACTCAGAAAGGCATTGGATGACCTGGACGGTGATAATTTCTACAGGCAGATGAGATATTATAATGATGATGCCCTGTTATACTGGTTAAACACAGTAGCAGATAATAATACCTGGAAACCTGATGTAAATATAGCTGCTGAAGGAGGGGATCTGAATGATATGGGTATTCAGGATCCTTCTGAAATAGGAGTAGGAGGTCTTAAAGGACTTAAAGGGGTAGACAGGGAACAGGGAGAATATAGCAGACTGGTACAATCAGGCAGTCCTCTTACAGCAGAGGCTTTGTCCGGGAATTTCAGAAGGAGAACTTTCAATACTTACATTAATGAGCCTATAGATGTCTCTGTAGGATTCACAGGAGTAGGAGACAGTAGGTATGACAAGGAAATAGAAACTGTTTCACAACTGGATAATCTTAGCAATACCCGCGGTGAGTTACAGAGTGGTATTGTACAGCTCGGATCTGGACTTGCCAAGGCAGGAGTACTGGCAGGCACCACTTTCCTTGATGGTATTCTGGGAACCATTGTGGGTATAGGTACGGCAGCTTCTGAGGGAAGATGGTCAGGATTATGGGACAACCAGTTCTCCAGAGTCATGAACAGTATCAATGAATGGTCTGAGGAAGCCCTCCCGAATTACTATACAGACAAGGAACTTGAAGACCCATGGTATAAGAATATCTTTACTGCCAATTTCATAGGAGATAAGGTAATAAAGAATCTTGGATTTGCTGTAGGAGCCGCATATTCAGGTCGTGTAGGAGCCGGAGTCCTTTCTAAAGTATCAGGATTAAACAAGGTAAGAAATGCTTTCAAAGGGGCTGTATCAGCCTCAGGAGAAGGATTTAAATCTGTAAATGATGCTTTGTCGGCAGCAAGGTCAGGAGAAGATATATTTCTGAATGGTGTAAGGATCACAGAGGCACTGGCAAATGATGCTAAGAAACTCAGATATGCCAGTCCTGTATTGAAGCTTACAGGTGCATTTTCCGGTGCTCTTGGAGAAGCCAGGATAGAGGCTATACAGAACAGTAATGACTGGGAAGAGACACAGATACGTAACCTTACTGAAGCTTATAATAATGTAAAACAGGAAGAAGCAGCCAGACTTATGTCCGAAAGGCCTGACCTGTTTACATATGAAAATGATGGTAATGGTGGATTTGTTCCTGTTCCCACTGCTCAGGGAAGTGCCCTGATAGAAGGCAGGGCATCTGCAAGATTCGACTATAATGGGGGCCTTGCTAAAATACAGGAGGATAAGCTGAAGATGGGTAATATTGATTTCCTTCTTAATATCCCCCTCCTCACATTATCTGACATGTGGCAGTTCGGTAAATTCTATGCCGGAGGATATAAGGCAGCCAGAAAGACGGCGGGTCTTACCAGAAAAGTTATAGACGGGAAAGTGGTATACGAGCCTCATAAAGCAGGTATTGCTGAGACTGTAGGCCGTACATTACAGAAGAGTATAGCAGAAGGTCCTTTTGAAGAAATGGGGCAATCGGCTATATCCAGAGGAGCAGGATATAAATACGGAAGTGAGCTTAATTCTTTCTACGGAGCTAAGATAGATCCTGTATCTGAGGAAGAATCTGTAGGATTTATAAAAGCTATGGGAGATGCTATTCTGGATACCTATGGTAATGTGGAGAACTATGAGGAGGGATTTATAGGTGCTATGACTGCCGCTCTTGGTATCCCTACAATAAGAACTACGGAAAGGGGAATCCGTCCGGGCCTGGAGGGTGGTGTAAGAGAAGATATCAGGGAGATGCAGGCAGAAAACCGCAGAAACAGGGAAGTGGCAGATGCTTTGAATAAAAGGATACAGTCTCCGGAGTTCCTGAATTACTACCAGGGAATGGTAAGACATAATAAGTATCAGAGGGATATGGACAGGGCAGCCGAAGAGGGAGATGCCTTTGAGTTCAAGAATGCAGAACATTCACAGCTTATCAGTGATGTGATGATGTTCGAAGATGCAGGGAGGATACAGGACTTTTATGATATACTTGAAGAAGCAGGAACTATCAGTGACAGTGATATAGAATCATTAAGGGAAATAACAGATGATGGTACCGATGCTTCAAGATACAGGAATATGACTGATTCAGAAATCAGGGAATCAGTCCGGAAGGAAGTAGAGGATACAAGGAAGAAAGCAGATTCATACAGAAAGATAGCTTCTGACCTGATGACAAAGGCGGGTACTGAGTTTAGTTCTGATGAGCTGAAAGAGCTTACATGGATGATGACCAGGATAGATGACTGGGAAAAGAGATTTACTGAAATGTACTCTTCTTTCAGGACAGGATTGTCTACAGCAGCTGAAATAGCTAAGAGTACAGGAAATACAGGAGCATATGATGATATACAGGAGCTGTCGTCGAAGTCTCCTATGGAAGCACTGGTAACACTGGCAGAGAATGATAAGATATCTGAGTCCCTGTTATCCATGGCAGAGCTTGCGGGTCCTTCAAGCATAGGTATTCTTGAGGATGTCAATGATATGGTAAAGATGGCTAAGGCCCGTAATACTTTCCTTGCTAAATATAATTCCTATCTCCAGGACCCCGATAGTCTTAGAAAAATGATGTCTGAGGAGGAGGAGAAAGCCGTAGAGGATAAAAAACAGATGGATACAGAGACTGTTATGGAAGAGGCTGGTAAGGCAGAAACTCCGTCAGATCTTGAAGAAGCCCTTAGTAATGCCCCTACAGAGGAGATCAGGACTAAGGTGGAAAAACAGCTCAGGAAGGAAGGAAATCCTGTTATAACAGAGAAGGATAAAAAGGAAAATCTTACCGAAGATGTATCTTCTATAATCGATAATTTATCTCCTGATGAGAATATAAGGAATAAGGCCCGGATTATATTCGACAGGATGGTTCAGTCAGAAGCCACTGCTGATGAGATACTGGATCCTGACAATACTTCATACAAGGAGGGCCTGGAGGATGATGATAATATTGAAGCCGCCTTTATTGTAGAGGAGGCACTGAGAAGGGAAAGGGAAAATAATGACATAAAAGACAGGATGTCTGTAACTGAGGAAGATATCAATCCTGCCGGGCATGAGGAAGAGGTAGTAGAAGAGCCCGAAATGCCTGTGGGAGTGACCTCAAAGGAATCCATGGATAATGAAAACAGTTCCTCTGCTACAGATGGATTACCGGAAGGATCCTATTATGCCCCTGCTATATCCGAGTTTTCTATCAACGGACAGAGGATAGGAGATTTCACACCATTCGGAGATACCATTGAAGGGAAAAAGTATAAACCACTATATGATTTTCTGGTAAGAAAAGGAGCCTTTGACTATGTAAATCAGGGAAAACTGAAAAAAGGAGACAGGGTACATTTTCTCATATCTGAGGAATTCAATGAGATAGCAGCAGAAAATCCTGATTTCAACAGTACTACCATATTTATGGCAGTCCTGAATAATGACGGATCCTACCAGATAGTGGGATCATTACCTGCAAGGGAAATATCTGACAGGTATGAGGGTCTTTCAGAGCTTGAAGACCGTATAATTGAATCCTATAACAAAGGAAAAGGAGACTATATATCATCAGAGAGCATCTCTGTATCTAAAATTATGGTAGGAAGGGTTCCTACAGGTATTGAAGAGAAAAACCTGTCTGATATCCCGTATGTGGATCCTTCAAATGCTGCATTCGGGGTTGTAAAACAGGGAGCACTGCTGGTACCCAACAAAAGTGGTATGGTACTGGCAGGATTCAGTACTGAGGGAAGGAATGCCAATCTTTACCTTATGCTTCCGGATGGTGCAGGGAAGTACCGTCCTGTAAATGTAAGGGTAAGATATCTGTCTGAGTATGATATAAATGATGTAACAAAACAGAATACTCCCGTATATAAGGATCTCATTAAGGGACTGACAGCACTGGCTGAAGCCAGGAACCAGGATGATATGTTCAAAGCTAAGAAAATGCTTGAGAATGTATTATATCTTGGTGGTGTGTCTTTCTATCCTGAGGTAAGAGGTTCAGAGTCCTTTATCAAGATAGTAAAAGTTCCTGTTGATGCCGGAGGCACTCCCATTGAAGGGGGCCAGAAGGTGGAAAATTATATACATACAGGCAGTCTTCCTGCTCTTCTGACACTAGGATCAGGAGGATCTTCATCTCCCTCAACACCACCACCCTCCAGGCCCCGGGAAGATGTTGTCAGGGACATTGTAGCTGCCTTACAGGATATGAATGTGCCTTTCCAGGTATCACACAGATTACTCAATTCCAGGGGATATAATAAACGTATCATAGACTCAGGTATAGTAACATCCAATATACTGGAAGCAAGATTCAGGGGGACATGGTTTACTACAGACTATTTCTCTCCTGAGGGTACTGAAAAGAATAGTGTTCCGCCTGCTGAAGGAAAAGCAGGGGCCAGGGAATCCAATAGTGTTGGAGGTATAGAAGTAGATCTCAGGGGGGACAAATTCTATGTAGACGGATCCACAGTCAGGGATAAGAACGGACGTATAGTAAAATCTCCTGATCCTGTATTACAGGCAGAAGCATATGCCTTACAGGTATACGGCGATGCTATGAATGGTTCAGGACAGATAAATGGTGTGGTACTTCTTCCTAATGGTGACCTGTATAACAGGAAAAGCAGGAAGATTATCCATCCGGGAGATGACGGATATTCAAATCTGAAGAAACAGTTCGCCCCTCCTGTGAAAACAGATAATAATACCATAATCGCCGATATAGAAGAAAATCAGAGAAAGGTAGACAGGGTAAACTCTACAGGCGATACATACAGTATCATGGAGGAGGATGGCCAGTATCATGAATATAAAAGTGTACGGTCTGTGATGGGTGGATTGTGGACAGAGAATCCGAAAGTACATGACACCATCTCTGCTGTGAGTGCATCTCTGGCTGAGAAGAGCAGCCAACCTGAGCAGTATAACAGGTACCTTGATTTCCTGAAAGGGAAATACGGCATAGATCTTACTGAGTATAAAGGACGTACCACATCACAGGACAGGGATATGATCCTGTCTCTTCTCAGGGAATCATTATCAGAAGCAAATCCTCCTGTAAAGGCCTCTGATCCTTTCAGGCTCATTACAAGAAATTTCTTCATGGGCCGTGAGGTGGTTAAGCCTGATAATGTCAGTGAGGAAGCTTTTCAGTCCTACCTGTCTTCCCTTGGAAATATAAGAAACAGTCTGAATGAAGCAGGTGAAACAGTAATTTCTTCCGGAATAGTAGTATTCAGGAAATATGATGACGGGTCCAGAATAGCAGGAGAAGCCGATATCATAGCTGTAGACAGGAAGGGAAATATAAAGATGTATGATATTAAGGCCGGAAAATACTCATTCCATCCGTTTATGGACAGATATGGCCGTACTGTAGATTATTTTACATCCAAACACAGGTTACAGACTATGTCTCTGTCAGAGTATACAGGAAGACAGATGTCTATACTGAAAGATCTGTTCGACAGTCAGTATAGTACTCCTGTATCTTCTATGGGACTGCTGCCAGTAGTGGTAGAGTATAATGACAGTATAATCAGTTCTGTATCCCTTGAGAAAGGAATACCTGTGAAATATACTCCTTACATTCCTTCTCCTGTACAGGATAAACCTGTAAACAATGATGCTGTCTTCAATTCTTCACTTGAGACGGGAAATCCTGAGAACCTTGCTATTGAGAATAACAGGCTTGAAGGATCGGTGATAGGATACTATACAAGGAAAGATAAACTGTATAAGAACTACCTGAAACTGATAGGATCCGTCAATGGAGTAAAGGTATACCTGGTAAAGGAAGCCAGGATGTCGAGAGGGTTCGACAAGAAAGCAGAACCTAAGGAAATAGGTGCTTATTACAGGGTAGTCTTCGGAAACAATGGTGCTACTCTTAACCTTACTCCTGATGACCTGACTGTTTCAGTAACTGTGTCTCCTGAACAGGCCATGAGACTTGTAGAGTCAAGTCCTGATATAGTAAAGGAGGTTTCATCAAGGAATACTATAATCTCTTCATTTACTACAGGAGGAGAGAGTAAATCTTCAAGATCCAATAAGGATATGAAATCAATCAGGACTACCCTGAAAAGAAGACCTATGACAAGGCTGGCAGACAGTAATCAGGCTAAAGCAGATCTCAGAAGTGAGATTTCCTGGCTTAATACTGTTTTACCTCAGATGTCGGAAGAGGGAAGGTTAAGGGTCCAGGAGGGCCTTATTAATGTAGCAGAGGGAGGAGCTGAGGCCTGGGGAGTATATGATGAAGGAGTGATAAGGCTCAGTAATATAGCTGCCGAAGGAACAGTATATCATGAGGCTTTTCATGCTGTAATGGATCTTATGGCTTCTGAAAAAGAGAAGAATAACCTGATGAATGAGGCAAGACAGAAATGGGGAGACCTCACGGATACTGAGCTTGAAGAGAGAATGGCTGAGGAATTCAGGGAGTATGTGATGGGAGTGAGGAAAAAGGGACTCGGAAGAAGGATTCTTGATTTTTTCAGTAAACTGTTAGACATTGTAACAAACTGGAGAAATATAAGGCCTTACACATATTCATTCTACAATAAGATTAACAGTGGAGGTTTCTCCTCTGCCAGTATTAACCCACTCTCCCGGCCCGGGACTGATCTTAGCTTCGGATCATTGAAAGGGGGAATAAGGGATATGCTGGAAGCAAAGGGATGGAAAAAAGAGATCTGGGATGCTATGACATACGAAGAAAAACAACACGCTGTGAGATGTGCTTCTATATGATTTGTAGTATCTTTGGTAAAAATTTGTAATATATGTCATACTGTATTCCTATAAATCAAGAAATAAGAGACCTGGCATCCTCTGTAGGAGAGGATGTACAGATAGTAGCCAATCTTGCAGGTATGTGGGTGGAAGAGAACCCTGATGAGAGGAGTGGAATGTACCCATCTGCCGGTGTTCTCAGAGGAATGATAGAACACTTTAAACAACAACTGAATGTTGAAAAGCTCAGCCTGAAGGATATTTCCGGAAGTATACAGCCTGAGGTAGTATCAGGAGTATTCGATGATGCCGGAATCAGACAGAAGGCTTCCGGAAGTATGAACTATATGGAAAAGGCTGACAGGGAATTTTCTTCTGAGGTCAGGAGAGACAGGGCTACGTTGTTATCAAGATTATTTTCCATGATACTCACAAGAGAGGAAGAGAAAAAGGCTGAGGAGCTGAGGATGATGGTAGAGGAAGAGTTATCCCTGGAAAGGAAGGCAGATCTTGAGAGGCAATTATCTTCACTGGACAGGGGACAGATAATTATGTCTGAATCCCCGGCATCACTGTTCATGAAAGTACGTGATATATTTAAATGGTATGTAGAGGATACTGTCGATAATAATATAGAATCAGAAAAGGAAGACCTGGCCCAATACGGGCTGTCAGGAACCCGCCTGGACCAGGAGGCCAGAAGAGTAGCTAGATACAAAAGGGACCAGTATAAGAAAATACTGGATAACTTTAAAGCACTGGCTGAGGAAGCATCTGTCTATCTTGTCACTACCGAAGGGGTAAGAATAGACCTTGATTCAGGTACTATAAGTCAGGACACGGTTACAGAGACAGATGAGGATGGGAATCAGATAGATACAAATAGTACTGACGGACTTGGCAGGGAGGAAAAGCAGTATGAGAACTGGATGATAAACTATACTATGGTCCCTTCAAATATGTCCCTGACAAAGGAAGTAAGAAAGATTATAGGTACTATTCCACAGGTAGATAATGAGGGATATGCTGTTACTGATGATCTGGGATTTGAAAAATATCTTGATCCTAACAGGGTGCATGCTTCCATTATAGAGGCTCTCAGGTATATGACTGACAGCAGGGATATGATACCACTGATGGAGAAACTGTCTAAATCACAGCCATGGATATCCTCTGTAATAGATATGATAAAGAATGATCCTGTACTGGAATCTCAATTCTATACCAGTTACAGGAAAGACTTCCTCCCGTATTATATCCAGAGATCATCCAGGAATGCAGATGGTTCTGTATCATATAAGACTGTAGCTATAAATCTTCCAGGAGCTTCAGACACTCTGATGAACAGGTGGAAAGATAATATCTCGGCAGCTCTTAAGCTATCCCCTGATAGTATATATACCTCCTCCCGGACCCTTTCCATGGAAAATATAAAGAAGGGATTTAAGACACTGGAAAGCTTGTCAGGACAGTTTGGCAAGGCGGAGGATAAACAAGCCTTCATGGGAGAGAAAAAGGTAGCTGAGGATATTACCAACCTGCTGAGATCTGTCGGAATTGATACAAACAGTGATTCTGTATCATCCCTGCTATCTGATACAGGGGCCTTTTACAGGATTACACGGCCACTGCATAATATCTTCAATATATTGAAGGATGCTAAGGGTAAGCAGGAAAATGACATCCTGATGAAAGAGTTCAGGGGATCATATAAGAAACTAGCGGCAGAGATTGGAAAGGTATCAGAAAACAGTATAGAGAGCAGCAGTAATGAAAGGGGAAAGACCTATTACGGACATGTACAGCCTTCATATATAGGTACTCTATTCAATAAACTGAAAAATGAAGTGGGGAATGATGAGAAGTACGAGGAATTCATACAAAGGGAATTCGGCCAGTACAAATGGTTTAAGAATGGAGATGTATGGCTATGCCCATGGATTGAATGGTTATATAAGGATAAGAGTATAAGAGAAGGATTGCAGCATAAGGTATTGTTACATTCTGATGGTGTGGAGTATAAGGACATGACCTCTCCTCAATATACTATAACTGTGATAAATGAGTATGCCTCCGATCCTTCCGGAGAATGGGCCTACTATGCAGTGCCTGTGATGTCTAATGCTCCCATAGCCAGGTTTATCAGGATGCCGAGATTCTCAGAAAGCTCCTTTTATAAGGGAGAATTCAGAAGTTTCGAGTATATTATACCTGATCTGATGGTTAATATAGCAGAACAGGAAATAGGAAGGATAAAGCTTGTAAATAAGAGATCGGAACTTATAAAGAAAGGTCTTATTAAACCTATAGAAAACTTTGATGTTACCTATAATCCTGACGGGTCTGTAAAGAATATAGGAGGAGCTGAGTTTAAGTTCATACCATACCTGAATACTGTCAGGTACAATGGAAATTCCTTTCTTGAAAAGCTTGTAGAACTATCTGATAGTAATATAAGCTCTATGAAATTCAGAAACTTTGTGAGAGATGCTGTTTCTGAATCTCTGAATCAGGGATTTGAAAGGATGATGGATAGGTTCAATACTCTCGGCCTGCTTAATAAAGTAAGACCCTCCAGGCCCGGGGAGGTTATAGATTCAATACCTTACCAGTATTTTCCTGGTATAAAAACAGAGGAAGGACTGAGAAGATTCCTGAAAGAATATTATTATAACTCAGCCTTTGCCACATCACAGATTATAGAAATAACTACTACTGACCTGGCTTTCTATAAGGGGATGACTGATTTCCAGAAGAGGTTTAAGGAAATAAACTCACCTGCACAGAGACTGAATACAAGGGCAGTATTCAATAATGAAGTAGTTGGAAGAGAATATGAAAGGGCTATATATGTAAAAGACCTGCATATCACCTCTACAGCCATTAATGATATTGAAAAAGTACTGGATGAAAAGGTAAAGGATCATACTATTACAAAGCTTGATAAAGAAGCTATTATCTCAAAGTACAGGACTAAAGACGGGAAGGGAGGAATAAATGTGACTGATGGACAGGCTTTCAGATCATTATCTTCATACAGAGCAGTAATGGCTATGATGGGGAAATGGGATAATAAGAAAGAACAGGCCTATGAAAATATCAGATCCGGAAGATGGGATATGGAGGATTTCTGGACAGTATGGCAGACTATAAAACCATTTGTATATAGTCAGACTTCTGTAAAAAGCGGAGAAGGAAATAATATAAAGGTACCTGTACAGCATAAGAATTCTGAGTTCCTGATTATGGCTATACATAGCATAGTTGCCGGGGAGACAGGATCATCCCCTGTTCTGAGAGCCATAAACAGATTTATGGAAGAGAATCAGATAGATGTGGTACAGTTTGACTCTGCTGTAAAAGTAGGGATACAGGGGGCTATAGATATCCCCCAGGGCCTGGAGGAGGATAATGTTTATGATCTGCTGATGAAGGCCACAGGAATAAGTGAGGGGGAAGAAAATACGGATGTGATACATACTATAGATTATAATGACTATGGGGAACAGCAGGAAAATCCGGAACACTTCCTTGATGCACAGGGACTGGTGGGAGTACAGATCAGAAGACTGATATCTGCTGATATGTCACCGGAAGCAAATATTAAGGTAGGTGACAGAACAATACCATTTACTGAATGGATGAATGAATATAATGCCCTGAATGTAGAAAATGTGCTTCAATCATATATGGCTACAAGTGAGATATTCAGCGATAAGGCCATACTGAGCAGGATTCTTACAGAAGAGGCCAGAGGAGGGGCAAACTATAGCAATGAGCTTGTAAAATCCCTGAAACTGAATAGTAACGGGGAATTCAGGATTCCTCTGTATGATGAATCTATGTCTAATAAGGTACAGCCTTTGCTGAACAGTATTATCAAGAACAGGATTACAAGACAAAAAATAAAGGGGGGAGCCTGTGTACAGGTAAGTAATTACGGGCTTACAGATTCCCTGAATATAGTATTCGAAGGGGAAGGAAAAGACAGACATATCAAATATGTTGAATGTTATATGCCATGGTATTCCAGAACACTGGTAGACGGAATGATGAAGGAAGGCTCACATGTACTGGATATCAATAAAATACCTGATAGTATGAGAAAGATTATAGGGTACAGGATCCCGACAGAGGATAAGTATTCTATGCTTCCGCTTTATATAAAAGGATTCCTTCCCCAACAGAGTGGAGGGGCTATTATGCTTCCGTCCGATATTACTACAATCACAGGTAGTGACTTTGACGTAGATAAGATGTACCTTATGATTCCTGCATTCAGTGTCAGGGAAAAGCTTGACAGGAAAGCTGTTAAAAGGGACCTCAAAGAAAGATACAAGAGTATGAAGGACTATAATAACCAGATGGATATAGTCCTGGATGAGATAGTAAATGGAAAGATAGCCTTTAGTGAGGACTCCTTTGAGATGCAGGTGTATGATCATATCATGGATAACTATGATATATATCATACAAAATATGTTGATGCCGTAAAATACAATGATAACCTGTCGCCGAAGGAAAATGGTACTGATGCCAGGAATAACAGGATCATAGAACTGATGTGGGGTATACTTACGAATCCTGAGACAGCATTTAAGATGTTAAATCCTCAAGGATTTGATAAGATCAAGGAGGCTGCCAGGGTAGCAGTCCTGCTTAAGACAGGAATAAGCCATGAATCTCTGAGAAAAGAACTGGGGAATGATCTTGTCTCAGGATTGAAAAACCTGAGTGTCGGAGAGCTGGATAACATGGTAGAGAAATATAAGATTCCGTATGATCCTTTAAGCCCTCTGACACAGATAGAGTTCCATAAGAATAATATGACAGGTCTCGGAATGGTTGGGATATATGCAAATCATAATACCCATCATGCCATATCACAATTCACAGATGTGTCTCTGAATCCTGTGAATGGGGCCTTTCCTCTGTTAGGACATACTCTCACATCATTACACAGTCAGAAAGCTTTGGATGGTACCTATATAAGCAGGAATGTGTCAGGATTTCTGGCTGCTTCTGTGGATAATGCTAAGGACCCTGTCCTGGAGGATTTAAATCAGAATACTTTTACATCTGATGCTTCCATGCTGTTATCAAGGCTCGGATACTCAGCATTTCAGGTATCACTGATAATGAATCAGCCTATAGTCAGGGAAATGGCTGATGAATATATCAGGGCCTCCAGGACCGGGGAGGGACGCATGGATGTAGTAAACAGGATCAGCAATGACTGGATAAAGAGTGCTGACATAAAGAATCCTTCAAAGCTGAATATCAGTGATATTACAGAGGAAGAACTAATATACAATATTATGCAGTCTGTTCTTCCTGCTGATAAAAGATCTGCTTCATATGTAAGGAAACAGGCAGAATTTTCTAAGCTGTTCTCAAAGATAATGAATACTGCTGAGGCCCTTGGAATGCTTGTAAGGGCTTCAAGATCAGACACACAGTCAGGAAGTGCCGGACCTTATATTGCTGATACCGAGATAAAGCTGAGAAATATTACATTACTCAGGGAGAAGATAGACTCAGGAAAATTTCCTCTTGATAACGCTGACTTTCTTAAAGATATACCAGTACTTGATGAAGATTCTTTAAGAAGAGATATACTGAACAGTAAAGTACCTATATTGCAGGCATTTTATACTCTCGGGATATTCAGTACAGGTAATATACTGTCAAGATATATGCCTCACCATCAGGATAATTTCAGGCAGGTTGTAAACAGTGTCGAATCCATGACTAAGACAGGGAGACTGAATAAGAAGACCCTGAAGACATTATATTCGGATCTGTTTACCTATATAATGAGTAAGACAGAGTTCTTTAATGAAAAATACAGAAAGGACTTTATCATGAACTTTCCTAACAGATTCAGTGATATAGTCAGTTCTGATCCTGAGATAGGTAATCTGGGATTTATAAAAGCTCTGAAGACAGATAAACCCTTTGAGAATTCAGATCTGTCAGTTCTTGGTATCTCCGGTGTAGGCAGGCTTAATACTACTATGAAAGAGAATTTTTCACGGGACTGGGCCAACCTTCTTTATATGAATAATCCTTCTGCCAACAGACTTGCCCTTGATCTGTTCAGGTATGGTTATTTCAGGGGAGGATTCGGGTTCAGTCCTTCATCTTATATGCATCTGGCTCCTGTGGTACTTATAGAGAATATCCCCGGGTATATAGAGGCAGAGAGAGGGATTCTGGGATCTGAAGATGATTATTCTGCGTTTGTTACCCAGTTTGTCCGCAACCATCTGTCCAATAAGCTGCTGGTTCCTCAGACACTGGAGGGAAATATAAAATTCACCGATAATAAGGGGGAATTCCTTAATACTGTACCCCTCAATACCAGGGATAAGATTACAGGGGACGATATAGGTATGGTGAAGGAGATAATCAGGGATAAAAATAAGGTCAGGTATATATTCATGGACTTCATATCCAAGGAAAATAGTTCAGGTGATATAGCCTATTACAAACTGTCTGGTGATGGTACATCCTATGACCGTATACAGCCACTGGGAGCAGATGGTATGTTCCCTGAGTACTCCTATGGAATAAATGGGGAAGTAATGTCTTCAACTGTTTCTGAAATAGCCGACCTCCTGGACCTGAACAATTCGGAGTATCAGGAAGATATGGATGACAGGAACTATAATCCATTATCCCAGCCGGAGGAAACCTATGAGGAAGTGCTACAGACAGAGAATAACAGATCTGAAATCATGAGATACGAACCAGTTGAGGTAATTACTTCAGATAATAAAAAGTTGTGTTAATATGGCTTTAAGTTGTGCAATAATCCCGACTATCAAGGATAGTACAGGGAAAGAAAGAGAAAGTACATTATTTAAGGATCTGTTGAAGTATACAGGCTATAACAGGCCTGTTACGAAGGATATATACAGCCGGGTAAAAAATCCGGCTTTCACAGAAGATACAAAATCCGTACTCAGTTTTGATGATCTGGGGGAACCTACCATATCCTCACTGTATGAGAAAGCAGGATTGGATAAGCTTCTGGATAAAGGAGCCGTAATGAAGGAAATGAAAAGGGGCCTGGAGGCTGTGAATTCAGAAGGAAGGGAGAGAGAATTTGAAAGAAGGGAATATGATTTACTGATAAGAAGGGTAAATAAATTTAACAGGGAAAATCCTTTCAGAAGGGATTATGTGGCCGATGTTATACCTGTAGAAGGAGGAACTCTGAAAATTACTGTAGAACCCAGAACAGAGCAGAATAAAGACAGGGAAGCAATTCTTGGGTATGATGAAGCCCTTAATAACAGACTGAGGGATATTATGGCGGAAGCAGGGGTTACATATGGGACCCTTACAGAACTTGAAGAGAGAAGAGGATTAACAGGTATTACTGATTTCAGTGTTGCAAGAGATGCTGCCACAGGAATAGCAGAATTGATAAGGATTGCCAGGGGAGAAAAGGGACAGGCTGCATTACCTGAGGAATTCGCACACTTTGCACTGGCTGCATTAGGAAACAATCCACTGGCTGTGAGACTTATAAACCTGTCTTCTGATCCTGATATACAGAAAAGTGTATTCGGAGACCAGTTTGATAATTACAGGACAGCCTATAAAAATGACAGTAGTATGATGGCTAAGGAGGCAGCCGGGAAATTACTGGCAAAACATCTCCTTAAGGGAGAAAAAACTGAAGGCCCGTATAAGTCTCTTATAGACCGTGTTATAAGTGCTGTAAAGAATTTATTCAGTAAGATCACTTCTTCAAAGATAGAACAGGCCATCATTGAAGCTGACAGGGAAGCAGGAGCTTTGGCAGGGAAAATCCTTACAGGAGAAATGAATAAGGAGATGAAACTGGAGAATATATCAGAAAGCAGTCAGTTCTACTCTCTGTCTGAAAAGGTAGATAAGGAGATTCCTGTAATACAGAGAATTATAAACAGTGAGCTTAAAAGACTTGCCATATATAAGAGGAGAAATCCCAATGACAAGCTTACGAGGGACCAGCTGTTACTTATAGATAACCTTGAAAGGTCAAGGGATGCCCATATGGAAAAGAAAGGTATTTTCCTGTTTATGAAGAATGCTTTAAACTACATGAAAGAAGCTGATAAGGCCCTTAATGACCTGAACAGGGACAGTACTCTTACTACGAAGGATAAAGCATCAGGACTGAGAGATCTGAGGGAAACTATCAGTTCCTATAACACGCTGATACAATATATACAGGATGATATCTCTCAGGAAGAGATAGGAGGAGAAGAGGCGGAGTATACCAGTGAGATGAAAGCTTATATAAATGAGCTGTCAGGGATTTCCGGTAAGGTATTCTCTAAATACAGAAAAATGGCTATAGCCTTGTTTACTGAAACTATGAGACCTGTTATAGGTGATAAGATAGTAGTCCCTATAGGAAAGTTCAGGGATAGGGAGTACACTCTTGAAGAGCTGATAGCTTCTTCTGACTCAGATATATCAGTATTCAGCAGATGGCTTGACAGTATGGCTGACAGCTCTGATATTATACATCAGGGAATAGACCGTATAGTAAAGAGACAGAGGGACAAAGCCAGAAAGAAGACTATTGAGTACCAGAAGGAGCTTGTCAGGGAGGGACTTATACTGGAACAATCCGGAACTAAGGGATTTGATTTCATGTTCAAGAAGGATAAGAATGGTAATCTCACAGGAAAGTATATTACAGAGGCAGATCAGGATAAGTATTCAGAGGCTAAAAAGAAAATGTATTCCAGCCTTCATGAGAAGTATAAGGAGACCCGGTTCGGAATAAATAAAAAAGCTTACTGGGATGAAGTGAATGCCTGGTATGACCAGAATACTGACATAGTAGGGGATACAAGAGTTCCTAAATTATCCATATATGGTGATCCGGACTTTAAGAAAATGACTGCTCCGCAGAGAAGATTTTATGATAAGGTAATGGAGATAAAAGCAGATCTTGACAGCATGCTTCCTGAAGGAGTGACCAGTATAGATAATGCTGTTCAGATACGTAAGGATCTTGTGGAAAGGATACAAAATGCTTCAGGGGTAAAAGGAGGGGTCCGGGAGGTGGTAAACAGTATCAAGGATTCTTTTGTCTCCCGTGTTGATGACACTGGCTTCTCCAGGACCCTTATCGATTCAGGAGGAAACGAGATACAGGAATTACCTATATATTATGTCAGTAAGCTTGAAGATCCTTCACAGATATCTACAGATGTGGTATCCACACTGTCTGCATATGCTTCTATGGCTCTGGATTATAATTATATGGGAGAGATACTGGACGAGATAGAAATAGGAAGGGATGTACTGTATGAAAGGGAAATACAGCAGACAAAAGGAGGTAATCCTGTAATGGAATCATTCAGATCTGCCGGAAGGGAAGTGATAAATAAACTGACAAAAAGGGGCCGGGGGGTGACTAATTTCACGGGAAGGCTGGATGATTATTTTCAGATGCAGGTATATGGAAAATATATGAATGATGAGGGGGATGTACTGGGAGTAAGCCTTGCTAAGCTGGCCAATAATATAAACAGGTATACATCTGCAAATAATCTCGGACTTAACCTGCTTGCAGGTATATCCAATGTTACCACAGGATCTGTAATGATGAATGTAGAATCCTTTACAGGTGAGTTCTTTGGAGCTAAGGATACAGCTACGGCAGACAGAAAATATATGAAGCTCCTGCCTGAACACCTGGCTGGTATAGGTAACAGGGTAAAGACAGACAAGCTGTCCCTGTGGGATGAGTACTTTGATGTAATGCAGGACTTTGATGAGAAGGTATATGACACAGGATTTAACAGGAGAAACTGGTTTACAAAGCTGTTGGGATCGAATGCTGTATTTTTTATAAACACAGCAGGAGAACACTGGATGCAGAACAGAACATCGATGGCTCTGGCTAATAAGATAAAGGTAAAGGATGAAAGAGGTAATACTATACCATTATTCGATGCTTATGAAGTAGTCACTGAGAAGAAGGATGGAAAAACCGTAAAGGCATTCCTGAGGCTGAAGAAAGGGATTACAAAGGAAGACGGGACAAAATGGACTGAGGAAGATGAATTCAATTTCAAACAGAAGGCAGCTGCTATAAACCAGGGAATGCATGGTATTTATAATAAGGCTGACAGGTCTGCCATACAGAAACTGGCAGTAGGAAGACTGGCTATGCTGTACAGGAAATGGATCAGACCTAACTATATGAAAAGATTTAAGGCGGCACGGTATAATATGGACCTGGGCCAGTGGACACAGGGGTATTACAATACTGCATTCGGGTTTATATATACTCTGATGAAGGATCTCAGAAGAATGCAGTTTCATCTGGCAGCACATTACCAGGAGCTTACAAAAGAGGAGAAATATAATCTGAGAAGGGCTGCTATAGAGGTAGGGCACTTTATAGGACTGGTAGCCTTCCTGGGTCTTATGGACTGGGAAGATGATAAGGAAAGACCCTGGCATATGCAGATGCTTGAATACCAGTCAAGGAGGTTATATACAGAACTGGGTGCCCAGATTCCCGGATTACAGATGATTGAAGAAGCTGGTAAAATTCTGAAACAGCCTGCCGCAGGTATAAATACTATTCAGAATATTATCAACACATTCAAGATAGTGATGCCGGGATCACTGGAAGAGATACAAACAGGAAGATATAAGGGATACACAAGGGCTGAGAAGTATTTACTTGAACTTATTCCTATGAGAAGGACTGTTATGAATGCTCTGAATCCTGATGAGACACTGGCTTTCTTTAAGTCTTCGTGGTAGAAATTTTTTGGCAGGAGAGAGAATCTCCTGCCTTATTCCTTACTAAGAATTTTAATTTTACAGTCATTCAGTTCTTTACTGAATATGGAAAAGGCCATAGAAATCTCTTTCGGATTCATAGACGACACATCCATATCTGCCAGTCTTTTCATTAGCTGTACAGATATATTTCTCACAGATACTATACATTGGTCGTATACAGCATTCATACCTATATTTGAGGCCTCCTGGACCCTTTTGGCGTATTCCTGAGTCCTGTTTATTTCCAGTGATGATAACATATAGACCATAGTAATATTGGCCAATACGTAGGACATATGAGGTTTTACCTTGTCCAACTCTCTCTTCACCGAATAGAACAGTACCTTCAAATGTTTTCCGAATTCCTCATCAAAGTGTTCCAGCATATACGGAGTGTGCCTGTAGGCATATTCCCCCATCAGACTTCTTACTTTTGACCAATACAGACTGACATTGGAAACCATATTACATATATCCATCTTATTTTTCTGACGAAAAATGCCGAGGCTTATACATCCTGATTTGATATCAGCTACATAGTTCCCTATTACATCTGCCAGGAACATATTACCATATACATAATTTGTCCGGATATCCTCACTAATAGCATCTGTGGCTTCTTTTATTATCTGAGTAGGTTTCATTTTTAATATCTTCATCAATTTTCCTAATAGCACCTCTTAAGGAAAAAGAGTGGGCGAAACCACAGCTATTCTTGTCTACAGCTTCCCATACCACTCTTTTTTCCGGAGGATAATACCCAATGCAGTTTATCTGAATACCCTTATAGGTATAATGACCTTTACTGATTTTAATAAGATTCTTATTATTTCTCATACTCCTTCTTTACTTTAAGCAAATGCCTATCAAGTGTGTTTTATGGAACTCGACGAATCTTTAGAAAGCACTATCGCTTAGGATAAAGTAATAGGCCCAATTCTTACATCGTTTTTCTCCTCTTTCTTCTGCTTTTCCATTTTAATTGAACTAAGGTAGAATTGAAACTTTTTACTGCTGTTCTAATTCTTTAAATTTACCATCTTGTAAGGTATACGATTAAGCTGACAGAGTAATTCGATGCGCTCGCTGTCTTCTGGTGTAAATAAATTATTGCTCATTTCCCCTTTTTATCTTGTTTTTTTATCCAAAATAATCGTTATATAAATCTTCAAATTGTTTCCCGATGTATTCTGCATCATCAGATGTACCGCAGCAAAGCCAAGAGCCGGAGTACGTGACCGCACTCGCGCAGTACGTACCGAAGTAACGAAAACCAGAGGAACGCTGGTCTTCTCCTTTTTCGACGTAAAACCAGTTGTAATACTTCCATTCATCCCAATTTGACCAATCAGGCTCCCAACCTTCATTCAATGCTCTGATGATAATTGTCAGTTTGTAGAATGCGATGATTGATTTCCTATCTTTCTCCGGAAGCATATCTACAACCGGCAAGTCATTAGGATTTAGTCTGAGGTGCTTGCAAGCATCCTCGAAGAATTTAATTTTGTCTGTGATTTTTTCCATGATATTATAGTTTTAGTGTTATTGTTGTGGTTTTAAATTGTCCGGTATGCGTTCTTTGTCGTCCGGTATGTAGGGGATCACTTCTACAAACTTCGTATCTTCGATTTTTACTATCTCATAGGGTATTACAAATGTTGACAATGATTTTTCGAGGTTATCCAATGCCCGGTTGATGTTTGCTGCGGCAACTAGATAATGAATTGAGGATTCCTTCTCTGAGGAAGTATTTAAATAATACGTCCTTTACACGTTCGTATAGGTTTTGAAATTCGTCTTCGTCCATCTTGTCAAATGCTATCACATGTTACAGAAATTTTATAAAGTTATTTGTGATACTAATACCTTTGTGGGCATTGACAATAGCTTCTTCCGGAGATTCTCCTACAAAATCATGCAGACAATCTCCTTCGGAACTATCTATCCAACTGACATGCTATTCCTGATCAAAGTAATAAAGGTTGGGTGCATAACCCCAATCTTCTACGATATTACACATACTATCACAGTGAGGAAGGCTTTTGAATATTCTTAAATAGTCTTTAATTTCATTCATACCATTCGATTCTTATAGTGTCAGTAATCACAGACAGCGCTGAATATTTTATAGCCTCTTCTTTTGTTTCGTAGGGATTTGAACATGTTACATTTCCATCGACACAGGAGTATATATTAATCCACCCTTCTTTCTTTTCAGAAATCATTACAAGATCTAACTCACTTATAGAAGATTCTCTATACCCGCCTTCGTGAGAGTAAGAATATAATGACTCTGATCCTGGGTTTTCAATACTTTCAACTAAAGCTATTATAGGATAATTATCCGATATTTTAGCATCAAAGCAAATAATCCTTGCTTTATGTCCGTCTCTTGTACAAACAGGTTTGCCAGCTTTAGCTTGTTCAAGATTAAATGGTTTAAATTTGTTATTTTCTTTTGTTTCCATATTCTTTAGTGTTATTTTTCATTTACTATATAATTTCAGGCATTTTCATCCAATGAGTGACCCCATAGACTGCCTCTCCGGAGTAAGAAGTATACCATAATTTTTCCTCTTTTACATAATAAGCTATATTTACTCCTCTTCCGTATTCATTTGTCACAATACAATTAAAGTCATTTTCTGGTAGTCTTTCTGTAACACTAATCCATAAAGATTCTGGATGTTTATCTGCCTGTACTGCGCCTTCTAATAACAAAGATACTGATTCTATAGTCTCTGTTATGGGGGTCCTACTACTATATCCTATATTACGGATACCTATTTTTCTTACTTGCTCATCTGTTAATTCTATTTCAACAGAACGCTTTTTAACTGCTGGCATACTTCCTGTATTTTCATATTCATGGTATGCTTCTTGAATGTTATTTATAACAAATAATAGTTTCATATTATTGCTATTTTACAGATTTAATACAAATTACAATCTCAAACGTAATTTAAATACTAAAATTGAACCAAAATAGACTATTACAATCGATACATCTACAATTAGCCGCGGATGTAAAATACCCTACTTCGTAGTGGTAAGATCCACAATAAGGACATCTGCATAAATTTACTGTGTACATTTCTTCTCATCTTTAAATGTGTGATTTTTAATATCTTCAATGGTAGCCTTTTTGAAGATATATTCCGGATGCCCAATAAATTGTCCCCTAATATGTTTTACGTTGTCTGTAAGGCATTTAAACCAGTATCCTCTCTCCTGAAATTTCTTCCCATTTTCCGGTTCAACAATATCCTTTAGTTTATTAAACATAAACATACACTGGCATATATACCATTGATTTTTACATGTAGTTTCACTGTACTCTTTTAGAGCTTGTTCTTTTATACTCATTTCTTTTCCTCCTTTTCTTTTACCTATATCCTGTTTATACCTTAGCCTCACCGACATCTAAATATTCATAATGTACCATCCAGTATCTGCCATCTTTCAGAGGGAACAGAAAATAGCCGAAATGGCAGTATTTAAATACTGTCTTTTTATCAACAAAACAATGAAAATTATCTTCGTCATTGTCGCCTTCCCTTTTTAAGAAAAGGTCTGGCCTCCCTCTTACTGCACAGTAAGTATCTCCGTGTAATGTATATTTTTCAACGTATACATATCCAGAGTGCTCCTTAGTATCTGCATACTCCAGATATCCGGATATTTTGTCAAACGGGTAGTCAATATTACTTTTCACGTAAGAAACGGCTTCTGAGAATTCCTTTATCATAGCCTCCTTTTTTATATAGTCTTCAATATATCCCATGTTATCAGTCCTCCTTCGTCATAATTTCTATTTTTTAAGTAAATTATTTTCAGCAAGATAACAAAGCATTTCATAGGCGGCTTCTAGTAACGTATCCCCATAAATTGGAGTGGAAAGTTTACTTCCGTCACTATCCTCAGTAGTCCCATAGTATACTCCCCACTCATCTATACATCTTTCTATTCTAAGAGAAAATACTTCATTTGATCTAGAGGATACCCTGGGAGGGATAACATTCAATAAATCTTGGAGGGTAAAAGTTGGAATCACTTCATAAGATATAAATCCAATTACCTGAAACTCTTTCTGTAGACTAAGAAACCACTCTCCTGTAGAATCGTCGTCAATTTTACATCCATGACAACGACGTGTCCAATATAAAGTAGCTTCGCTAGTATCAATATCTAAGTCTTTTAGATGTTTCATTTGATCTATTGATAAAACCTGATCTCTCATGCTAAAAATCTATTGGCTCTATTTAATAAATCTCTAAAGCATTCTATAAATTGCGTTGTCATACTTTTAGATGGGAACGTAAGAGTATGACGGTATACATAACGTGATATAAATGATACTGTTAATTCTCCATCTATCGTACTTTGGATATAATAAATATTCGCGCATGCTTTCTCTGGATCCCATTCACCTACCCAAGCTTTTCGTAACCTTATCAGTTGAGTAAGAGCTAATGTGGCTTCTGCTTCTACTTCTGATGCATATAAATTTCTATCCCCACAAAAAGCTCTGCCTTTATTCTCTCTTAAATTTATTTTTGAATCATAACCTATAAAATACTCCCGTCTAATAGGTGTTCTATTACAAAATTCTTCCCAAGTTTTAGGTATTACCTGACAAATTTTATAGATATTTCCTTCTTTTATAAGTTCTGAATCATCAGGAATTTCAATAGTTACTACTTTCATATACTTTCTATTTTATAATTTCATACTCATCCGGGTGAAACATATAACATGTTCCTAATCCCATTACATTTATACCCACCGGGTATTCATCATCATCTACATAAGATTCATCCTGAAACACTAATAGTCCTCCTCTATGGAAATCAGGATGACATTCCACGTTATCCTTTATTCTGACTTTTGTTCCCGCTGGGTATTTATAAATATCAGATCTGTCTTGTTTTCTCACTTTCTCTTTCATTTTTCCTATTTATATACACCTCCCCCGGGCCGGGAGAGTGGATAATTTATGGAGAAATCTTTCTACTGAAATTACTGTATAACTTTTATAAGTCCATGCACAGTAAATAAAAATCCTACCATAGAGAGTATTACTCCCCAGATCTTGAAGAATGAAAAATCATCAGGATCCTTATCTGATTTATGAAAGGTTATCCCTATTACAAATAAAATTATTCCTATTAATATTGCCATGATTCATATTTGTATATAAGATTCTCCTATCGTCCATCCCTGATTCTTTAATTCCTCCAGAACAGGCCTTATGGACTCAAGGGCCTCTTCTGTTGTATAGTCTTCAGGGAGGACAGATGTTACCTCCCTGAAAGCTTCAATAACTACAGTTATTTTCTGTTTTTTTTTCATATTCTGATTCCACGGTGCTGCATGGTCATAATCAGATCCTATAGGACAATTTTCACTCATATTGTTTTGTTTCTTTTAGTAACCGTACTTTGTCACTCATATATTATTAATATCAGAACACAATTGTCTTATTTTTCTTTCAATTTCCAGTAACCGACTATCTGACATTTGTCTTGCTCTTAGAAGAATAGTACCCATATTCTCTCTTAGAGCATCTCCGATACATCTTATAGCCATACCTGTACTATTTGCCAGCTGACCGTGATATGTAAAAGATATCTCATTAGGATTTACCTTAAGAATATCCGATTTTTCAGCTTCCTGATACTCCTCTATCAGATTCCTGAGATTTTCTATATCTCTTCCAAAGTTTCTTTCTTCCATAATTACACTTATTAATGAATCCATCTGTCTCCAATATTTACATCTACATCTATATGCAGTACAGATGTAAACAGATCACCTGCATCTCTTATACACTTGGTCAGCAGGTCTGAGGCTTCCTGTGCTATATCCTTTGAAGCTCCTATGTTTACCTCCATTTTATGTTATGAATATATCGATTCCATATATTCTCTTATCCTTTCAGATAAGGTCGGACTATCTCTTATAAAGAAATTTCTCTCCATATACATCCGAGTTTTACTCCGGACATACTATTAATTTCTTTACCTGTGCGTTTCAATTCCTCTTGGAACTTACACCATTTCTGGTTAGTCTCTGAGCTCCACCTCTTATAGGAATAACAATTTAATGGGTATCTCGACAGTATATCAGACAAAATCTTAGCTCCTTTATATTTTTTGATCCTTAGATAATAGAAAATTCTTCCATCCTTTTTTCTTTCAACCTCGATCTCAGGGAATACTCCTATCCTGTTAAAAAATGGGATAAAAGCCTGTTCCTGATCCTCTCTGCTAAATCTATGAGTACTGATGTTATAGTACATCTCATTTTTATGAAGAGATCCATTATCATATATCCATAGAGCTATTCCTAAGTCATCTATCTTATCCATAGTATCTTTAAGACTAAGAGACCTTATAGAAGGTAGTATACGGCAGGACCTGGACCTCATACAATATATACTGGTCCTTGAATATCCGTTTTCTTCTACAAAAGTCTTACTCTTAAACAAATCTCCCAGTAATTGTGATTTGAAGTCTATATACTCCTCATACTTACAATTAGTGCAGTAATAGGTGCTATTACTATTTGATGTATATATACCTCCATCACCGATCTTTGCTGTCAAAAACACCTGTAATTGTTCTCTACTTAGAGAGTAAAGTTGCTGATTTTCCATTATTGTAGATTTATAGTATCGTACAAATATAGATAATATTATCAAACATTCAACAGACATTTCTGTCTGCTTGTAGTTATTATCTCTTTAGGAGTTCCCAGCAGTTAACACAGTTTTACTACGACAAGGTTTTTTAGGTCCATCGTAGGGTGTTATATAAAACTCTACCTTATCATACAGCCATCCTCTGCTCCTGCATTCCCTGAACATATTGATCAGAGCAAATCTAAGTATCTGAGCTCCGGTGCCTTGTATCGTATTTATTAATAATTATTTAAAAAGCAAATTATTAATTATCATTTTCATGATAGATCGGACTATATCATCTCCCTTCTCTTTTTAGAGGATGGGGAGTGGGATGCTGTGGGCTCATCGTAATGTCCCTAGTCTCTGAACCTTCCTCAGTCTTCCCTGAGGCTCGGCTGCTGATTATCATACAGTTTTCTGCTTAGATTCCCAGCAATTCTTCCCATTATTCAAGCAATATTCCTATTGCAGGCTGCATACATTCTACAGTAGTTCACCGAAAATTTCTCAGCTTCCGACTTTCTTTTAAAGTAGTGTCTTACCTTTTTCACCATATCTCTCTCCTCCTGGTCCCTGGGGGACTTCTTTCCGGATCTGTCCTTTGGTATCTCTCTGTACTTGTTCCAGAATTCCTCTGTAAAGCTTTCTTTCAGCTCACACAGATCATCGAAATCATAGATATGGGCTCTGTGTCCGGTCTTAGGATTTATAATTACATATCCCAGTCTCATAACTTCCTCTTTCCTCATGTTCTGCCATGCTATGAGTCCTTTAAAACCAGATCTGTACCTGTTATCCAGTTCCTTTGCTCTTTCTTCAGAGAGACCGAAGTTCTGCATAAGGGTAGTCCATCCTCCCAGGTAATTCCACAGGAACTCATACTTCTTTGCTGTATCCCTGAGATCACTGTGATATTTCTTAATATCTGCCGTGGACAGGCCTTCCAGTTCTTTGAATACCATCCGGCCAGTCAGTGAGTGCATCATATTTTGTTATCCCAAAGGCTTTTTATCCTCTGGTTCTATAAGTACTGGTAACCTCCTTATAGTTCGGCATATATTTTCACCCTCTTTAAGAGGGGCTGAGAACTCGTGGGCTGTTATATTTATTCAAGCCTATGCTCTACAATACTTATAACCCTATTCGCAATGTTATAAGTTATCTCGGTATTGAATAAGTTACGCTTTCTTGAAAGAAAAATAGTAGCATCTTTATACAAGAAATCATATATACATTTCTTTACCTTATCAGAAGCATTTATAATTACTTTCCAATAATCGGTAGTTTTTCCTTGAATATGATATATTCTATATGAGAAATTTCTAAACCAACCCATTATCTGCTTCATAAAATGTTCTGAATTAAACACAAATTCAACAATACTACATCCCACATGGCCGTCTCCATCAAAGAAGCCTCTTATAAAATGTCTCCACAATTCCTCAGGTATAGAATCTTCAGGAATATAAAAACTTTTGTCTAAAGTTTTTAGTGGTTTGATATTATACTTAGCTCCTAATATATCGAACATATGTTCAGAAGTCCATTGTAGTGTATAACAAGGTTTTTTCTTTCTGTTATGAGTGTAATTTTTAACCAGTAATGAAGAATCCGGACATATATTACTATGTAATGCTTCTATAGCTTCCTTATCATCTATAGTATTATTAAATGCTATCCTTTTTGTATAGTGTAAATTCCTCTTTTCTAATCTGCAACACCCATCTGCTACTAAAAATCCAAGTAAGTAGGCTTTCAGTTCGGAATCTATATTATCAAAGAAATAGTCATTAATTCTAAGTCCTCTTCTATCAAACTTAATATTATAGTACTTAAAACAATCACTTACTCTTTGGGGAGAAATACCAAACCGACTTCCTATTTCTCTCTGATTTTTACCTTCTCTCATCATTTGACAGGCTATTTCTATGTCAAATCTCTCTAAGCATTCCTTTTTAGTCATTTTATTTATCTATGGCAGTTATTAACTATGCAATAGTATAAATAAAAATCACCATTACCATATTTTTCACCGATTTTTCTCAGTTTTTTACTATATATTACTATATAGGGGGACATGCAATCCATCCCCACTTCCTTCCAGGAACTCACTGATCATAGCCTCATCCCTTGAAGCATCAGCCATAAGCACAGACTCTTCCCCTTTAACATCCTGTGATATCCACAGCCATCCCTCCCTTGGAATGAAGCATGATCTGGTTCTTTCATTCTTAGGAAGATTCAAAAGGTTCGGGTCTGTGGAACTGAACCTGGTGGTATCTGTTCCAAGCTGATGATAATTAGTATAGACCCTCCCGGTCCGGGGGTGGATATTTTCAAGGAATTTAGGCCCGTAAGTACTGACTACTTTCTCCAGTTTCTTGTATTTACAGTAGAGATCTACAATTTTATGGACATATCTCTGCGGCTTTATTTTCTTGGCATCACAGGTCTTTTTAAATCCTGTGGGACTATCCTTGTCTTCTACCATAATATCACATCCCAGCTCCTCCAGCATAGGGATTACCTGTCCTGAACTGGACCAGTTGATATCACATACATATCTTTCGGATTCATGAAACATATCGTACTGAGGATCCTCATAGATGTACGGATATTGCGACATTCTCTCATAGGCTATTTTCCTGTATTCCAGATTCCCGTCCTTAACTACCTTATCCAGATCCGGCCTCCTCTTAAGTCTTTTCCTTTTTACAGGAACAGTCTTTCCTTTTACTTTCTTTGTCTTGTTGGAATCCTGGACATTGTTTGTAACCCATTCTTTCTGTTCCTCTTTGGACATGGAATAAGGATCGAAATAAAGGATTTTCCCCGGAGACGGATGTTCCAGTGAATATTCTATTACGGCCTTATTAAGAGCTTCTACAGACTCCTTAAGATCCCTCATATCATCTTCCGCCTTCTCCATCCATTTTTCCCGGCTTACAATCACTCCGCACCATTCCATATAAGACAGAGGGGCAATAGTCATTCCTTCTATAGCAGCAGCAGTACACAAATCCTGTCTTCTAAGCTCCTCTTCCTGCTTATCAGCTATCATAAGAAGATATTTCACATCATCACATGCATACACTATTACCTCAGGAGTAAGACCTCTGGAAGCTATCTCCGTACGTACGGACTTATCCATACTGACTCCTGCATACCTATGGGCCAGTCCCTGTAAACTTGCCGAAGGATAAGAAGGGTACCCTAGATATATCAGCTGTTCATTCAGGAACAGGTCATACATATTCATAATACATATCCTGTGATTATGCAGGTATTTGGCATCGAACTTACCATTAACTACTATAAACTGTATGTCCTCAGATTCCAGCAACTCCTTATATAGTTGTATATCAATAGTATAAGTGTCGACAAGGATTTGTACATCAAAGTTTCCAAACTGTATACACCTGATATTTCCTGAATGACAGTCCAGTGAAGTAGTCTCAGTATCGAATCCTATTCTTTTCATACTGCGGAGGATATCCAGGGATTTCTCCACAGACATCCTCCCGTATTTATCAGAGGTTCCGAACAGGTCAGTATTATTACTTACTACATATCTCATTTTTTTTAATTTTATGCCATACTATATACTTGTCGAAATCTATCTTCCACTTGTGCTTGTCAAAGAATTCACTTCCGAGGATTCCTGTAACATTAAGGCCCTCCCTGTTGCTGAACTCTCTCAGTCCTTTCAGGTCTGAGACCAGAAAGTCCTCATTGAATTCCATATTCCTGATATTAAATCTGACCTGCATACCATAGGAATCCATAATAGCTCCGTTCCCCACCTGTATCTTATCTCCTTCGGCCATTGTCTTCCCTTTCAGCTTATCCTTTATAGTATACAGGAATTGAATATCAAGGCAGTTCTGGTGAGCTCCGGAATCCAGAAGGAACCTGCATTTCTTACCATACAGGTGAACAATGATCATCGGAGTCTTTGTTCTTTCGAAATAATCCTCAAAGGAGAAAAACTCCCACTCCTTTGTATTCTCGTTGTTCAGGCTCCCGGAGATTTTCCTGGTAATAACATACACTGACCATAATGCCATTAATAAGATTACAAAAAGACATCCTATTCCTATCATATTACCTCCTTCCGGTGGAACCGAATCCACCTCTGGATTCATTTCCAAGATGCTGTACTTCCACAAACTCAATTTTCTTTGTGAACAACCACTTTATCTTCTGCCATGGTGTTGCAAACTGGTTAGGCTGTATCCTGAACTGTGCTATTCTGTCTCCATTCTTCACAACAGCCCTGTCAAATGGCAGGCAGGTCATTCTCCACACATCATCATCCCCGCAATACGACGAATCTATGATCCCGAATGAATTCGGTACTATAAAATTATATGTTTTGAATGTAGAGTTTCTGGGGGCTATGATAGCCTCGAACCCTTTAGGAAGTTCCATAGATATCCCCAAGCTTATGAGAGTATAACAACCCTTCTCCAGGACTTTGTCTTCGGCAGATCTCAGGTCTATCCAGTCCCCTTTTTTATTTATACACATTTCTGTTCTGGCAGAATGTAGTTTGTACTTTATTTTCATATTACATTAATGTTAGTAATTTCTCTTCTGTAATTATTTACATACGTGTCGTAGGAATAGTTGAATATTCCCGTACTGATATGCCACTGGCATTCCCTATACAGCCGTACCCATCCCTTGTATACTGTGCCTTTATCGTCCACAAATCCGTTTGTATTCAGTGACATCCTGAAATCCCACTGTATAGGGCCGGGAGAGCTGGTATTAATGGTGATGAAGGAGAATACAGGGTCTACAGTATATTCCCTGAAATCAGGATCCTTCTCTATAATACTCTTCAACCCTTGTACATACATGCAGGCTTGGATGTAATACCCATACCTGGTTACAGAGTCAGGGAAATATTCTTCCCATTTTCCTGTAGTTTTCAGGTCATAGATCTTTATGGTCTTCCTGATATGGTTGACGATGATAAGGTCAGGCATAAATTTATACTCACCGACATGTTCCACATTGGCTACAAACTTCAGCTGGGTAAACATTTCTGTTTCTCCGTTGTTACTGCAACGGGGGTATACAGGGCTGTCAAGGAGTATCTCGGAAGCTCTCAGCAATGACTCATACTGATCTACTGACAGTATCTTCTTTCCCTCAGTCAGCAGGCTGTAATACTTCCCCGCAGACTTTACTATCTTATCCACCCTGGTGTCATCCTTCCAGTTAGTTTGATAGTCATGTATATTTGCAGCAGTGACAATAACCTGTTTCGGGATTGAATCCAGTGCTTTACCCGGAAAGGCATTGTGAATGGAATCTGCTATACTTTTAAGTTTGTCTCCCGGCATATCACAGTCGGCCAGGAAAGAAAAGTTCTTCCTGATGTATACGGGGCCTTCAAATACTATTCTGTCCATCAATGCCCCTCTCTCCAGATACCTGTCTGTATCCGTATCATGGTCAAGGTATTTCTTTATAGCCTGAGGTCCTTCCCTGCTGAAGGCACTGAGCATTGAATAGGATATCAGATCCATAGATCTGTATTCCTCATCTGTTATATCTTTTGACAGGTCTTTAAAGCTTTTCATACTAATTGTTTTAAAATGTGTTCAACTCTGTCCAGGGCATCCATATCCACACTGATATGCAGATCAGGATTCCTGTTGAATTTCTCTCTGGTCAGGCTGATAATATTGATTACGGTCTCATATTCCCTGTTTTTCAGGGAATCCACTGATGCTCTCAGGTAATTTACTGGCATTGACTGTATCAGGCTGATGATTTTCCGTTCTTCTTCATTCATGTCTTCATTTTGTTTTTAATTTCTTCAATACACTTCTTCATGCTGTGTACCGTCGTTACTTCAAAAAACCTCACCTCCAGGCCCTGATGGTCTGATTTGTTCAGGTAATCTATAAACAGTTTTCTCTTTACAGGGTATACATCATTCCTGAATCCTTTTACCTCTATAATATCCAGAACATTACCATGCCTGTATACAAAATCAGGGGTATATGTAAGGTCACGGAGTTTCCTGATATCAGGCTGAAAGACAGCTGCCTGTCCTCTTCTGCTGTATGTACTCCATACCTGTACATTATCAGGATAGTCCCCTTTCATGAGTATTACCTTTTCAGGCTCATACTCCAGTCTTATTCCTTCTCTCAGGGCATACCTGTACATATTCAGTTCAGCCTTCGACTTAAACTGTATACCATCGAAGAATCCGGGGGTGGCATTTTTAATCTTCCTGTTCTTATCAGAATGGGAGACCGTCTGTTTCTTCTTCATCATATTCAGGTAATAACCATTTGAATTCAGTCCCCATATTCTCCTTCATGAACCTGTTTATCCTGTCAAACGGATCATCTGTCATTCTGGTATTACTACGGGCAAAATAAGCAGGATGTTCACATTTCAGTATACATGCCGCATTCTGCACTGCCGGAATGAAGGAGGCTGCCTGAGCCCCGAAGAACAGCCATATTACATCTGTTCTGTCGGAAGAAAACATTCTGATAAAGGTATCTGTAAATTCCCTCCAGGCAGCCTGATGGCTACCCGGGGAATTTACCTTTACAGTAAGGGCTGAATTTATCATCAGTATTCCCTGAGACACCCATGACTCAAGAGTGGGATCGAATCTGGCTTCATCAGAAGGCCTGTAAGAAGAGATCTCAGGATGCAGAATACATTCCTTCAGTACCTTTAAAGAAGGGCTTAAATCTTCGGATTTGGTACCTTCTTTATTGCCGAACAATATTCCCGTAGCTACTCCTTTTTGAGGGTAGGGATCCTGTCCTACTATGACAAGCCGGGTCCTGGAGGGGTCTGTAAGATGAAAGGCACGGAATACCTTATCTATTTCCGGACACATATTATCCGTGTCCTTATCTATAGATGTGAGGGTATTCATAAGCACCTGTTCATTCATATAGACTCCCCATTTACCTAATAATTTATTTTTGATCATACAATTGATTGATTATAATATTATAATTCTTACTGAGATACGCAGTTACAAACTGATCTGTATTCTCCAGAGCCTTCATCTTTACTGAAGGGGTCACAACAGTATACTGTTCCTCATCGACAGCCTTTACAGAAAGAGTAGTATAGACGGAATGGATAGTGTATCCTGCCGATATAGCTGTATTTATCAGTCTTGTCATATCTGCTTTTGGTAATACAGGAGCATTATAGTTTATATAAATCTCTTTTTTATCAATAAAGACAGAGAAGATAACCTTCTTGTCATATATAGCTGTCCCTGCTATACACAGCATATTGTATCCTTTATACTGTAGTATGTATGGACTATTCCTACTATTACCTATAGTGTGTATAGCCTCCTTCAGAGATTTTGCCATCATTATACTGTCTATACATGGAATGTAGTACTTACCTCCGTCATTACCGACCTGTATCAGGTAATCATGCATATCGTTATTATATGTACGATATACATATCTTAGTGGAGAGACGTCATAGTAAACTCCATCCAGTATATTGCTTAATGTATACATTCTCATCATTCGATAAATTTAGTAGTCATCAAAGGACCGTGATACTCCATAAAGAAGGGGACATATCTTTCCGACTGCATGTATACCTGACACAGCTTGTTGACAAATACATTGGCTATCATTCCTCCTATCTGCATAGCCATAAATGTAGTCTGTTTATAGGAGCAGATTTGTTCCTCGGCCTCTGCATCACTGAAAAGATACTGCTCTTCATATCTTTTCATATTCTCCTCCTCACTGCTTTCCATACATATAATCTGATACATTTCGGCACTTAGTCTGCCATCTATAAACACAGACTTACTTTTGCTATCAACATTACGTTTCCAGGCTTCATAAACTTCCCTTCTTGATTCCATATTATCAAGGCATGATATAACATGTCCTGAGAATACTTTGTTCCTGGTTACCCTCTCCCTGTAGCATTCTACCCGTGATTTAGTCCTGAATGCATCTAATACTCTCCTCATAGATACAACCTTACTTTGTCCTATAAGACTATCGAAATGCATCTGCCCGGCCATATTCTCAGGAGAAACTACATCGTGGTCTATAAGATTTATACTCTTTACGCCGAGCTTTCCTATAGCAAAAGAGGTCCAGCTTCCTATACCTCCGAGTCCTACAATATTCGCATGTTGGTATTTTAACATTTCGAACCATACAGCTCCGGAGAATCTTTGTGTACAATTTTCATTCATAATGTCTTCAATTTACTTTCAACTAATTCAAGGATAGGATACAGACTGTTATCCTCATAATCACATATATACCCGATTACCTTTTCCAGGATCTCCTTCTTCTTATACTTAGGATTTATATCCTCCCACATCCTGTAGTACGGCGGATTACTGTCAGCCTCGTCGATAAGTTCGGATACTATACTGTCTATGTCGTCCAGACGCAGGAATCCGGATAACACCTTACATACTCCTGTATCAATGTCATTGCTCTGGCAGGAAGCTCTTTGTGTAATACCACGTGATATCCCGGTGCTTTTCATATAAGCTGAGGGCTGGTACGGTATAATACTCTCATAGTCCCGATGTTCAGAAAGCCAGTCTCTGTTTGCTGTCATACATGGTGCCTTACGTCTTGATATTTCCCTTGCCGTAGATAAGGGAGATTCAGGGAATTTAAGGAAGGATTTCGGATATTTTATATCCAGTGAGTAAGTCTCTATCTGAGTAGAGGTAAACTTCTTCTCACCTGTATATATGGTATTTCCGTCAGGATCTGTGTATGATCCTTTCAAAGTACCATTATAAACTACTTTCCTTGTTATTCTGGCCTCGTAGGTATGACTTGAATCTACCACCAGTGACAGGAACCAGTTCTTTTCCTTCCCTTCACTTGCCAGGGTCTGCATATCTTCCCCTGAGAAGAAAGCCCCCATGCGGTGATGTGAGTGTACGAGCCCTATACTGCTGCCCTCAAGTTCATTATCAGCTATGAAAGCTGCTATGTACCTGTTAACATCATTACTGTCATATTGAGTATGTACGGATGTTCCTATATCAAGTATGAGAATATCCTTTACTACAGCGGAAATCTTTCCTTTTCTGTCTTTAATACTGTAAAACAAAACTCCTGACCACTCAGTGTCAGGAAGTTCGAAGATAGCCCAATCTATCTTATTCTGAATATCCCTGGGAATTTCTATATTTCCTATATTTCTCAGGGATTGCGTGTTCTGATGTATATTTTTTTGCATAAGCGGTTAATAAAGATTCAACAATATCGACGAATACACTATACACCTTTGGTTGTATAAAGTGTCGGAAATTGGGAATAGTATCATCTTTCGGTTCTACACGGAGCCTTACAGGCTCACCTTTAAACTTGAACAGTATACGTTCAGTATCCGGGTCAATGTCAGTTATTCCAGGTACATCATACCTATATATATATCCGAAACTATCCTGAAATCCTTCATATAAGGGTATACCCAAGGAACAGTCCTCAGCTAAATCTGATAATATAACTGCCAGTTCTTCCGGTGTATAACTGAGCTTTACCCTTCCGTCACATTCTGCAAGCTTTATATTACCTGATACCAGAAAGGTTTTTACAAGATACTTTATATCCGGTATACTTACAGATACGTTACTTGTATCCGAATACTGTGTATATATAAGTCTGCCGGACTTTTCTATATTCAGATCTGCCATATACTGATAGGGGACTCCGGATACAGACTCCACATGTATGTACTGATCCAGTAATACAGGAAGAACCTCTGTAAAACCAGGTTCCCATATAGATTTCATAGTACTTATTACAGTACTCAGGGCTGTTTTCCCAAGACAGCATGTCTTAAATGTCCCTGACAGGTCGGGGTTACTGTGACAATGTGAATGGATATACCCTCTGCATGCCTCGATATATGAGTAGGTACTTCTGTTCATTCTGACGCCTTCTACGGACAGCATGAGGTTGTTAAATGCAAGTTTGATATACAGATCCTTTATAGTATGTGTTTCATCTCTTTCATTCCGTATAATAACCTCCGGGCGGTATATAATAATTATAAATGCTGGTCTGTCTAAATCTTCTCCGCGTCTACTCAGTATCTCGTTTATGGCATCATCGAATGTGTCACATTTCTGTATAATATCTTCATACATAGAAAGTAATTTTATCCTTTCAGAACAGACATCCTCATCTACATACTCCTCCCCGAAATAATCATTAAAGGAGGAGAGGAGGCTATCGAATCTCCGATATACCTCCTCAATGGCCTCATCTACTGTCATCTCAGATACTTAAATTCTTCCTTCAATTCTGACAGAAGGTTTTCGGTTTCATTCTTCCTGACAGATTCCTCCCTGATACTATTAATGTCAGTATCACTCAGGATTCCCTTATTATACAGGCAATTCAGCAGGCTATCCAGTCTGGCTGCGGACCATACAGATTCTGTACCACAGGGTTCCGGCTTATTTTCTTCCTCTTTGTCCTTCTCCATAGTATCATACACTGCCTCCAGGACCTCCTCCTTCTTATCCTGTACCTTTTTCTTATTACCTGATGTACGTTCCATTTTTGTTATGAAGGCTGTAAGGTTATCACTTGATACCTGTGTGTAATTCCTTCCAAATTCTTTTTTCACATCCTCCTGTAAACCTCTTGAGACAATCATTTGGTTAATTTCTTTTCTGGATAATGTTCCGGAAGATACTTTCTTGTTCGGAGTCATTAGGATAATAGACAATTCACGTGTAGGATTCCCACGGAACATCACAGTGTCAGGAAGGAGGCTCTGGTCGTCTGTAAGCATAGTTCTTGATCTTCCTTCATGGAACTCCTTACCACTATAATTGATTCCGGCATTATCCAGCTCCCTTTTCAGTTCTCCCAAAGTTCCTGCTGTACTTTCAATCTGTTTTGCCCAGCTAACTGTCTCATCTGTAATTCTGATAATTCTACTTTCCATAATCTGATTGTTTTAATATTGATTGTTAAAATGGTATATCATCCGGGTCCTGGGGGAGTCCTATCATATCCCTGAGTACCCGGGTGGCCAGTTTCCTTCCATGATTTTTTGTAAGGTCACTGGGATCTTTTGATTTGTATAAAGACGGGATTTCTATCTGATGCAGGCTATATTCATCACACAGCTTCTCAGAGTACATCCTGCCGTAATTGATTTCCTTATTGAAATCATTGTCGAACAGCACATGTATATTTTCGAACCTTTGTTTCAGTGAAGATATAACATGAGGCTTAGGGACATATCCTTCACCTTGCAGGCTTGTCGAGGGTGTACCTGTGCAACACCATACACACATGGCATCCTTCCGTGAGGAAGTGATTACCAGATGGTTTCCTCTTTCAGGAAGCAGTGTCCACAGGTCCCATACAGACCTGTCATGCTTGCTTATCCATTTAAGATGGTCACTGAAAGGCTGGTAAATCTTAATGGTAGGATTTCCGTCCTTGAATTCAACATATACATAGGCATATTTATCGGCAGGCATAGAAGTAGTCTTTCCTTCCCTGATAAAGAATATGGTGCTGATAGGATAGGTATTCGAGATATCCAGAAACCACTTATCCACTCCCTGCTTTTCCCAGAACTCATAGTCATAGGGCCTCCAGTCTCTGGTTTTTACCCTGACATCCGATCCCTGGTGTGGCAGAGGGGATCCCTGTTTTCCGGAAACAGGTCCTGACAATTTTTTTTTGTCAGGAACCCTCCTGATGTCAGACAAATCCCTGCATAACCTCCTGAATGCCTCCTGTGCAGTACAGGCCCACATCAGGCTCAGGAGATCCAGTACCCTGCCTGAATCTCCTCTTGCCTGGTCTTTGAACCTGATATGCCCGTCCATACCCTGAAAGATGCTCAGTGAGGGTTTCCTGTCAGGTCTGTACGGTGCATTTATTATACATGGAAGTTCCGTGATTCCCAGGTAATATGAGATTATCTGGAATTCACTTACTATTCTGTATAGACTGTTAAGATCATCAGGACGGGCAGTCAGTATCATATTATGCTGTTTTTTTTTATTTTTTCACCCACTTTGATTTTACTTCTTCCACTGTGGCGGCTTTTGTTTCAGGAGCCTTGAATGTAGTAGGAGTCTCTGTATATTCCTTAAACACTTCATCTCCGAACTCCACATTCTGGTACATTCCCGCTGCCTTACATCTGGTGATGTTATTCAGGATGAAAGAACAGTTACGGGCTGCTTTTCTGCCGAATTTAGCAGGGAAGAAAGTCTGATAGTTATTGTTGTTACTGTCTTTCTGTACTCCGAACCACACCTTGGTACAGTTATCAGGGAACAGGGAAAGAGCTTCCACTACTTCTGAGACATCCCCGGAGAAATAGTCACCGATTCTTTCCAGTTGCAGAAGTGCAGTTTCAGGATCTTCAATCTCCTTCCATTCCTTATCCTGCGTCATATACATGCGGGAGGGCACATTCAGGTGGGTACGGATAAATTCCAGTAATGAATCCTCCCCTGAATAGGCCTGTCTTACCCCCTCAGGTGAGAAATTCATATTACCGGGGATAACACAGTTATCATAGTCTTCCTGTGACAGCCATACTGTTTCCCCGTAGGCATTTACGCACTGACACTTATTTCCGGCAGAATTGAGCCTTGCTGTATCCCTCAGGAAGAATTTCACAGGCAGGATATCCTCTACTCCTTCAATATCAGGCTTGGTATACAGGGTAATATTCACCCATCTCACACCATCCTTTTCCCCGGTATATACAGGTTCCTTATCAACCTTCCACCCAAATTCCTTTTCCAGCTCGTCCTTTGAAGGATTTACCAGCAGCACCTTCACCGGAGCCACTCCGGTATATAACTTCCTTGATACAGATTCTTTCGACTCTTGTGCTTGTCCTATTTTCATATCTTCTTACTTTAAACTGTTAGTCTATTCTGATCTATTTTGATGCTACTGTTTCTTCTGAAACCTGTTCTTTTTCCCCTGCTTCCGGCTCCTCCTTACTATTTTCTGTTTCTTCTGCCGGGGCTTCCTCTTTACTTTGTTCCTGTGGCTCTCCTTCTGTTTTATTCTCCACCTCCCGGGCCTGGGGAGTGGGTGTTTTAAGCATTTCGAAGATCAGGGCTTCTACTTCATCAGCAAATTCATTTCCTGCAAATGCAATAATGGCCTTGTTAATAGAATCCATGCTTTTGACTACTTCTTCTTTCTCTGCCATCAGATCTTCAATCTTTTTGTTCAGGGAGTCAACTTTACGGCATAGTGGTTTCAAACCTAAAATCATTCTCTTAACCTGGGCTTTCTTATAAATGCCCATTTTCTTTTCTTCCATAATTTAAAGCTTTAAATAATTAATAATAAATATATAACTCTGAGTTATCTGAGTACAGTTTAATAATATTCCTCAATAGCCTTGAACACGATATTCAGGTCATTCGGGATAGTATCTTCTGAGAACATATCTTCCGGTGTCTTGGCAGGAATTTCCACCCCGTTCAGTCTCATTTTGTGGGTATAGAATTTAAATTCCGGCTTTCCGTCTTTCCCGAATGAAGGGGAACAATACAGGCAGATGGCCACTACCTCTAATGGATTATAGTGCTCATCCACCATCCGGCCCACAGTTTTACATTTCTTTCCTACTATGGCCTTGTCATTCACTACATCATCATCATGCATCATCATACATACGATGAGGTCCCTGCGTGCATTCTCCACTGTTTCCATAATAGTCTGGAAGTGCAGTGCTATCTCCGTGAATTTCGAGTATCCCACCACATTGACTTTCTGGAACAGTTCCTTCTCCATGATGTATCTGGCATCATCAATAATGATATATTTGATGTGCGGGCCTTCATCAGAGATGGTCTGTATAGTGGATGCTATACTATCCCATGCTGTCAGGTGAAGGAGATTATCCTTGTCTTCCGAGAAGATTTTCTCCGATCCTCTGAATGGCAGTGGTTTGTTTGTCACATTAATAATTACCGTACTTTCCGGATTGAGGTTCTTTACTGACCGGGTTTTCCCGGACCCTGTAGGACCTACTACAATCATCATTTTTCCCATAACTGTTTTACTTTTTTAGATATTAAAAAACTCATTCTTCTTATTTTGTACCATATACTTACCGGTGTTGATTTCCTCATGAAAGACAGCATTCCTGGCATGGAATCATGAGCCTCTGCATACCTGTAGAAATCTTCCATTTCCTTTTCCTGAAAGGACTTTGGCATCTCGTCGAAGATGGATACAGCACCATCGAACAGGAGTGGAAGTATTTCTCCTGTAGCATCCCCATCCCTGTCTTCAAGGACCTTCACAAACCTGGCATAATTTCTCAGACGTGATATGTCATATCCCTTGTATCCTGACAGTCCCATCTTAAATGGTGAGTATATCCCGAACAGCATATTCAGGTCCCTGCATATCTCCTTACTGTTACCAAGCCCTGCGGAAGTAGGTTCTCCCTTATTAAACTTAAAGGAATCCTTATCTTCTACAGACTGGGCCTGATGCTGTATGACAATGAAGGTATAGTTCAGCAGATCCCTTGCTGCAACAATATACTTCGACAGCTTGTTTATATTCTGTCTCTCTGTAAACTCCCTTTCAATGGACAGGTTAGCCAGGTTATCTATAATAATTATCTCATAGATATCCTCATTATCAGGTTTATACCCTATTACTCCTTCCTGTTTCTCAGGATCCCTGAAGATATGATGCCCGTGTGCCAGAGCCCTCTCCTTTATAGCCTTATTGATACCTGTAGGATTCCTCTGGTCGGTAATATATTCTACTGTCTCCTCCCATTTTTCACATATATGCCTGAACTCATCGGATTCCATTACCTTCATAGCCTCATCCGGGAATCTCACTCCTTTTCCCACACTCTTGGCCTGTCTGGGAGAATACCTCATAGATCCTCCTGATATTCTGTACAGGGCATGGCACATAAATTCCAGCATCTTATACGAAGGGCTCATCTCCAGGGTGAAATACATACAATGTATCTCAGGCCCGTTGTTTTCTATCATATCGAAGAAAGGCTCATACAGGAAGGTATAATCAGTCCACTTTGATTTGGCTGATTTCTGGTTCCCCGTAATACCATAATACTTACCCTTCTCCTGGCCCGGGAAACATCCCCTGAATCTTTCATAAGGGAAAACTATACAATTGGGATCTTCCCCTTGCAGGGATTCCCTGTTCTTTCGTATAGTCCCCATTACTGTTTCGTACAGGCTCATTTCCTTCCGAGAGTTATAAATACTGTAAAACACAGAAAATCTATCCCCAGTGATACCAGTCTTTTATGAGGGAGGAGTTTCTTATCCCAGCAGATTCCTACTCCCAGCCCGATGTTTTTATGGGCCATAAAATCAAATTCAAGTCTCATCTCAGTCTGTCTAAATGTGTTACTATTCTTTCGTCTTTGTTCTCAATAAAGTTCAATAAATCCGAAGAAGGTTCAGATACTCCCCCTCCGAAGGATTTTTCCCTGAATATGAAGTACTTGAGAAGTTTCATCATATCATAGTTTCCTTCAAAGGATTTCACATATCTTTCCGTTGCTTCTTCTATCTCCTCATCACTGAATTCCCCGTATAATGAGAAGAATGTTTTAAGTCTTCTTTCTATCAGCTTTACTGAATCTGTCCAGTAATATCTTTTGCCGGATACTTCCTTGCATCCTCTGGGATATATTTCCTTGAGTCTTTTACAGAGAGGACCCAGATCCCTTTTCTTTATAGTCTCGCTTTCCAGCAATATATCATGGACAATATTACAGGCTTTATCCGGAAGAAACCATTCATCATCACCATCTCTTTTAAGGCTTAGCAGGCCTTTTTTTACCAGCTCATCCTTCAGTTTCATAAACTGCGGAACAGTGTCAAAGGTAATAAGAATAAGGGCCTCTTCCAAGGTAAGCCCATACATTTCACATGCTTTTTTCTTTAGTCTGATTTCTACTGTATTCATCATATTATCAATGTTTTAGCAGGTATTTTTATCTCATCGAGGGCTTTACGGAGATATTCTTCATCCTTTGTATTTTCAACATACAGAATATATACTTTAGGATCCTTTCCCCTCAGGCTCCTCCCTACTTTTTGCAGAAATCCCCTTATCTCTCCGTCCAGCTGTACTATAATACATACTTCTATGTCTGTCAGGTTCAGTCCTTCCTGAGCCATACCCACAGAATACAGGCAATTGGATTCCCTGTTATTGAACCTGTTTATGCTGTCCTGGGAATTATTCTTTTTTGAGTGTATGTCATTCCCGTGTCCCAGTGCTGTAGCCTGTTCAATACTTGAACAGAAGCATATGTACCTTCTGTTATCCAGGTTTTCCCTCTTTATAAGCTCCCTGACAGCATCCGTCTTTATACTTCCCAGGAATCTTTTCCTTTCGGATCCTGCCTTCATCCACCTTATTCTTTGGTATTCCTGTCCCCCGTGTATATACATTCTTTTCAGCATCTCCACCTGTCTGTCCAGTCTTTCGTAGATCTGCTGTTCAGAGCATCTGACCTGTTTTTTCTCCTTTCCTTTTCCTGACGGCAGGTAAACTGTATTTACAGGTTCACGCCCCAGGGCCAGGGGGGTGAGGATTATTTCAGGGAAGGGGACAAGGTTCCATTTTATAGCATCTTCAAGGGTTACAACGGATTTTATTATCCTCGGAAACCTGTATTTTATACTGTTGAATATACTGTCTTTCAGGGTGGCTGTAAGACCCAGTACCCTGTAGGCATCTATATCCCACAGACAATCCATCCTCTTTTCAGATCCTATGTGATGCATTTCATCCATGATAAGGAGGTCATATTCACCCTTACATTTGTGGATGGATTGGTAGCATTCCATCTTTATATCCATAAGCAGGGTCCCGGAGAGCCATTTGTCCATTTCCTCCTTCCAGTTCTGCCTGTGGGCAGTCTCAGCAATAAGGATAAGGACTTTCAGGGGGATATCTATCCCGTCAGCCTTCTTCTCCCTTGCCAGCTCCTCCATAATGAGCAGGGAAGCCTTTGTCTTCCCTGTTCCTGTGGCCCATTCCAGTATGAGGAACGGGTTATCCCTGGCAGTCTCCACTGCCATCTTCTGTAATTGTTCCTTTGTTGTTTTCATTTTTCTGACAGTGCTGTTTTTCCGATTTGTGTATTAACTCTGAGGCTATCTCTTTTACTTTGTCTGTTATATCCCTGTCATATACAGCCTTGCCCGGATCTATGGTCTTATGCATGTCGTACTGTACTTTAACTATTACTCCCCAAAGATTATCTACACCTACCGGATAGCCAGTATCTTCAGCGATTTCTATAGCCAGTTCCTCCAGTTTATTAAGAATACAGTACTTCTCGTATGTTTCTTTGTTCAGTATAAAGAAAGGACAGTCTTTATTACCAGCCTCCATTAACTCATATAGTCCCCGGCCATTTTCTGAACACAGCAGTACAGGGATATACTGTATGAGGTTGTTATATACTTCCACGGCTTCCTTTAACCTGTCTTTTACACACAGAAGATTTTCCTTAGTAATATCTATGTAGCTGAATTCTCCTCCCTCCAGATCTTCAGGAGTTATTTTTATAATGCAGTATTTCATAATGTATTGAAAAATAGTTTTATACTTCCCCATATTTTAAGATATACAGGAGCATTTGGGGATATGGGGGTTATCTTCCTGTATCTCATACTTACCAGATAGTGTTTCCTTATATAGGCTACTTTTTTGAATCCCCTCCTGTTGTATATATCTATCCAGTATGTTGAATTGCCTACAGGCATCAGTACCTTATGTTTTACTAGCAAAGTAGCAGTCTCACCGACATATCCCAGATCCTTTATAAGTTCCAGTAATTCCTTGTAAGTAATCTGTTGCAGTCCGTAAGCTTTAAATACTTCCTGTATTTTCCTGTATCCTATACCGGATTTAGGGAACCGGCTTTTCCTTGTTTTTTTTTCTTTATTCATTGTTTCTCTGTTTTTTTTTAATCTATTCTGATAATTCATCCTCTCCAGGCCCTGATCTTCTGACAAGTTTTTCCTTGTATATGTCTGTCAGTTCACACAATACCTGCATTCTCGTGTCTGTATCATATTTATCCCACCAGTAACCATCATATGATATACCGTCCCTGTCATACAGGTGCCGGGATCATCAATGTGAAGGTCATAAAGAAAGTTATACATACCTGTGATGTAATCCTTAATATTTTTGTCCATAGTAAAATAGTTGAAATTAATGTTCAGGATCTTGATAAGGGATAACAGCCCGGAAAATGCAACCCCGAAATTAAAGAATTTTATATAGTATATAAGGAGAATTTTTAGCAAAGTAATGTACTCTGAAACCCTAAGAATGATAAGGTTTGGGGAAGATAAAGAAGGAAAAAGACAGGGTAAAAACATGTACTTATATCATAATAGAATGTAGTAAAGGTATGAAAAATAGTAATAGGCAGAAAGTTAGGGAAGGGGGAGGGGCTGATAATCAGGCACTTAGCCCACTTTTCCCTTTCATAATAACAGCCTCTCGGTTGTTTACCTCTTACATATTTTTCAACCACTTTTCAATCACTAGTACATAAGAACCTCCCATTTGCTACTCTGAGACTTCATAAGAACAGGTGTTTTATATCCTTAGCATTTCCTTCTCATTCTTTTAGTACTTGAGTGCTTAAATAAACGAGTAAAAAAAAGGCAGTGAGCCGGAACTTACTGCCTTGATACTGTGTGATTTGGTGTTTTTTTTTAGTCTACTGTTAAGGTCAGAATAGGAGAATTTCCTTCCCCTTGATCATACAATGTATAGATCTCCTCTCCTTCCACCTCAAACAACCCAATCATGGGTCTTGCCGGGGCTTTTCCAGTTTCAATGATATGCTGTTGCACCTTATTGGCAACAGCCCCTGTCGCATTTCCATCCTCAGTTCTAAAGGACAGGAATAAATTAGGCTGGCCTGTAATCTCATTAATCTTCTGAGGGTTCGGAACTACATCCAATCCACCCTTCACTTCGAACTCCTCCAGGAACTCCTCCACAGTCCATGATTTTTTACATACCTCATTAAAGGTCCGTCCGTCACGTACATTCACATTGCTTTTACTGCCTTTTGATTTTCTTACTAAAGTTGCCATAATTTGATAGTTTTAAATTGTTGAACATCAGCACAATGAACTCCGGGAATTCCATACCCCCAGTACTACCCACCATGCCATAGGAGGGGGAGGGTTAGGGTGGCTATCTCCCTCCCCTACAAATAAAAATTAAAAAAAAATTATCACCCCCTCCCATAAATAAAAAAAAATAAATTTTTTATCTCCCCCAAATAAAAAAAAATAATAAAAAAAAATTTCTGTTCTCTACAGCTTTCAGCTTCCCAGGTCATCATAGTTTTGACTTGTAGTATGGTAAAGTTGTGAAGAAAAGTTTGTATATATAACAGTAAGGTAGATTTAAGGTAGTGAAGTATTTTTGGTATATTATAATATTCGGGCAGATTGATTTGGTTTACCTGTATATAAAGGAAAGGTCCCGTCTGGAATGAGATCAGGCGGGACTGGGGGAAAATGTGTGATTTTTGAAGTGTCCTGTGGTTATTGTAGCAGGTCCTCAGGACATGTGGTGTATTTATGAGTACTGCAAATATAGGTATTTTATTTCAATCTGCAAATACTTTGATGTAAGGGGGCCGGGAGATGGGATAATTATGAGACAGATCCCACAACAAACCATCTGAGTGTAGTTGCTGCGGAGCCGTATTTATAGATGGTCAGTGTACTGGTGGATATTGCTCTTACATATGCTACATATGCTCCTTCATTGACAGAGTGTTGCACGCATACTACGGCATTATATACTCTGGTTAGTGTTTTTGGCAGTGTAACTGCTACCTGTTGTGATCCTGATGACACTGATACGGATCCCCATTCGAGGCATATATCATTCGGTAGTACTGTATATCCGGTTCCTGTAGCTAATTGCTGAAACTGGTTTTGTACCAGTTTAGGTACGTCACTTGATGTAATAAATTCTGCCATAGTTACATATTGTTTATCAGGGGTCTAAAATAAAAAAAAAACTCTGCATTTCAAAGTTTCTCTATTAATTATTCCACCTCCTGGCCCACCGAGCGAAGCGAGGTTATAGAAACAGGGAAGGCAGGTTTATATCAGAGAGTTATTACTATTGGTTATACCATGATAAAATATAGTTATATACTGAATAATTCCGGAATTTTATCAGGAAAGTTCTGTTAGGATAGAAAAGATAAGAAGGAACAGCTATTAAAATATAATGTAAGAATGTGATTGTTAAGAGGTTAGCTATATAAAGTTTTTAGGTATATCATATAGCTTGCTGGGTATATCCTGATGAAATCTTGGTATATCCTAAAAGAGTCTAGGATTTTACCAGGAGATTCTAATTTTCTTAGATAAAGTCTATGATTTCACTAGGAAATATACTTATCAATTTTTGCGTATGTGAAGGATCCGGAGATAATTACATTTTTGTAGCTATTAGATACATCGTGTAATTATTGGCTACAAAAATGTATCCACAGTCCGGATATTAAATTATGGTCTATTGATTTTTCTTATTAGGATAAGGATGTTTTTTTTAATAGAAAATGGACCTATAGAATATATAAGAAGAAAAACCTGTTTAAACTCTACTTAAGAGAATGTGTATCAGGATGTTAGCCTTTAAGAGTTGTTAGGTATATCCTATCTGACTCTGGTTATACCATAAATCAGTCTGGTTATACCATAAGTAAGTCTAGGATTTTCCTAGGAAATCCTAACTTTTTTAGATAGGATTGTAGGATTTTTTTTTAAAAGGCCTACGGATTTCATAGGAAAATAATATCTTTGCACTGTTGTAAATTATATAGTATGAAAATAGAATATAATGATCCTGATTATGCAAGAGTAGATAAGCATACAGGGGAGATCACGGAATTAAGAAAGAGTTGTATTCTTCCATTAGAAGAGTTTATAATGATATATTTGCAGAATATACCAGAAATGTATAGTTTGGAAGGGAACCAGTTGAAGATCCTTATGAATTGCTGGAGATACTGTTTGCAGGATCCATTATATCCTGGATATAATGTTGTGTATCCAGGTCCGGCATTTAAAGCGGCTTTAAGACAGAATGGGTTAGATCTTTCGAGTAAATCTATATCTGTATACATATCTCAGCTGGCTTCTAAAGAATTTTTACTAAGATTGGAAAGGGGTGTATATGCTTTAAATCCTAAGTATTTTTATAAAGGAAGGATTTCTGACAGAAGTAAATTAATGCTGACCCTTACATGCGGGTATACTCAGGAGGAGCTTGATGCATTAAAAATAAAGTAATAGTTATAAAGGTTAAGAATTATTTTTATAAATAGTATTATGGTATGAAGGAAAGAGTAAATACAAAAGATGCAAGAGAGAAGCTTCTTGAAGGAGTAAGTATATTATCTGAGGCAGTATCACTGACCCTTGGTCCGTCAGGGAATACTGTAGTCATTACTGATGGAGACGGATCTCCTCATGTTACCAAGGATGGGGCTACTGTAGCACAGGCAGTGAGTGACCCTGATCCTGAGGTTAACTGTGGTATTGAGCTGGTAAGGCAGGCAGCCGTGAAGACAGCCAAGGAGGCAGGGGATGGTACTACCACTTCTACTGTACTGGCCAATGCTTTTATACATAATCTGAAGGATTATGATCCTGTAGAAGCTTGTAAGGCGCTTGACTTCGTCACTTCGATGGTATCTGAGCTTATTTCACAGAAATCTGTAAAGATTGTAAGGAATATGGATATGGTGGAAGGAGTGGCTACCATATCTGCAAACAATGATGGTACTATAGGCAGATATATCCGTGAAGCTTATGAGAAGACAGGGATGGGGGTGAATATTATGCTTCTTGAAGGATTTGATGACAAGACTGTAGTATCTACCACAAAGGGGATAAAATTTGATAAGGGATATGAGTCTATAAGGTTTGTCAATAATCAGGATAAGGGAGCCTTTGAGATATCAGACTGTGATGTGGTATTATTTGAGAATCCCCTGTGTGTATCCCAGGATATATTACAGGAGTACAGGCTTGATAAAGCTGTTCCTGTGCTCATCATAGGTCCTTCATTCTCAAGTGAGGTAATCAACTTCGGTATTTCTGCAAGAAGGTCAGGATATTCCGTATGTATGGTTCAGGCAGAGGGATGGGGGGATTCCCAGAGGGAGCATATCAGGGATATAGCAGCCCTTATATGTCCTGTATACAGTGAAGATATCAGCTATTACGGAAGGGTTGATAAGGTAATTGTCGATTCTATGTCCACTACCATTATAGGAGGTAAGGGTCATCCTTCTTCTTATATTGCCAGCCTCCGGGCCCGGGCCAGAAACAGTGATGTGGAGGACTATAAGAACAGTCTTCTGGAAAGGGCATCTATACTGGAGAATGGTACTTGTTCCATCACTGTGGGAGCTAAGACTGAAGCAGAGCTGAAAGAGAAAATGGACAGGTATGATGATGCTGTGAGGGCTGTAAAATCAGCTGTAGAGGAAGGAGTATTGCCTGGAGGAGGAATTGCCCTGAGCAGAATTTCCGATGAGATCATGGAAAAAACGGAGACAGCAGGGGCCAGGAGGGATGCATTATTATGCTTGCATTCTGTAAGGGACAAGCTGTGTGAAATGTGTGGCATATCATGGTCATATGATGTAAATCAGGATTTCTTCACAGGATATGATTTCAGGAGAGGAAAAGAGGTGAACTGTCTGGAGGAAGGTATTCTGGATCCTGCAAAGGTAGAGAGGGTAGCTGTAGAGAATGCTGCCTCAGTAGCCAAGACTATTTTATCGACTAAATGTATAATCAATACCAGGGAGGACAGGTTATGAAAAGGATAGTGAAAGTATTATTATGGATATGGCAGCTTCCCCAGAATGTACTCGGGATCCTGTTCATGCTCATTTTCTACAGGCCGTGGCACAGGCACTCTATAGCCTGTGTTGTGAAGGGTACTGCTGTAATCATACATTTTTTCTGGTCTGAAAAGATGAAAGGAGGAGTAACTCTCGGTGAATATATATTTGTATATGGAAAAGACTTATATCATATAGGATCAGGATATACGGATATGGTAATAAAGCATGAATACGGCCATGTAAGGCAGTCCAGGATGCTTGGTCCCTTATATCTGATTGTCATAGGTATTCCGTCATTACTGCATGCAGCAGTACATGACAGTCTGTGCAGGAATAAGGATTACAAGCATTTTTACACAGAAAAGTATGCTGATAAGCTTGCCGGATTGAAATAATCATTATATTTGCTGTGGATTTGTCATTTTCTATAAAAATCCATCATCTTGATTTATTTAAAAATATGTGAGTGAGCCACAGTCTTATGACTGTGGTTTCATTTTTCCTCATATACTGTTATCCCGGTATAAATATTTTATTTATATTTGCATGTAGTAAATTGAATTAGTGATTAGTGGAGGGCCCTTAAGGGCTCTTTGGCCTGGTAACTCAATGCATAGAGTGACTCCGTCCTAAGGAGTAAGTTGCGGGTTGGAGTCCCGCCCGGGCCACTGGTAAAAGTAAGATATATGAAAGAGATGACTAAGGAAAAATGGATTATGTTTGTGGTTATAGTATCTGTACTTGCTATTATAGCCGGATTTGCAAAGTTATGTCCTTTCTGGGTTACCTTATCTGTGATCCTGTCCATGATCATAGGCTTTAATGCAGGATGGGTTTTCAGGAAATGGTATAGTGAAAATGTACACAATAATAAATAGATACAGTTATGGAAATTATAGGAGACTTCGAACTGCCCGGAGATATAGAGAAATCCACCATCTCCCGGCCCTATGACATCAAAACATACCTCAACAGAATTGAAGGATACAAAACAAAGATCAAAAACCTCCACTGGTCTGTAAAGCTTCTCCCCTATATTGAGAAGAATGAGCTGCATGAACATCTGGACGAACTTCTTGACCTGGTTTCTGACTATGAGGATGTGGTAGCAGAAAATTACATGGGAACTTTCGGGGTTCTTCCTCTTGGATTCCTTTCAGGTGTGCAGCCTGAAACAAATGATCCTCTTGAACTTATTGATAAGATCAGGACAGATCTTGAAGGATTTCATTCTGCTTATTCTTCTGATCTGAAATACATAGGTATTATCAATGCTACTGAGGATCTGTTACAGGAACTTCCGGTTAAAAAATACCTGATAGACCAATGCAAGTAGGATATTTGGAGGATACACGGTATATAATAGAATATGAAGTAGCTTCAAAGTCAAGGTACTACGGGGTGAAGTTGTCATATAAGGAGTCGTGCACTGAACCTGTATCCTGTGAAGATCCTGTTCTGTATACATGGACAATATACGCCAGTGTTCCGTATGACAGCACACAGAAAGTACCGGATTACAGGAAGCTCATGCCTGGTGATGTAAAGATAGAGGGAGATGTTGCAGTATGTGAACTTATACAGGTTACCACTGCCTGTGAGGGAACTGACACAGTATCTGCTTCTGACGGGACATACAGGTCCATACATCTTAATCTGAGAAGGGGTATAGATATGTACCTTGTAAACAGGCTGAAAAACTATGCGGGAATAAAGTACTAGCCTTCATGATGTATAAATCTGACAGGAGCATAAAGATTTCTTTATGCTCTTGTTGTATATATTATTTATATGGTATATATTTGTGTTGTTAATCTATAGTATATGGATAAGAATATTTTATACAGGATAGTTGCTTTCGATACTCTGAGAGGCTTGGAAGATTATCTTAACGCCAACAGTATTGACAGGGAATCTATTGTTTCGATACTCCCTAATGGGGGGCAGTATATTCTTATATGGCTGAGGAATATATAAACTGTGGTTCTGATGGATACTGAAAATGAAGATAAGGTATATTATTGTGCCGGATGCCTGTCACTGGCTGTTGTGCAGTTTCAGGATCAGGATTATTGCCGTGACTGCGGAAGTGATGATATAAGGGTAGCCGGGATAAAAGAATGGGAAAAGTTATACAAAGATAAGTATCATAAATGTTTTATAAACCATAAAGAGAAATGAAGGAAGAAGAAGTTAAAAAAGGTACTCCTGCACTTGGAGTAAGTAAGAAAATGTCATATGAGCAGATGGCTCAGCAGCTTAATACTGCACAGACTATCCTGGATCAGCAGGCCGGGCAGTTCCGTGAGTTGCAGAACAGATACAATATGGCAGTACGCCGTATTCAGGAACTTGAATACGGGAATGTAGCACTGCGTATCAAAACATGTTTTGATGTACTGGATCATGAATCTCATTTCAATGTTGACTTTGTAAATGAGTGTGTGAAAGAAATCGAGGAAATTATGACCCCCAAGGCCCCGGAGGTGGAAGAAGAGGATAAGGAAAATCCGGATGCCGGGGAATAAGAATATTCTCAGTATCCCTGTCAGGCCCCAGGATTTTTTCAGATCCTGGGTTGCTTTGACAAGGCCTGTACACAAGCTCACAGATACTGAATCGGAGGTATTTGCCTGTTTCCTTAAACACAGGCATGAGCTTAGTAAATCAATCAGTGACCCTGACTTGCTGGATAAAGTACTTATGAGTGAGGATGTCAAGAAGAAAATCAGGGAGGAGTGCAATATCAAGGGCCCGCATTTTCAGATGGTCATGGTTAGAATAAGGAAGAAAAAAGTACTGGTAGGAGGGAAGTTTATAAGACTTCTGATTCCCAATCTTACCGATGAATCACAGCCTTTCGGGCTGACATTTGTTCTTGATATACAAAATGCTGGATAAATATATAAAAGAAGCATCGGAGAAATTCGGAGTTCCTGAAAAGGTAGTGAAGGCTGTATGTGATTCTGCTTGCAGGCTGGTTAAAAGGACTATGAGGGGAGTGCATGCAAACCGTGTTCTTAGTGAGGAAGAATTCAGGGCACTCAAGCCATGTGTTAATTTCAGCGGTCTTGGAAAATTATATATACCCTATACCAAGTATTCAAATATTAAATCACGCCGATTAGAAAAAGTAAAAAGATATCATGAAAGTATTAAAGAAAGTAACACCGAGATACACGAAGGTCCTGACCACAGCGAACATTGAAATCCAGAAAGCCTATTTCGCTGGTACGAATGTGGAGGATCCGGGTAAGACAATTACAGGTTATTCTTCTATTCAGAAAGTAGTAGCCTTAGGTCCGTCATGTACAGGATTGAAAGTAGGGGATCATGTGCTGATAGATTTTTCAAGATATGCCAGACCTGTACAGTCCCAGTCACTCCGTAATCATGTGAAGGGGGAAGAATATTCTGTACAGATGTCTTTCAATATTCCGGTAATCATTCTTGATGGTGAGGAATACCTTGACCTTCAGGACAATGACATCGTATATATTGTTGATGACTTTGAGGAAGTATCAGAATGTAAATGTGATGCATAATGGAACTTGTCAGGTTTGAAAATTACGGTATTACCATATCTCCGGAGGCCTTGCTGATAAGGCCTCTTGCTGTATTATGGAAAAGGGATAAAAGTGTAGGAAAAGCAAAAGCCCTGCAAGAGATAGGGTATATTTATTTTATGTATGATCCTGCCTCGAACTACAGGATGGGAATACCTGATGAAGATGACAGGAAGGAAGAGATTCTCAGGGATTTAGGCCTCCCCCGGACCTGGAAGCCTGATAATGATGTACAGAAGGCTGTAGATTACTATATCAATATGCCTCATATGAATACAGAGGAAATAAATACACTGGATTCGTTTATGTCCCTTCTGATTAAGATCAGGGACCAGTGTAAGAATATAGACTATACAGCATCGGATGATCCTATAAAGGCTATGAAGGATAGTATAGGTCTTATTAAACAGGTTCCGGAAGTAGTGGAATCCCTGTCAAAAACTAAAAAGTTAATACTGGCCTCTATAGAGGAAGAGGGCCGGAAGAGAGGTAAAACAATGAAAAAGATAGGAGAAGATGGGTTCGGTAATTTCGTATGATGATCTCAGAAGGATGTCATTCGGGGTCAACAGGTATCTTGATTCTATACGTGACAAAGCAGGGAGCCATGAGGAGAGCAGGATTTTCCTTGGATTTTCTTCATCTGTTAAAAAGGTGGGAGGGATCTCGCTTGGCAGGGAATATGTTATTTCTGTAATGTATAAGGGCCGGGAGGTGAGTAATGTTATTACCAGGGATATGGATAGTGCTCCGGAACTGCTGGTGGAAAAGTTTATAGAACTCACACATGATGAGGATTTTATAAAGGAGGCTGTGTATGGGAATAGTGATGAATAAATATCAGACCCCTCTTTCTGATGATTTTATGATGTCCCTGAATGAAGAGGTAAGGGACTGGCTGCTGGAAAGCCTTAATATTCAGTTTATAAAGAATCTGGTATCACCGGACAGGGAATTTGCTAAGGACAGGCCGAGGGACAAGAATGGAAGGATTATTGTAGATCTGTGTAATCCGCATATCCTGACTGATATGGATTATTTTCAGCCTACAGCAAATTATTACAGGGAACATGGTGTGCTGACAGGATTAAGGCCTAATTCGAACAGGAACTCAGAATACGGTAAATGGCTTGCTGAAGAGGTTAACAGATGCTGGTATGGATATGTAAGGCCTAAGGATGGAGAGTGGGTTTCCGGTGATATGTATTTCTATCTCAACTATTCTCCTATCATACAGAATATAATGGATGAGGAGACAGGAGTGTTTGACCGTATAATGGATTTCCCGAAGATGTGGGAGCTGATATATCTGAGGTCCCACTATCATTATCAGGCAAGATTCGGCGGGATATACAATGATTTTAAGAAAGGACAGCATGCCTTTGAGATAGCCAAGCGTGGTGCTTCAAAAAGTTATTATATGGCATCTATACTTGCCAAGCTTATTATGCTTGGTGAGAACAGGAAAGCCTATAAGAATACCAGAGGGGTTATATATGCCACTGACAAGGAAAAACTGGTGAAGGACGGGACATTGAATAAATTTCTTGATATACTTGATTTCTGCGCTGAAAATACACAGTTTCCGACACAAAGGGTAGTAGATTCCCTTGATAAAATGACGTGGGAGATGGGATATAAGGACCTTGATACTATGTCGAATAAAGGTACTGGTAACACAACCCTTGGTGTTGTAGTAGGGGATAAGTCGGGTAAAGGGCGTGGTAAGAGGGCTAACAGGCAGATATATGAAGAGATAGGTGAATTCCCGAATCTTCTTGATGTATATACTACCAACAGAAGGTCAGTAGAGGAAGGAGGCCACTCATTCGGCCAAAGTATTGGCGTGGGCTGTGTGTGTGCCGGGACGAAGGTGTACACTTCCTTAGGAAATCTTGTGAACATAGAGAACCTGAAGAAGGAAGACGGTATTATAGGATATGATGATTCTTGTAAGAAGATATCTGTAGAGCCTATAATGTGGATGAAACCTCCTGCCATGAAGGAATGTGTCAGAATAGAATTCCTGTCAGGCAGAATATTAGAATGTAGTACAGACCATCCATTACTGGTTACTACTCAGAATATGGCCCGTAGAGTAGGACCGAGAAAATTAAACCGAAGGATACATATAAACAGATTTGTTCCTGCTGCACAGCTGTCAAAAAAGTATTTTGCTATATTACCGAACAGTATACCTATAACATCTGAAAGAGTCTTGGAAAATGCCAGATTTATAGGGTGGATGATAGGTGATGGGAGTTATGGTATAAATAAGACTCCTGTACTAAGCAATTCCGATATGGAAATACTGGAATATGTGCATACCCATTTTGATACTGCGACAGAGAAAGAGCGTGTTACTAAAGAAGGGAAAATATACCAGGAAGTGAGGATAAAAGGTATTACTGCCATGCTTCGTGCTGTAGGTATATATGGCCAGACCAGACATTGTAAAACTCTCCCTGCGGACATACATACTTATTCAGAACATAGTATATGCGAATTGTTGGGAGGAATATTCGATACAGACGGATGTATATATGCTAATGAAGAGGTTGTGTCACTGGCCCAGTGTCAGAAACCTTTGTTACTGGAAGTACAATTATTGTTACAAAGGCTTGGTATCAGATCCCGCATATACTATACTAAACCTCAGGAAAAGAACCCAAAGAGTAAAAACGGATGGTATACTCTTATAATAAAAGATATCTATTCTGTAAGAAAATTTCATGAAAAAATACCTATGTTTCTTACATACAAGAGGAAGAGGGCTGAACATCATCTGAAGCTTATAGAAGGAAAGAAATCCAAGATAAAAACGGATGAGTTCAGGGATAGGATAATATCTGTATCCCCTATTGGAATGCAATATGTCTACAATCTGAATGCCGGGAATACCCACACCTATCTTGCCAATGGCATAGTAACCCATAATACAGGGGGATCTAAAGAGGCTAATTTTTCCGGATGTATGGAGATCATTTTCAATCCTGCCGGGTACAATATATATGGTCTTCCTAATGTATTCGACAAGTCCGGAGGCTCTAAGAAATGTATCCTGTTTATGGGGGCCTATATGAACAGGGCAGGATGTTACAATAAGGACGGGGTGTCAGATGTTTCTAAAGCCCTCCTTGAGATCCTTGAGGAAAGGAGAGTCATAAAATACAACTCCTCCAGGTCCTCTACCCTTGACCAGGCTATTGCAGAAGACCCTATTACCATACAGGAGGCTATTCTTAAGAAAACTACCTCAGGATATCCTGTAGCTGCCCTTGCTGAGCAGTTACAGAAAATAGATACTACAGCAGGATATCTGGATAGCATATATGTAGGAGATCTTGTACAGGATGAGACAGGACAGCCAAAACTGGTTACAGGTCCGGAATATGTCCCTCTGAGAACCTTTCCTCATAAGGATAACAGACAACCTGGAGCTATAGAATTCCATGCTTTCCCTGTAAAAGGAGCTGATGGTAAAGTAATGGGTAACAGATATATAGCCGGAGGAGATACTTTTGACGATGATTCATCAGATACTTTATCATTAGGTAGTATTTATGTACTTGACCTGTTTACTGATGAGATAGTATGTGAGTATACAGGAAGGGAGGATTTTGCAGACCAGTTCTATGAGAAATGCAGGCTGATATGCTTATATTACAATGCCAGACTGAACTACGAGAACAATAAGAAGGGATTATATACATACTTTTCCAAGATGCATTGTATCTATTTGCTTACAGAAGTTCTTGATTATCTTAAAAGTAAAGAGCCTGCAAAGGATCTTCACGGTAATAAGAGCCGTGGTACACAATCTACTGAACCAGTAAAATCTTACGGCCGTGACAGGATAAAGACATGGTTGTGTGCTCCTGTCCCCAGTCCTGATTCCACAGATGAAAACCCCATCTCCAGGCCCCGGCTGTATACCCTGAGATCAAGGGCCCTTATACAGGAACTTATCCAATGGGATCCCAATGGCAACTATGACAGGCATGATGCATTGCTTATGCTTATGCTGCTGAGGGAGGAGATGCTGAGACTTTCAAAGGGGGATGTAAAAGGAAGATTCAGGGAAAAGGATCCTCTGGACAGGTCAGGGGATAAATTTTTCTCCAGATATGATAAGATAGTGGAAGCCAGAAAGAAGCATCAGAAACATATATTGTGATTACTGATAATAATATATTATCTATAGGAACAACAACAATATTTGTGTCGTTGGTATTTAATGTTTAATGTTTTAGATTTGTAGGTATAACAAGTATACTATGTATCAACTTAAGAATTTGCCGCCACAGAAGCTCCCTTATACAAAGAAGACAAAGGAGTGGAGGAAGAAACATTTGGATTGGGCTGACAGGAAGTCATTTTTCAATGATAATTTTGTTCGCAAGTCCGTGATACATAAAATGATCAATTACGATCTTCTGAGAGGTAATCTGCATATGGGAGACCTTCAGATGATTATAAATCCTGATAATGTAGAGGCTGCCTATATACCTGAAAAGATACAGCATTATCCTATCATGAATTCAAAGCTTGAGGTATTAAGAGGGGAGGAATATAAGAGAAGATTTGATTTCAGGGTAGTGGTTACAGATCCTAACTCTATCAGTTTCAGGGAAGACCAGAAGAAAGAAGAGCTTTTCAGTGTCCTTCAGAGCATAATAGCCGATACCTCTGACAATGAGCAGCAGTTCAATGAAAGGGTCCAGGAGGCCAGTGATTATTATATGCATGAGTGGCAGGACCTCAGGGAAATAAGAGCCAATGCATTACTCAGGCATTATTATAAGGAGCTGGAATGTAGGGATAAATTCAATGACGGGATCATGGATGCCATGGCTGTCGGAGAAGAAATATATCAGTGTGAGATAGTATCAGGCGAGCCTGTGATAAACAGGCTTAATCCTTTAAAGGTAAGGATATTCAGGAATGGATATTCAAACAGGGTAGAGGATGCTGATATGATAGTACTGGAAGACTTCTGGTCTCCGGGACGTATAATTGATTATTTTTATGATTCGCTGACAGAGGAAGATATAAACTATATAGAGAAAATCCCGTTCTCACCTGTTGAAGGAGACGATGATATACAGGGGATAGATGAAAGGGCAGGATTTATGTTCCTTCCTGATGAAGGAGGAGAAGCCTTCGGACAGGGAATAGTGCCTGACTCATCGGTATTCTTCGGGGAAATACCTGGCAGAAGTTCTATGTATTATGATCTGGCAGGTAATATAAGAGTACTCAGGGTATACTGGAAATCCAGAAGAAAGGTGAAAATGGTGACATCATTCGATGAGAATGGTGATAAGGTGGTTACCTTCCAGAATGAAGATTATGTCATTTCGGAAGAACTGGGGGAGACAGAGAAGATCTTTTGGATAAACCAGGCTTGGGGAGGCACCAAGATAGGAAAGAGTATATATGTGAATATGGGCCCTCTTCCTGTGCAGTTTTTCCGTATGTCAAATCCTTCAAGATGTCATTTCGGAATCATAGGGACTCTGTATAACCTGAATGATCATTCCCCATTCTCTATGGTAGATATTATGAAGCCGTTCAACTACTTGTATGATGCAGTATATGACAGGCTTGTAAAAGCTATATCATCATACTGGGGTACATTGTACGATCTTGATATGGCCCAGGTCCCGGAGGACTGGGATATAGATAAATGGCTGTATTTTGCCAAAGTATCCCATATAGCTGTAAAGAATAGCTTCAATGAAGGCTCGAAGGGGGCTGCTACAGGTAAGATTGCTGGTAACTATGCCAATAACAGCAGGGGTATGATGTCTGCCGGGGATGGTAATTATATACAGCAACTGATTAATATACTGGAATATATCCCTGTCAAGATGTCTGAACTGATAGGTATATCAAGACAGAGGGAAGGTCAGATTGATAACAGGGAAACCGTAGGAGGAGTCGAAAGGTCTACCTTACAGTCGTCACATATTACAGAATGGCTGTTTATAAAGCATAACAGCCTGAAAAGAAGAGTACTGGAATGCCTTCTTGAACTGGCAAAAGCATGTGCCAGAGGGAGGACACTGAAATTCCCCTATCTGTTATCAGATAATTCACTGGCCATGTGTGAAATAGACGGGGATGAATTTGCTGAATCAGACTACGGACTGGTAGTGGATACTGATTCGGAAGTACTGGCTCAGAAGCTTGATGCTTTGGCTACCAATGCTTTACAGCATAACAGGCTTGATTTTTCAACTATCATGAAAATATACACCTCACGGTCATTGGCTGATACCCAGAGGATGATAGAAAGGAATGAGAAGGAGGTAAGAGACAGGGAGATACAGTCACAGAGGGAGGCTAATGAGGTAAGGATGTCAGAGATAGAGAGTGAATCAAGGATGCGTGAGGCAGAACTTGCCCAGAAGCAGGAAGCTAACATACGTGATAATGAGACTAAGATACTTATTGCAGGAATGTCTTCCAATGAACAGGCCTCTCCTGGCCCCGGATCTGATGAATTGCTGGAGAAAATAAGGCAGTTCAATGAAAAGATGAAGCTGGACAGAGAGAAACTGGCTCTTGACAAGACTAAGCATAATGATGATATAGCATTGAGAAAGAAGGAATTATCCTATAAAAATACTAAAAAATGACCAAACAGGATCTTGAACAGATAAGAAGGTATTTCCTCGAAAAAGGTATCAGGGACACTGATCTGAAAAAGGCTAATGCACTGGATGGTACTGAGATATGGGGAGTTGTACAGGGAGGAAAATCAGTAAAGATATCCATGAAGGATATACTGGTATTCCTGAAGCCTTTGATGGATGAAAATGACGGACTGTTCTGCGGATTCCATACATCTGAGGAGAACCTGAAGGGGTTATATCCTACAGCTAAGGAAGGGGCATATGCGTGGGTGATAACAGAGGAATTTCCTGATTACCCGGGGGAAGTATATACATACAGTCTGCTGCACGGATGGGTGGCTACTGGTGTAAAAGCTTCTGACAGTTCCAAGGTGGAGCTGGATGATTATATCAAGTCACAGGAGGTGGATGAAATCAGTAAATTACCTGATTATACAGCCTCCAGAGCTATTATGGATGGTTCCGGTAATATCATAGAAGACACATATGTAAGGAGGGATGAGCTGATAGACGGGGCTATAAAGGGAGATTCTTACCTCCCTGAATTCAATACCAGTGTATTTCTCATTACAAAGGAACAGGTACAATATCCAGGTTTCCTGAGGTCTACAATAAGGGCTATTTCAGGCACCGGATATGTAAGGGATACACTAGCTATGTTCGAGGTATACGGGCTTAATGAGGCTAGCCAGGAAACTCTGATACAGGCAAGCACAGAGTTACAGAATTCCCTTATGTTCGACATATCTGTATCTAAGTATAAGCTGATCAGGGTTAAAATATTTCAGGACCTTAAGAAATCCATACTACTGTATACGCAGGATATTCCTGTAGTAAGGGACGGGATAGACGGGAAAAATGGAAAGGATGGGATAGATGGCACAAATGGCTCCGATGGTACTGATGGTACTAATGGTACTGACGGTCAGACTCCGTATATAGGGAGTAATGGTAACTGGTGGATAGGGGACAAGGATCTTGGCATTCTTGCAGAAGGAGTAGATGGAGCACCTGGTAAAGACGGAGCTACTCCTACAATTGAGATAAGTGACCATGACACATGGGTAATCAATGGGGAGGATACAGGGAAGAGGACGAACGGGAGGCCTTATCTTCTTACAGCCAGGATATATAATAATACTAATATGGATATCCCGCTTAAAATAAGCGGGTATAAGGATCCTAACTATGTAGACAGGGTTACAGTAGGAAGATACAATGATATGATACGTATTCTTCTATATCCTACCTCTTCTGTTACAGTCGAAAAACTGTATATGAGAGTAATGAATAATGTATTTACTACTACATACCCATTAATGGACTACAGGTATACCACATCTACTGTAACAAGTATAAAGCAGGAAAGGGATTATGTGTCTATTGTTATACTGCTTGCAGATTTCAACGGAGATGCGAATTACCATGAAGAAAGAAGTGATCTTATGATATTCATACCCTCACTGCTTGATAGTGATTATTTCCGTACTTTATAGGCTATGAAGAATATACAACAGTTACTGGCAAAGGATAAAGAATCAGGGGAGTGGATACATATATACCCACTATCATTTGTAGAGACTGTATACAATGGTGCTACAGGTGAAAGACTGGATAATATACTGTTCCATTTCAACTGTATTGCAGTTCCATATAAAGGGACTATATATGATACCAGAAATTCTGTAAGGAAGCAATTCCGTAGGAAGGGTCTTGAGATTTCCTATATCATGACAGATGGTACCATAAAGATAGAAAGGTATACTGCCATGGTAGTGGATGACAGAAGCTGGGGAGACGATGAAAACTGGGAATCTGCCAGTAACAGGGATATTCCGAAAGGCAGTATTACCTCTGAATCTTTATCCAGAGAACTTCTTGAGTATCTTGAAGGAGTAGTAGGCCAGAAGGGAGATAAGGGTGATCCCGGTGATGACGGGGAGGCAGCTACAATATCTGTCGGCACTGTACATACTGTACAGCCTAATGAAGAAGCTAAAGTGGTAAATTCAGGGACTCCGAACAAAGCTATGTTTGATTTCTGGATTCCCAGAGGAGTAAATGGCACCACCCCGGACCTGGAGGTTGGAAATGTAGAGACATTGGATCCTGGTACCGATGCCAGAGCTTCCATTACGGGACCTATAGAATTTCCCAAACTGAACCTTTTTATTCCTAGAGGGGATAAAGGAGATTTCTTTTTTATGGTACTGAATACGAACAGCATCTTTGTAGATGCTTTCGGAATACCTTATCCCGGTGAATTACATGCCACCATACGAAGGATAGACGGGTTTGGAAACCAGTCTGTAATTCCCTGTTATTACCAGATAGATGAAAGTCTTGACGGAGTGGACTTCCATACTGTATACAGGTCAGGCTCATCTCCTGAAAAGGAAATGACCCCTTTTAAACTTCCCGGCAATGATGAATGCCGCAGATGTTACATGATAAAGGCCTTCCTGGACCCCGGTTTTGACCTTGCCGTATCTGTTGAATACATATGGAGGGTAAAGGACGGGGAACCTAATACCCCTCAGGAGGTTATAGATATGCTTAAGGCTTATCTGAAAGAATCAGGAGCTAACCAGGTAGCTTTTATAACAGATGAAGGAGATCTTGTGGGAGGAGGCTCTTATGAGGAATTTGAAGAAGCAGTATTAAATGAATTACCTGATGTATTAAAATAAGACTGAGATGGATAAAATCTTACAGCAAATAGGAACGTTTCTAGGAAGAAAATTCAGTAAAATATATACTATTTTCAACGACAAGTATAATGAACTGGACAATAAAAAGGTAGACAAGGAGGAAGGTAAGGAGCTGATGCCTTCACCGGAAGGAGCTTCTGATACTGTATTTCTGTCTGAAACAGGATGGAGAGAAGTGAATACAGATAAGATCAGGACTCATGTCATAAGCATTTCTATTCCTTTTGATTCTGCATGGGATTTTAATGGCGCACAGGAGATTACCCTGGAAGAAGGTGATTATGACAGGGATGAGGCCGATTCATTTATATATGACTATTTCAGGTATAATAATCCCAATGTAGTAATAAGGAATACTAATACTACTGCACAGTCTGCTCAAAAAGGTTACCATACTGTATGGAAGGTAGCCCTGGATACCATTGCAGAAGGAAGAGCTTTAAGACTTTATCTGGATATTCCTAAGAATCTGAGTTTTACTATGGCTCCTGAAGCAGATAGTGCCAAATTTACAAGATATTGTATTCTCCTCTATCTGTCTCAGGATGAAGAGAATCAGACCTATATACTCAACAATATAGGAATACTTCCGAATGGTACTGACAGTTTCATCCCAAGGAAATACCTGGATGGTAAGTTAAGTGACATTACAAGTTCTTATCTGCCATTATCCGGAGGATTGATGACAGGTAATATAGCCTTTCCTGATGGTAAGGGACTTGGATCTGCTGTCGGTCAGTCTGATTTACTGGTAAGGAGCGGGAATACTGTAAAGCTTGGATCTGCCGGATTTTCTGCCAGATTATATGCTGAAAATCCTGTTGTCCGTGAGGGCCTGGAGGGGATGTTTACAATGTATGACACTTCGAATCTGGATATAGATAAGCCATTTGTGACTGATCTGTGGGCTGTATATGATGCAGAAGGTAAAAATACCCAGAGTATAGCTGTGGATTTGTATAATCCTGTTGCTAAGTCAGCGACTAAGGTATACAGGGAATTACTGCCTGTCACTGATACGAATATGGGTCTTATGACCCCTTCCTATAAGACGGCTCTGGACAGGCTTATTCCTTCGTCAGGAGAATCATTATCCATTTATGGTACTCCTGCTTCAACATGGCAGTTAACTCTTGGTACAGGCCCTAAACTGAAGAATTCAGGAGGTATATTCGAACTGCGTGACAATTCTGATAATGCTTATACTGACCTTATCCTCAATAATATTACAATTAAGGGTAATGTTACCCAGGAAGGGTCATCATTCATAACAAAAGCTGAGACTGTAGAAGTATCCGATAATATTCTTCTTTTAAACAGAGGGGAGGTAGGATCCGGGGTTACAAAGGGAATTTCAGGTATACAGGTAGATCGGGGAGCCCTTGCTGATTATCAGTTTATATTCGACGAATCTGATGACAGGTTCAAGGTAGGGGTAGAAGGGGATTTATGGCCTGTGATGTTAAGGAACAATGAATCTGATCTTAGTGATAAGTTCTTCCTGTCATGGGATGCTTCCCTTAAAAGAGCAGTAACTACGAATATTGTTCCTGAAACAGGGCTTCTCTTTTCAGGTGGAGTAAGTAATCACCCTGAATATGATATTACTGTAGCAGCAACTGGTAGTGGTAGTATTGGATTCGGTGCTTTACAAACGAACACCCCATGGTCATGTACAATAGGATATAATTTAAATACCAGAGATGTGCCAAGTGCTGATATTCTGGACTTTGCCACATCATTGAATGCTTACAGGTATGATAAGCCTTCCGTATTGAACATGATATATTTTGATACCTATCTTAGCCCTAACAGTATAGAGCCATACGGAACCAGTAGTATATCACTGACTACAGGATCCGGTGATGATCTTATACATACTAAAGGAGGTCAGAATTATATCATCTATGATTCCAGTAATCTGGATGTAGAAGGATTGATACAGAATTATACTCTGGAGGGAAATATTATTGGAACTCCTAAGGCTACTAGGATAAAAGGAACCACTATTCCTTCTGGAAGTGATTTTATCAATAATTTTAGAGAGCTTATATGGGGAACGAATGATTCTACTACGTGGATAGTTCCTTTTAGAAGTGATTCAGCTAATACTGGTCTTGGTGGAGCTTATGCAGCTAGTCTTGGATGGGCACACGGTGATACCCATGCTTATATTAGTATATCTTATAGAAATGATTTACGTAGTGTAATAATAGGTGGAGGAAATGAAGGAAAAATAAATTGGTTTGAACAAGTTGCATTTAAATCAGATATAAATAATCTTAGTTCTGTATACTATCCTTATAGTGGCAGAGGGCAAATGTCTATAAGTGCAGATGGAAGGCCTGTATTAGCTAATACTTATGGGATTTGTTTTAAGAAGACCGGAGGAGAAAAGGTGGAAGGGATATACATGGGATCTAGTAATAAGATTATAGTAGGAGGATCAACAGATGCCAATGTTCCTGTAGAGATATATAACGATCTAGGTATAACCAGAATTATCGATAGATCTACAAAGTTTTCTCTTTTTACCTTTACTAATGGAGGAACAGAAGATACTCAAATTACTCATATAGGAGCTGAACACGGGACTACTAGAATAAGATCAGGATTATTTAATTTAGTACATGATAGAGGAGGAACTTTATACACAGTATTTGATTCTTATAATTTCTCAAGGGATCTCGGATCTACAAACATAAACAGTTCGTTTAATCATCTTCCGATGATGGCTGCTCAACCATTTAATATTGATGCTACTACAGACAGAGGGTACCCAATACAGAATGCAGGATCTCTTATCGTCATTCCCGGAGTATATGGGGGTTCAAGTCAAATCTATGGAACCTATGATTCTAACAGATGGTTTGTAAGAGGAGGATCACCAAAATCAGATAATGCGGATGAACACACAGCTTGGAAGGAATTAGCTACTACTAGTCATTTGAGTAATTACCTGCCTCTTACTGGAGGTACATTAACAGGAAGTCTGAATATAGGAGATCCTTCTCAGAATGTTTATAATTATATAAGGATACGTAGAGATAATTATACTTTTGAAACTACAGTATCAGAAGATAGCGGAATATTATCTCTTGAGGAATCTGGCAGTGGAGTAGCTCCCACTATGTTAAAAATTTCCCCAGGAGGCCATGTTTATATTAATAACGAGGAGTTGGCCAAGGTATCTCAGATCCCTTCTGTATCCAACTATTTACCATTATCCGGAGGGACTCTTACCAAAACATCATCAGGTCCCGTATTAGTTATTAAGAATACTTCTACTAATAAGGAATCTTATATACAATTCTATAGAGGAGATTTAAAATGTGGATATATAGGAGCTGCTGCTACGAATACCGAAGATATGTATCTATGGGCATATGATTCTAGGAATATGTTTATTGGAACTGGTTATGGAACTACGAAACTTTTTTCTGGAAATAACGATCTTCTTCATCAAAGAAATGGTACAGACTATACTATATTAGATACATATAACATACACTCACTAATCATCCAATTCAACGGGTCTACTAACACTATTTATAATCCTAGTGTAACCAGAACTGTAAATATCACTCCTGCTGCTATTGGGGCAGCTGCTTCTAGTCATACACATACCAAGTCTCAGATAACAGATTTTCCGTCTTCAATGCCTGCTTCTGATGTGTATGCGTGGGCAAAAGCATCTAGTAAGCCTTCTTATTCTTGGTCTGAGATAACAAGTAAACCAAGTACCTTTACTCCGTCAAGTCATACACATAGAGTAATTAAAGGAACTTATACAGGTTCTGGAGGTGCTCAGCCACCAAGTTATGTTGAAGCAGGAACACTAGGAGCTAATATGATGTATCATAATATGTCAGGAAGTCCTTACTGTGACTACATAATGATGGATACATATACCGGATCTGATGTGCCTTATGTTACTATGATAGGCGTGACAAAGACTGCAACTCCAAGAGCTTTTATTGCTTCAGGTCCAAAGGGTAATACAAGTACCAGTTCCTGGGTAAGAAAAGAACTTGCCACTGTAGATGCTATTCCGACAACTATGGCTTGGGGTAATATTACAGGAGCTCCTGCAACAGCTACCAGATGGCCATCTTGGAGTGAAGTTACAAGTAAACCATCATTTGCTACCGTAGCTACATCAGGAAGTTATAATGATTTAAATAACAAGCCTTCTATACCAAGTGCCGAGACAGCTGCTACTATCATGTCAAAAATTAACTCCCAGTCTGAAATTACTTTCAGTAAACACGTAGTATGTTCAGCCGGAGCAGGTACTTCTTCTACATCTGATATCAGATTTAAGAACAATATCACCTCCCTGGCCCCTGTATTGTCACATGTTCTTGGATCACCCGGATTCTTCTATACATGGAAGGATGAGGATGAAGTACTGGTAGGGACATCGGCTCAGTATTGGGAAGGCAGGATTACAGGGCTTGTAAGGGAGATAAATGATAAGAGTAAAACCAAAACATTCTCCTATGAGAGATATACTGTTATATTACAGGAAGCTCTTAAAGAGGAACATATGCTAAGAGAAGCAGAGAAGGAAGAGTATAGGAAAGAGATTTGTTCTCTGAGAGAGGAATTAGAAGATTTGAAAAGACTAATACAGAAACTGTTATGAGCAAGGAATTTCTGACTGTCAGGGATGCTTCCCTTAATATACGGAAGCAATAAGTGTATAAATGTACCTATGCAAACCAATATTGAAGATCCTTCTTTATGTGAAATATATACTGGCGAGATCATAAAAACATTCAATAATAATGGAAAACAAGGCGAGTTAATTAATTATAAAGGAGATATATGGTGTACAAATTTAAAGCAGGGTGGAAATACGTATAAAAAACTAACATAAGTGTATAACAATTAAATACTGTGTTAATAAATGGCTAATGAATTTATTACAGAAACTGACTTAGATAGCTTGTTTATCAAAACAGCTCCTACAAAAGCAGATACTATTCAGGGGGGGGGAATACTGATACAGTCAGGACTTGGTATCTTTGATACTGATAGTATGACCGTGACAGTATCCTTCCCGAAAACATTTCCTACCAAATGTTGTGTAGTTCAACTTACTCCTAACAACTATTACGGCTACTGGGTCAAAGGAGATGTTTTAACTATCAAATCCTTCACAAAATCCTCACTTACAGTGGAATTACTAGGACTTGCTCCAGCAAATAACAGAAAGGAGTTTTTCTGGTTGGCGATAGGATATTAACGGCTTAAACACTTTAAATCAGATAGCTATGACAATGACAGGAATTGACTTTAAAATGCGGAGAGGCCTTATATGGCTCTCAGAAAATGGTAAAGATATCAGGGAATCCGTTGAAGAGATCCTTACTGAGGCAAAATCTGCGAATGCTGAACTTACGCAGATCACAGGATCTTTGGCATCTGTAGAAGCAGATGTGGCAGAAATTGCCAGTACTGCCACTGATACCAAGGATAATACAGACACCATGAAGGCTTCACTGACTTCACTGGATACTAAGGCTGGGCAGACCAATACAAAACTGGATACTGTTATTTCAAAACTTGATACCTTGAATACCAGTATCACATCCCTGGCTGCCAAAATAGAAGCTGTTACTTCTGCTGTAAATACTCAGGGGGCAGCTATTGTGTCTGCTATACAGAGTACAGGAGGGGGAGCGTAGGACATAAAATCTGTTTAGATTCATTTGTTATATCTGTGTAATGTATTATATTTGTCATAATAAATAAATGTGATATATGTCTGTCAGCTCTAAAATACTGGTAATATTTCTGGTTCTTACGGGACTTATAGCTGTTATAGCTGTCAAGGATCATAAGATAAAGAAATTATCAGATGCTGTTTCGAGGCAGGAGGTTAACCTGAAGGCTTATGATTCAGAGAACAGTTTACTGGAATCTGAGAACAGGGCTTTCAAATATACTATACAGGAGTATAAATACAGACATGATTCTGTTCTGTTTAAGCTTCGTCAGGTCCAGGAGGAGCTGGGAATAAAGGATTCGAAGCTTAAACAGGTTCAGTACTTGCTGACACAGTCTGCACGTACTGATACTGTTTTTATGGCAGATACAATATTTAGTGATAGTTTCATCGAAGCTGACACTGTGATAGGTGATAAGTGGTTTTCTGTAAGATTAGGATTACATTATCCTAATCTTATTTCAGTATCCCCTTCATTTGTAAGTGAACTGAGTATATTTACAAGTGCCAGAAAAGAGACTATTAATAAAAGGAAGAAGTTTTTCCTATGGAGATTATTTCAGAAAAAACATACTGTTCTCATCACAGATATATATGACAGTAATCCATATTCCTCTGTTAAGAAAAGTAAGTTTATAGAAATAGTTGACTAACCTGTATGTGTACAAGAAAAGAATTATATCAGATAATGGTTATGGAAACTGAAGTTACTTTAGCTCTCATAGGATTTGCTACTTCTATCACCTCAGGAATTATTTCCTACAGGGCAGGGAAGGGGTCCAGGAGACGGGATAATGCAGAGGCATCGGCGGCTGAGTATGAGTCCCTGAATAAAATGAGGGAATTCTATACTCAGACACTTGAAGCTGTAAATTCCCGTATGGAAGAACTGAGTGCCCATGACAAGAACAGCCGTAAGAAGAAATATATTCTCAGGTCTATTATAGACTGGCTGTCAGGAATTGCTTGTAAGGACACCCACTGTGATAAGAGAGTTTCCCTGTCACAGACTGAGATCGATGCTATCACTAATGAATCCAGTATAGTAGAATTTAATATCAAACAGGATGGAGATAAAAGTAGAGAGGACATTTCTGGGCAGTGATTACACTGTAGGGAAAATGTATATTGACGGTGAATATTTCAGTGATACCCTGGAGGATACTGTACGTGACCTTACAAAGGAAAAGAAAGTATATGGTAAGACGGCTATTCCTGCTGGAAGATATGAGGTAATACTCAATTATTCCCCAAAGTTTAAGAAAGAGTTGCCAAGGCTTCTTAATGTCCCTCATTTCGACGGGATTCTTATTCACAGCGGTGTCACCCCTGAGCATACTGAAGGGTGTATCCTTATAGGTGAAAACAAGGTAAAAGGGCAGGTTCTTAATGGCAGGTATTATCAGCAGGTTCTGGTGGACAGGTTTGCCAAAGAGAGACAGGAAGGCAAGAAATCATATATCACTATTACAAATGGGTAATACAATAATCGTCAGATGCAGCTGGCATTACCAGCCTTTCATATCAGAAGTAAGATTACGTGAATTAGCTGGCCTTGAATATCTATGGTAAAAGTATTATATGTAAAAGCTGCCGGATGCAGGAGAAGGGTCCCTCCTGTCCATACCTGTAAGATAAGGTAGCCACCCAGGGCCAGGAGAGTGGATTTTTAGAAGAAATTGTTTAATTTAAAATTGAAATATTATGGGAAGACCATCAACACCAAAAGGAAAAGCCGGATATACTCCTAAAGGAAGAAATGCCGGAAAGAAAAAGAAAGAAAAGTGATATATGGATAAGGTGATGTTATACAAACTGGAGCTTATTTGTGTAAAGATAACTCCTATCCTTGTTTCTGCATTATATCTTCTGAATATCATCATGGATTACTGTGATCTTCGTAGTGATATATTAGATTATATAGCAGGAACATCACTTCTCACCACTATTCCTATGTATGTATCATCCTATGCCTTCAGATTCTGTAAGTATCATAGGATGTTCATACATTATATAGTGGTAAATAATATTATTACTATGATAGATGATTTAGTCTATATTCCTGTTTCTGATGCTGCTATGTTCAGTTTATTTCTTATAGTGGCTGGTATATTCATGTATTTGGTATTATATTATCATATGAAATATGGCAATCGAAAAGTTTCTTTCCCTTCTTGCTACACATCTAAGAAATGTGGCAGATAATATTGAAGCAGGAAATTCAAATATGTCTGAGGAAGAAGCTGTTTCCTTACTTGAGAATATACGCCGGGTTACTGACAGGGAAGAGATCATGAGTAAATATGAGGCATGCAGGTATCTGAATGTGGGCAGGAGTACATTTGATAGCTATGTAAGATCCGGTGAATTGCCGAGAGGTGTCAGGAAGCCGGGTTTTAAGAATATATTATTCCTGAAGAAAGACCCTGATCTTTTTATAAAGAAGAAAAGGGAAAAACATAATAAAAAAGATAGTAGCATCTGTTTATGACGCAGAATTTTTACTATTTTTGCTATGTAAACAGTAAGAGAGAGAGTGCTCTGCCTGTGGTGAGGCCAGAAGTAGTCTGGCCTGGTAACCATATAGATCATAAGTAGTAACCATTTTTTCTGCATTAGGGTTGACTATTTTGATTTCCTGAGATCAGTTTTATTTCTCTTCTTTCCGTAAAGCAGAGCACATAACATAAGCAGACAGCCATTTTTACTGACCATAATTGTATATTAGATTGTTGGAGGAGTCCGGTAAAAACCGGACTCTATTCTTTTTATATACCCGGCATCAAGACACCATCGTAACTTCCTCATTATTAAACTCCTTCTCCTGGCCCTGGCAATGTTATGTTCAGAAAGTTCCCTGTAGTACATTTGGGTATAGATAGCTATCTGATATAACATTTAATCCTAAAAATTTATCCTGTTATGGAAATTATTGAAAAAGAAAAAGTAAAAGAAGTTCCTGCTGACTACTTCTGTGATAAGTATGGCCGCAGGGAAGACGACTATTATTATGGTCGCAGGAATGTCAATGGTAAAGCCAATGCGGCACTAGCATTAGGCATCGTAGGTACTGCCCTTGGAGGTATAGCCTTATGGGGAAGGAACAGAGTAGGTGCTGGAGTATTCGGTGGGTCATCAGTTCCTGCAAATGTAAATATCAACGGAGTTGATGCCATGAATGGGTACAGCACTACAGGAACCAGATGTTCAGGTCCGAATGCCTGGGAGGCATGGCAAAAAGGATGCGAGGACACCCTGGCTTTACAGAAAGGATTATATGACTGGGCCCTGGTACAGCAAAATCAAAGGTTCCAGGACAGGCAGACACTGGATTCAGAGTTTTTCAGCCTTTACAAATCACAGGTAGATGCTGACTTCGGATTGTACAAATCCACCCGTGACGGATTTGATATCCTCAACAGTAAACAGACTGATATTGCATTCAATCTGTATAAGAATTCCCGTGACCAGTATGATGATCTGGCTAAGCAGATCTCAGATCTCCGGGCCCATGTTGCTGTAACCGATGCAGTACGTCCTTATCAGGATAAGCTCCTGCAATGCGAAATCAACAATGTTAAAACACTGGGAGCCTTCGAGGATGAAAGGATTATCAACCTGATTTACAGGCTTGACTGCCGTAACATTAAGGGTATCAACTGTTTGCCTACTGAACCTACAGTTACTGGATTACCTTCCAATAATCCCTGCTGCTGCCAGAGACAGACTACCACTACCCCTGCCCCGTCAGCAGAATAACAGACAAAACAAAACAGGGGACTCCGGGTCCCCTGATTTAACACTTAAACATTAAAAGATATGATCCCACAACCTACAAATAACATATTTCTCGGAGGAGATCCTCTTCTCAACACTTCGTCACTGGATGCTCAGATCAGTGCTCTCAAGGATCTTGCACAAAGATATGAAGCTGCCAGACAACAGATGCCACAATCCACTCTCCAGGCCCCTCCTCAGCAACAGGTAAAGCAGAGATTATTATGGGACGAGATAGATTCTGAAATCAGCCCTATGACTGATGAGCAGAAATCAAGACTGTTCAATGATGAGGACTATGCCACCAATTACAATATTCTACAGTCTATGGTACAAACCGAACTGCTGAATCTTGTAAAGGGAAGGATAGAACAAAGCCAGGAAGGACATGAGCTGTTGTCTTCACAGCTGAGAATTGTAAGAAAGCTGAAAAGCAAGATAGTAGATGATACCAATAAGGAAATGGAATTATTCAGAAAATTCCGGGAATTCAGTAAATCCCATCCTGAGGTTACCTATGAAGAATTTATTAAATCACAACTGGGATGATTACTAAGCAGGCACTACTTGAGAGGATATATACATATCTGTCCGGAAAGATAGATATACTGGCTAATGATAATCCTATGATAGGATTCGTCAGGCCCTTGATTGTAAAAGGATTGAAGAGGAAACTGGCTAAATTCGGCAGTTTTATGGATGATTTTGCAGAAGATGACGGAACCTTTGATGTAGAAGGTACCCTTGGAGAAATGGTAAAGAGTGTGTCCAACATCAAGCCATTCAACCTGGATCTTCCTGTAATAGGCAACGTAGGTATAGGAGGAGGGAATATAAGGTTTTCTCTTCCACTTGTAGATAAAGAGATAGTGTTTAATCAGGGAGATCTGGATGAACTGATAGGAGTACTAACAGATAAAATAAACGTATCATGAAAGAAATATATTTAGATGATGAAAGATCTGCATATCAATACAGTGACAGGCATATGTCTCCTGAGGAAGAAAGGAGATATGCCGAGGATCTTTACAGAAAAACCCACGGGTATCCTTCTGAAGGATATCACAGAAAAAGTACTCACCATACCATGGAAACTCCTGTCTCCTTTATTGATATGGCAGAAGAATACGGAGGTCATGGTGGTTCTGTCAGACAATTCTTCGACAGGATACAATACCATTTCAACCACATGGATGAAGAGGAGAAATCAGAGTTCAAGGATATGATGAAAAAGCTCCATGAGGGGCTTAGTGGTGGCCATTTCAATGAATCATACGGACGCCATGAAGTGTCTAAAATGTTCCACATCGAGGGTAACAAAAAGTATGTAGGAGAGAAATTCGATATGAATAAGGCCAGGGAGGTAAAGGAAATGTATAAATCCATTATTCCTGACAAGTACACTCTGGCTGATGTATATGTGGCTATTAATTCCCAGTATCATGATTATGCAGTCCTGTTCAAGTCATGGTTCGGAAATAGTTCCGACCATAAGATTATAGAGTCAGCTGTCAACTTCTGGTTCCGGGATGATGATTGCCCGGAATGTAAAGTGTGGGACCATTTCAAGGACTGACAGGTCCGGGGACAGGAAACTGTCCCTTTTTCTTTATCCATGCAGATAACACTTGTAATTATACCTTATATATCCTGCCAGTTAAGTAATTGGCAGGTAACTGATCTGCCCATATATTTGTATATATTATATAAATAGGAGAACAATATGGATTTTGACATTAGTAATGTAAGTAGTATGATTGTCGATTCAGAAGATCTGTTCGGACAATCATCCTCTCCCGGACCTGACGAGACTCAGGATTCTGTCAGTGAAGAGAAGACAGGGGGCCGGGAGGAGGAAAAAAAAGAAACAGAAGAAATTAAAACACCCGTTGAGAGTGGCCCTGTAGAATCATCAGAACTATTCGGCGACCCGGAGGAAGTAGATGGGGAACAAGATAAACAGGAGAAGGAAAATACCAATTCTGGTGATCCAGCAGGTAGTTCTCCGACGGTTTATTCTTCCATAGCCTCCGGGTTACAAGAAGAAGGTATTTTCCTGGATCTTGAAAATGAAAAACCAGAAAATATAAAGTCTGTAGAAGATTTTGCCAGGTACTTTGAAAAGCAGATTGAAGCCAGACTCAGTGATGAACAAAAAAGGATACAGAATGCCCTGAATGCAGGAGTGGAACCTGAGGAGATCCAAAGGTATGAAAGCTCACTGAAGTTCCTGAATGGTATTACTGAAGAACAAATCTCAAAAGAAGGGGATGACGGTGATACTCTCAGAAAAAGAATCATATATCAGGACTATATCAACAATGGAGCATCACGTGAGAAGGCTATCAGGATGACAGAGATGTCATTTACCAATGGCACTGATGTTGAAGATGCTAAGGAAGCATTGAAATCTAATATCAAGTACTATCAGGGTAATTATGACTCTATCATCAAGGAACAGGAGGAGGAGAGGAAATCTGCTGAGCTGGCCTATAAGGAATCTGTTGAAGCCTTGAAAAAGACCATGTTATCCACTGAGGAACCTATCAAAGGGTTAAAGGTAGGCAATAAGGTAAGACAGAAAGCTTATGATGCTGTGACAAAGCCTGTTTACCAGGATAAGGAAACAGGTAATTATTACACGGAGGTTCAGAAGTACCAGATGGATCATCCTGAGGAATTCAGGCATAAGATCGGAATCCTTTATGCCATTACCAATGGATTCCAGTCACTTGACGGTGTTATAGACAAGAAAGTATCTGCTGAGACAAAGAAAGGTCTGAAAGAGATAGAGACAAAGTTGTCAGGGGTACAGGTAACACAGGATGGGACATTGGATCTGAGTCCTTTCTCAGGAGCTGAATCTTCATTCAGACTGGCTAAGGAAGTAGACCAAGTGTTTTATTAAAAATAGATTAATATGGCAATGCAATTAGCAAAGTACCAGATGGTCAATGTTCAGGGCTGGAAGGGTCTGACGAAGGATAATCATCTCGGTATGATTTACAATCTTGAGCCGCAAAGGGCTACTAATTTATGGGTTAGACTGTTAGCAAACAATTACGGTCCTACCTTGGATACTTACCTGAGAAGGTTCCCTAAAAAGAGTTTCCAGGATGACTCTGAATATTACTGGAATATTATCGGCTCTTCAAGGAGGAATATTCCTATCATTGAAGCCCGTGACCTGGATGGTACTGTTATTACTGCTGGTATGGCAGGTGCCGGAACTGCTCCTTTCTATGTAGTATTTGCTGAGGATTGGTGGGCAGACGGGAATGTGATCGTAGGAGAGAAAAATGAGCTTTATATGCTCCGTATCCTGGGAGAACCCCGTATGGAAGGAACCCGTGCAGTGTATAAAGTAGAGCTTATGGGAGGCAACACCAAAGGTATGCCTGCTGAGGAGCTTGCTGCTGGTAAGAGGTTCTCTGTAGAGTATTCTCCGGTTGAAAAAGGCCTGTCCCGTAAGGTAGGTGACATCAGATTCTCATCTCCTATCGCTATGAGGAATGAATGGTCTACCATTCGTATCCAGCATAAGGTACCGGGAAATATGCTGAATAAGAAAGTAGCTGTCGGTATCCCATATGAAGATCAGAATGGGAATGTCAAAGTTGCAAATATGTGGATGCACCATGTAGAATATCAGCTCGAAGTACAGTTCAGTGAAGAGAAGAACAACCTGATTATGTTCGGTCGGTCCAACAGGAATGCCAACGGAGAGTATATGAACTTCGGCAAATCAGGTGAGGTTATCCGTATGGGTGCTGGTCTTAGGGAACAAATGGAGGTAGGTAATACTATCTATTATACCAGATTCTCCCTGAAACTGGTTGAAAAAGCCCTGCTTGAACTGTCTGCCGGAAAATTAAAAATGAAGAACCGGATCTTCGTATTGAAGACTGGTGAGTGGGGAGCTATCCAGTTCCACAATGCTGTAGTCAATGATGTTGAAAGGAGATGGGGAGCATTTATCATCAATGCTGACCAGCTGGGTATGGTAAAAAGGGTTACTTCTGAACTGAATGCCAACTCATTGTCAGCAGGATACCAATTTACTGAGTACAGGGCTCCTAACAATGTTGTTGTAAAGGTTGAGATTGATCCCCTGTATGATGATCCGGTAAACATTCTTGCCGCCTGATAGAGTAATCTATCTTGAATAATTCGTCAAAAACGGAGAAGTCCTCCAAAGAAAGAGTTCTTTAAAAGATTGAAATTTATTACTACCTTTGCATCGTAAAATGATGATTTATGGAAATTTTTAAAGATGTAAAGGGATATGAAGGATATTATGAGGTATCTAACCTTGGGCGAGTCAGAAGTACTTCCTATAAAGGTGTCAGGATTCTGAAACCTTCAAGCACTAAAGATGGATACTATAATGTAATCTTCTGTATTAATCAGAAGAAAGTACATAAGTTAATACATAGATTAGTGGCAGAAGCCTTTATTCCAAACCATGATAATTTACCTATGGTTAACCATAAGGACTGTAACAAACACAATAATTCGGCAGATAATCTCGAATGGTGTACACAGGAATTTAATGATAATCATGCTAAAGTAAATGGGAGGCTGCAAAGATATGAAGACAGGCCAGCTGCCAAACTGACAAAAGAAAAAGTGCTTAAGATTCCTGATTATATAAATCAGGGAGCCACAACAGATGATCTGGCAAATTTATTTGGGGTATCAAGAAGATGTATAGATAATATATTCCAAGGGTTAAACTGGACTGGTTTGGGAGTAGATTTTACTAAACTTAAACCTAACAGAAAGATTAAAGGAAGGCCTTCGAAATTTCAATGGGATAACGCCGTGCTAAATACAGATAGTAAAGAATCTGTGTCAGTGTAACGCGTAGGAGTTGAACCTGCTAAGCAGAATAAAATACTCCCAAGAGTGACGAACATCCCAAGTGGATGAAAACGTACGCTGAACTTAGTCAATGGTAAAGACTAAGAACTAGAGGATAAAAAGCCTTTAGGATAACAAATTGGAGAAACAAATTAATGCATCCGGATGGTGGTGTTGTGGAATCATACAGGTATGATATCCTGTACATCGGTGATATGGATCAGCCGAATATTCAGTTGGCTACTATTGATGGTGACACTGAATACCGCGGATATGAATGGGGTATGAGGAATCCTTATACAGGAGCAAAATTCAACCCGAACATGTCTTTCAGTGAAGATGCTGCTGTTATCCACAGGATGTGGACCGGAGGAGTATTCATCCTCGATGCTACCAGGACAATGTCACTGATTCCGGACATTTTATCATAACATACAGGGAGTATATCTCCCTGTTTCTTAAAAGGAGAACTTAAATATGGAAAACACAAAGAATAAACCTACAGAAAATACAACAATGGCAGAAGAGAGTACAACTGATATGGCATCACGTATAGTAACAGATGATGATCTTCCTATAGCAATGGACATTCCTTCAACTGATTCTGTTTCTGCACCGCAGACTCAGAAAGGTAATGAAATCAGACCCTCCGGGCCCCGGAGAGAAGGAGGTTCAACAAAGGAAGAGCCTATCATTTCATGCCTTACCAATAAGAGGGTGTTTGTACGCCTCATTCCTAAGGAATCAGGGATGTTTACTAATCCAAAGCATGAATATGCCGGAAATATGGCCCCTACGTCAAAAAGGGTTTTTACGGTCCCTATGGACCGGAAAGGCCAGCTGGTAAATGTCCTTACTAATTCCGAAAAAGCTTTCCTTGAAGAAGCTATGGGACTGGATCCTAATGCATTGTCAGTCTATAAAAAGCAGGACAATTTCTGGGAAAACTATGAGGTAATCCTTCATAAGGAGGATAATATCCTTGATCTTTCAGTTCCGAGCCAGTATATTGACTACAAGGTATTGCTTGCAAATAAGGATACAATCTGTCCTTCACTGGAAGATCTGGATCAGTGTTTCAAAGCATCATATATGTATGTCATCGTACAGGAAAATGAGGAGATCAAGAAGAGTTATACTTCTACCAACGTCAATATGAGGGCATATATGGCTCTTGGAGCTATCAGAGATGATAAGTCTAAGCTTGCATATGCTATCAGGGTAATGGACGGCCGTAAGATCTCAGGAGAGCCTAATGAGCTTCTCCCTGTGGCTGAATCTCTGATGCAAATGAATCCCAACCTGTTTCTCAGCATAGTGGAAGATCCGTATATGAATACCAAAATGCTCATCTATGATGCTGTAAAAGAGAGAATTATTTCAAGATCCGGGGAGTATTATTATCTCACCAGTGATAATTCTCCTCTTTGTGAGGAAGGACAGGAGCCTATCCTCAGCAATGCTGCCAAGTTCCTGAATGCTCCGAGGCATCAGGAGATCAAGTTTTCTATCGAGGCCAAATTAAACAGATAATGCTATGAACAATACTGAATTTCTGAATGAATTCAATCTGTTATACAATAATGCTATGAGCAACCAGGCTCCTCCTCTCAATGAATATGAGATATCATTGTTTCTGACAGAGGGCCAGGAGGTGGTAGTAAAAGAGTATTATTCGGGGAAGAATGCATTCAGGGATTCATTTGAGAGAAGTGAGGAGGTGACAAGAAGCCTCAGTTCCCTTGTAAGGACAGAAGTACTGACAGAAGAATATAATCCTGAGTATATTTCCGATATAGTAGAAACTATAGGATCTTCTTCATATCTGTACAAGATCCCGCAGGATGTATGGTATATAGTGAAAGAATCAGTAAAGTTTACTGAAGATGCTATGTGCGGGTATGGTTCCTATGTGGATGTTATCCCTACCACCCATGACAAGGTGGGAAGGATAATGGAAAATCCTTTCAGGGGGATGAGTAACAGGAGGGTACTAAGGCTGAGCCTTGGAAATAATATCAATGAGCTTCTGTCCAAATATCCTGTCCATTCTTACCTGATCAGGTATCTGGTACAGCCTTCTCCTATTGTTCTGGTAAATCTTGACAGCCTGGGATGTTCTGTTGATGGTGTGTCGGAGGAAACAGAGTGTAAATTACATCCGCTGATACACAGGGTTATCCTTGAAAGGGCTGTCAGGATAGCCTCAGAAGCTTACAAATTTCAAAAACAATAAAGAAGTTATATTATGGCAACTTTTTCTACCAACCAGAACCGTAACCTATATGTGGTGAATGCTGTAGGTGATCCTACTGCTCAGAATGCCAAGGTAGGTACTATTCAGTTCAAATCTACTCCGGAAGGGGAAATCTTCGGAGTATATCTGGGTGCAGGAGGGATTACCCGTACTGACCTGATCAAAGTAAAGAATATCAGATGGTCTAAAGGATCTACATATGCAGATCTCCGCAGGGGATTACAAAAATGGGAGGTATCCCTGAATGACCAGTTGAATGATGGTGATGTAATCGGGAAGCAGGAATACATCCTGAGGTTTACTCTCCGTGAATACGGGGCAATGACTCCTGAAAGCTACATCAACAAATACGGGTATGTATATGCTACCACAGGCATGTCTACCTCCGATTTCTATAAGGCTATGCTGGCTAGTCTGAAACAGGCCTTTAAAAACAGTGAGATCGAATATTTCACCTTTAAGCTGGACAATGATTCTACTCCTACCAAGATTATTATCCAGGAAGTAGAGCAGCCGTGGGTACTGGGAACAAGGTCTTCAGATCCTATTTATGCACAGATAGACACTGCCATTGTGACAGCAGAAGACGGAGAGTCTTCTCACTGGGGAATTGTGAAGAAGGTAGCATCTGACACCTTTGTAAATGATGGTCATAAAATGGCTGATCTGGAATACTTCTGCATGGGTGAAAGAGGTGATTTCTACCGTAACATGAGATGGCCGTATGTTATCCATACCCAGTATCTGGTAGACTCATCGAAAGAATATAATGTAGTGGATATGCACCATTTCTTCCAGGGAGAAGGCGTGGACAATCAGGCTTCTGAAAAGGACATCACCTTTGTAGTTCCGGCAGAAGGTGATACTGCTGCTGCCAAGATCGTACTGGCAAATTCTTTGATCACCGCCATCAACACTGCTACAGGTGAAACTACTGTGAAAGCTCTTGTTGCTCCTGCACAGAGAATGGCTGCAAGGTCAACAGAGGCAGAATCTACAGTTGAGGAGGTACCTGCTAACCAGGATCAGTAACAGTCTATAACTGGTTTAATAAAAGGGATACTATGAGTATCCCTTTTTTTCGTATATTTACCACAACTAAAATATTAATACTGCCATGATAGATATAATAAGTGCCTATCTGTGTAAGGATACAGGGACCCTGAGAATAAGTGTAAAGATAAAGGGTGATTCCTACTATAAAGATGTTTTTATAGACAAGATTATCATCGACAATAATAACACTTTCTCACCTCAAGGCCCTGGCGAGAATCCGGTATATACAGCAACAGTAAAGGAGGATCTGAAATTCTACCATATAGATATTCCTGCTTCTATGATAGCCGGGGGTATATACAGAAAAATCCTGTACATATATGCTATAGCACGTGGAGTACCAGGCTCTGACACACCATGCGGGGCAGATGATAATACTACTCTGAAAGTGGTGGCTGATTTTGAGTCCTTCTATAAGAGATTGCTGAGGTTTCTTCCGGAGATGGAGAAGAAATGTGACATTCCGATGGAATTCACAGATTCATATCTTAGAATGACAGGAGTGAAGCTTGCTCTTACCACATGTAATTATGCCTATGCTAATTATCTGTGGGGAATGTTCAATGTAGAAAAGAGTGATTGCGGAGATAATCTGTTAATCTCAAAACCATGCGGATGTAATGGATAATCAGGTTTCAATAATAATACTGAGAGGGATACTGGCTTACTATAAAAGTCTGTCAGTGAAGGGTTCTGCTCCTTACAGTGAAGTAAGGAAGCTTATAGCTCTGTGTGCCCTTAATGAGATGTTGTGCTGGACTGATGAGTGTAACAGAAAAAGGATATATAATATTATGATGTGTATGATAGGGAAATCATGTTTCCTGCCATTCCCTGGAACAGGAGGGGAATGTACCGGAAGGGATATTGATCCCAGGATTACGCAGGACAGTATAGAAAGAGTAACAGAAGATGAGAATTTCTGGAGACGTATAAACACAGAATTACAAAATATTTAGGTGATTATATATAATTTTACACTAAAAAAAAATAGTATATAAATAGGAATTTATAAATATTTTGTTTATATTTATGTCATGTATTTAGTGGAACAACATATAATTACCATTAACGATAAGAGATATAAGGATTTAGATCGAATATGTCTCTTATCCAAGAATCTGTACAATGCGGCTTTGTATATAATAAAGCAAGAGTTTCTTAGTACAGGTAAATGGATAAGAGCCGCAGAACTTAACAAGAAAATGATAGCTGATAATAACATAAATTATAGAGCGATGAGTGGATCATCCTCCCAGCAAGTTCTTATGGCTTTAGACAAGAATCTAAAATCTTATTTCTCTGCTATCAAGGCATGGAAACGAGATAATAAGAAATTTACCGGCTGTCCTAAATTACCAAAATATAAGCATAAGACAAAAGGCAGGAACGTATTTTCTTATTCTTACGCACAGTTTAAACATAGGGGAGATTTTATCTATTTCCCTAAGAAGGAAGGATTACTTCCTTTAAGAACTAATTGCAAGGAGGAAACTGTAAAACAGGTTAGATTTGTCCCTAAATCCGATTGTTATGTCATAGAAGTTGTATACGAGTCAATTGCAAAAAAAAAACAACTTGATGATAACAACAGGGCTATGTCTATTGATCTGGGTGTAAATAACCTCGCTTCTATTGTAACTAACGTAAGCAATAGACCTATTTTGATAGATGGAAGGAGGCTTAAATCTATTAATCAGTATTACAATAAGAAAAGGTCAGATATTCAAAAACAATTAAAGAACGTAAATGGGAAAGAAAATTCGAGACAGTTGATGTCCTTGACAAGAAGGAGGAACAACAAGGTGAAAGATTATCTTCATAAGGCAAGTAAGGAGATAATAAATACTTGCTTGAAGGAAGATATAACAACATTGATAGTAGGTTATAATGATGGATGGAAACAAGACGCAAGTCTTGGTAAAAGGAATAATCAAAATTTTGTTTCGATTCCATTTGAGATATTCATATCAATGTTAAGGTATAAATCGGAAAGACAAGGGCTAAGATTCGTTGAAATAAACGAATCTCACACGTCAAAATGCAGTTCTTTCGATTTAGAACCAGTATGCCATCATGATACTTATGTTGGAAGAAGGGTAAGAAGAGGTCTTTTTATGACAAGAGATGGCGTTCTTATTAATGCTGACATCAACGGAAGTTATAACATCATGAGAAAAGTAAAGGGGGATGCAGTAATGCCACCCCATACAGGGTTCGGGTATAACCCGGTTAAGAAATTTATTAACTAATTATACAAGTGTAAACTTGTATATAATTACC
>ENA-OPBO01000049-OPBO01000049.1-human-gut-metagenome-genome-assembly--contig:-NODE-49-length-97376-cov-7.679987_pt1 | contig 97376 bp, 182 predicted proteins | sample MGYA00241071_ERZ501458 | MGnify/ENA primary metagenome ERZ501458 (study PRJEB25962, sample SAMEA2042509) | human gut metagenome | biome: human gut; feature: human-associated habitat; material: faeces... | reverse complement strand
ACTCGTAGAAAAATATCAAAAGGTAATTCGAAAAAGATAAGGTGTGTTGAAACTGGCGAAATCTACGATTCAATAACAATAGCATCGATGAATAAAGGCCTATCATCTAGTTCTTGTATTTCGTCAGCTCTGACAGGTAGATATGAAACTTCTGGAGGATATCATTGGGAATATGTAGATTAGTGTTAAAATATTATTTTTGAAAAGATATTCACGGGATGGGGTAAATAATTCGCGAAATTTACATGCAGTATTATGAAAGGAATAGAGAGCGGTGAATTAACACTTTAGAAGATCAGGAGACTGGAAGATATGGTGACGTATCAGACAATGACGAGATCGCTATTTCTTTTTCTTTTTCTAAAAGAGAAGACTCTAAGGAAACTTGGAAACTTCTCTTTTGTTTTTGTATCAGACAATTTCGCGAAAATTACAAGTTCTATTATGAAAGAGAGAAATAGGCCCAATGGTGGGAGCTAGGTAAAACTGGGAGGGCAGGTTCGATTCCTGCACTATTTCTCTTTTGTGTTTATGTCAGACAAATTGAAAGGAGAATAATATTATGTTATTTGAAAAAAAAGAATATTGTGACTATTGCATGAGTGCGAAACCGTTAGTAATCGGCGAAACAAATGACAAAGGAATAGCAATTCAGTATCCTGGAAAACTTATCGCTTACGGATATGATGTCCATGGATCTGGTTCTAATGGGTTAGATATCAAAATAAACTATTGCCCTATGTGTGGTAGAAAATTAAACAACTAAAGGAATAAAGGAATAAGAGAGGATTCTAAGGAAACTTAAGGGTCTTCTCTTTTATTTTTTGTGTCAGACAAAATTCTGGGGAATGAAAATTAACTAGTGTATTGTATCAGACAAAATTCTAGAAGAAAAGGAGCGAAAGAAAAATGATGAAAGCTAGGAAAGTTGTGAAAATCGAATACTGTAAAAAATGTAATGGTACCGGAATGGTTCAAATTGCAGCAGGGGTAAGAGGGATTAGACGTTGTCCTGTATGCGGAGGAAGCGGAAAAACAGAAGGGCGGAAAGAACAATGATGAAAAAGCAAATCTATACTTTAACTGTGTACCTAATGGTGATGGAGGAATTCGCTGATCTGGACGCTATATACGAAGATGCGATGATTCATCTCGTTGGCATCAGAGGAGTTGAAGCATTGAAAGAAAACAAGCTATTGGAGTCTTGTGGCGTAGTTAATGGACGTCAAATGTATACATTATGCGACAAATTTGAAAGGAGTGAATAATGATATTTTGGATTCTACTCTATTTAATTATTGGCTGGATAACTTGCGTGGTATTCCATAAAAAGTCTCCAGCTATGTTTCTGCTGTGGCCGGTATGGATTGTAGCGATCATATTCTTCGTTGCATTAAGCAAACAAAAATACACTAGAAGGGAGTGATATTTGTTGGAAAGCTTAAAAGATAGGACAAACACCAAGAAACGCTATGCTGCTATGGAAAAATATTTCAGCTATAGGACAGGTCGTCGGGAAGTTTGTCGGAAGCCTTGTCCAATAGACTTCGAAGGAAAGCAATACACTTCTTTTACGAATTCCTGGTCGTTAGTTTTGACCACCGAACCGACTGGTGAAATTGATATTTATGATACATCTAACGGAGACTATCCACTCGTAAGACGGTTGATAAATTTCGATGGAATCAAGAAGAAAATCGATTTCGCTAAAGTTAAAGCAGAGGCTAGGAGTAAAGGCTACAAACTAACTAAGAAAGAAGTAGGAGAGGGCTGCACGTATCTTATGTTATATGACGAAACCTATTATAGTGTAGGTTTAATTGATATTTCATTCGGTATTATTGACGATGGTAAACCTGCAATGATTTATCATCCAGCCGGAGAAAAGAAACCTCTCACCATCCAAAATGATATTGGTATATGCGTGATTATGCCGATATTTTTTCATGGTTGGGAGCCAGATGAAAGTCGTGTGGTAATAGAAGTAAAGTAAGTTTATTGGAGGAGTCTTGATTGTGGGGCTTCTCTTTATTTTTGTGTCAGACAAATACTATCCTAGGAGTGTTTCGAAATGAAAGCACAAGCTTATTTAGGCATGATGAAAAGACAGCAACAAGAAATGACAGACTTCCCGATTGCCTATGCATTTAATGAAAAGCAATTGGAAGAGGCGTTGGAAAAATTAGGAGCGACTAAGGAAGAGTGTTGCACATATCTCAACATGGGTGATGTTATGAAAAAGACAGACGTACCAGCTTTTAAAGCAATGTTGAGAAGACATACTGAGGAACTTCAGAATGCTATGAAAAATGAGCAGTTTGCCGAAGAGGCGTTCCGATATGAAATGGACAACCATGAGTACGCCATTAACTGGTCTGGAGATGATGATGTATTAGCAGCCCTGTGTCTTGATAAGCAGATGGTTAAAGACTTCTGTTTGGAAGATGCGTACCGTCGTGCTCGTAACAGCCATATGAGATATATGGAAGAGTTGGGGGTAATATGAAAAAATTAATAAATCATATCAGGCGATGGAATATATGGAGAAAACATTGTCTTAACAGCAATTTCCATAAAATCCTCGTCTTATTTGGCGTGATTAAAAGTCCGACTATGAATATCATGCTATTACCGGAAGAAAGACCAAATTTATAAACTAAAAGGAGATGTTAATCGTGGAAGACTGGACTAAAAAAGAACCAAAATTTCGTTACATGCTATTGGACAGATTAAGACAAGATTGCGATTATTACTTGCGAATTGGAGGATCGGCTAATTGTCTTTGGGCAGATAGCGAGAAAGAGCAAATTCAGACCATGATTGATATTTGGAATAGTTTTCCGGATGGTGATAAACCTGAATGGTTAACTATGGAACAGATTAAAGAGTTCGCTCAGAAGATGGGCGTTGATATTTGAAAGGAGAATGAGATGACAGGAATACAGATAGAACTCAAATTAAGACCTTGCTATATCAGCATTGAAAAAGGTAAGAAAGAAAAAGCTTTATTTCATGGTTGGAATTTTGTTAGTAACGTTGTTACGTATATCACAGGAATTGTAGAGCTTGAAGACGGTAGAGTTATTGAGGTAATGCCGGGAAATATTACATTCGTAAAGGGTATCTTTCAAGACTATTGTTGGGATGAGAAAGGAGATAAAGTATGCGAGAAATAATTACGTTCTCCGATGACGAATTGGATAGTATGTTAAACCATCATGGCGTTTATAACATAAAAATCAGCGACGGAAATAGTCTTACTTTTATGTCCGAAAAACAATATGACCGTATGCATCCTAAAGATCTAAAATGTCCTTGGAGTGACATATTAAGAAAAAATAGCAGTGATTGTGGCTTAATGGAATTCTGTAACAATTGTGACTGGTGGAAAGATTTTATTCAAAGGTAAAGGAGGTTAAGATATGAAATACAGAACAAAACCGGTAGAAATTGAAGCGGTTCGATGGACTGGCTTAAATCTCGAAGAGATAAAGGCTTTCGTAGGAGAGTCTTTAATCTATGATATTCACGGAACAGCGTGGGAGATTGAAGAAGGTAGACCTCATGTGTACATGAAGATACGGACACTTGAGGGCGATATGACTGTGTCTGTAGGCGATTATATTATCAAAGGTCTCATAGGTGAATTCTACCCATGTAAGCCAGGTGTCTTTGAAGAGAAATACGAATTGATAAATTAAACAACTAAGGAGTTGTCACCTAATGCAAAATTCTAAAATTTTGGAGATGCTTGACAAAGGACAAACAGAAGAATTGAAAAACTTATTGCAAGATGAGATTTACGCAAGTTCATTGAAGAGTAATCCAAGTGCTAAGAAACGTTATGCGGCTATGAAAAGATATTTGAAGACTATTAGTGAATCAAGACCCATTCTCACTAAACCCTGTGAAGTAGAATTTGAGGGTGAGAAGTATAACTCATTCACTAACTCATATTCTCTTGTATTAACAAAGGAGTCTTGTGGAGAGATTCCGATGTGTGACGAACCAAATAGATATCCAGATGTTGCGAGATTGATCGCTCGTACTGGAGATCTTGAGAAGGTCGACTTCAATAAGGTTCTCGCAGAAGCTAAGAGTAAGGGTTATAAGTATTCAAAGAGTGCCATTCATAACAATGACTATCTTATGAAGTATAACGATGGATATTTTAGAATTGGCTTGGTAGACATCACTTATGGTGTCATCGATGAGGGTAAAGAAATTGACGTATATTTTAGTAACAAAAACCGACCAATCACTATTGAGAATAATTTAGGGATTGGTATTATTTTGCCTATTCGCACTACTGATGAAGAACCAGAAGGCTCTGTCATTATTGAAGTGAAAGGGTAAGTAGTAAGGGCTCTAAGGAAACTTAGGGCTCTTACTTTTTGAAAGGAGCAAGAAAGATGAAGAAAAAGGTAATGGTAGCAATTATGTTAGTGGCGACGGTGGTTGGTTTAACTGCTTGTAATCAGCAGATTATTGATACGACCTATACGTATGATCGTGCAATTATCTCTCTTCCAAACGGTGAGATTGTTGAGGGTAAAGTTACGAGTTGGACTGATTTCGAGGATGGCGATCAGATTCAGGTTAAGATCGACGGTAAAACATATTTAGTACATAGTGCCAATATTGTACTTATTTCAGAGTAAAGGAGCAAGAAATATGATTGACGCAAAGAAAGCAAGACAGAAAAGTCTTATAAATAGCAAATTAAAAAATAAGATGGAGGATATCGAAAAAGAGATAATTCAAGCAACGGACGAGGGGCTTTTTGGTACTACGGTGAGAATGTTGCGCACTAGTGATGAAGTTGCCGATGTTCTATGTAAAGAGCTTACGGACCTTGGCTATGAGGTAGAGTACGAACCTGCAAAACCATTGCCACCTGGATGTCCTTCCGATAAATGGGCTTTTTACGATCGTTTGTATATTAGATGGGATCCGGAAAAAGGAGAATAAATATGGCAGTAATATTTAATATTAAATGTGGATCGAAAGAGGAAATGAATGAGTTGAGAAACAAGTTTTACGAGGGTTTGAACGGTAGTCCGGCTTTTGTTAACAATGAAATTGCCATTTGCGATTTACAGGAGGATGCATTCACCCTGATTATCGGAAATAATAACGTCAACGACATCGATTTGGATGTTCATAGCTCTAATTTATTGGAGAGATAATTATTGTGAACTCACGAAAATAATATTAAGAAAGGAGAATAAACATGTCAGAAGAAGCAAATAAAGATTACGAAAGATATTTGGAAAGGTATTGTAGACAATACGGCTACACCAGAGAAGAAGCGGAGAAACATCAGCTGGTTAAGGATGTGAAAGAATATTACGAGAAAGGAAGGGTTTAGTTATGGCGGACTGGTGGTTATTTAACAGATGTCAGGAAAGAATTAATAGCGAAAAAATGTTTGTTCGTAATTTCAGAGAGGACGATTACCACTGGGAAATTGGGAGTTCTATAGCACTTCGGATTGCATTTGAAATGGGAACTCCGGTTTCTGTTGGTAATATACTATATGGAATACGAGTCGGACGGATTACCTTTGGTCCATTAAAAAATAATCTTTTAATATTAAGGAGAAATGATGAGTCAACTATTAATAATGAAGTTGGATATTTGCCGGGTTTCTTGGTAGAAATGGAGGATGAAACTATGAAGAAACAAACAACACCTTATGGCCTGTTCTACAAACCTAAGACATCAAAACAGCTAGCTATGAATGTGATAAAGAATGTTATATTTAACGATCCAGCAACGATTGTTATCTGGACCGATAATACGAAGACTATTGTAAAAGCTGACGGAGAACCTTTCGATCCTGAGAAGGGTCTTGCTATGGCTATTTCTAAGAAATTCTTTGGCAACAAAGGATATTATTACGACATATTCAAAAAGTGGCTTCCTAAAGAGGAAGAAACTAAACATGCTGGTACGAACGAGAAGTCTGAACACGAAGTGGCAAAAGAAGATGAAGATATCGAAACTATTACATTAAAAGAATTCTGTTCCAGGAGAAACATCACAAAGAACAAAGCTTACAGCATGATTCATCGTAATGAAATTGATGTATTTAAGAACGGAAGGGGTTCGTGGATGGTCCGAATACATACACGAAATTAACATTCCTTCTTATAGAAAGGAGTGACGATTATGTTAGAAAAATTTGAAACAGCAGTATATGACAAAGATTGTTTTAGGTTGGACAGCAGACAAACAGTATAATGTAATGCATATCAAATATGCGGAAAGGTACCTAATTGATCTGCTTCGATACAGAGGGTGGATATCCTTAAATGAAGTATATGGTTCGTTAGGGATGCCACGAGTGTTAGAGGCTCAGACCATTGGGTGGAAGATTTTAGGCATATGGGATCGTAATAATTATATTAAGTTTGAGTTCGATGAAACTGACAACAATCCGAATATTGTAATCAAATTCAAGAACATGGTTACATTACTTTAAAAGAGTTAAGACTCAGTGTTAACAGCATTGGGTCTTATTCTTTCGTTTTCAAATTTTAGTGAAAAGGAGATAACGAATGAAAGACGTTTTAGTTATCAAATGCAGAGCTGTTATTAAACCGGAAAAACTGAATGAATTCCGAGAAATGTTTATTAAGCAAAAAGCAGAAGGTGTTGTTGTAATACCTCCATATTTTGATGCTCTGGTCGTACCTGAAGATATTGGGATCAGAATGGAGGACGCGTAAATTACATATTCCTTTATAGAAAAAGAAAGGAGTGTGTAATTATGGTAGATTACGAATATTTATTTACAACTAACTTACATCAGAAGTTGAAGGAGACTATTAAAGGTAAAGTATTCTGCGCTATTAAAGACGATCATTTGTATGTATCAATCGAAACGAAGGAGATTGGTAAGTATGAATATACGATTAATAGTAGCTTTGCAGATGACCTTATCCACAGTCAAATATCGACTGATAATGTAGCCGAAGTTGTGGTAAGAGATTATCGTAGCTATGTAATACGGCAATTTTTAAAGTAACTTGAAGAGGAGTCTTACTTAATTGTGAGGCTTCTCTTTTTGTTTTTGTGTCAGACAATTTGGAAGATACGTTGAACGTAATGAAATTTGAAAGACAAAATGTCAATAAAGAAAGGAGATAAAAATGATGTTATATTGGGTTTCATTTCTTGTACAAGAAAAAGAGAATACTAAACCTTGGTGTCTTCCGATAACAAATAGTTGTCTTAGTTTAGATGAGGCAATGAAAGTAATTGAAACGGGAAGACGTTATTACAGAGTCTTATCAGCATGGATTGATATTTTCGACAACAACAAAAACAAAACAACTGTATTCCACGAATGCTATGTTGATTTTGTAGGAAATGTAGAAAGATTAAATTGAAAGGAGATATTACTATGAGAAAAAATTGGGTGAAAGGATTAATGAAGTTTGATTTCGGTATTGGGGTGAATGCAATTCTGTTGGCAGGTGCAGCTGCGCTCGTGTCTCATGCGGTAATTGAATACGACAAATATTGCGATGCGACGAAAGAACGCATCGATCAAGAGATTGATATTCTCGCTCTTAAAAAAGAAGTAAGAGATGTGAAAGAACGTGTACTTTACCTGGAGAACAAAGAGTTAGAGGAGGATTGATATTTTATGGTAAAACATAAGAATTGGAAGGATTATACTGCTAAGGATATAAGAAAGATCGTCGAAGAAAAATGTCAGAAGTGTCCATATGCATGTAAAGCATTTGCGAAGTCAGAAGGTCTTTCCGCAGTTACCTGTGATTACATAGGTGTTACAGGTCACAGTAGAGGATGTTTTCCAGATGAATGTGAGCATTATCTCGACGATCCTAAACAGGTGAAAGAGATTCGAGAAGACTATCAAAGACATGGCCATATTTATGCAAATGAAGTTAATGTGGCTAGAAGAAAGGAGCAGATTAAATGGTAGGATACATAATTGGAGGGGTTGCACTCTTTATATTTGGAGGGTGTATTGGTTTTTGTATCGCTTGCATATTATCAGCATCCAAAATGATCGAGGATATCGATAGAATGTTTGAATCCAAGGAGGATAACTTTAATGATGATAATGAGACCTGTTGATCCCGTAGAGGAATCAAAAAATTTAAGTATGATGTTAGAATTCTTTTCAAAGAATATAGACAAACTTCCGTTAACCGATCAAATGGCATTTGTGCAGGCTAATCTGGAATTCAATGAGAAACTGAAACCTATCTATGTAAGAGGATTAATAATATTGAATGGAGGAGAAGCATAATATGGCTATTACTTTTATGCAGTTACTGTTAATGATTATTTTGATTTGGATATGTGTATATACGATACTTAATCGGATCTGCAAGTGTTTTGAACATTGTATGACGACTAGATCTTTCAATAAGTATTGCGATACAACGAAAAAAGAAACCGAAAAGGAGGGAAAGAAGGATGATAAAACTGGATCTTCCACTGAAGAGATGTAATGAATGCCCTAATTTCAAACCGGATGTTCGTACTGATGAAATAATTGTTTTGGGTAATCTTCATAAAACTGCAAATCATACTATTAAATGCAGGAATAGTGCATTGTGTGAAGAACTTGTTAAATTTTTAGCGGAGGAGAAAGCGAATGAACGAACCGTTTAATATTGAGAGTGAAATGCTGACTAAAGTAAAAGAAACTGAGGACGCATTTATATTTCAGACGCTCAGTGATTTCGCTCAAACCCATTATCAGTTGGTTATAGAGAAAGACGAGCTGATCAAGGCTATTCAGTTAATCTGGATGATGCGAGAGAATGGGACTGATATTTCCAAACCCTGGACTACTGCTACTCAGCAATCGATAGCTTTGAGGAATGCCTATGATAGAGGATTTGAGGATGGGTTGAATAAAAAACGCGAGGAATTAATTCAATATTTAGAAAAAGGAGAAAAGAAATGAGTATTATGTTAAAAATCACTGTTATTGTTGCGGTAGCATATTTGTTTATGACCTACATTGTGGTAAAAACCTGGGTTAATAGTTTATCAGCATTCGATAAATTAAGATGGCAATTCAATAATTACACTACCGCTGAAAAGATCGTTATTACATTTACTGCTCTTCTCAAATTTGCTACTTATATTTGCGCAGGTATTACTATCATAGCAGCGGTATGTACATATTTGTAATAGGAGGTGAAATCATGAACAAAACAACCAAACTAAATATTTTAGCATATGCTTCGGAGCCGGATAAGAACTATAACTTTTTCAGAGATTTTGTTGAGTACAAAGGAAAGAGATATTTTGTCAGTCTGGCAGAGGAGCGAGTGGAGTTTGTTGGGTTAGTAGAGGAGGAGAATGAATGAAGTTAGCAAAATCTATCGAATTGGGGCGTGCATGCGGTTTATCTTCTTTAGACGAGTGTGTTTTAAACGTTGAGATGCATGCGACCTCCTTATTTACTTATGGCGAAATCAACAAAGAACTACAAGAATTATATTCAGATTTGAAAGAAAAAGAACCAGAACATTTCAAGCAGCATTATAAAGTAAAGGAGAAAAGAAATGAGCGTTAATTTAAAAACAGCTTGCAGAGATTGCATTCACGAAAAGGTATGCAGAAATATTAGTAGACCGGAAGCATTTCGGGAGCGTTTATGCAATACAAATTATGGTACTGGTCCGAACGATGATTACGGATATGATGATATGTCCGATAGCTATCATATAAGTATTGATATTTCTTGTATGGACTTCGAGAAGAAAGTAGCAAGACCCAGAACAGATCATGATTTTGGATTTGATTGCAAGTAAAGGAGGTTTAAACTATGACCCTTGAAGAATTAAAAGAAGAAGCTAGACGGCAGGGGTATTATCTTGTTAAAGCAGAAAACCCTTACGAGAAATTAAAGCCGTGTGTAATTTGCGGTAATAATCGTAGGGATCACTTCAAGACAAAAGATGCGAAAGTGGCTATGAGATGTACTAAATGCGGTTTTACAGTCTTAGGGAATAGTGAAAGAGCCATACATAAGAAATGGAACGAGGAATGCAGTAAACCAAAACCTGAGGCTCTACAGCCGCTGTAGGAAAGGAAATCATATGGATATTGTAGAGTTCTGCGAAAAGGTACTCGATTATCATTTATTAGATTACCAGAAAGAGTTCATAAGAAAGGTATATGAAGCTGCTAAGGATGGTAAGCAAATAGTGTATATACCTCCTCGTGGAGGTGATCGATTTACACTGCAACTGTTACAGGCATTAGTGATCATAGACCTTGCCAAGGAGCGAGGATATTTGAAAGGAGAACTTACATTATGAGTCATGATATTTCGACAATGTACACAAAAGATCAGAATCAGAAAGCTGGACGCAGATGTTATTCTTTATGGAAACAAGAGAAAGAGACTTGTATAGCCCCAGCCGCTTACGGTGATTATATTCTGCAGCATAGAAAGAGAGGTAAGAAGAAATGAAGACTGATATAGAAATAATTGAGGATTACATTGATTACTATAAAGAAAGAGATTTTGTCAATAGCCTAACTATTCCTGAACAGACTCTTTATAGATGCCAAATACGAGATAGCTTATCATTCTTATTCTACAAATTACATACGAGAGTTGGCGAGTTTATTAGATTATTGAAAGGAGAAGAAAATGAAATTAAAAGGTAGGATTCTTTTATTCGACACTGTTAATCAAAATAATAACGTATTTCCAAAAGACTGTAAAATCACTATTCCAGAAAAAGTACCTTTAACCTACAATTTTAGTCATGCTAAAGTTATTGGATTCGCTGAGGTAACTCGAGACGATAAAGGTCTTGTTGTTACTGCGGAGACGAGCCCGAACTCATATTATGATGACGAGACTCTAAAATCTATAATCGGAGGAAGGATCGGAGTTGGAGGTTATTACATGACTGTGAAGACACGCGAGAGTATTAATCTCCTTGTTGTTGATGAAGCTCGTTTGACTGAAGTAGCTTTAGTATTGGCGCCTGTTTGCGATGAATATTTTGTCGAAATCGTGGAAGAAGGAGCAAGCTGTAGTCGGTGTATCCACAAATGGGAAAGTTCCTCAATTGTTGGGTCTACCTGTTACATGTGCAGACGAAATTCTAAAGATCATCGCATCGATTGGTTCGAAGAAAAGAAAGGAAATTAATAATGGCAACACATGATAAGTATGATAATGATATTTTGAAACAACTCACCAGGATCGCTAACAGCCTGGAAAAGATCGAGAAGAGTTTGATTCTGAGTCCGAACGAATCAAGGCCGAAAAATGGATGGAGATCTACTCCATCGGTTTTACCGAAAGAAATCGCCGAAATGTTCGGTAAACCTGTTAAGAGATCATAAAGGAGAAAGAAATGAGTGATATTTATGTTATAGGAACTTTATCTAGATTCGATGAGATTCAAAAAGCAGCTTTGCATTATCTCAATCTGGGTTATTCAGTGACTATAGTTAGACCACAGCCTGATAAAACAAAAGAAGAACTTATAATGGAATGTTTTAAAAACATTGAAGAGTGTAAGGTGGCGGTCGTTGTTGTTCCGCACGAGGATGGAACTTTTGGAGATGGTACGCAATACGAAATAGCATATGCTAAGAAGATTGGAGTGCTTGCTAGTATGTGGAAAGGAGAAGGAAAGGATATATGGATAAATTAAAAACAGAGGAAATCAAAGAAGTTGGGAAGTGGTTGATGATTATCGGCGCATCTATATTTTCATGCGGTGCCGGCGCTTATATGGTGAGTAATCATATTGAAAAGAAAGATGCTAGACTCGTGCATACAACCCAGTTATATCAGATCGAAGAAGAAGAGCGGGCTAAGGAACTTAAATTGAGAGACGAGGCCATTGCAGCTGCCACTGAGAAAGACCGTTTATATTCTGAGAAAATTAAGAGTATGGACAATAAAGCATTTGCTAAATTCCATGCTGAGAATGTGTCTAAAGCAAATGCGGATGTGTTAGCTAAGGCGGATCAAATTACAAAGCAGGCTGAAGCAGATGTGGTTAAAGCTCGTTTAGAATGTAATGAAACTATGAATAAACTCAGAGACGATTGTCTTAAAAAGATTGAAGAGGCTGATAGAAAGAGAGATGAAGCTGTTCGTAAGTACGATGCTATCAATATACTCTTCACTAATAAAGACAAGATTCTTAAAGCTAAAGCTGCACTGGATCTGGCAATTGAGAAAGACCAGCAGGCTAAGGATGACAAGGCTGAGTTGATTAAGTCAATCAAAGATATGCTGGAGTAAAGGAGAAGGAGAAATGTTTAAATTAATAATGCTGACATTATTTAGTATTTTCGCAATTATTTACGGTATTTCGTTGCTAAGTATTGCTAGTCACGGTAAGTTATTTGGTAGATTTACTCACAGGTTATTCAAATGGCATCTTCCGAATGCAAAGATTGAGATGCAAGGAATCAACGAATTATCCACTTGTAAGTATTGTGGAGAGCCCATAATGAAATGTCATTTAGATTGGTTTGAGTATTAGAAAGGAGAAGACCATGGAAAAATCGAGATACTGTGATATTTGTGAAGAAACCAATTGTACAAAAGACAGTGGTGTACCTGATATGGGGATCTTAAAACCCGATTGTTATAAATGCCCATATTACTATGGAGAAATAGATCAATGTATGTTTGGCGAGGAAGATGTTCCTGATAATCTTGAAAAGAAATGCGAAAAGGAGAAGAAGAATGATTAAAATAGAGCACGTAGTTCTGGCGAGTCCGGAGCAGATGGAGTTTATTATAGAAGGTATGAGAAATCCGATGAATTCATGGGAGAAGAGTGATAGTAAAATAGAACCAGAAAATATCGGCGACTTTGGTGAGGAGTATGGTTCTATATTTAAGCTTGGTGACAATGACCATGACTTAATGCAACGCTTAGCCAATGCCGGTACGGATTATAGAAAGTTTATGAGAATGATGCCGGTATATGTGAGAATTACAGCGCCTTTATATTGGTAGTTCTTTCTGCCAATGAAACACTTTTCCTGCTTATCGGCAGGGGTCACGCGATTATTACATCTCCTATTATGAAAGGAGAGTGATTTAATATGATGAAATTTTTAGCGCTTTTAGGAGCAAGACTATGGGAGAATCATGGGTATTGGATAGATAAAGAGCACAATATAGTTCAAATGAATTATAGTGAGTTGCCTTTATTGGGAAAAATCGGATATAACCTAATGGTCTTTGGTCTTAAGCATAATAAAAATTTTATTCAGCAAATGAAATCGTTTGATGGGGATTGAGAGTTTATTGCTCTCTTTCTTTTATATTTTAGCGTGGCTAACGGGGAACCACCCATTGGAATCCCGTGGGAAATATTTCAAAAATATATTCGCGATAAAAACACATTCCTTTATGAAGAAAGGAGAGTGATATTTTATGACAAATGAAATCATAGCTGAATATGTACATTGGAGAGATACTTGTGATGGTAAGCAATTTATTATCATGTGGAGTGATCATACTTGGGAAACTATACGTTGTCCATTTACAGATTACTGGATTGGTAAAAAATCTTACAAACAGTACATGGAACTTAACAAGATAGTAAGCGGAAAAATGAATAAAGAAGATGCTATTAAATTCATTAACAAAAAGTTTGAGAGCTTTATGTAATACTAAGGCTCTTCTCTTTTGCTTGTATATTTTTGAAATGAACCTGTAGAGACTATCCCCTATGCCTTCTGGGCGGGGGAGTAGGGCTACTATTGATACGTAGCTGGGTTTTAGGAAACGAAGCCCATGAAAACCGAAATGGTGTCCTCACTATTTTAGTGAGTAAAAGATAGTCCATTAATGGGGAAGAATTTGATATTTATAAGGTTGGTACTGTTGCGAACTCTTGCTCAACTATACACAAGATCCAGGAGAAGGAGTTTACTTTGGAGGATTTTAGCTGTGAGCATTTGCTAAGTTTTGATGATCCGAATAATGAAGAGAGAGAAGTTCCTTATGTGCCGATTGATCATGACGATATTTCGCCACTCGGATTATACAGATGTGGTATTATTCCAATGCTTAATCTATGTAGAGAAAGATATTTAGAAACAAAAGATAAAGACATCTGGTGGCAGATGATCCAGCTTCTTCCGAGCAGTTACAACCAGACTCGTAATGTCATGATGAATTATGAGGTGCTGGCAAATATTTATAAGTTTTGTAAGAACAACAAACTGGATGAGTGTAGAGAATTTTGTGAGTGGATTGAGTCTCTCCCCTATTCCGAGTTAATTACAGGAGCAGCTGACTCTCTTGAGACTAAACACATATTTGGTGAACCGTTTCCTTGGACTAAAGAGGCGGGCGAAAGACTGAAAGCTGAAACAGAAGGTATAATTAAGGCTGCATTTGATAAAGAACTGCATAATGCAATAATTCCTGACAGTAACCAAAGTTCGTTCAGTGTGAAAGACCTTAAAGAAGCTATGAAATACTTTGATCCTAATGATGGAGTTAAGACTCATGTGACAATGATGAAGGAGGATTAATATTGTATGACAATCATAGTTTTAAGTCCTGATGACATTAAATCGCTTCAAAGAGGAGAAACACTTAACTTACATGCACATGACGGCGAAGAAATAAAAATTAATTTAGAATTCGATGACTATAAGGAGGATTGATATGGTTGAAGCTGTAATTAGTTGGATATGTCTCGCGGTATTTATATTTGGTGGTTTTAATCCAGTGTATTTGATAGCATCTGGATTATTTGCTGTTGCCGCTAATATTTGGATAAAGAATCATAAGGACGATAAGGACGATAAGGAAGAAGAGGAGGAAGAACAGGAGGATTTGTATTTATGAAAGTCGTTGAGAAAAGATATCAGTATGCAATTGCTAGCGTGACTACCGGTCATGTATTTCCGAAAACATTTGATAGCGAGCAGGAAGCTATTGACTATAAGAAAAAAAGACCTGAACCGGATCACTGGAAAATTGTAAAAAGAGAAGTAACATACACTAATTGGGAGTAGGAGGATTGATATTTATGAAGAATGATCTTGTACAAAATATTAAGGATTGTGGTCAGTCATTAATTGACAACGCTGAGAGGATTGCCGGAGGTTTACCTATGTATTCTAAGAATTTATCTTTGACATGTTACCCGGCAGAAAAAGATGAACCTATATACATAAATGCTAGTTTTGATTTCTGTCCCGAGAAATTTGTCGAGAGAGTTAAATCTGGAGAAAGTGAGGATTAATATTTATGGACGAACGGTTAAAAAATGCGATATTTGGTGGTGTTTTACCTATACATTCTAAGAATTTATCTTTGACGTGTTACCCGGCTGAAAAAGATGAACCTATATACATAAATGTTAAATCTGAAGAAAGTGAGGATTAATATTTATGGACGAACGGTTAAAAAATGCGATATTGCATAAAGCAAAGAAATTAGGTTGTAACATTGACGGAGATTTTATTCGTTATGATAGGAGATTATATTGGGTCAATATCCGTCTCGACAAAGTGGTAGAGCAAAAAGAATACAAGGGGGATTAATAATGCAGGATCCGACAATTAAAGAAAAAGAGATCGATAAGATTATTGAGAGATGTAAAGGAGCTATGGATATTTCGTACTATAAGTATGGAGAAGCTCGTAAGAACTTTGCGGAAGGTAGAGTCGATGCACTTGGATCTCTGGATAACTGTCTGATTAAATTCAACAAGACAAAGAATCTTGAGTATTTGCAGGACGTAATCAACTATGCTTTGTTCCGTATGATGTTTCCGTTACCTGGCGATTTCTATGCACCTACAGATTCCGATGGATCAGCTGGAGTGGATGGAACACCGGTGAATATGGAGTAAGGAGGATTGGTCATGGCTGCCGGAGTAAAAGGGTATTGTAGAAACTGTTCGTATTATATTTCAGATGCCGCTATGAATAAAGATCCGTATTACAAAGATTATGATAATAAACTCGGTTATGATGGTCTTTGCAATAATACGGATACATGGACTAACGAAAACGACTATTGTAGTAACTATAAAGATAAGGAGGTAAATCATGAGTTATGATATTAGAATCTGTGTAAAGGCCGAAGGGTGTGACGCTTATCCTACCATAGCAGAACCGGCTTACAGTAGTCCAACATACAATCTCGGTACAATGTTCAGAAAGTGCATGGACTGGGATTATAATCAAGTTGAATATTACAAATGTGCTTTTGTGATAACCAGAGTTGAGCACGGATTGAAAGAGCTGAAGAATAACCGAGATAAGTATCTTCAGTATAATCCGGAAAACGGTTGGGGTGATATTGATGGTGCTATTTCCGTGTTAACTTCATTGCGACAGTGTATATATGAAACTGCTGAGACGGTTCCTATTCACTGTCTGTATATGCATTGGTAAGTAAATTATGAAGAACAATAAACTTGTAGCTGCTGGAGCTGCAGCATTAATATTTTTGTACATTGAAAGGAGAATAACAATGAGTGAAGTAAAGGAGCAGAAATTAGTGAATAAGGAAGTAAAAGAGCAGCCTAAGAAGAATGCCGCCATGACACATATGGAGAAAGAGGAATTATCTCGTCGTGTAAAAGCGATGTCGAGAGAAGAACTGGAGGTTGTACTGGATAGTATTCCGATTGAACTCTGTCTTATGAAGATCGAGCGAGAGTTTGACAAATTGAAAGCTTTCGAGGATTCCGTGAAGACTGCTGTAAGCGGTGTCATGTAAACTCGCGAAAAATACATATTGTTTTACGAGAGGGAGGACCTGTATAGGTCTTCTCTTTTGTTTTTTGTGTCTGACATTGTGGAAGACACGTCGGATAATTTGAAAGGAGAAAGAAAATGAACACAAGAGTTGAGAATTGGAATGGTTACGATATTAGATTCGTAGAGTATGAAGGAGAATGGTGGGCTGTATTGAAGGACATTTGTGATGCACTGAGACTGAAAACATTTGATGTATCACGGAGACTTGACCCTAGTATGATGGAGCGAGTTAATGTGGATGCATCTAATATACTTTCAACCCATAACAGATCACGCGGTGAAAATAAGACTCGTCAGATGCTGGTTGTGAACGAGCTTGGTATCTATGAAGCATTATTTGCCAGCAGACGTTTGGAAGCTCGTAAATTCAGAATGTGGACCGGTACTGTGTTACGTAAGTTGCGTAGTTATGTTGGTCTTCAGAGTTATGAAGCACTGAGACTTACTGATAAGAATGTACAGGATAAAATCGACAGCATTCTCGATTGTTTGTTCTGGGACGATGAAAGTAAGCAACTTATGATCTCAGTTACTGTCGATGGCGGTGATGTAGACCAGGTTCCGTTTGATGAATATATTAACGAACGATAGAAAGGAGCAAAGAAAATGAATGCGAGACAGAAAGCAAAGAAGTATAAGCGAGAACTTGATATTTTGAAAGGTATACCCTTAAAACCAGTATACATACATGAGGATACGATGCATGCTGTAAAACTGAGAGCGGATCAAATTTTACCATCTTATCCAGAGATAGATGATGAAACAAATGCTATGTTCCGTGCTAAATTGGTCAGGGAATTAGCTGCGTCCGAAGATTTCGTAAAAGCAGTGAGATTCTCAACAAGTGTTGACGAGTTCACTGGTCGTATCAGACTCTCTGCTGAAGTAAAAGTACTCAGGTGACGAAAAGACAGACTAATATGTTAAAAGGAGGAGATTAACATGATATTTAACTTTTGGAGACGTTATCCGAGGAGAAAACCGAAGCAGGATGGGTTTTATCTCTGTACGATTGCAATGGGTACAACAGATGGGTATGTAAGAAAGCTGATGTATTCTACTCGAACCGACAAATGGACTGATATTTACAGACAGAAAGTATTTGACGGATACGTGGTCTATAAGGTTTGTCGGGCACCTATCGATGAGAATCGAGTACGAACAGATGGTATGTGTGACCGGACTGACGAGGTTGTGGCATGGAAGAAAGTACCTAAACCTTATCATAAGAGAAGGAAAGGAGCTGCTCATGTCAATTCTGAGGAATCTTAATGGGTTTTATATTTTTGTAGTACCTGATACTAAACGACAGAATCGAACTCATAAAAAGAAGCGTATCAATAAAAAGTGGGCCAAGAGATATGGCTTTTCTAGGTATAACACATTGGAGGATGGAAAAGTAGTGCAATCGGTTCTCGATAAAACGCTTTATATGAATCCGAGAACTTACGATGGCTTACAGGCTGGAATAAAGGAGGGCAAGTAATGAAAATTATATTTGATTCAGAAGAGGAGAAAGAAGACTTCATGGCTAATTTATGTCCAGATGATGTATTACCTGCCAAATTGAGTGATTTTTGTTATGGTCCCTGTTCTGAATGTTGGAAAAACTGTGGTATTGAAATGGAGGTAAAGTAATGAAAATTATATTTGATTCAGAAGGGGCGAAAAAGGATTTTTTAGATAACCGTTGTCCTGGCTGCGATATAAGTAAGAAATTACATGATATTGGATATGACGATCGTTACGATACCTGTTTAGAATGTTGGAAAACATCTGGAATAGATTTGGAGGTAAAGTAATGAAATTTATATTTGATTCGGAAGAGGAGAAAGAAGACTTCATAAAAGATAGATGTCCTACTGATATACTTAAGAATTTAGGTGACATTGAGTGTGACGGTTACGAAGTTTATGGTGTTTGTGAAAAATGCTGGGAAAACTATGGTATTGAAATGGAGGTAAAGAAAGATGAGTAAAGAATACAATTTATATTTGAAAGAACATAAGGAAAATGTAGCGAAAGGTTTTTATTGGATTCGGAAGTATTTGCCAGCATTACTGGATGGATTAGTTGATGAAGATCTTGAATGGCAGATCTGCATAGCTCATGATGCTTCTAAGACCGATCAGGAAGAGTATGATGCGTATGATGCTTATTTCTATGGGGGAAATCGCTCCTATGCAGTAGTTCAGGATTTCAACTTAGCATGGCTGCATCATATCCACTGTAATAAACATCACTGGCAACATTGGGTACTTATTAACGATGATCCGAATGAGGGTGAGATTATTCTCGATATGCCGCTCAATTATATTATTGAGATGATCTGTGACTGGTGGGCATTCAGTTGGAGTAGAGGGAATCTGAGAGAAATCTTCGACTGGTATGAGGAGCATAAGGACTATATGAAACTCAGTAATAAAACTCGTTATACTGTTGATTGTATTCTCGATTCTATCAAGGCAATTCTGGATATAAAACACTTCGATCCCGCTGATGGAGTTAAGACTCATGTGACGATGACGAAGGAGGATTGATATTGCATGACAAATTACAGTTCTTCAGATACTGGTTCTTCCATTACCCATACATGTGATAAATGCGGAAAACTTATTCCTAAATGGGACGTTCATTATCTGATCGACAGATGCTATTCACCTGGAGAAAGGTACAATATCTGCAGTAGTGATATTAGAATTCATACTCATAAAATTATGGAACTTTGTCCGGAATGTATGAATAAAGTATGCGAAATATATACAAAGAAGGAGGATTGATATTTATGTTTATTACATTAATTACTATTGTTGTACTCGCTTTAGGTGTTATCGGCTGTATTCTTTCATACCAAGATATTATTCCTCGAAAATACGACGAGCCTATCGCTTTCTGGAGTGCTGTTGCGGTTTGTTTAGCTGGCATAGTTATGTTTATCGAAATTGCCATAATCGTAGATGCACATTGCACTGTCAATAAATATATTTACGAGTACAGTCTTGAACGAGAATCTATAGTTAAGCAGATTGAGTATATCTCTAGCGACTATGAAGATGTCTCTAAAACAACTGTTATTGCAAAGGTATACGACTGGAATAAGGAAGTTCATAATATAAAATATTGGACCGAGAATCCATGGACTAGTTGGTTTTGGAGCCAGAAATTTGCGGATTCGCTAGAATATATAGAATTGGAGGATTGATATTTTATGGTAAAGACATGTAAAAATTCTGTTATTGAAGTTTGGGGAAGAGATTATATTAATTTTGTTGCAGATCGTCAGCCGGAGGATAGAAATGTTGAGATTTTCCAAGTTGAACGAGGATCCGACAATGATGATTATATTGTCGAGTTTATCAGACATGAAGCTGAAGAGACCACAAAGAAGGAGGATTGATATTTTATGAATGGTTTCTACGAAGAAGTAAAGTACATATTAGCTGGCGCGTTTCCTGGTAAGAGTCAGGAAGAGTATGATTATGTCGCTATGAAGATCAATAGTCTCAAAGAGAATTACGAAAAGGAAAGTGAGGAATAAAGTATGGATGCAAACGATGGAATGAAAGAGGTATATTTTGATCGGTATTGCCCGACATGTAAAAGTTTTGATTTGAAAGAGGACGAAGAGCCTTGTTGTGATTGTCTTAGTGAGCCGGTTAATCAGTATTCTCACAAGCCTGTTAAGTACGAAGAGGATACGAGAGTTAAGAAGCAACCTGAGAAAGAGGAGGGGTGACATATGAAGAAAATTATTGGTACGAGAGGTTCTGGTAAGACTACTAAACTGATCGAGCAAGCGGCTAAGGAAAATCTTGTTATTGTAACTGCTACGGACACTCAAGCTAATAATATTCGTAAACGAGCTGATGAGTTGGGCTTAACCATAGTAGCAACATCGCTCAAGAATATTGGTAATGATAATACTAACACTAATAATTTTGATAGAGGAAGTGTATTAGCAGCACTCATGCGAAAAAACGGAATACTCATCGATGATGCTGATCTTGTACTTACTCGTCTTTTATCTGATATAACAATAAAAGGTATTTCATTAACTTGCGAACAACCGGACAGATTTTGGGACGATCTCCTTATTACTGCGGGAAAGACAGCCGCTTATATGGAATGCTCCAGAGTGATTAATTTACCCTATAGAACAGAAGAAGATGAACTAATAGGATTCATTACCGGAGCAGTGAGCGAATACATAAGAGAAGAGACAGATATTCCATTTAACTACTACATAGAAACCAGGTTGTTAAAGGAATATGGTGTAAAGGAGGATTGATGTTTGTGAAGATACGAGGAAACAGTGACGAAGCGACGAAACGTGTGAGATATACGGTTCGCGTTGATGATGAGGACGACAAACAGATCAGTGAATACTGCGAGAGAACTGGTAAGTCCAGATCGGATGTTCTCAGGGAGGCAGTTAAGAAGCATATTAAGGAGGATTGATATTTGATTGAACTATATTAATAGAAGATTGACCTTGATTAAATTAACCAAGGTCTTTCTTTTTTCATTTCAGTAGAGAAAGGAGAATTACATAATGAAAAAATTCGAATTAACCGAGGAGTTCATTTATTACAACTCAGTAAAATTATTCAGAATCAAAGCCTTGATTGATTTTGCTGATGTAAAAGCTGACGATTTAGGAGGATTTATCGAGAAAGAAGCTAATTTGGTTATGGAAGGTAATGCCTGGGTGTATGGTAATGCTATAGTATATGGCGATGCTATAGTATATGGCGATGCTAAAGTATATGGTAATGCTATAGTATATGGTAATGCTAAAGTACGTGGTAATGCTAAAGTATATAGCGATGCTAAAGTATATGGTAATGCTGAAGTATATGGTTATGCTGAAGTATATGGTTATGCCTGGGTATATGGTAATGCTATAGTATATGGTAATGTTGAAGTACGTGGTAATGCTAAAGTATATAGCGATGCTAAAGTATATGGTGATAAAAAAAGAAATAAAGGTTTTATATTTATGAATAAAACTATTACATGTTGCTTTTGCGAGAAAACTGTAGAGTTGACTGATGACTGTCAGGTATTATTTGGTAAAGATGTATGTCCTGAGTGTGCTCGGAATCTGACTCGGCTGGTGAATAAAATGATGGTCGAAGAGGATAGTAAGAAAGAGGGTCAGGACGCGTAAATTACATTCCTTATTATAGAAAGGAGTGATTATCGTGACAAATATTAATATTAGCGAACTGTATAATAAACTCGAACGCGAGTATCCGGATGGAGGTTATGTTAGTCGAGCTACGATTTTTATGAAAGCGTGGGAGGACGGTAAGATAACTGAAAATATTGTGAAGAAAGCAAAAGAGTATTATGGTTCACTATGGAATTATATCGGAGATTGATATTCTTAAACAGAGACTCGGCGTTAAATACGTTGGGTCTTTTGTTTTGTGTCAGACATTTTTGAAAGACGCGTTGAATGTAATGAAATTAGGAAGACAAAGAAAGGAGAATAAATTATGTTTGTATTACGTCAGATTGGACCTGAGAGAGATGACTATACAGCTCCTTACGATGTAGATTTTGAAGGTAGAACCTACACTGTAATGGAGTTTATTCGTGGTCTTTTGGAAGAGAGGTCTGGAGATTGGGGTTGGATTACAATCTATATAGATCCGTGTTTTGGGTCTATTGAACCTTCCTGTAAATACAAATATGGTACTTTGCTTACTAAACTGCCTGATGAATATCTTAGCCGAGAAATATATCATGCTAAAGCCGATGGTGGATGGTCTAAGATGAATTACCGTTTATATTTAAAGGAAGTTAAGCCTAAGAAGACCTATACGGATATTTATAAGGAGTTCTTAAAGACTATTGGGAATCGTGTAGAGTTGATTGCGGATTATCGCCCGTGTGCTACTCCATACTTTGATATTACGATTCCTATGGGTATTATTGTGTGGCTTACAGATGGTAGTAAGATCATTTATATTTCGAAAGGAGAATGAAATGGTTTATATGACTCAAAGTTTTCAGCATTGGTTAACTGTAAACTATCCTGATATTTTACCGTTGATTATGTTCGGACATCTTGAATTAATTACCAACGATATGTATCAGGAATATTTGAATTGGTGCACTACACCTGAAGGGAAAGAGTATCTCGAAGGCGGCAGTAAATACAAAGAGACGAAAGGAGAATGAAAAATGAATAAAACTGAAGCAGGGAAGATGTTAAATGATATGTTTGATGCCTACAAACATTCGTCGGATTATAAAGACCGTTCTATGATGGAGATAATGTTTAAAAGAGCTGAGTTTGAAAAGAATCTCGACGATATGTGGGCTATATATTCCAAAGGCAATATTACGCAGATTGTCGAGTATAACAAAGCAGTACAGAACATTAAAGATGCTGGCTTAATCGTCTTAAGAAATTCTGCTGGAATGCATAAGATTGTTACTCAGGTGAAATAGAAAGGGGAATGAGATAATGAAAATAGTTTATGAAGAAAACGAAATCGAGAAACTTGAGCAGGCGAATTCAGCATGGAAAGAAAAAGGTAGAGGTGGATTGTTCGACGATAATGATCCCGACCGAGTGTATAGCTTGAATTTTAAAGTCACAAATCCTGCTTTGGCCGAGTATTGGATACCTGCTTTACTTTTTGATAATTTGCCGGATTTTGATTTAGGTATTACCATTGAGTCTATTAATATTAACGCTGCTGTAAATAAAGAAGAACTGAAGGAGAATAAGATGTATATATTCGATCATGACAGAATACGAGAAGCTAGAGAAGCACGAGGTATTACACAAAAGGGACTCGCTAATCTGGTTGGTACGTCTTATGTTAGTGTAGCACAATGGGAGAAAGGAAATAGAATTCCGAATGTACTTCAATTAGCAGCTTTGGCTAATGAACTTAATGTTTCAATAGACTATTTCTATTCAATGACAGAAATAGAAAATAATAACGATGATTTAGTTAATAGATTACAATTCTTAAATAAAGTGAGAAAAGGAGAATAAGAAATGAGTGATTTATTAGATTGGGCTAAGAGAGAGGTTGAACTTGCTTGTAAGAGGGAGAATCCGGAAAGAAAAGAAGGAGAGTTTGATTACGGCTGTGCATGTTATGAGAGTGCATTAAAGGCTTTTAAAAGTTTATGCGAGGATGAACATAGCGGATTCAGCATTAAAATGACACAGTCTATCCTTAACCGACTTATTAACGTCCAGCCGCTTACTCCTATCGAGGATACGGATGATATTTGGAATAAGATAGGTTATGACGATGACTACACGAGTTATCGGTGCAAGCGTATGCGTTCCTTATTTAAGCGCGTATATACTGATGGAACTGTGAAATATTCTGATAGCAATTACTATTATTGTGTAGAAGTTAATGATCCAAATTGTACATATAATTGGGTAGCCGCAAGCCGAATTATCGACGAGATGTTTCCTATTACAATGCCTTATATGCCGGGTAAGCCTATTGCGGTTTATTGCGAGGATTTCTTAACTGACGAGAATCACGGCGATTTCGATACAGTTGGTATACTCTACGCAATTAAGGAAGAACATGGTAAGCAGGAGAAAATTGATATTAACAGATTCTACCGCGAAGCTGAGAAAGGTGAAGACGAGGAAGGATATATGATTGAGATCTCCAAGGAAGAATACGAAGAGCGGAAGGCAAGGAAGATTGACAGAGAGAAAGGGGAAGAAAATGGCAAATAAAATTGTAACTGTTATCAAAGCTAGCGATTATGACAGGCTTAAAAATTTTGGTGAGATTGAATTGGTGGTTGAAGCTAAAAATAGAAAACCGATGAAGATTTTTGCTAGCAGAATTTCTTCAGCAGATGACAACAAATCATATTATACCGGTTATGAAAATGCCGTGTTTAATGGTGAGTGTGACTGAGAAAGGAGAAGAAAATGAGTAATACGAAATCGTCTACTATAAAAAAAATACAAGAACATGTAGCATTATAACAACATGTGTTGTACGAAACGGCTCGGATCGCGCTATAGCAGGTATGGTCAGTAAGGAATTACTTGATAAATTATATTCGGTGTATGACGAAATAGAAGAGGAGGGCAAAAAGAATGAATAATTGGTTTCGTAAGAAGTCACCTACAATTCTTACTTGTGTTGGTGTTGTTGGGGTAGTCGCTACGGCTATCTCAGCAATTCATGCAACACCGAAAGCTATGGAATTGTTAGATGAGGCTGAGAAAGATTCTGATAAAGCGTTGGATACGATTGACAAGATTCGTGTTGCAGGACCAGTTTATATTCCCACGATAGCAATTGGTGTGTCTACTGTTGCTTGTATTTGTGGAATTCATCTCTTAGATCAGAGACAGCAGGCATCTCTCATGAGCGCTTATGGGATGCTAGATGCTGGTTATAAAAACTACCGTAAGAAAGTGAAAGAACTTTGTGGCGATGGTGATACGGCAGTTGAGAAAGAGAAGACTAATGTGTCGGTTGAGGATTCTCCTGGAAAGCTGCTGTGGTATGAACCGTATCGAGATGAGTTTTTCGAATTAAGTGAAAAGGAAGTAATCGATGCAGAATACCATATGAATCGTAATTTCATTCTGAGAGGCGAAGCAGATTTAAACGATTTCTATGAGTTTCTCGGATTAACTCCTACTGATATTGGAAGTGAAGTTGGTTGGGAGATTACCGATGATGGACGTGTTTTCGAGAACCCTTGGATTGATTTTGAGCATCATCTCATTATTCCTGAGGATGGAAAGTCTGAGTATTACCGTATTGAGATCATACCGCCGTCTGGTGTGTTAGCGCTGGATGAATATTAATACATAAGAAAGGAGAAAAATATGATCTGGGACAAAAATATATCTTTTGAAGGTTTTCAAAAGAAAATTGATGAGTGGTATAACGGTAAGAACTTCGAATTGTGTCATCCACCTATTGATGCTCAGTTTGCATTAGACTTGATTTTTAAGACATTAATAGATGATAAGGAGAATTATCCTTATTTGACCGAGATGCCGGAATCTTGTGAACAAACTAACAGTATCATGCTTGACCTGATATTAAGCGAATATAGTAGAAAGTATAGAAAGTTTAAGAAACAACAGAAAAAAGAAAGGGGCAATAAATGAAAAAGATAATATTGTTTGTTTTGTTAATTGCGGCACTGACGATAGGGTATTTTCTTGGTGCTGGAATTATACCGAGTTTCGTCAGTATACCGTTATGTTTGATAATCGGATTTGTATTTTCGATGATATTAAAGACTATGGATTAGTGTAGAGAAAAGGAGAATAAAAATATGAAAAAAGAAATTACAAATTTGCTTGTTTGGTATGCAAACAGAGTGGCTGAAACCGCACTGTACACAAATTGGTCTGATGAGTTTTGTAGACAAGAAATCAAATCAGCGACCGATGGTTTGTTGGATGAAATAAGGAAGCAGATTGATTGGGATCATCTCACTAGAGGAGAAGCTCTGGAGTTAGGTTTTAGGAGATGGAGTGATGATCAGCCTGATTTATATTTACTTCCTTTGTACCTTCTTCCTATTTTACCGGCCGGAACTAAGTTAATTTGTATTAATGGCAAAGAGGTTATATATGACGGTCATAATGTGGATATGGATACTCGCGGCGGTCTTATTGCTTATGGTATTTGCATAAAAGAGTAAAGGAGCAAGTCATATGAGAATTTTGATAATTGTGTTATCCATTATATTCGTCGTTTGCATGATCGGAACTATGATGTTATACATTTTCGCTGATCATATAAAACCTATTCGGAAGTTCTATTGCAGGATGGGTTGGCACTGTCATAGCAAAGATTATATTTTTGATAGTTTCGATGGTGCTTCGGAACATTGTACTTGTAAATGGTGTGGCTACAAAGGGATGGTAGATAGTCAAGGTAATCTGTTTTAAAAAGGAGGATTGATATTTTATGAGGACTCATTTAGGATTACCATCTAATGATTATACAATCATTCTTAATAAAGAAGACCTGGAAAAATTGCTGAATAACAAACATATCTCAGTCAGGATCGGAAAAACGCCATGTACTACTGCCAGAGCTGTCTTTAATAATGAGAAAGGTCAATTTGAATTTTTAGGTAGACGAGAAACATATAACGATCTTAGATTTTATCTGGATGGAGCGGTAGCAGATATCGATGGTGGTGACTGCAGTATACAGTTTTTGAACATAATATTAGAGAATGAAAGTGAGGATTGATATTTATGAATGTCATAATTTTTACTCATGAAGAGGATAAAGTTAAAGAAATTAAACAGAAGATAATTAATAATGAAAAACTTCAGTCACTTGGGCCGTGTATAGTTACTACTAAAGGTAGGCGTTTTTGGTTTTCACAGAAAGATATCGTAATCAATATTCGACTCTATTATGATTCGATGATTCGAGTTTCAAGACCTAGATATTTTCTGTTTGATGATACCTGTCGTTCGGATTTTCGAGTATTCGTTAGGTTTCAGCTTAGACCCTTAACATATACCGATGAGGTTTATAGTTTTAATGATCTTATTAATAAAATAATATCAGAAAGTGAGGATTGATATTTTATGGCAGAAGCTAAGAAATGTGATAGATGTGGAGAGTATTATGACGAGCCTGGAAGTAAGTGTATTGGTGGTATTAATATAGTACCTGTCTCTGAAGGGACTAGATACAAATTTGATCTATGTGAGAATTGTCTCGAGGATCTGTACGATTTTCTGAGACTTAGTGATGAAGTCAAGAATAAGATTCGCGCGTAGAATACTTATTCTTTAATGAAAGGAGTGAGTAATATGGGTGAAACTAAAACTTTAGAGCAATTTAATAAAGAACTAGAAGAATTATTAGGAGACAGACTATCAAACGATAATGTGGTATGTCTCAACGATCCGGAAATTCAAAAATTGTTTAAGGAGCATGGTTTAGAACCAATTACAACAAGTATTCTAGTTTATAAGACTCAGCGTTAAATACGTTGGGTCTTTTATTTCTCTTTACTGGAGTACGCGTAAAATACTTTTTCTATTATGCAGACCGAAAGGTTTAAAAATCTAATTCAAAGAAAGGATGAGACATTATGAAAAATGAAATCAAGGAGTTTGTAAGAGAGCACAAGAAAGGATTGTGTATCGGAGCTGGTTTAGTTATCGGCGGAGTGAGCATGTATTTGCTTGGTAGATCTAGTGTGAAGATTTCTGATGATTATGGTAAGAAGATCATTGATACAGTTAATAAGGGAGACCGGAATTCGGAAAACTTTATTAAGTTTGTCAAGATTTCTGACCAGATGAAGAAGGATTCGAAATACTTTCTACCGATTGATGCTGCTGGATTCGTTGAAATGACTGGCAAGGATACAATTGTAGATGATGCTGGTGTTATCTGCAAAGTAGCTGGTGGAATCATGTTTGTGGATGCCGTCGGAAAAGTGAAATAAGTTTAGGTTTTGAGGTTTGAGAATGAGAGGATGGGATCTCTATTGAGGTCCTATTCTTTTCTCTTTTCTTCTATTAAATAGGGTACGCGTAAATTACATATTCTGTTATGCAGATAATAACAACCAATTAAACGGAGGTATGTAATATGGAAAGAGAATTATTTAACACATTATTAAACAAGGATCATAAGTTCTTTAATAACGAGCATGTTAAAGGTAGAATATTAGGTATTGCAGAAATCATTTGTGAACTTAATGGTGGATTCAAAGAAAAAACTGATCACGATGGAAATAAGAAATCGATCAGAGTTTTCAGAGGATTCTATTGGTGTTCCAAAGATGGGAATACTGTATATTTGCAAACAAGATGTACAAAGGAACAGTATGAGAAGTTTAAGACTTATGTGGAGGATATTTATCCTGGATTATGTACGTTTTATTATGACGTAAAGTAATTAGCTGTAAAGGAACCCTTAGAGAAATCTTAGGGTTTTCTTTTTGTTTTCTATTTGAAGAAACTGAAGATTGATATTTTGGGGTACGCGTAAAAAACACATCCTTTTATGAGAAAGGAGAGTGACCATAATGATTACTAACCATTTAAAACCTTTAACAATAGGTGTTAAAGTCGATTATAAAAAAGAGCTCGATGAAATATTAAGTCATTTAAATATTTGTGTGCTGACGACTGATTATTATAAACCAGAAGTTCACGGAAGAAAATTATTTACTAGATATTATGTTCGAGTTCTTGTTAACAAAATTGACAAAGCGAAATTGTTAAACTATTTAGATAAAGATTTTAAACATTATGTGTCTATTATAGAGAATTGAGCCCGATAACAAGGGTTCTTTCTCTTTTTCTTCTATTAAATAGGATACGCGATAAATACTTGTTCCTTTATAGAAAGGAGTGATGTTTATGTTTAATAGAGCTAATAATTATTTTATTGTAACTACAAATAACCTAAAAGCTTTGGAAGCCGTAAGTGAGTGTATATATTCGGGGTTGAAAGAAAGATATCTTATACAGATAGAACAATTTCCAAACAATCTTACAATATACCACATTTACATTCCTATACGTGAAGATCAGGATAAAAAAGTGAAGAAAAAGATTATGGATTATTTAGAACTTAAACATACAAAACTTTTAGAAGAGGAGCCCTAGCAAAGGCTCTTTCTTTTTTGTTTTTGATATTTTGGAGCACGCGATAAAAACACATCCTGTTATGAGAAACTGATCACTATTAAACAGGAGGATAAAAATATGAGCGAAAGATTATTAGATATTATTGAACAGTGGTTTTGGGGGATTCTTGGCTTATTGTTAGCAGCCTTCTCATTTATCTCGTATATTACGGGAGATATGAGAATTGTGGCAATATGCATGATCGTCATGATAGCTGTATTAATTATCAGATTTATTGTATTTGAACTGATTGAGAAAAAATTTGAAGATCGTTTCGAAGATGAGGACGAAGGGCTGTAACATTGGCTCTTCTTCTTTTATTTCTGAATGTTAATGAGGAGATGTTCGATATTAACTATAAAGAAAGGTAGGGAAAGAAAATGGTCGAAGGTGAAGTTACTGACAAGAAACTGAAAGAGGCTATATTACATGAAGCAAGGCGATGTGGCTGTGATATAGACGGCGACATTATTTCATACGAAGGTAATCGCTATATTGTTTATCTTTATACAAATACCGTAATTAGAGAAGAAAGGTGAGGTGATATTTATGGCAAAGCGTGGAAGACCTGTTCTTGAAGATCCTCGTGTGAATGAGTATAGAGTTCGTATGAATTCTATTGAGTTTGAGCGTTTGGATCGTGTTTGTAAAGATTTGGGTATGAATAAGGCAGATACTATGCGGAAATTGATCGAGGATTATGAGAATGAGCATATGAAATAGGTATGCAAGATTAGAGTAGATTAATGATAGAAAGGAAGCGATGAAATGGACGAAGATGATAAGAAAAGACGTGGACGACCTAGGAAAGATGGTGTTAGGAAGAACCGTGTACAGATCAAAATGACTGACGAGGAGTTAGAAATGTTTCGATATGTATATGAAACCGAAGGAAATACCATGACAAATGCTATTTTAGATGCCATTAGAGTCAAGTATAATCTGTTAAAATACAGCAAATAATACTTGAATTATTGGTCTACCAAAAAATCGATTTTGGCGTTTTAGTTTCGTAAACGAAACACTTGAATTATTGGTCTACCAAAAAATAGGCTGAATTATTGGTCTACCAAAAAATCGATTTTGTCAGAGCGTTTCGTAAACGAAACTGTGGTATTTATTGGTCTACCAAAAAATAGGCTATTTTGGGCTAAAAACAGCCATTTTCGGCCTATTTTTGGGTATTTTTTGGTATTCGACCATTAGGTGTTCTTTTTACGAAACTACCCTTACTTAAATACGAAAAGAATAAAAATATATATAACATATATAAAGTAATATAGGGGTGTTTCGTAAACGAAACTGTGGTATTTATTGGTCTACCAAAAAATCTACTTTCGAAAGGTGGTGAATTTATGGACGAATTTAGACTATTATACGATTTTGGAAGAAATCTTAGAGATTTACTTAAAGAAGCTCGAATAAGTCAAAGCGAACTTTCGATGATGACAGGTATACCCAAATCTAACATAAGTAAATATATTACAGGTACTCAAATGCCTTCTCTTAAAAATGTTGTATCAATTATGATTGCATTAAATTGTGAATTTGACGATTTAGTTGACTATTAAGAAGGTGATGTTAAATGGATAGATACTTAAAAATTTGGAAACCAATTCTACGGAAGTTTGAGGAAACCTATACTCATATATATGGACTTGACAAATTGAACTCAGTTAGAATTATAGATTGGTATCCAAGTGGTTATGCCGAGATAGTTGTCAAGATGTCTGATGATATGACATTTGCTTTTAATCGTATTGGTTGTTGTCTTACACCAATTAAGAACGAAGCTGGTATAGCGGACGATAATGATGGTATTTCTGAAAGTGAAGAGTTGTGGCGAAAGAACTTCTCTAGACGGTTATTAATAAAGATGCGAAGAAATGCGTTTACCCAGGCGAAACTTAGCAGATTAACCGGAATAACACAATTAACACTTACAAAATACATAAATGGTAAAACAACACCAAGTGGATATAATCTAGAACGACTTAGCCGAGCACTTGGTTGTACAGTTAGTGAATTAACAAGTGCATATTATAAAGAGGAGGAACTAGATGACTGAACAAGAATGGCGAAAAGAGTTTGCTAGAAGATTATTAAAAATTAAACATAATAACAAAGACTACGATCAAAAAGAATTAGCAAAAGCTAGCGGAATAAGTGAATCAACCATAAGTCATTATATGAAAGGTACTCGAACACCTAAAGGTGAGAATCTTGTTCGATTAGCTAAAGCTCTAGATTGTACAGTCGATGAACTTATTATGGTCGACGAGATAATTGAATAATACATATTAAAGAAAGTTGAGGCGCTTGAAACGCAAGCCCTCTTCTTTTTTGGCTTGTTTATGAATAATTTACTTTTGTTCAATAATTCGCTAAAAAAACATTCACTGTTATAGGAGAGAGTTACAATGTCCAAAATTTTGGCATACTAATTCTCTTTGTTTTGCTTATAGACTGTCTCGTTATTTGTAGGATTATCCTTATTGGACCTGCTTACAACCTGACAGTTTTTATTTTAAAAAGAAAAGGAGACTCACTATCATGTTAGAAAACAAATTTCAGTCAAGTCTCATTAAAGAGATTAAAGACAGATTTCCTGGATGTATTGTTATGAAGAATGACTCTTCATATATTCAGGGTATTCCTGATCTTCTTGTTCTCCATGAAAATAAGTGGGGCTCTTTAGAAGTTAAGCAGAATGCGAAAGCAAAACACAGACCTAATCAGGATTACTATGTAAGTAAAATGAACGAGATGTCTTTCTCAGCTTTTATCTATCCAGAAAATAAAGATGAGACTTTACAGGAACTCGAATCATTTTTTAACCGTTAACGATTTCATTTATGAAAGGAGCGCAAATAAATGAATTTTACAAATCACAAAGAATTGGTGGGAAAACATTCTATATTAGCACCGAGCCAGCCTTACTGGTTAAACTACTCTGAAGATCAACTCTTTCAGAAATTTGTAAGTAATTATGCACAGAGTATGGGGACTCTTCTGCATGAGCTTGCCGAAACTCTTATCAAAAATGGAATCAAGATTAAGAAAACGGATAAGACAATGGTCTTAGTGCATTTGCTTAAAAACGGTATTCCTAGAGCTGCAATTGATATGGATCGAATCTACAACAATTTCATGACTTATGTGAATGATGCTGTTGGATTCAAATTAACTCCTGAACAGCCTCTTGTATATTCGGAATACTGCTTTGGTACAGCGGATGCTATTTCTTTCAGAAACAATCAATTGAGAATACATGATTATAAGTCTGGTACTTTACCAGCGAAGATGGAGCAGTTAATGGTATATGCTGCTCTTTTTTGTTTGGAGTACAAATACAAACCAGGCGAAATCGAAATGGAGTTAAGAATTTATCAGAATGATGAGATCCTTTACCATAATCCTACAGCAGAGGATATTGTACCGATTATGGATACGATTATGGTAAAGGATAAGTTGCTACGAGAAATGAACGGGGAGGTGCGAATTGAATGTCTTCATTAGCAGACGAAATATTATCCTATTTTGGGACAGTCGATCATTTGTCCGATGAGGAGTTAATGCATTATGGTATTCCGAGACGTTCGGGTAGGTATCCCTACGGTAGTGGAGATAATCCATATCAGCATTCTAAAGACTTCCTCGGTCGCATTAAAGAACTCAAGGAATCCAATTTTACATACACTGATGAGAATGGTAAAAAATGGACTGGTGATAATGCAATTGCTAAATCTATGGGTCTTACTTCCAGTGAATATCGTAGACAGGTTTCTTGGGCTAACTATGAAGATAGATGTCTTCAGGTAGCCACTGCGAAAGCTTTACAGGAAGATGGTCTTGGGCCTACCGCTATCGGTAAAAAAATGGGACTCAACGAATCTACAGTTCGTTCTTTATTGAATCCTAGCTCTGAAGATAAAATGAATCAGGCTATGGAAACAGTTAATCTCTTGAGAAAGAATCTCGAAGAGAAAGGAATGATTGATGTCGGTAGCGATGTAGCCAGAGAACTTGGTATTTCCAAAGAGCGTTTGGATATGGCTATTGATTATCTTGAGAAGGCTGAAGGTTGTCCTGTTTATAAAGGAGGAATCCCTCAGCCTACCAATCCGGGTCAGCAGACTAATCAAAGAGTTCTTTGTTTACCCGGCACAAAACATAACGAGATCTACGACTATGATAAAGTAAAGACCATTAAAGACTATGTTTCGGATGATGGTGGAGATACTTATCATAAGAAATTTACATATCCCGAAAGTCTTGACTCAAAGCGACTTAAGATTCGTTACAACGAAGAAGGTGGTATTGAGAAAGATGGAATTATCGAATTAAGAAGAGGTGTTCCTGATCTTTCTTTAGGAGACTCTCGTTATTCCCAGGTTCGTATTCTTGTAGATGGAACTCATTATTTAAAAGGAATGGCAGTTTATTCTGACAAGATGCCTGATGGTGTTGATGTAATCTTTAACACTAACAAGAGTAAAGGCACTCCGATGACGGATGTTCTTAAGAAGATTAAATCTGATCCCGATAATCCCTTTGGATCTCTTATTAAAGATGCAGACAAAGGTGGTCAGTATTGGTATGATGACCCAAAGACTGGAAAGAAGAAGCTTGGTCTTATTAACAAGAGAGCAGACGAAGGCGACTGGGACGATTGGTCTAATGCCATTCCTTCTCAGTTTTTAGGTAAGCAGAGTTTGCCTTTAGCTAAGAAGCAGTTGGATCTGGCAAAAGCTGATAAGATGGCTGAGTTTGATGAAATTTGTTCCCTTACGAATCCTACAGTTAAGAAGCATCTTCTTGAGAAGTTTGCAGATGGATGCGATTCCGCAGCTGTGAGTTTAAAGGCAGCAGCATTACCTGGTCAGAAGTATCACGTTATTGTTCCTATTAATAGTTTGAAGGATAATGAAGTGTATGCTCCTAACTATGAGAATGGTTCTAAGTTAGCACTCATTCGTTATCCTCATGGTGGTACTTTTGAGATTCCTATCTTAACTGTAAATAATAAACATGCAGCAGCTAGAAAGCTGTTAGGTACTGACGTTATTGATGCGGTTGGTATTAATCATAAGATTGCTGAACAGCTGTCTGGTGCAGACTTCGATGGTGATACAGTTATGTGTATTCCGACACACGACCGTCAAGGTAAGGTTAAGATTACAAATCAGCAGCCATTAAAAGAGCTTGAAGGATTTGATCCTAAGTTAGCTTATGGTGGAACGAAGAAAGTTGATACTAATGGTAAGGAACATTACTATCGCAATGGTGTTGAGTATCCTATCATGAAAAATACAGGAACTCAGATGGGTGTTATCTCCAACCTTATTACAGATATGACTTTAGCAGGAGCTCCTAATGATAAGATTGCTAGAGCGGTTAGACATAGTATGGTTGTTATCGATGCAGAGAAACACAAGCTTGATTACAAAGCTAGTGAGACTGATAACAATATAGCTGCTCTTAAGAAAGAGTACCAGCAGAAAGAAGATGGTAGTTCTGGTGGCGCATCCACTATACTTTCTAGAGCTAAGGGGCAGCAGTCTGTAGATAAGAGACAGGGTAGTTATAAAATTAATATGCCTGGGGATAAGGACTATGATCCTAGTCGACCTGATGGTGCTAAACTATGGAAGACTGCCGACGACCTGTACTACCCCTCTCGTGAATATGATAAGAAGACCGGGACTATGATTATCCGTACTACTGATGGTAAGAAAGTTACCTATGATGTAAAGGATAAGGATGCTTACGACAGGTACAACCCCGTGAAGCGGGTGGATGATAAGACAGGGGAGATATCCTATACTGATAAGACGGGAACTATCTCCTATAAGCTTAAGAAGCGTACCCAGGAGAGTACCAAGATGGCAGAGACAGACGACGCCTATACCCTGGTATCCACCAAGGCCCATCCTATGGAGATCGTATATGCTGATTATGCTAATAGTATGAAGGCTCTTGCTAACCAGGCCCGTGTTGAGATGAGGAATACTGGTAAGATAGAGTATAACTCTACGGCTAAGAAGACTTATCAGAAGGAAGTATCTTCTTTGATGTCTAAACTTAATAATGCCCTTTTGAATACTACTCGTGAGAGAGCTGCTCTTAGATTGGCTAATGCTGAAATTAACTCTAAGAAAGAAACTTATAAGAAAGAGAATGGTACAGATATGAAACCTGCTGACGCTAAGAAAGTTAGTCAACAGGCAGTTTCTAAGTATCGACAGAAAGTTAAGTCTGTAGCCAGAAGAGATCGAGACATTACAATCACTGATAAAGAATGGGCTGCTATTCAAGCAGGCGCAATTAGTGAGAATACTTTGAAGAAGATTCTTAACAACACAAACATTGATACACTAAGGCAAAGAGCAACACCAAAAGCTACAAGCAGTTTGAGCTCTGCTCAAGTTAGTCGAATCAAAGCTTTGTCTGCTAGCAATTACACATTGAATGAGATTGCTAACAAGCTTGGTGTTTCCACATCAACAGTTTCCAAGTATCTTAAAGGAAAGGAGTGAAATGATTAATGGTGATTGAAACTAATTTGGATTTAACCGAAGACAATGAAGCAACAATGGAAACAGAATACATGTTAAGTCTAATTGACAATCCTTTTGATTACTTCACTGACTTTCGTAATTGGCTTCTGTTCGACATTGAACACAGTCAAAGGTTCATTCATCCAACTTGTTGTGAGTATTTAGCTCGTGTTGCTAATGTTGATGACGAAATGTCACAAAAAGAAAAAGATTTAGAGATTGAAAGAGCAATTGATGAAATTATTCTTTATGATGATCGAAATCTTTTCAAAAAAATTAGTAAAACGACTGAAGTTATTGAACCTATGCCCGCTTAGAGATTCTTTTAGACCGGGGAGGGGTCTTCAAAACTGCACCCCCTCCTATATCGGCGCGGTCTTTGAAAATTCTCCGGCGGGATATTTTCAGAAAAACAAAACCAGGGGTCTGCCTCAGCGGTAGGCCCTCTTTTGGTTCTATTAGTTTGTAACGGGTACGCAAGGTCGACTCATTACCTCCTTTCGTCACCCCAAAGACGTGGTTATATTTGTCTATCGGTTTCGCTCCTTTCTTTTGTAGACAGATCGTCGACTTTGTGTATCGCTTAGAAACTAATAGAACTATAGCAAAACTATATGAAAACTTGATTAAACAAAACTGCAACTAATAAAAACTATAGGAGAGGAGGCAGTAACTATGGCTAAAGCCAGATCAAGTACTTCAGGATCATCCGAAAAGAAGATCAGACCGGCATTAAGTCCTGAAGCTAGAGAAAAGCAGTTAATAAATTTAGCTGTTGATCTTGCTGAACAGCAGTTGTTAGACGGTACTGCTTCTTCACAGGTTATTACACATTTTTTGAAGCTTGGAACAACAGTGGCAGAATTGGAGAAAGAGAAACTGAGAATCGAGAACAAGAAAACCGAAGCGCAGATCAAGTCGATCGAGAATGCTGATGAGATGAAAGATGCTTATGAGAAAGCTCTCAAGGCTATGCGAAACTATCAAGGATATGGTGAACCAGATGAGTATTAGAACATATTCAGAACTGATAACAATTCCTACATTCGTCGAACGATACCGCTATCTGAAGCTCGGTGGTTCTGTCGGCAAAGAAACATTCGGCTTCGATCGATATTTGAATCAAACACTTTATCGTTCCCCGGAATGGAAGCGATTTCGTAGAGATATGATCTTACGAGACAACGGAATGGATCTGGCGTGTGACGAGTATGAGATCGTTGGGAAAGTCTTAGTTCATCACATTGATCCATTAACTATTCAAGATGTGATTCGAAGAGATCCGAAAATTTTCGATCCAGAGAATGTTGTATGTGTATCAATGAATACGCATAACGCTATACATTATGGAGATGAAAGTCTCTTAATGATAGAACCTGTTGTTAGAACTAAAAACGACACTTGTCCTTGGCGACACGATTAAAGGGAGGATTTTATTATGTCTAATAAAAAACTTTACATGGGTTACGATGAAGAAACTGAATCTTTAGCAGATGTTACTGAAGAAGTGGAAAAGGAAATCGCTGAAGTGAATGAGCCCGAAGAAGTAAAAGAGGAAGTAGCTGAAGAAGCAGCCAAAGAAGTTGACAGTACAGTAGTCGGTTATGTATCTGGGTGTCTTAAACTTAACATTCGTGAAGAAGGTTATCCCGGAGCTAATGTTGTATGCGTTGTTCCCGAGAAGACTGCTCTGCTCATCGACGTAGCTGAGTCTAATGATGAATGGTACAAGGTTTACACCGAAGCGGGTATGGAAGGTTTCTGCATGAGGCAGTATGTAACCCTTAGCGAGTAAAGGAGATTACGATGGATAGTATACTGACATCAGTTAAGAAAATGCTCGGGATCACTGAAGATTGTACAGATTTCGATGCTGACATCATTATGCACATCAATACTGTGTTTATGATCCTGAATCAGTTGGGTGTCGGTCCTAGTACATGCTTTACTATCGAAGACGACATTCCAACATGGAGTGATTTCATTCCAGATGGACAGAATCTCGAAATGGTTAAGTCGTACATGTATATGAAGGTTAGACTTCTGTTTGATCCATCTGCTAGCTCTACAGTTATGCAGAGTATGAATCAGGCTATCAGCGAGATGGAATGGAGGCTTAATGTTTCGGTTGATCCTGGAACGAAATAAAGCAGAGGGGAGGTAAGTCAAAATGGAAAACAAAACGTATTCTGATGAACTTTATCATCACGGTATCCGTGGTATGAAGTGGGGTGTTAGGCGTTATCAAAACAAAGATGGAACGTTAACCCCAAGAGGTGAGAAACGATATAACAAAGAAGTTGAGAAGTTAAAAAAAGAGACTGCTAAGGTTAAAGCCGAAGAGAAAATTGCAGCCAATAAACAGAAGACTCAATCTAAACTGGATAGACTCGAAGCTAAGAAGCAGGAGCTTGAAGAACGAAAAAAAGCTCTTAAAGATGGAACTAGCGGAAAGAAATCTGAGGAATCGCCAGAGACTGTAGAAGAGCGTAGAGAAAGACTTCTTAAGAGTACTGATGCTAAAGAATTGTATAAAAATAGAGACCTCCTTTCTTATCAGGAATTAACCGAGAGAGTGAATCGTATTGATCTTGAAGCGAGATTAAATAGTAAGATTCCCGCTGAGGAACAAAAGAAAACCGGCGTTGAGTATATGGAGAAAGCTAAGAATAACATTGATAAAGCTACTAATTTGTTTAAGTCAGTAGACAATGCGTATTCTGCGGTTGCTAATTCGGCTATTGGTAAGACCATTGCAAAGAACCTTGGTATTGAAGTTCCTAAAAAAGAGTTTAATCTTAACGATGTTTGGAAGAATCGAAATAAAATGTCTACTCAGGAGATTCTTGATACGAACAAGAGACTCACTGCCGAAAAGATGATTGAAAACGAAGTAAATCGACGAAATCAAGCAGCACAAGACGCAAAGGCAGCAAAGGCAGCAGCAAAAGAACAAGCTAAAGCCCAGAAGCAAGTGGATGCATATAACAAACAGTGGCAAAAAGGTGAGAGCAATGATCGAGTAACACCTAATACATACAGCTATAAGAACCAGGATTTATCGAGAGCGAGAGATACAGTTAAAACTCTATTACTTGAGAATAAATCTAATAGTTCAAGTAGAACTAATTCTTCAGCAGCAAAGAAAGGCGAAGAAACAGTATACGCGTTTTTAGAAGGTCCTGGTGGTGAAATGCTGATTCCTATGAATGTAACAGAGATTAAAGATTAAAAGGAGCAAACTATGGCACTATCAAACACGGCAGTACCTAAGTATTATGGGAAATTCAGGGACGCCGTGATGAGAGGCGAAATCCCTATCTGTGAAGAAATCTCGCTGGAGATGAATCGAATAGACGATTTAATAGCTAACCCTGGGATTTGGTATGATGACCAAGCGATCCAGGGTTTTATTAATTATTGTGAGAGTGAGCTTACCTTAACTGACGGTGAAGATCTCCATCTACTTGATTCGTTTAAATTGTGGGCAGAACAAATCTTCGGTTGGTATTACTACGAAGACCGAAGTGTGTATGATCCGGATGTTGGTCACTATGTGAACAAACGAGTCAAGAAGCGACTTACTACGAAACAGTATTTGATAGTGGCCCGTGGCGCTGCTAAATCAATGTATGCTTCTTGTATTCAGAGCTACTTCTTGAATGTAGATACGAGTACGACGCAACAGATAACGACTGCTCCTACAATGAAGCAGGCAGAAGAAGTTATGTCTCCCATTCGTACTTCTATTACAAGAGCTAGAGGTCCGCTATTCCAATTCCTTACAGAAGGCTCTTTGCAGAATACGACTGGCTCTAAAGCAAATCGTCAGAAGCTCGCAAGTACCAAGAAGGGTATTGAGAATTTCTTAACTGGATCTTTACTTGAGATAAGACCTATGAGCATTGATAAACTCCAGGGTCTTCGATGTAAAGTCGCTACAGTCGACGAATGGCTTTCTGGTGATATCAGGGAGGATGTTATCGGTGCTTTGGAGCAGGGTGCTTCTAAACTTGACGATTATCTGATTGTAGCGATTAGTTCTGAAGGTACGGTTCGTAATGGAAGCGGAGATACAATCAAAATGGAGTTGATGAAGATTCTCAAAGGAGAATACCAAGCTCCTAATGTATCTATCTGGTATTACAAACTTGATTCCATCGATGAAGTCGCAAAACCTGAGATGTGGATCAAAGCGAATCCGAACATTGGTAAGATAGTAAGTTATGAAACCTATCAGAGAGATGTGGACAGAGCCGAACAGGCTCCAGCAGCCAAGAATGATATTTTGGCGAAACGTTTTGGAATTCCTTTGGAAGGCTATACATACTATTTCACTTATGAAGAGACTCTTCTTCACAAGAAGAGAAACTTCTGGAAAATGCCATGTGCTATGGGAGCAGACTTGTCGCAGGGTGATGACTTCTGTAGCTTCGGTTTCTTATTCCCTCTGAAGGATGGTTGTTTTGGTATTAAAACCCGAAATTATATTTCTGAGTTAACACTTAGGAAATTGCCCGGGGCTATGCGTACTAAATATGATCAGTTCATGAAAGAAGGAAGTTTGATAGTTCTTAACGGTTCTGTACTCGATATGATGGAAGTTTATGAGGATTTGGATAATCATATCATTGAGAGGGATTATGATGTTAGGTGTTTCGGATTTGACCCTTATAATGCCAGAGAGTTTGTCGAGAGATGGGAACGAGAGAATGGGCCGTATGGTATTGAAAAAGTAATCCAGGGTGCTAAAACAGAATCTGTACCTTTGGGTGAACTAAAGAAATTATCGGAAGAGAGAATGCTCCTATTTGATGAGGAGCTTTTTTCATTTGCAATGGGAAACTGTATTACTCTCGAAGATAGTAATGGTAACCGTAAACTTTATAAGAAACGTCAGGATCAGAAGATAGACGCTGTAGCGAGTATCATGGATTCTTACGTCGCTTATAAGTTGAATAAAGAAGCTTTTGAATAAGGTAGGTGAAAAGAATGGAATATAGAGCAGTAACTAAGGAAGACGCTGGATTAAAACATTATGGTGTTCTCGGTATGAAGTGGGGAGCTAGAAAGAATCCATCTCAGGCTTTTTCTAAAGCTTCTAAAAAAGCAAATAGATTAAGTGACAAGTACGATAAGTATTCTAGTAAAGCTGCTACAGCGGATGCTAAAGCACATAAATCTGGAAAGCGTTATACCACTGAGATTGGAAGAGGTATAACAGAAAACCGATTTAAGAAAGCTGTTAAGTTTGATCGAAAAGCTGACAGAACTCTTAAAAAGTTAGATCGCTGGACTGAGCAGATGAAGAAAACATTCGCAAATGTGAGTGTTAACTCCATTAATCCCAAAGCAATTGCTGATGGACAGAACTATGTTGATATGCTTAAACACAGCTAAACATAAGGAGGATTCAAAATGGGTTTTATTGACAGACTCCAGCATGGCTGGAATGCTTTTATGAACAAAGATCCCACACGGGGTTATTATGATACAGGACCTGGGTACTCCTATCGTCCAGATCGACCTCGATTGACTAGAGGAAACGAACGTACAATCGTTACTTCCATATTTAATCGAATTGCTTTGGATGTAGCTGCTTTGAATATTACTCATTGTAAAGTTGATGAAAATGGTCGATATGTATCTAGCATGGATTCGCCTCTTAACAATTGTCTGAATCTTGAGGCAAATCTTGATCAGACAGGTCGAGCTTTCATTCAGGATGTTGTTATTTCAATGTTTGATGAAGGTTGCGTCGCAGTCGTTCCAGTAGATACTAGTATTGATCCCGAAGTCTCTGGTTCTTATAATGTAGAATCTATGAGAACTGGAAAGATTCTTGAGTGGTATCCGAAACATGTAAAGGTTCGTGTGTACAATGAAAATACCGGAATAAAAGAAGATATTAAGCTTCCTAAAAGTAGTGTATCTATCGTTGAAAATCCATTATTTGCCGTTGTAAATGAACCGAACTCAACCCTGCAGCGTTTAATGCGAAAGCTTGCGTTATTAGACGTTGTTGATGAGCAAACCAGTGCCGGCAAATTGGATATGATTATTCAGTTGCCATACACGATCAAATCCGAGGCTAGGCGTACTCAGGCGGAAGCCCGACGTAAAGACATTGAGATGCAGCTTACTAATACTAAGTATGGCATAGCATATGTTGATGCCACGGAAAAGATTACTCAGTTAAATAGACCTCTTGAGAACAATTTGATGAAACAGATTGAGTACTTGACTAACATGCTTTATAGTCAGCTCGGTATCACTCAGACTATTCTCGATGGTACTGCTGACGAACAGACTTTACTAAACTATCATTCTCGTACAATTGAACCGATTGTCTCCGCGATAGTCGACGAAATGAAACGAAAGTTTCTGACGAAGACTGCCCGAACTCAAAAGCAGACAATTACGTTCTTCCGAGATCCGTTCAAACTCGTACCTGTTAACAATATTGCCGATATCGCCGATAAGTTTACTCGTAATGAAGTTCTTACTTCTAACGAGATTCGTCAGATTATCGGGTTTAAGCCTTCTGCTGATCCTAAGGCTGATGAGTTACGTAATAGTAACTTGAATCATCCGGATGAGAATGGTGATCAAGGACAGAAACAAGGTCAAGGTCTTCCCGAACAATCAAATCAGGGAAATGGTGAGTATGAACAAGCAATGGGTGATCTAGATGAATTAGACGCACAGCTTGATGATCTAGAGTCGAGTCTTCCTGACGAATCTCTAAAACATTACGCTAGTCCATACTATGATCCGGTGAAAGCTCATGAGTATTATATGAAGAATCGTGAACTTAAAGGGGAGAATTCTAGGAAGTCCACTGCTGGATTGAACGACGAGGGAAAAGCAATCGCTAAGTATGTTAAGAATCAATTAGATACTGAGCGAAAAGGTAAAGTTGAAGATCATAACAATCGGACTCAAGCTCAAATCAATACAAACAAAGCAAACATGAATTCTACTATTAACGCGAACAAGGAAAACATGAATTCCAACCTTGATGCTAAAAAGAAAAACATGGCTGCTTCTATTGAAACTCATAAGACTCAAACGACACAAAAGATTGAGAAATTGAGAGAAGAGCTTAAGGGCATGAGTATGGATGATTGGAACAAGAATGCAGAACGTATTCAATCAGAAATAGCTAAATTGAGAGAAGATAATGATACTATTCGTACAAAACTTCAAGTAGCATATTCGGAGGAAAGTGCAAAACTCAGAAGTGATAATCAAGCTGAAAGCGCGAAACTCAGAACTGAGAATCAAGCTGAAAGTACAAATCTTAGAAATGCGCATAAGACGGAAACGGCTAGATTGTCAAAAGAGTATGAAGAAAAGTACAAGCCTGAACTCGATAAGCTGAAAAGTGATGCGAAGTATATAAAAGTGTCAAAGTCATCAAAGAGTTCTACAAAATCTTAAGGAGGAGGTAAAAATCAAAATGGATAAAAAATATGATTTTTCTGGATGGGCTACAAAAGCGAACCTTTTATGCTCTGACGGTAGAGTCATCAGACAGAATGCATTTGAAGAATGCGATGGCGTGAAGGTTCCTTTGGTTTGGAATCATCAGCACAACAACCCTGACGAAGTTCTTGGTCACGCTCTTCTTGAGAATCGTGATGAAGGCGTTTATGCATATTGCTCTTTCAATGATACAGATGCTGGTCAGAATGCTAAGTTGTTAGTTCAACATGGCGATGTTAACCAGTTATCTATCTATGCTAATAAATTGAAGCAGCAGGGATGCAATGTAATTCACGGTGTCATTCGTGAAGTGAGTTTGGTGTTGGCAGGAGCAAATCCTGGAGCATATATCGATTCTGTAATGATGCATGGTGATGATTCTTTCGAAGAGGGCATGATCTATTCTGGAGAAGATTTCGATTATGTAGCTCCGCTGACGCATTCCGACACCAGCAAAAATAATGAGAAAGGAGAAGACGAAGTGGCTGAGGAAACTAAGAAACCCGAAGAAAAGTCCGAAAACGAAGAGACCGTTGCTGACGTATTTAATACTCTGAGTGAGAAGCAGAAGAAGGCAGTGTATGTTCTCATCGGACAGGCTATCGAAGATGCAAAGGGCGAATCTTCTAAGGAAGTTCCTAAGGATGATAAAGATGCTAAAATCGAGCATTCTGATAATAAGCCTGAGGAGAAAACTGAAGAGAAGAAACCCGAAGATGACCCTGAAGATGATTCAGATGAAACTGCAGAAGATGTATTCAACACTCTGAGTGAGAAGCAGAAGAAGGTTGTTTATGCATTAATTGGTCAGGCTCTCGAAGATAAAAAAGGAGGAGCAGCTGACAAGGAAAATGAAGGAGGAGACGACAATATGAAACACAACGTATTTGAAAACGACGCTAACAACGAGCAGGAAGTTCTGTCCCATTCTGATATGGTAGAGATCATGGCTGATGCTAAGCGTAACGGAAGTCTTAAGGATGCTGTACTGCAGCACGGTATTACCGACATTGAGTATCTGTTCCCGGATGCTCAGGCTACTGACAAAGTTCCTGGATTCATCAAAAGAGATGACACCTGGGTTGCGGAGGTTATGAACAATGTTCATCATACTCCTTTCTCCCGCATCAAATCCGTATTCGCTGATATTACTGAGGCTGATGCAAGAGCTAAGGGTTATATCAAGGGTAACCTGAAGATGGAGGAAGTATTCACTCTGCTGAAGCGTATTACCACTCCTACCACCATCTACAAGAAGCAGAAGCTGGATCGTGATGATGTTGTAGATATCACCGATTTTGATGTAGTTGCTTGGCTGAAGACCGAGATGCGTACGATGCTGGATGAGGAAATTGCACGTGCTGTCCTGGTTGGCGACGGCAGATCTTCTTCTTCCAACGATAAGATCAACGAGCAGAACGTAAGACCTATCTGGACCGATGATGACGTTTATACTGTTAAGGTTGGTATTGAGCTGAAGGCAGATGCTACCGATGATGATAAGGCTAAAGCTTTCATCAGAAATACCATCAAGTCCAGAAAGAATTACAAGGGTTCTGGTAATCCTTTCATGTTCATTTCCGAGGATATGCTCACCAACTGCTTACTGCTTGAGGATACCAACCAGCGTGTAATCTACGATACTATCGAGAAGCTGGCTACCGCTCTGCGTGTTAAGAAGATCGTTCCTGTTCCTGTTATGGAAGGTCTTACCAGAACCGTTGGTTCCAAGACCCATGAGCTGGCAGGTATCTACGTAAACATGGCTGACTACAACATCGGTGCTGATAAGGGTGGTGCTGTTAACATGTTCGATGATTTCGATATCGACTACAACCAGCAGAAGTACCTGATCGAGACCCGCTGCTCTGGCGCTCTGACCGTTCCTTACTCTGCTGTAGCTATCGAGTTCGTTACCGGTGAATAATGTAAGCGCTTACATAAAATCAAAATGGAGGTCTACTTAAGTGGTGGACCTCCTCTAACCAAATAGGAGGTATAAAGATGAATAAGATTTTTGAACAGTCCAAAGATCTGCACGTAAGTGCAACTGTTATTTATGGTAAATCCGGAGATACCAAGGCATACGCTGACGAGGCATGTACTGTCCAGATGACTACTGCTGAGCTGAAGGAAGCTGTTATTAAGAGGGCTATTATCCAGATCGGTACTGATATTTTCGTTCCTGTTGCTTTTACTGTTGTTAGCAAGGCTGGAACTGTTAGATACGTTAAGCCTAATGCTACTACCGCTACCAGCGCTGATATTGCAAGTCTTAGTGCAGTAGCAGAAAAGTAATCCAGCTGATCGAGAAGGAGTGATTTTGGATGGCGAAGTGGAGTGGAAAAATCGGCTATGCTGAAAATGTGGAAACCGAACCTGGTGTGTGGGAAGAAGTGATTACTGAGCGTAAGTATTATGGTGATTCGATCCGTAATACGAGAGTACTTCAGAATTCCGATAATATTAATAGTAATGTTAATGTCGGAAACCAGATCAGCATTGTAGCCGATCCCTACGCCAACCAGAATTTCCATATGATGCGATATGTCGAGTTTATGGGTAATCTTTGGATAGTCACAAATGTGGAAGTCCAATACCCTAGACTAATTCTGAATATAGGGGGTGTGTATCATGTCCAGCAGAACAGATCTGCAGAAGAAACTTGAAGAAATTCTTGGTAGTAGGAATGTGTACTTTCAACCCCCTACAAATACAATGATACAGTACCCGGCTATCGTGTACTCGCTTAAGCGAAAAGAGAGTAAGTTTGCTGATAATGCAAAATACTTGAAACTGAATTGTTACGAAATCATCGTGATTGATAAGAAACCTAGTAATTCTGCCATAGATACACTTTTGGATTTTCCTTATAGTTCATATGACAGAAATTATGTTAGTGACAATCTTAATCATGATGTGATAACACTATATTTTTAAAAGGAGGACAAACATATGTCTAAACTTGTTTGGGATCAGACCGGTGAACGTTTATACGAAACTGGTGTGAAAAATGGTGTACTTTATCCGATGGTCGAAAGAAAGTACCCTAAGGGTGTAGCTTGGAATGGTCTTACCGCCGTTACCGAGAGTCCCTCTGGCGCAGAGGCTACTGCACTTTATGCTGATGATATCAAGTATCTGAACCTGTTATCCAACGAAGAGTTCGGTGCTACCATCGAGGCATATATGTATCCGGAAGAGTTCGCAGAGTGTGATGGATCTGCAGCAATTGCTAAAGGTGTAATGATCGGTCAGCAGAAGCGTAAAGCATTCGGTCTGGCTTATAAGACTACCCTGGGTAATGATACAGAAGGTAATGATCATGGTTACAAGCTTCATATCATTTACAATGCTCTGGCAGCTCCTTCTGAGAAGGCTTATGCTACTATCAATGATAGCCCTGAGGCTATTACATTCTCTTGGGAATTAACCACTACTCCCATCAACGTAACTGGTGCTAAGCCTACTGCTCATATCTGCATCGATTCCACCAAGGCAGATCCGACTAAGCTTGCCACTCTGGAGGCTAAGTTATTTGGTGATGAAAATAGTGAAGCACAGCTCCCTCTTCCCGATGAAATTGCTGCAATGATGAAAGTTACAGAGGCGGAGACTCAGGATGTAGCTGGCTGATAAAAACTAAATAGTTCTGTGAGAGAGAGAGAGTCGTACTCAGGAAAGCTGGCGACTCTCTTTTTTATTTTTCTACAATTGAAAGGAGACAATTACTATGATTAAAAAGACTGTAAATTACGAGGATTTCGATGGAAACAAGAGAACCGAGGATTTGTATTTCAACCTTACCAAGTTTGAGGCTACTGAGTTTGCTTTAGACCTTCCTGATGATATCACCAACGAGGTTACTAAAGAAGGTGTCGACGCAACTAATATGGAGTCTGTATCCAGAATTGTTCAGAAGCTTGGCGGTAAGGGTATTATCGATTTCATTAGAAAACTTGTGCTTAAGTCCTATGGTATCAAGAGCGAAGACGGAAGAAGATTCGAGAAATCTGAGAAGATCTCTACTGAGTTCTCTCAGACAATGGCGTTCGATAATCTTATGATGGAGCTGCTTACAGATGACGATGAAGCTGCTAAGTTCATTAACGGTGTTATTCCGGCTGATCTGGCGAACGCTGCTAATGGAGCTATGTTGCCTGGAGCTTAAGTATTGACACAATAAAAGACAGGAGATGAGAGATATGTTAAAAGTTGTGATTCCGCCTATAAAAGAACTGTGGGATAGCCGAAATGAACAGTTTATATCATTCGACGGTATGACTTTGGAATTGGAGCATTCTCTCGTCTCCGTTTCAAAATGGGAATCAAAATGGTGTAAATCGTTTTTCTCCAAACAAGAAAAAACATACGAAGAAACTGTTGATTATATAAGATGCATGACACTCACTGAAAATGTGGAACCGACTGTTTATAACTATTTAACACAAGATAATTATAAACGAATAAATGAGTATATCGGAGCACCAATGACTGCCACTACTTTTGCAAAAGAACCAAAAGGAGTTGGTAGAGAAACCATAACTTCTGAACTTATTTATTATTGGATGGTATCTCTGAATATTCCATTTGAGTGTCAGAATTGGCATTTGAATCGTCTTCTTACGCTGATTAAAGTATGTAACATTAAGAATACTCCGCCTAAGAAGATGAGTAGACGAGAGATAATGAGCAGAAACACGGCTTTAAATGAAGCTAGAAGAGCTCAGTTCAATTCGAAAGGATAGGTGAGGCAAATGAAGACTTCTATTATGGGAAAATCAGTTGCTACTGCCGAGCAGATGTCGAAGTATTTACTTTCGAAGAATCCAAATCCAAAGATTGAAATTCCGGCACTCACTTTATGTAAGTTGTACTTATATTTAGGTGCTCTGGAAGGTGTTAGAGGAGACTTGGAATTCTGCAGATCCTGCTGGGAAACAAACTATTTTTCTTTTACCGGAACTGTAGTGCCTGAACAGAATAATTTCTGCGGTCATGGTACCACAAGCTCCACAAACAAAGGGTCTTATTTTTCCGATGCGGCAACTGGTATCCTCGTCCAGATTCAGCACGCTAAAGCTTATGCAACTGCTGATCCTCTTACCTATGACTGTTTGGACGACAGATACAAGTGGGTGAAGAAAGGCAGCGCTCCGTATATGGAGGATATGGGCGGAAAGTGGGCCGTTCCTGGGTATGATACTAAAAAGTATGTATCACTCGAAGCTGCCAACGAAGCTGAAGACAGCTACGGTTATAAGATTCTCGGTATTTATCGGGCAATTGTCGGAATTGATAAAACTGAGGATAGAAAGGATGATAAAACTATGAGTACAACAAAACCTCTTTCTGGAAAGAAAATCTGTATTGATGCTGGGCACTATGGTAACTACAATAGATGTCCTGCTATTCCGGAGTATTACGAAAGCATTATGGCTTGGAAACTGCACTTACTGCAGAAAAAATATTTGGAACAGCTGGGTGCGACAGTAGTTGTTACAAGAGCTGATCAGAAGAAGGATCTTGCTCTCTACAATAGAGGAGTGGCATCTAAGGGATGTGATTTGTTTATTTCTGACCACAGTAACGCAATTGGTAGAGGTATGAATGAATCTATTGATTACGCGGCTGTATATCATCTGACAGATGATACTTCCGTCACATGCGATGACATTAGTAAAGCTATCGCTAAAAAGATCGCTCCGGTTATTGCAAGTGTTATGGGATTGAAACAGGGTTGTAAGGTTCTTAGTAGAAAATCTGGAAACGATCGTAACCATGATGGTGTGATGAACGATAATTATTACGGTGTTCTTCATGGAGCTCGTATGGTAGGGACTCCTGGTCTTATTCTTGAGCATGGTTTCCACACCAACAGTGCTACTGTTAGATGGCTGCTTAATGATGCTAATCTCGACAAATTAGCGAAAGCAGAGGCTGAAGTAATTGCTGAGTATTTCTATGGAAAGAAAGTAACAGCGGATTCTGCAGCTAGCACTACAACAACTGCGACAACTTCCGCAGTTCCTTACACGATTAAAGTCGCTAATGTAAAGGAAGGCGATGTTCTTAATATCAGAAAAGAGCCGAATGCTAATTCTGATAAGACGGGATCTCTTAAATGGAATGATCCTTCGAAGTACACAATCGTTGAAGAAAAGAACGGTTGGGGTAAACTTAAATCCGGAATCGGCTGGATTAACTTGAAGTATACCGTGAAAGCGTAAACATCAGTATACTGTAAAAAGGGGGTATCTTATGGGTGTAAGTTTCAGACAGAAGGGTGATTTCTCTAAGCTTACTAGCTTTTTAGAAAAAGCAAAAGAAGCCGTTAAGATAGGCGATCTCAATCGCTATGGTCGAGAGGGAGTAGCTGCTCTTTCATCGGCCACCCCCGTTGATACTGGTTTAACGGCGAATTCTTGGTATTACAAGATCGAAAATAAAAACGGATCAGCAACAATTTCATTTCACAATTCAAATATTCAAAATGGAGTTCCGATTGCAATTATTTTGCAGTATGGTCACGGGACTCGAAATGGAGGCTGGGTACAGGGGAGAGATTACATCAATCCTGCTATTCAGCCTATTTTTGATAAAATCGCAGACAATGCCTGGAAGGAGGTTACCAAGAAATGAGTACAACTATTGACGAAAAAGTTGTTGAGATGCGGTTTGACAACCAAAATTTTGAGCATAATGCCAGAACTAGTATGTCAACTCTCGCTAAACTCAAACAAAGTTTAAAGTTGGATGGTGCCGCCAAAGGGCTTGATGAAATAGATAGCGCTGCTAAAAAGATTAATATGCCTGGTTTAGGAAGTGCAGTAGACGCAGTTAGTGTTAAATTCTCAGCACTACAAGTGATGGGAGTTACTGCTCTTGCGAATATTACGAATCAAGCTGTTAATGCTGGTAAACGAATTGTATCCGCGTTAACCATAGATCCTGTTAAAACAGGTTTTCAGGAGTACGAAACGCAGATCAATGCTGTACAGACTATTTTAGCTAATACACAGAGTAAAGGTAGTACGATTGAGGATGTTAATAAAGCTCTGGATGAACTGAATAAATATGCCGATTTAACAATCTACAACTTTACGGAAATGACTCGTAATATAGGTACCTTTACTGCAGCTGGTATTGATTTGGAAACATCAGTATCTGCTATTCAGGGTATTGCTAACTTGGCAGCCGTATCAGGTTCGACATCACAACAAGCATCTACAGCAATGTACCAGTTATCTCAGGCTTTAGCATCAGGTACTGTTAAACTGATGGACTGGAACTCAGTTGTTAATGCGGGTATGGGTGGTCAGGTATTCCAAGATGCTTTGAAGAAGACATCCGAATTGTTAGGTACTGGAGCGGAAGCCGCTATTAAAGCAGAGGGGTCTTTCAGAGAATCACTCACCACAGGATGGCTTACTGCGGATGTACTAACCGAAACACTTAAAAAGTTTACAACATCTGGCGCTAACGAGTATGTTGCAGAATACACCGGTTTGTCTAAAGAAGCTGTAGAAGCATCTCTCAAAGAAGCGAAAGCTAAATACGGAGAAGCAGAAGCTATAGAATATGCATCAAAAGCATTAGCTGAAAAATCTGGAAAGAATGCTGATGAGATTAAATCAGCTCTTGAAATGGCAAACACAGCTACAGATGCAGCGACAAAAGTTAAAACATTCAGTCAGCTGTGGGATGTTATGAAAGAAGCAGCGCAATCTGGATGGTCTAAGACCTGGCAAATAATAATCGGTGACTTTGAAGAGGCAAAAGCACTTTTAACACCGTTAGCTGACTTTTTTACCGAAATTATCGGTCGTATGTCAGATGCCCGTAACAATTTACTTGAAAGTGCTCTAGGAAAATCATTTATAGATCTTGCTGAAAAAGTTAAGGGTACTTTGAAACCTATACAGAATACAGCTGATAGTATCAAAGAAGTAGCCAATTCAGTAAAAGATTACGCCACTGTTGTTAATGAAATAATGGGTGGTAAATGGGGTAACGGTCAATCCCGTTGGGATAAATTGGCTGAAGCAGGTTACGATTGGGCTCATGCACAGAATCTGGTGAATGAAAAGCTAGGTGACTCTACTCGTCATGCTACTGATTATAAAGAAGCTCAAAATGGAGTTACCGAAGCGCAGGATAAGACTACAAAATCTACCGAAAAACTTACTGATGCCGAAAAGAAACAAATCATTCAAATGGCGTCGATGCTCGAAGACGGTGAAAAATCTAAGAAGCTTACTAAAGAACAAGTGGATGCTCTTACCGAATTAGTTTCTACAGCTGATAAACTCGGTATGTCAGTCGAAGATTTCGTTAATAATATCGACGAAATAGATGGACGATGGTTAATAATCGATTCGTTTAAAAATGCTGGTAAAGGACTTCTTACAGTATTTCAGGCAATCGGAAAAGCATGGCGGCAAGCATTTCATGGTGATGCTACTGACGAGCAGATTCTGAATAAGAAAACAGAAGCTATTTTTAACATGATTGCAGCTATTCATAAGTTTTCCACTAAATTAATAGTAAGTGATGAAGCGGCAAAAAACATAACGAGAACTTTTAAAGGCGTATTCGCAATTATTGATGTTATCACAACTATTGCGGGTGGTGGACTTAAAATTGCATTCAAAGTTTTAAGCCAAGTTCTAAGTGCTTTTGATATGGATATTCTCGATTTAACCGGAAATATCGGAGATGCTCTTGTTAAGTTTAGAGATTGGTTATTTGAGAATAATGCATTGGCGAAGTCTATCAATAAACTTATTGATAAGATACCAGGTGCTATTGAGGTTATCAAAGGGTGGATCAAAGCTTTTCTTGAACTTCCTGCTGTACAGAAAGCTATGGAGAAGTTCGATGATGTATTTGATAACATTGTCGAGAATGGAAAAGACTTCTTGGATGGCTTTGTAACGGTTCTTGTAGAAAAATTACCAGAAGCGATTTCTAAGATAAAACAGTTAATTGATGCGTTTCTCGCTCTTCCCAAAGTTCAAAATACATTAAAAATATTCAAAGACGGATTTGAATCAGCGATTACTTTCGGTGTCAACTTTATAGAAGGTTTTATTAACGGCCTTAAAGATGGTGCTTTACAGATTCCTAACATACTTGTAGATATTTGTAAAATGATTCTCGATTTGTTTGCTGGAAATTTGGGAGAACATTCACCGTCAGTAATTACTCATGAAAATGGTGTTAATTTCGTACAAGGTTTCATTAACGGTGTTAAGGAAATGGTTAGTAAAGCCGTTGAAGTTGTTAAAGATTTTGCATCAAAAGTTGTTGAGTACATGCAAAATATTGATTGGAGTAAAATCTTAGCTCTTGGTGTAGCTGTATCAATGGTATGGTTTGTCAAGAAAGTCGGAGACGCTCTGGATGGTATAGCAAGTGCATTTGAAGGGTTCGGTGCAATTCTCGATAATGTTGCAGCAATCGAGGCTAGTATCAGTAAGGTACTCAATGGAATTTCATGGGATTTCAAAGCGAAAGCGATTCGAAATTTAGCTATAGCATTAGCTATATTAGTAGGATCTATAGTGTTGCTGGTTAAAGTTGGAGGCGATGACTATGGTAAGCTTTGGAACGCTGTTGGTGTAATAAGTGTATTAGCTGTTATTCTAGTTGGGTTAGCCTTTGCTATGAATAAGTTATCGGAAGCTTCTGTTAGTTTCGAAAAAGGTAAAGGTTTAAATATCAACGGATTAAAAACTGGTTTGATAGCGATTGGTGCATCAATATTAATGCTGGCCGCTGCTGCTAAACTTATAGGTTCCATGGACCCTGATGAAGCTACTCGAGGATTTCTCGGTCTAGCTGGAATGGTCGGAGTTTTAGCACTCGTTTTTGCTGCTTATGGAAAGTTAATAAAAGGTAAAGCTGCTCAAAATATGGATAAATTGGGCGGAATGTTATTAAAACTTTCCTTTGCCATGCTTCTTATGGTTGGCGTATGTAAACTTGCAGGCATGTTATCTATCGAAGAAATGCTTAAAGGAGCTGCGTTTGCTGAAGTCTTTGTATTATTCTTCTTACAGTTAACTGCTATTACCAAGTTGTCGGGTAAGGGTATCGATAAGCTTGGTGGAATGATGATAAAGATTTCCATTGCCATGCTTCTTATGGTTGGTGTATGTAAACTTGCTGGTAAATTATCAGCCGAAGAAATGCTTAAAGGAGCCGCATTTGCATTAGCATTTGTTGGCTTCTTAGCGCTTTTAGTAAAAGCTACTAAAATAGGTAAAGAAGATCAAATAGCGAAACTTGGTGGTTTATTGCTATCCATATCTATTTCTATGATATTAATGGTAGGTGTTTGTAAATTAGTAAGTCAACTTAGTGCCGAAGAAGCATTAAAAGGAGCTGCATTTGTCGTCGCGTTTGTAATATTCGTTAAGTATTTAGTCGGTGTACTAAAAATTGGTAACGAAGAAAAAATGGCTAGAGTAGCTAGTACTATATTAGCTATGTCCGTAGCTATAGGCGTGATGGCTGGGGCTGCTATATTACTTAGCTGGCTTAGTCTGTCTGATTTAGCTAAAGGTGTTACCGCAGTATCGATTCTTGGTTTGATTATGGCTCAGATGGCGAAAGCAGCAAAAGACGCCCAGAATTGTAAAGGTACTATAATTGCTATGACCGTAGCAATAGCTGTCATGGTAGCATCGGTTGCGTTATTATCACTAATCGACGTTAAGGATTTAGTCGGACCGGTAGCAGCATTATCATTGCTTATGGGTATGTTTGCTGTAATGGTTAGATCTGCAAAAGATGTAAAAGGATCATTACCGACAATTATAATTATGACCGCCGTTGTAGCGGCTTTTGCTGGTATTTTATGGTGGTTATCTATCATGAAGGTTGACAACGCTATAAAGAATGCTGGAGCTTTATCATTGTTGATGTTAGCTATGAGTGGTGTTATCACGGCATTAGGCAAAGTGAAAATAGGCATAAAAGATGCTTTAGTTGGTGTTCTAGCTCTTACTGCTTTAGCAGTACCGATGCTTGCATTTGTTGGCGTACTTCAACTAATGTCTGGTGTTCAAAATGCTATAACCAATGCTACTATATTAGCTGCTTTGATGGCAGTTATGACCCTTCTGTTAATACCTCTTACTATAATCGGTAAGATGTGGACTGGAGCACTTGTCGGTGTTTTAGCACTTACAGCTATGACAGTACCGATGCTAGCTTTTGTTGGTGTACTCCAGGTAATGTCCGGTGTCCAAAATGCAGTAACTAATGCTACTACATTGGTTAAACTAATGACAGTCATGACTCTTCTATTAATACCTCTTACATTGGTTGGTTATTTGTGGATTGGTGCCGCCGCTGGATTAATAGCACTTACAGCTATGGCTGTGCCAATGCTTGCGTTCGTTGGTGTGTTAGCTGTTATGAACCAAGTTCAAAATGCATCTAAGAATGCCGCATTCCTGATAGCGTTAATGACCGTTATGGTTAATCTTTTGACTCAGCTAGCGATCATAGGACCATTAGCTATTGTTGGCGTTACTGCTTTAGCTGGATTAGAAATTCTTATGGCTTCTCTTGGTGGTATTGTATTGGTAATGGGCGCTTTAGCAGATAAGATTGGTCCACTTATCGATAGTGGTTTACCACTGATGATAAAACTTGCCGGCGGTATAGGCGAGATGGTCGGGGCGTTTGTTGATGGTTTACTCGTCACTGCGACTGCAAATCTGCCTCAAGTTGGAAAAAATCTTTCTGACTTCATGGTTTACGCTACTGGTTTTATAACAGGTGCCAAGTTAATAGACGAAAAAGTCGTTGATGGAGTGAAATGTTTGACTTCGGCATTGATTGCTTTGACGGCTGCTGAATTAGTAAACGGAATCGCTCAATTCATATCACAAGGTGGAACCTCATTTAAACAGTTAGGAACTGATTTAAGTGATTTCATGAGTGAAGCTTCTGGATTCATAGAAGGTGCTAAAAAGATTAATCAAAGTGTTATTGATGGGACCAATGCTCTTGCTACCCTTATAATGACTTTGACCAAAGCTGAACTTATCAATAGAATTTCGTCATTTACATCAATACTGACTGGTAAATCTGATATGTCCGCATTCGGCACTCAGTTGACAGCTTTTGGAGAAGCAATGAAGGCGTTCTCCGATTCTATAACTGGAGATAATGCAATAAATGCAGACGCTGTAGCGGCGGCCGCAAATGCTGGAAAACTTCTGGTGGAGCTGACAAATTCACTTCCTAAAACCGGTGGTAAGTGGCAAGAAATAGCAGGTGAACAGGATTTAGAATTATTCGGCCGCAAATGTGCAGCATTTGGCTTAGCCATGAAACTATTCTCTAATTCTATTTCCGGTGATAATGCGATTGATTCTGGCGCAATCGAAGCAGCGGCTAAGGCTGGACAATTGATGTCTGAATTGGTTAATTCACTTCCGAAGACTGGCGGAGCATGGCAAAGTATTGCCGGTGAACAGGATATATCTACCTTTGGGTTTAAGTGTGTTGCTTTCGGTGCAGCAATGAAGTTATTTTCTGATACTATTTCCGGTGATAATGCGATTGATTCTGGTGCAATCGAAGCAGCGGCTAAGGCTGGACAATTGATGTCCAAACTTCAGGATACTTTACCAAAGACCGGAGGAGTATGGCAGAGTATTGCTGGCGAACAAGATATTGCCGAATTTGGGCGTAAATGTGCAGCATTTGGTCAGGCGATGGTTGGATTCCCTACAATCAATATAAGTGATGAAACTGTAGCATCTATATCGAAAGCTGGAATGGCCATTGTTGAAATCCAAAAGATACTTCCTAGAGAAGATGGCCTTATTCAGAAGATCGCTGGTCAGAAAGACATTGAAGGGTTTTCTAATGGTTGTCTTACCTTTAGTCAAGCTTTATCCAATCTGAAATACATTACAATAAGTGATGAGACCATTGAGGGTATTACCAAAACTGGTATGGCAATGCGGTTGCTGCAGCAGATACTTCCGAGAGAAGACGGTATTATTCAGAAGATTGCTGGACAGAAAGATATCGAAGAGTTTGCTAATGGTTGTCTAACTTTCAGTAGAGCGTTACGAAATTTCTCAGGACTTGTTATATCGGAAGATACTATAGCATCGATTAATAATACTGGAAGAATGCTTATTAGTTTACAGAAAGCTATACCTGGAACCTCATGGTTAGATGGTAAAGTTAATCTCGAAGAATTTGGGGTTAGTATTGGGAAATTTGCCAAAGGTATTAAAACGTTAAGCGAGTTCTCAATGACCGAAGATGCAATTGTATCTGTAGATAATACCGGTAGAATGCTCATCGCTTTACAGAAAGCTATACCAGAGAGTACTTGGTTAGACGGAAAGGTTGAGTTAGATGAGTTCGGTAAGAAGATTAAATCTTTTGGTGGACACTTAGCAGGTTATTCTGAGAAGGTTTCTGAGATAGACTTCGGCGCAGTTAGTGCATCTTTGACTCAATCTAGGAAGTTTATATATCTGGCTAACTCTTTAGTGGATCTTGATTTATGCGGAATTGAAAACTTTAAAATCAAGAGTTTGGGGTCAGCGCTTAAAGGATACTACAACAAGATCGACGAGATTGATTTCAGCGTGGTATCCAGTTCCATAAGTCAAGTTATGAGACTCAAATCTTTGGTTCAGAGCTTGGCTGGACTCGATAACAGTGGTATTGAATCATTTACTATCAAATCTATAGGTAGCAAACTGAAGGGATATTACGAAGCTGTTTCTGGTATAGATACAGGTGTTGTTTCTACTTCCATCAGTAATGCCAACAGATTGAGGATATTCATCGGTAGTCTAGCCGGACTTGATGCTAGTGGTGTAGGTTCATTCAAAACAGCTGTAAATGAATTGGGAACGGTAGATATCAGTAAAATTGTAAGCGCGTTCGAAGGAGCTTCCGCAACGTTATATTCAGCTGGAGCTAAGATTATAACTTCTGTCGCAACTGGTATGAGATCTAGACTTGGATATTTACTCACTACTGCAACTTCCATAGTGACTCAATTGCGAAATACTGTGAACAGAGCATCAGCTTCGTTCAAATCGGCCGGTGTTATACTCATGACGCAGTTTTCTATCGGAATAAGTAGTCAGAAAGGTAGAGTAAGTACAAGTGCAAGAGGTGTAGTGTCAGCTGCAGTGAGCACTGTTAATAACCACTACATCAATTTCTATTCGGCAGGTAAGAATTTGGTGGAAGGATTTGCATTGGGTATTACTGCAAATACTTTCCGAGCTGAGGCGCAAGCAGCTGCTATGGCTGAGGCGGCAAAGAGAGCTGCAGAAAAAGCATTAGGTATCAATTCGCCATCTAAGGTGTTCTATAAGATCGGTGGTTATACTGGACAGGGATTCGTGAATGCTCTTGTCGATTATGGTAAGACAGCATATGATTCGGCTTCTTCTATGGCTGACTATGCTAGAAAGGGAATGACAAGTGCTATTGGTAGAATTCAGGATCTTATCAACAGTGATATGGACTCTCAGCCTACTATCAGACCGGTTCTTGATTTGAGCGATGTACAATCTGGTGTGGCATACATGAACGGACTTCTTCCAAATAGTGCATCGATCGGAGTTATGTCTAATCTGAATTCGATCAGTTCTATGATGAACCGAAATAATCAAAATGGAGAATACGGCGAGGTTGTTTCCGCTATCGAGGGTCTTCGTAAAGATCTTGGTAATACCGGAGACACATACATTATTGATGGCGTTACCTATGATGATGGTAGCGCTGTTTCTAGTGCAATGCAGACCATCGTCAGAGCGGCTAAAATCGAAAGGAGGGTATAATTTTGGCTACAACATATACGGTAAAAAAAGGGGATACTCTTTGGGGTATCTCCACTAAGTATGCTAGCACAATTGCTGGAAGTACTACTTCGGCTAAAGTGCAGACGTTGGTAAGGTTGAATGACATTACTAATCCTGATTATATAGTTGTCGGTCAGGTACTCAAACTCGATGGAGCCGCTACTACTCCACCGGTTACGAAAACATCTAGAGCTACAATAAAGGCTTTTGGTCTTCAGAGTAATACTGATAGAACCATATACGCAACTTGGGCATGGACAAAAACCAATACCGAAAGTTATCGGGTTATTTGGTACTATGCTACAGGTGATGGTGTATGGTTCGTCGGTGAAGACAGTAGTGCTAACTTTAAGCAGAGTCTGTATAGTGCTCCGTCAAATGCTACCAGGGTTAAGTTTAAAGTTAAACCTATCTCTAAGAAACATAAGGTTAACAAAAAAGATGTGTCTTATTGGACAGCTAGTTGGTCTACCGAAAAGATTTACGATTTCGATAACAACCCTCCTTTGACACCTCCAGTTCCTACTGTGAAGATCGATAAATATACTTTGACCGCAGAACTGACTAATTTGGACGTAAATGCAACCTCGATTCAGTTTCAGATTGTTAAGAACGATATCACGACGTTTAAAACTGGAACGGCAACTATAAAAACTACAGCCACATCATTCTCTTGTACAGTGACTGCTGGTGGTGAGTATAAGGTTCGTTGTCGTTCCTATCGTGATAAGAAATACAGCGACTGGTCAGATTATTCGAGTAATGTGTCAACCATACCATCGACCCCAGTTGGTTTCACGAATTGCGAAGCTACATCTGAAACGTCGGTGTATTTGGAATGGAAGAAAGTTGCAACAGCTAAAACCTACGAGATTGAGTATACGACTAAGAAGCGATATTTCGACGAATCGGATGCTACTACCAAAATTAGCAGTATTGAGTTTACAAGATATGAGATTACCGGTCTGGAAAGTGGCCAGGAATACTTCTTCCGAGTACGTTCTGTAAATGATGAAGGTAACTCCGCTTGGTCGGATGTAACATCAATTATCATAGGTAAAAAACCAGCAGCTCCTACAACCTGGTCTTCTACGACTACTGTCATTGTAGGAGAGACTTTGAACTTATATTGGGTTCATAACGCAGAAGATGGTTCCAGTCAAACATTTGCTGAGTTGGAGCTTATCATCGATGGAATAACTGATACTAGAACTATCAAAAACTCAACGGATGAAGAGACGAAGGACAAAACAAGTGTATATACTATCGATACGTCAGATTATATCGAAGGAACTACGATCCAATGGAGAGTTAGGACTGCTGGTATAACTCAAACTTATGGCGATTGGTCTGTACAAAGAACTGTGGATGTGTATGCTCCTCCTACCGTGGAATTGAGTATCACTAACAAAGCGGGAGCAGATCTTGAAACAATCGAGAGTTTTCCTTTCTATGTATCTGCTTTGGCTGGACCAAATACTCAGTTACCAATCGGCTATCATTTGGTAGTTACATCAAATGAGGTTTACGAGACTGTTGACAACATTGGTAATAGAAAAATTGTAAATAGTGGAGAAGCTATATATTCACACTATTTCGATATTTCCGAAGCGCTAATGGTTGAACTTTCTGCCGGTAACATTAATCTTGATAACAATATTAGCTATACGGTTACTTGTACCGCTTCTATGAACTCAGGATTAACGGCCGAAGCTTCTTCCATCATAACGGTTTCCTGGACTGATATGGAGTATGAGCCAAATGCTGAGATAGGAATCGACGAAGAAACCTATACGGCATCGATCAGACCGTATTGCGAAAACGAATATGGTGTAACGATACAGGGAGTCTTACTGTCGGTTTATCGACGGGAATTCGATGGTAAATTCACGGAATTAGCAACTGGTCTTGAGAATGTGAAGAATACAACGATAACAGATCCACATCCGTCTCTCGATTATGCAAGATATAGAATCGTGGCTACTGTTAAAGCAACAGGAGCGGTGAGCTATTGCGATATTCCTGGTTATCCTGTTGGGTGTACTTCTGTAATAATTCAATGGGATGAAGACTGGACAAGCTTTAATACAATGAACGAGGACGAAATGGAAGAACATCCATGGGCTGGATCTATGCTTGTACTTCCGTATAACATTGACGTTTCGGAGAAACAGAAACCTGATGTGGCGCTTGTTGAGTATATCGGTAGAGAGCATCCAGTTTCTTATTATGGTACTCAATTAGGGCAAACAGCTACTTGGAGTATGTCTGTACCTAAGGAAGATAAAGAGACTTTATACGCTTTACGACGTTTGTCCATATGGATGGGTGATGTTTATGTAAGAGAACCATCTGGAAGTGGATATTGGGCGCATATAACAGTTTCATTTAGTCAGAAACATTGCGATCTGGTTATTCCGGTTAGTATAGACATCACACGAGTTTCGGGAGGTATTTAATATGGTAGATTGGTTGTCTTCAATGCAGCAAACATACGAATACTACATTGTTAACCCGACTACATGGAAAGATGAGAAGTTGATTGACAATGTGAAAAAAGCTACTATTAGCCGAGATTCTGATGCGGAAACTCTTGGGTCAGCCACTATCGATATCACAGAAACCGTCGGAGAATGTTACATAAGGATTTACCTTATAACAATTCAAAATGGAGTAAAAGACAAGCATCCTTTAGGAACGTTTCTCGTACAAACACCGTCGTCAAGTTTCAACGGTAAGATAAGAGATGTTTCAATGGATGCTTATACTCCGTTGATAGAGCTTAAAGAGAATCAACCACCTTTGGGTTATTCAGTTCTCAAGAACGAAAACATAATGGATATCACATATTTGCTGACGAGAGAACATGCTAGGAGTCCAGTGACGAAAACGACATGTACAAATAAGTTGTATAACGATTTCGTTGCTGATCCAAATGACACATGGCTATCTTATCTGTCTGATTTGATGGCTAATGCTAAATACTCATACGGATTGGATGAGATGGGTCGTATTATATTTACTCCGAAACAGGATACGGCATCTTTGCAGCCAGTATGGACTTATGATGATAGTAATAGTTCTATTCTTTATCCAGATTTCAGTATGGATCATGACCTATATGGAATACCGAATGTGGTAGAGGTTATCTACTCGAATGGTCATGATAACTATTATGCTAGAGTCGTAAATGAGGATGAAAACAGTCCTATATCGACTGTAAATCGAGGGAGAGAGATAGTACATCGGGTTACCGATCCTGATTTGATTGGTGATCCTACTGCGAATCAGATTCAAGAATATGCAGAGAGATTGCTGAGAGAGTTGTCTTCATTGGAATACACAATAACTTATAAGCATGGTTATTGTCCGGTTCGTTTGGGTGATTGTGTTCGTCTGAACTATACTAGAGCCGGTTTAACGAACATAAAAGCAAAAGTCATCAGTCAATCCATCAGTTGTGAATCGGGTTGTCCAGTTACAGAAAAAGCAGTATTTACAAATAGGTTATGGGGGTGATAATACATGGCTTTGTCAAACGACATCATATCTCAGTTTGTTAAAATCACAAACGACAAAACTGAAGAGAAGAAAGAGACAATCGTATATGGTACTGTTGTTGTTTCTAATAGTACGAAATACGTAAAAATTGACGGATCGGATTTATTAACTCCCATAATGGCTACTGCTGATGCAACAGATGGCGACCGAGTAACTGTAATGATAAAGAATCATACAGCTACCATAACAGGTAATGTATCATCTCCGGCTGCTAGATCTGCTGATGTGAAAGGTATGGGTAGTGATTACCAGAAGCTCAGCAATAAGATCGATCAATTTGAAATCTTGGTAGCAGATAAAGTTGATACAGAAGCTTTGAATGCTGTTACGGGTAGAATCGATTATTTGGTATCTGATAATACTATTATTCGACAAAACCTTACAGCAGCTCAGGCTGATATCACTAATTTGCAATCAGATAACGTTACCATCAATAATCGATTGACAGCGGCGGAAGCTGATATTACTGAATTGAAAGCTGATAAGTTGGACGTTAATGTCGCAAAGATAACATATGCCACAATCGACAATTTGAACGCAACAAACGCTGATGTGCATAATCTGGAGTCAACATATGCTAATTTTGTAAGTACTACTACTGCAAAGTTAACAGCTCAAGACGCGTCTATTTCAGATTTACAAGCAAAGAAGCTCAGTGCAGATACCGCTAATATAACATATGCCAAAATTGACGATTTAACTGCTGCGACTGCTGACATTACTGATCTTGAAGCTACTTTTTCTGACTTTGAAACTACCACAACCAATAAGTTAGCGGCTCAAGATGCTAGTATAGCAAACTTACAAGCGGATAAAGTATCTGCTTCTGCTATTGAAGGAAAATACGCAAACATTGATTTTTCTAATGTTGGAAAAGCAGCTATGCAGTATTTCTATGCAGAATCTGGTCTTATACAAGACGTTGTCGTTGGTGATACAACAATAACCGGAAAATTGGTAGGCGTTACCATCAGTGGTGATCTAATTGAAGGTAATACTGTTAAGGCAGAAAAATTGGTTATCAAAGGTACCGATGGTCTTTATTATAAGTTGAACACAGATGGTGTTACGACTGAGGCAGAGCAAACAAATCAGAACAGTTTGGATGGTAGTGTTATCAAAGCTAAGTCAATTACAGCCACAAAAATCACTGTCGACGATCTCGTTGCTTTTGGTGCCACAATCGGTGGATTCCATATTACCAATTCTGCGATTTATTCCGGTGTTAAGGAAAGCGTGGACAACGCAACATCTGGTTTGTATATGGACAAAGAGGGTCAATTAGCTCTCGGTGATAGCAGTGAATATCTAAAGTACTATAAAGATCAAAATGGAGATTATCATCTTGCAATTTCTGCTCAAAGTGTACTTATGGCTACATCATCCACACCGGAAGATCCTCAATCACAAACGATCGAGGATGCTATCGATGAGCTTTCCGAAGCCACAACTACAAACGCTAATGATTTAGCTAATTACATAACATCTACGAATAGTGAATTAGAGAATCTGCAGAATCAGATCGATGGCTCCATTACGACTTGGTTTTATGAGTACGAACCGACTGCTTCTAACGTGCCTGCGAAGGATTGGACAACCACTGATGCGAAGAACACACATTTGGGAGATTTGTTCTACAATACGTTGACCGGATATTGTTATCGATGGCAAGTTCTCAATAATATATATTCTTGGAATCGTATAACCGATGTAGATGTTACGAAAGCTTTAGCTGATGCGGCCGCTGCTCAAGACACTGCTGATAAAAAGAGAAGAGTATTTGTTACTATTCCTACAACTCCGTATGACGTAGGTGATCTCTGGGCCCAAGGTACTTCTGGTGAGTTAATGAGATGTAAAGTAGCAAAGACCGCGAATCAAAGTTATGCAGCAGCCGACTGGGAGAAAGCTTCGAAGTACACAGATGATACGGTAGCTAATAATGCAAAGAAAGCAGCCGACGCAGCTCAGATCGATATTAATGCAGTTAAGACACGTGTTTCTTCTGCAGAGACTCAGATAGCTCAGAATAAAGAATCTATTGCTTTACGAGCCACTAAAACTGAAGTCACAGAGTCTTTGAGTGGTTACTACACAAAAGAACAGGCTGATGCCGCTCTTACTGTAAAAGCTAATGAGATATCTTCAAATGTTAGTTCAACTTATGCTACGAAGACAGCGTTAGATACTACAAATTCTAAGGTTACAGCGGTTCAAAGTACGGCTACACAAGCGAAGAATGCGGTCGACGGCCTCGAAATCGGAGGAAGAAACTATATCCTAAAATCCGATAAATGGGAATCGAATGGTTCAGCATCTACTGGAATAACTCAGACTATTGAGAATGGTGTTAAGAAAATCATATCTACGGCTAATAATGGTAATTGGAATTCGTTTGTTAGAAACAATGTCGTCGAAGATAATTTCAAAGATGGTGATCAATTCACATTTGCGGTTGAGATAAAAAGCGAAGACTCTACAGTTCCTCCAACTATCTATTTCAAAAGTGGACTTGGATATTATCCCATGAAAGGGACAGTTTCTTCGAACTATAGTTGGTGCTACTATACTGGTACTTGGAAAGATACAAACGATATATCTTTTCATTTCGGATGGAAATCGGCTATTGGTACTTACTATCTAAGACGATTACTATTTGTAAAAGGTAACAAGTTATTAGATTGGTCTCCTGCTCCCGAAGATGTGACCGCTGGTATAGCAGCAGCTCAGGCTACTGCAGATAGCGCGCAGTCAGATGTGAATGCTTTAGTGACACGAGTTGTTTCAGCAGAGACTTCAATAAGTCAGCATACAGATGCAATTAATTTGCGAGCTACTAAAAACGAAGTATCTACTGCGAAATCTGAAGCTATATCAACAGCAGCTTCGGATGCTACAACAAAGGCTAACAACGCCAAGAGTGCAGCTATCTCAACAGCGGCTTCGGATGCTACAACGAAGGCTAATACTGCAAAATCAGAGGCTATTTCAACGGCGGCTTCTGATGCGACTACAAAAGCTAACAATGCTAAGAGTGCGGCTATTTCTACGGCAGCTTCGGATGCCACGACGAAGGCTAATAATGCGTTGAGTAGTGCTAAATCGTATACCGATTCTCAATTGGAAGTAGCTTCGAATTCTATAACAGCAAAAGTGACTGAGGTAAAGACAACTGCTGATTATGCTAAGAACAGAATTGACAACCTCAAGATTGGTGGTAGGAATATTCTGCTTAATAGCAAACTCACGGACAATGCCGACAAATGGGAGGGTGTAGCCAATATAAAGGAATACATCACAAAGTATAATCGACGTTGTGCTCATTTCAAACATACGGCTCTTAAGCAGACGAAATATATCAGTCAGTCTGTATTAAATAAGTTGGAACCTAATACAACTTATACAATGAGCGGTTGGGTCCTGAGTGAAAATATTGTCAAAGGTACAACAAATCATACCTGTATGTTTTATCACAGTGGTTCTTATACGAAAGATGGAACATCCACATGGTTTGGCTACGGATCTAAGGGAATTCCTATCAATACTGGAACAGGTACGTGGACTCGTTTAGTATGGACCTTTACAACCGACGATAAACTTAAAACCGCCACGAACTGTTCAATTCAGGTTCATACAAGAGATCTTACCGGTGACATTTATTTCTGTGATCTCAAGCTTGAAAAAGGGAACCGAGCTACTGACTGGACTCCTGCTCCGGAAGATGCAGAATCTGGTATATCTGCATTGGATACGAGAATGACATCTGCTGAGGCTTCTCTGACAGTGTTATCTAATAGCGTGTCATCGAACGTGACTGAGACTACGAATCTCGGTACTCGGATGTCTACTGTAGAGCAGAAAGCTGGAGCATTGACTGTTAGGTTAGATAACGCCGAAAGCAGTATCACCACAGCTCAGTCTACAGCTAACACAGCTAAGACGAATGCAGCTACGGCACAATCGACAGCAAATACTGCGCTCGCCAGAACAACAGTAAAAGATACAAGAGAAGATAATCAGACACCTAGTTGGTATATGACGAACTACCCAAAACAAACAGTAGTCGAGTTTAAAAAATGTACCGCTATTGGGCTTTCTGGTTCTACTTATTGTTCTCTTGAAACGGTTGTTCCTTGGAATGATAAGTCAGGCAGTTATCCAAAACAAACGGCGACCGTCAATGAGAAACAATATTGGCGTACAGGAACGTCTGATACAGCATGGGGATCTTGGATGGCGGCTTCCGAAACTGCTACCAACTTTATATCCTTTGATACTACCAATGGAGTATTAATAGGAAATAAGACGTCAGGATCTTGGTCTGGAACTAGAGCTCAGATAACAGGTTCTGCACTTAATATCCTCGATTCAAGCGGAACAGTACTTTCCAGTTATGGTACTACCACTACAATTGGAAAGACCGCAGGGAACAATATATATATCGATAGTGATGGCATAGATATTCGAAAGAATGGAAAGGTTCTTGCTACATTCGATCAGTATGGTTTAAAGATTGCAAACACGAATGACGCAACTGGATCGTTGGGATCTGGAAAAACAAAACCTGCATTAGTTATTGGTACACCGACGGGTTATCATATCGAGATGGATAACAATGAAATCATGGCAAAATCTAATGCCACGACTTCGAGTCATCTGTTCTTGAATATGGAAGGCGGTAACGTTTCAGTTAACAACAATGCCGATCGAGCATTCATGTTCCAGGAGGGTGCTTTATATGCTAAGAATGCTTTATATAACAGCGGAAACTATTTGGGTATAATTGATGCCCTTAATGATGCTGGTAATACCGTTTTCGGTTACGGCGGATACATCAATAAGATTGGCGGAACCAACATATATGGCAATAGTATTAGCTTAGTTTCAAACGGTAATATTGATGTTGAAGCTTCGTGGATTAATTGTCGTAGTATAGCTCCTAATGCTAATGCTACGTATGCATTAGGTATTTATGGAGAAAAAGGCTGGTCGAATATATATTTGGGAAAAGGCGATAACAAAACAAATGCTCTCCACATCATTGTTGGTAGTAGCACTTATTTGCTATGTGGTGTGAATTCCAGTGGTCAATATGTATTCGGCAATAACGCTGCTATTATGTATTATCAGGCTAAAGACGTGGGTACAACCAATACTGGAAATGCATTCAAATTTACTTCAGGTAACAACGCCGCTGCAAACAATACGAACTCTGTTTGGCTCTTTGGTGCTGCAGATGCTACATCGAGGTACATAGGTTCATATATGGCATATAGCCGTACATATTCTTCTGCGGCTAATATGGTTGTTACCAGTAACGGTATATTTGGTCGAAGTACATCTTCATCCCTGCGGTATAAAAACAGTATTGTAGAAGCTGATATTTCTGAGTTGAAAGGTCTGTATGATCAAGAAGTTTAAATACAATACTGATTATATTTCGTCTGATGATGAATTATATGATAAGTATTTGTATGGTTTTATTGTAGAAGATTTGGAGAATGTTTTACCATGTGCAGTTGAGCATATCACTGACGAAGCCGGAAATGCGATTCCTGAGATGTGGAATAGTAATGTAATAGTTCCATCTTTGTTGAAATTGATACAAGACCTGAACAATAGATTAGCAGCTTTAGAGAAGAAAGGAGAGTAAAAATGAGCGAAGAATTGCAGAAACTTTACAATACGTTATTGGTTGTGGAAACGAAAGGCGACAGTACATTGGTTATGGCTGATTGCTTAAAGTTTGTAAGTCAGCTGATACTTAAATGTAAAGAAGAAGAGAAATCAATGATGGTAACTAATAACGACGCACAATAAAAAGGAGGAAGGATTATGGATTTCACAACATTAACTCAGTATTTTGTACTTTTGGTGGTAGTCGCTTCTTTGGTGGTAGGATATATCATCAAACATGCGACTTTTTTAAAGTTCATTCCTAACGATGACATTCCAGTTATTCTGGCTGTATTCGGTTTGGTATTGAACTTGTTTGTTAGCGGATTCTCCATTGAGTCAGCTGTATATGGTGCATTGATGGGTCTTGCATCTACCGGTATGCATCAGGGATTTAAGAAGTTTATTGAGGGAACTGAAACAAATAATTCTGGAGACATGTAGGTGGAGGCAAAATGAATTTTACGATAACATCGGCACAGATTCTTGCTTTCTGCGCTTTCGTAACAACTTTATGGGGAGTGTGGAAAATTGTGAAGGAAATTAAAAAGCCTAACGATGATCTTAAAAATACCGTTGCTCAGCACGATAAACTTCTTGATAATGATAACAAACGTTTGAAAGAGATTGAAGACTCCAATCGTATGATTCTTCAATGCTTATTAGTTATCATCAATCATGACATCACCGGAAATGGCATCGAAAAAATGAAGACTGCAAGAGACGAATTGCAGGAGTACCTTATTAACAGGTAAAGAGTTAAGGGGCTGGCCGGCATGGTTACAGCCTCTTTTCTTTTTCTTCAAAATGGAGTACGCGAAAATTACATATTCTGTTATGACAGAAATGTCACTAACAAATTAATTTAAAATCAAAAATTGGAGGACAAAAATATGAAGAAAAATATGAGAACTGTTGGTTTAGCAATTGGTGCGTTTGTAGCAGGAGTTGTAGCAACATTAGCGATTTTATACATATTTGTTTTACCGGATATGACAATGGATATTGGCGTATTCGCAAACGAAGGTGCTATGAGAGCGTATGAGGTTGGTTATAACGATGGCCAGAATGGTACTGATAACTTTAGCAACTGGTTTGACGATGAAGTAGTCGAAACAGTCAACAATTATGAGTACAAATTTATTAAGTAAGTGATGTGAAATCTAAAGGAGAAGTTTGAATGATCAGCTTCTTCTTTTTCTTTTTCCCTTCGCGAAAATTACATATTCCTTTATGAAACTAATAACAAAATTTTTACATAAAAGAGATTAAGATTATGAAAGTAGATAAAGATATTGCAACTGTATTATTTGTAGTATTTCTGATGGTATTTGGTTTAGGTTCTATGTATCTTATGGAGCATGGATCTGAAAACGAAGAACCGGTGAGATATACTGAAGTAGAAGAAGCAATCGAGAGTTCTAATGACTTAAATAACTACCTTATTGAAAATTATGGGTATGTATTAGAGGAAGGGGAGATTTTATAAGCCTCTTCTTTCTTTTTTCTCCTCGCGAAAATTACATGCTCCTTTATGAGAAACCGATAACAAATTTATTATATAGGAGGTATTTATCATGAGAAAATTTTGGAAAGACTATGCGGAATTATGTAAGGCAAGTGGCAGATTCTATAAGGAACATTGGTTAGGATGTATCTTATTGAATGCAGCAATTGTTGCCGGAGAATTTGCTTGGTTTTACAGAGATGATATCAAGGATAAACTCACAAGTAAATCTGCGAAGGAAAACAATGAGGAGGAGTCTGAATAATCAGGCTCTTCTTTTTTCATTCGCGATATTTACAAGCTCCTTTATAGAAAACTATTTTAAAGGAGGATTATAATATGTTTGAAAGAATCAAATGCTATAAAAACTTAAGAAAGGCTGATAAATATTTGCGTGGAATGAGAAGACTTGGCGAGATTACTCACGATGAGGAAATGACAAAGGAAGCTAATGAAGCGTTATATAAAAATGCGATTCTTAAGAGTAAAATATGGTATAACAGAACAATGGCAAAAAATTATAATTTGGAACTTATAAGACATGGTTTAAATTAAAAAGAAAAAGGCCTCGTCATTTAGACGGGACCTCTTCTTTTTTCTTACGTATTTGTTTCGGAATTTTATAATATTGTGTGGTCTTCAAATACTTCTCAACATCTTCTTTTATTTTTCTCATCCCAGTCTCTTATCCTTTTTTGTTCCAATTACCTCATAACCGTATTCAAGTCTTTTAGGTAACTTCTTATGTCTCAAACCATCTAGACCAAGAGCCTCATCAATCGCATTCTTAGCGCAACGATTTGTTTTGTAGATATTAGTATCTCCAGGTATGTTTATAGTCCAACCGTTCAGATAACCTTCAACCCAGTACCCTCTATATTTAAAATCAGCTCTAGCAACAGCAGTGTCTTTCCATACGATTCTCATTTTATAATTCCTCCTAAAAGTTGATATATCAAGGTTTCTTCTTAGTTCAGACAAGGTATATATCATGAGGGTGTTGTAAAAATAGCGCCCTAATGATATAAACGTGGCTCAAAGAGGAACCCACACTCATTGGTGTAGGTCTATATCTAGTATGAACTCACCGTTATTCTCACGGCTGAATTCAATTCGACTGATGATACGTTTTAAAAATTCATTCTTTGTAGTTGCGTCTATCTCATTATCTCGCATAGCAATGAAAGCATCGGATAGCAGCAATAGTTTTTCTTCATGTTCTACTTTTTCTGGAATGGTGTACTCCAATTCTTCAATCTGTTTCTCAAGAACTTCGATTCTGGTATTGTGTATATTTTTACGTTCTACAAATTCATTATTTGTAATGTCGTCATTTTCCCAAGAATCGAATAGTTTAGCTTTCTTCTTCTCGATCTTACGAATCTCTTTCTCTAAATCTTCAATCTGTTTTTCTATAAGACTCGCATCTGTATCGGAAGCATTTTCTACTTTTAATTCGAAATCTTCTACATATAATTTTAAACCGTGAATTACTGCAGATATTACATCATCAGCAATAGCAGATTTTACTTTACATCCGCCAGAGTTTGCTTTATGAACAATACGATCACTCCTATCTTTATCATATGGTTGATAATGCATAGCTTTACCGCATTTCTTACAGTATACCAAACCGGCTAGAGGATTTCTTAGTTTAAGTCCTGATCTAGTTCGATCTTTATAGAATTTTTTCTGAACTTTCCTAAATGTCGCTTCATCAACCAGAGCATCTTTCATATGTTTCCCATCGTACAGCATATACTGATCTGAGTGGAATCGAGGTCTTGTTATTTTTAGTTCTCCATCGACCATAGTCTTAATTCTCATACGGTCATTCCAACGAACTTTACCCATATACACCGGATTTGTCAAATAAGCTTTCACGCTATCCTTAGACCATTGAGAATCACCTTTGTATGTAGGAACTCCCATGGCGGTCAATCGTTTGGCTATTTCGAAGGTTGACAAATTATCTTTAGCAGACCATTCAAATATTTTCCTAATGTATGGTGCTTCGTATTCGTTAGGAACCAGAGTTCGTTTAGTCTTGGTCTTTATTATGTTATAACCATAAGGACGATAAGTACCCATGTAATTACCTTCCACAACAGCTTGCTTACGACCACGATCCATACGTTTGTGAATCATCTTATATTCTCGACGAGACATGAATAGTTCGAATTCCATATATTCTTCGTCTTCTTGACTATGTGCTACGTCATAAGTCTTAGTTGGAGTTACGACTAACACACCGTTGTTCATATTAGAGTATTTAAGACAATCCATAATCGTTTGTGCATCACCTTGGTTACCACGTGACAGACGAGTTATTTCTACAATCAAAATGCCTTTATATTTTCCTTTATAGCAATCCTCTATCAGCTTTTGAATTTTTGGTCGGCCAGCGATTGTCTCACCAGATTCTAATTCAGTGTATATTTCACCGATATAAAATCCTTTTCGTGCTGCTAATTCCTCTAATATTTTACGGTGTCTGGCGAGAGTTTCGCCTTCACCAAGTTTTTCAGCTTCCAGATCGGCTCTGGATTTACGTAGATAAATAGCGTATACATCCATCTTTAAAGCGTGTTCTGTTGCGATATTCATATCGAATGTTGTCATGATGTCACTTCCTCTTTTTGTGATTCATATCCTTTATAGAAAGGAGCGGTTGTATGAGCATGTATAACACTAAAGAAATCGCTGACTTATTGGATATCAACGAAGAAACAGTTAGACGATGGGTTAGATCTGGTTTGCTGAAAGCTGAACGATCTTCCAAGAAACAAGGTAATATCATACATGAAGTGGATTTATTTGAATTCATTTCTGATAAACCCAAATATAAAAAGATAGTTCGAGCTAAAATTCAGCAGAGAAATAACCCATTTTCTTTAAACGATTTACTGAACGATTTAATTATTCAGCGAAACTTACTAGATGAGTATATAATAAAACTACAGTCTCTTATAAATTTACGCGACTGATACGTCCCCTATTATGAGAGGAGAGGATTATTATGTTGATATTTACAGAAATGTCAAACGAAGAGCTAGAAGCGTATAAAAACGAAAGGTGTAATGAAATTAGAAGATCATACGATGATTTGAAAGGATCTCTAAACCAAGTGATGCTTATCAATGATGATAAAGAAAGAATCAGATTGATATATGACATCATGGAAGATGTTAACAAATTAATGTATGAACACACGGATACACTCGATCGATATCTTCTGGCTTACGAAAACAATAAGCATTTAACCAACACAATAACCAAACTCAAGCATGAGAAGGAGTCCTAATTGGGCTTCTTCTTTTTATTTTCCTCTTTGGTAAAGTAAGAATTCTGCATATTCAACCAATTTGTTATGTTCTTCGTCTGTAAATACATAATTACCAAATCTCTCAGCCCAAACAGTAAATCGTTCAATTCTCACATTGTCTTCTTTTTTATATTTATTCCCGATTGTGAAACTCTCCATAGATAATTTATAATATTCTGCTATTGTATTGATTACAGAAAGAGGTATGTATTTTTCTCCTGATTCATACATACGAAGATCTTCGGTAGATATTCCTATCTCTTTCGAATATTCTTCAATTGTCATATTTCGTTGAAGTCTCATCATTTTAAGTAATTCTCCAATTGTAACATCATCGGTATTCGGTTTATCTTCCCAACCCATTAAATATTGTGGAGTTGTATCGAGTGCTTTTGCTAAAGGTTCAAGTATATCGATTGGTAAATTCTCGATCTCACCTTTCTCATAGCGATAAATAGTTGCGCGATTTTTATTCAATCTAACAGCTAATTCATCGACAGACATATGTAGTTCGTTTCTTCTCTCTTTAATTCGTTTCCCTACGGTCATATGATTGCTCCTTTCTAACTTGGTTAAGCATACCATATTCTTCGCGCCGTATGCAAACATTTAAGAATTGTCGCAAATTATGCAAAAGAAAGTATTGACTGAATACAAAACGTAATGATATTCTCGTGTTGTCGCATATGATGCAAAAATATTTTAGGAGGTCCGTATTATGAATGCCAATTTATTGACTGAGAAAGTTCTTGAAAAAGGTATGGAATTTAGAAAAGTCGCGAAATTGTTAGGGATTGACAAAATGACCCTTTATCGCAAATTAGCGAATTACGAATCTTTTACGATTCGAGAGGCTGAGATATTAAAAGATTTGTTAGATTTGACTAATCTTGAAGCACTTGAGATTTTCTTAGATCGATAAGGAGGTAGATTATCATAAGAGATTTCCGATACAAGAACGCAATTATACATATTAGTGGGGAAGTAGGAAGAGATACCCTTGAAGAAGCAGCTACTCGATTTTTCAAAAAAGTTCATATACAGAAAAAGAAAGGAAATAATCAAAATGGCAACTGTAATTAGACCAGAGATATCCATAAAGAATAAATACCACATTGACAAACATCGTTACTATGAATTAAAGCATTTCTGCCTTCAATATCCCGAATGGAAACAAACATATGCGGAGTTAAACGATGCCAGTATGGGACTTTCGATGTTTGAAAATATACCAACGTCTAATTTACCAGGTGATCCAACTGCAAAACGAGCGATGATGAGATTCTTCTACTCGGAGCGAATACAACTCATAGAGAAAACTGCGATGGAAACAGATCCATATTTATACGGTTATATCATAAAAGGAATTACCGAACAAAAATCTTATACATATTTGAAAACAAAGTTAGGGATGCCATGCGGAAGAGATATGTATTACGATCGATATAGGAAGTTCTTCTGGCTACTAAGTAATTCGCGTAAATAACATGCTCCTTTATAGAAAAGGAGGTAATTACTATGTTTGAGAACAGACAAATTAACGGCTATATTTATGAAACAAGATTTATTGCATCTTGGTTGAGAGAGGGTGGTCAGCTTCGTACCGGAGAAGACTATGATAATTTCTATGAATGGTTATTATCATTAGGACTTAGCCAGGACGATGCCGATCACATAAAATTCTTAGCCAGTAACGGTAAAATGGAGCTTGAGAATAGTGCTAGAAAGTTTTTAAAAAACTTAAGCAAGTAATATAACTAAAATCATTAAGAGGGAAGTCTACATGGACTTCTCTTTTTCGCGTAAATAACATTCTCCTTTATAGAAAAGGAGGTAATTCATATGATTATTTTAAATTTAGTGTTATGGATGGTATTAGTGTTATGGGCAGTATTAGGATGGATTACAATTTTTATGGCAGCATTAATTCATATTGTTAGAGCGCATATGAAGGGTTATAATGCATTGGATTGGCTAGCAGAAAATTATGCTGATCCAATGGATACGCCTAAAGAGATATTGTGCTTTACATTTGGATTAATAATATGGCCTGTAAGATTGTATACCTTTATACGACAAATACCATGGTTATATACACAATATGAATTGTTATGAATTAAATCATTAAGAGGGAAGTCTACATGGACTTCTCTTTTTTCATTCGCGTTAAAAACATTTAGTATTATAGAAGAAAAGGAGCAAATATTAAATAGGAAGGAGATGAGTACATGAAAGGACTATTTGCGAAAACGTTTATGACTGTAGTTTTGGACGGAAGAGATGCGGAAACCGTGAAAACTATTAGATATGCAATTGATATAGTAACGAAAGAACGTTACGGTGAATGTGTATGCCGTGACTTCGGAAGTGCTAATTCAAATGCAAAAGTGATAGAGACACGTACCGACAAAAGAACGTACAAGTTAATACAGGGCATGATCAGAAGTAGTTATCCTGGTTTATGTGTATTCGACGTAACTATGTAAGCAATTACAGAGGGAGAGTCTAGGAGAAATCTTAGGCTTTTCTCTTTTTCATATATCATTCGCGTTAAAAACATAGCCCTTTATGAAACAATACAAATTTGCTATAGGAGGGCAAAACTATGTTTGGAACAAAGAAATTTACGACAGTTATTATGGACGGAAGTAATGAGAACGTTAATCGCGAGATTACCGGAATTATCGATATGGTTACTAGAAGACGAATCGGCAGAACGAAATGCCGTAAGTTAGATAAGAACCATCCGACAATGAAGGTGTTTAAACGAAGAACGAGCTGGGAAAATTACAGAGACGCCCGTATGATTATCGAAAAGAATTATCCGGGTTTATGTACATTTTATGCGAAAGTATAGTTTAATTAAAACTAAGGGAAGTCTACACAGGCTTCTCTTTTCTCTTTCGCGAAAATTACATGAGCTATTATAAGAAACTAATAACAAAACTTTATTATCAAAATGGAGGTAAAAATATATGGAACTGTTATTGTTAGTAGCTTTGGTACTTATATATGTATCATAAGAAGAGCTCGATACAAGAGCTTTTTCTTTTCAGTTACGCGACGATAACACATCCTATTATGGAAAGGAGTGAATAGCCGATGGGTAGGATATTTAAAGCAATCCTGAAATTTATTGTTATAACAATTATTGTGGGATTGATAGCATTGTTACTACGAGGTATTTACAACTTTGCTAAAAAAGTAAGAGGGAGCTAAACACTCTCCTCTTTTTCTTTCGCGTTATTTACATACTCCTTTATGAACACAATAAATCTAATTTATATTATGGAGGTATGATTATGTTATATGTAAGTTTAGAGGATTTCAAGAAGAATGGAGAAAACTTGAACAAAACACTGAAGAAGATGGCAGCAGAGGATATTGATACAATGGATCAACAGACCTTTGAAACTGTCCAGGCAGTGTTGGGGTTCATGAAAGCTTCGACCGAATTGATCGCTGAACAGACAAAAGCAATTGACGAAATGAATAACAAATTGGATAAGTTGTTGAGAGAGAAGGCTTAATGTCCTTCTCTTTTGTTTTCTAATCTAGGTTAAAGGCGATTCTAATCTAGATTTACCGTACATGGGTTACTAAAATAAATGCTAAATTAATATCGTAAAAATTCCCGGGTGGGATTTTTGATAAAACAAAATGAAAGGAGCAAAGAAATGGAGTTGGATTTAGTAGTTAGTGTCATTGTAGGTGTTATTATCGGAATGATCTTACATTATATATTCGAGAAACGTAAGAAGCCTTCTGGTACATTTGTCATTGATTTGACGGATCCTACAAAAGATGTATGTCGAATTGAACTGGATGACAGTTTGAATGACATCTATTCTAAGCGACAAATGATTCTGAATGTAAAAGTCTACGAAGATCATTCGCTAAATTAACATGCCCTATTATGGTAACGTTAATAACATTTAAAGGAGGACGATAAAATGAATGATGTCAAAGAACAATTAACGGCGGTGATTAAGGTTCAGATGGACTTACTGAAGGACTTAAAGTCTGGAACTGAGGAGTATAAAATTGCTTCCGACGTACTGACCAAGCTGTTAGACAAACTGAACGAAATGGACAAAAACGATTACGACTATTGGGATAAGTGTGAGACTCGTGAGAAAGAAATCGAGTTGAAGACGAAACAATTAGCCGAGGATCGTAGAGACCATAATGTGAAGAATTGTCTTACGGCAGTTAGTGTAGTCGGAGGAATGGCACTTACAGTCTGGGGAACAATTAAGTCTTTGAAGTTTGAAGAGACTGGATCTGTCACCACAATTATTGGACGTGGCTTCGTAAACAAGTTACTCCACAAGAATTAAAAGTTACAAGACAGAAGGGTCTGAGGTAAAACTTGGGCTCTTCTTCTTTCTTTTTCGCGAAAGATACACGTTGTTTTATGAAATGGAAGGAGGTAGTCGAAATGACTTATAAGCAAATCGAAGCAAGCCGTGAAGCAAGACTTTGGATCGGACAGGTGATTATTCCAGCTATAACGGTAGTTGGAGCAGCTATGACCGTACCCGAAGTAAGAAAGGCGGTTACCGAGAAAGCGAATAACGTAAAAACAGCTATCAAAAAGAAATTCAAGAAGGGAGAGGCTTAGTCCTCTTCTTTTCGTTTTGCGGAGGTTTATATAAATGAGATATCATCATGAGAAACCTTCTGTATACGCCTCAGTATACGGTAATACATATGAATGCGAACATCCGGTGTATGATAAATGCACTTTATTCAAAATAGATCAAAATGGACTATCGGTCATCCAACAAAGATACGATAATACGACAAAGAAGACTTGGTGGGGAGAAATAGATCCGTGGTTAACCGATCCTATTTATTTACATCCTAAATTCATGGATTTTTTCAATGTACGTTCTGATAAATCCATTAGCGGATTATACCCAACAGTTACTGTACGACAAATCATGTGGGCTCTAAAAATGAAACCAATTCCTAGAGAACGATGGGAGACTTGCTTTGATAGAAGATTCATATAATTCGCGTTATTTACACTTTCTATTGTAGAAGAAAGGAGCGTGATTGTAATGATACTATTTATAATCTTAGCAGCAATCGTATTACTACTGGTAATATTTGCGGTATGCATCATCAGTCTTGGAGGTGCAGTCGGAATATTCTTATGTAGCGATGTCATTGTATGCATAGCTATATTGGTATTTATTATGATGAGAATCTTTAAGAAAAAAAAGAAATGAAAGAAGCGGGGAGTCTAAACGATTCCCTGTTACTTTTCGTGGCGAATACATGCTCTTTAATGGAATAAATGAAAGGAGACGATAAGCATGAAAAAACGTAGTACATTAGGGTTAATTATCGATTTTATATTAACCTTTGTCACTGGAGGTTTATGGCTTATCTGGATACTTATCAGATATTTAAGACAAAGCTAAGGACGGAGCTAAGGCTTTGTTCTTTTTCTATTCGCGAAGAATACATGTCCTATTATGAGAATAGAAGAAACTAGCTTAAAGTAAGAGCAGTCGGGAAACCGAAAGATTCCAGTTCGAACCTGGGGCTTCTATTCTTTATTCGCGAAATTTACAAGTTCTATTATGAGAAGGATACACTTGAGCAATAGGGTGTATTTAAACGAGTAAGATTTATAGGTGACTATAAGTTTACGGGAGAACGGTCTAGCGGCCTTAATGGTGGACGTGAGAGTTTACTCGGCTTCTTATTTTTTGCTTCACCCAAACTATTCGAAAGGTGAGGATTCAAATGGATGGTCTATCAAACCAAACCAAGAAATTCTACAGAAAACACGCATCAACTGTACTGACAATCGCTGGAGGAATCGGTGTTATAGCTACCACAGTTACAGCAGTGAAAGCAACACCAAAAGCACTCGAATTAATTAGTAGTGCCGAACAAGAGAAAGGAGAAGAATTGACTAAGATGGAAAAATTCAAAATAGCTGGTTCTAAGTATGTTCCTTCTATATTAATAGGATCGGCTACGTTAGCATGTATATTTGGAGCTAACATCTTGAATAAGCGTCACCAGGCAGCTCTTGTTAGTGCTTATACATTAGTTGATAGCTCCTTTAAAGAGTATAAACGAAAGATCGCAGAATTATACGGTGAGGATGCTAACAAAGAAGTAACTCGTGAAATGGCAGAGGATCGCTATAAGGATTACGAACCAGAAGAGAAAAATTCTGATACAAGGTTATTCTTCGATAACTATTCTATGCGATATTTCGAGTCAACTATGGAGAATGTATTACGTGCTGAATACGAACTGAACAAACGTATTGCGTTAAACAGTGGAGCATTTGTAAACGAGTTTTATGAGTTATTAGATATACCGAAAACTGATTATGGTGCAGCAGTCGGTTGGTCACAAGGAATCCTATCATCTATGTACTGGGATTACTGGTTGGATTTCGATCATGACGAGGTTGTAATGGACGATGGTCTTGAATGTTGTATTATTTCATTCAGACACGAACCGGTAGCAGATTTTGAATATTACTAATTTCCGTACACGGGTTACAATAAAGGATGCTAATTTTGTATTTGGGGAAGGTAACGCGAAATTTACATCCTATATTATGAGAAAGGAGGTAATGCTTTATGAACAGTAAATGGATTAAAGCTATTGGCGTCGTAGCCTCAGTTGGAGGAGCACTGGCAACAGTTGCAGGCAGCTGGGCGACTAAGAAAGAAACTGATAGCAAGATCACAGAAGAGGTAGCTAAAGCAGTTACCAAAGCTCTTGAAAAGAAGGAGTCCTAATTTTAGGATTCCTTTTCTTTTTTTACTTAACAATTTTCAAAACGAAAGGAGTGTCTATCAAAATGGACAAACAAAAAGTAACACAGTTTTTCAAAGGTATTCAGAAAGCAGCATCGAAGAAAAGTCCGGAGATCTTAACCGGTATTGGTATTGCTGGCATGATTACCACTACGGTTCTTGCTGTGAAAGCAACACCGAAAGCTCTCGAATTAATCGAGAATGAGAAGGAATCTAAGAAAGAAGATTCGGACGATAAACCTGGTTTGAACGCGGTTGAAGTTGTAAAGGTAGCATGGAAGCCGTATATTCCTGCGGCAGTAACAGGGGTGGTTTCTGTTGCATGTTTGATCGGTGCTAGCTCTGTAAGTGCTAGACGTAATGCGGCTCTGGCTACAGCGTATCAGCTTTCCGCCAATGCGTTGACCGAATACAAAGAAAAGGTCGTTGAAACAATTGGTGAGAAGAAAGAAAAGGGTATTCGTGAGAAGATAGCTCAGGACAAAGTAGCGCAGAATCCGGTAAGTAAGAGTGAAGTTGTTATCACAGGTGCTGGTGATGTGTTATTTCTCGAACCTGTATCTATGCGATATTTCACATCTGATATCGAGTCAGTTCGTAAGATCATAAATGACATCAATTATCGTATGACTTGTGGCATGGAGGAGTATATCTCATTGAGCGAATTCTACGATGAAATAGGATTAACACATACATCGAACAGTGATGAAATCGGATGGAATCTGTACAAAGATGGACAGATCGGAATGGACTTTCATCCGACAGTGGCTGAAGATGGTAAGCCGTGTCTGATGCTCGATTACCGGGTAGAGCCTAGATATAAGTACATGGATAATATGTAAATTAAAAGGAGGATAACAATATGAAGACAAATGGTAGATTAGAAAGTACAAAAAATGTTTCTGGAGTAAAGAATGCTCGTATCGGACGGTATGCTGGAATAGAGTGTGTATTCACGCATAGAAATCCTCATACTGGTGACGTATGGAGTGACGATATCGGAGAATGGGTTCCTTCCGACCAGGTTAAGTTCGCTAATTAATTCGCGAAAAATACATGAACTGTTATGCAAAGAAAACAAAGAAAGGAGACATTACTATGTCGAACAAAAACGAAACTATGGAACTGGAAACTATGGAGCAGCCTGAAGAGGTTTGTGAGGTAACTACGGAAGAGGTTGAAACCGAATCTAAGAGCAGTGCCGGTTTGGTGGCGATTGCAATTGGAGGTGCATTAGCTACTGCAGGATTAGTCTATGCAGGAGTTAAGAAGCTGAAGAAAGCGAAAGACGACAAGCCGAAGAAGTCTAAGATGAAGTGGAAGCTGGTTCGTGTACCCGCAGATGCAGAGGGTGAGATCAAAGATGTTGACAATTCTGAAGAAGAATTTGAAGACGAAGAGTAAGATCTTGAAGATTTTTAAGCGAAAGGGTGATACCTGTAACAAGGTATCTCCTTTTTGCTTTCTGGGGTGACTAAATGAAAGGAGATTGAATGTACGAAGAGTATCACAAATATGTATACGATGGACCAGTAATGTTCTTTAACAAACTGGTGGCCGATCATTGGGAGGGTGAAACCATGGCTCCTTCAGAGGGTAAAGCGAGGAGCAATTTATCATATCAAGCAAAGAAACAGTTAAATCTAATTGCTGGCACAGATGTAAAGTTGCCAGGAAAAATCAAAATGGTTTGAAGAGGTGACGAAAATGACTGAGTATCAACCTAATTCTCATAGAAGCAAAGAAGCGCAGGCAAAAGAACCGCCTGTAGAGAAAAAGAAAATAGAGAAAGTTGTGACAGGAACAGTAAAGACACGAGAGAACAAAGGTCGTAAGTTGGCTGATGTTTTCATTTCAGAAGATGTCTCCAATGTTAAATCTTATGTACTTATGGACGTACTTGTTCCTGCGATCAAGAAGGCCATTTCCGATATTGTGACCAACGGTATCGATATGATTCTGTATGGCGGAAAAGGCAGTGGCGGAAGTTCGAGATCTACAAGCAGGGTGTCTTATCGAAGCTACTACGATGACAGAAGTAGAAGAGATGAACCCTCTTACCGTAGCGGAAGTCGATTCGAGTATGATGACATTATATTTGAGACAAGATCTGAAGCTGAAACTGTACGTCGACAAATGGAAGACACCATTGCTCGATACGGTATTGTAACAGTTGCCGATATGTACGATATGGCAGGATTGAACAATGTACCGTATACCGGCAATAGCTATGGATGGGCTAGTATCAGAACTGCTGAAACTGTACACGTACGTGACGGTTATATTCTGAAGCTGCCTAAAGCATCACCTATCGATTAATAAAACAAAGAAAAGGAGAATGATTAATCATGAAGAAAACTGAAATTATGAACAATATCACAAGAACGCTCAATAAAGCAGCGTTTAAGTTTAAGAAGCACAGCCCTGAGATCCTGGTAGTGGCTGGCGTTGTTGGTGTCGTTGGCAGTACTGTAATGGCATGTAAAGCTACTACTAAAGTCAACGATATTTTGGATGATACAAAAGATCAGCTTGATAAGATTCACGAAGCTGGTGAGAAGCTTGTGAATGGTGAAACTCTGATACTGAAAGACGGGAACGAGTACACTATCGAACAGAACAAGAAGGATCTGACTATCGTATATGCTCAGACTGCATTGAAGTTTGCTAAGTTGTATGGTCCTGCCGTAATTATCGGTGGTTTGTCTATTACTGCAATTCTGGCTGGTCATAACATTACTCGTAAGCGTAACATTGCACTGGCTGCTGCTTATACGGCTGTTGATAAGAGTTTCAAAGAGTATCGTGGACGTGTTGTTGAAAGATTTGGTGAGGCTCTGGATAAGGAACTGAAGTATGGTATTAAGTCCAAAGAAGTTGATGAAGTTGTTACGAACGAAGACGGTACAGAATCTGTGGTAAAAAAGACTGTTAATGTGGTAGACGCAACTAATCCGATGAATGTCAGTGAGTACGCACGTTTCTTTGATGATGGCTGCGCTGGCTGGACAAAAGATCCTGAGTACAATCTGATGTTCTTAAGAGATCAGCAGCGTTACGCAAATGATCTGCTTAAATCCAAAGGTCATCTGTTCCTGAACGAAGTATACGATTTACTTGGTATTCCTCGTACAAAAGCAGGTCAGATTGTCGGCTGGATCTATGATGAGAAGCATCCGAATGGTGATAACTTCGTAGACTTCGGAATCTATGACACTAACAAAACTGCTAACCGTGACTTCGTGAACGGGTATGAAAGAACAATTCTCCTGGATTTCAATGTGGACGGTAATATTTGGGACCAGATGTGAAGTACAGGGCTCGATTCATACGGATCGGGAAATACAATGCAAGACATTTTCGATTACCCTTGGCTCTCTATATAGGAGTTGAGGGTATTTTTGTGAAAGGAGCGAAAATGAAATGACTTACGGAGATTTGATTGTGTACATCATACAGAACAATCTTGTAAACGAGGAAGTATTTCAAAATGGAAAACTTGCTGGGTTTATGAGTATTCCTGAAGCAGCTGTTAAATTTGAAGTTGGCGAATCTACAGTAAGAACATGGATATGGATGGGAATGATCAATTATATTCGGTTTAATGAATTAGTTCTCATTCCTCAAAATGTAGAAAATCCAATGGAAAGGAAGATAGATGAAAAAACTACTACAAATCCTAAGTGTATGCCTGCTGACAACCATGATGATGGGCGCAAGCAGGTTACCATTACAGGTAAAGGAATCGGAAGAATCCATTTCATCTGAGACTGTCGCGGTTGAAAGTACAGTATATGCATCTACACCTAATGCAGATCACACTGAGGTATTTGAGTTAGTAAAATCTGTCGAGGAATCTAGATTTTCGGAAGAGGATATCGATCTTATTGCGTTACTCACTATGGCTGAAGCAGAGGGTGAATCCGAATACGGCAAACGGTTAGTAATCGATACAGTGCTCAACCGAGTAGATTCTGAACATTTCCCAGATACAGTGTATGGTGTGATATATCAAAAGAATCAATTCTCACCAACATCAGATGGACGAATCGAAAGGTGTTATGTCGACGAAGGAATTCGTGAACTTGTAGTGGAGGAAATTGAATCAAGAACAAATTACGATACGATATTCTTCCATGCAGGTAGATATAGCAACTACGGAACACAGTTATTTAGTGAAGGAAATCACTATTTTTCAAGTTATGAATGAGAGGAGTAATGATCAATGAAAGATAAAAACTTATCTCTTGTTTCTTACACGTTTGCGACAATAGCAGGCGTATGTTTTGTTGGAGGAATCATTATTTTATCAAACTAAAGGGGCGATCAATGTGGAAAAACTCGAAAGAATCTTATCTATGCTAGACCACTCGTTAGGAAATAAGAAGAAACGTCACATAGCAGGAGGGATTCTTATGAGTGTTTCATTGTTATTCGGAGGATTAGCTTTCACGGTCATAACTTTGAAATCAGACGAAAAAGAAAAGGAGAACGAAAATGAATATGAACAGAAATATCTTGAATAATGTAATTATGTTTGCGGCAGGTGCTGCGATTGGATCAGTGGTAACTTGGAAGCTGATGAAAAACAAATGCGAGGATCTTCGGGAAGAAAACGCGACTATTAGAGAAGTCTATTCCGATTATCTGAAGGAAAACAGCAGCGAAGACAAGACTGAATCCGACGAAGAGGATGAGGAAGATCGGAGAGAATACGAGAAAATCGTAAACAAGTCCGGTTATAATAATGAAGAAGATGACGAAGACGAAGAGGAGGATGGAGACGTGTATATTGTACCTTATGTAATTGTACCGGAAGAGTTCGACGAGAACGGCTACGAGACCGCTACTCTGTTCTATTATGCAGACGGCGTTCTTGCATATGGTGATACAAACGAACGAGTTGACGATGTCGAGGAGCTGGTATGTGCGGACTTCGCAGAGCACTTCGGAGAGTACGAGCAGGATTCCGTATTCGTAAGAAACGATAATCTGAAGATGGATTTCGAAATTCTGAAGGATCTGAGACCGTACTCGGAGGTTAATTAATGAGTCGAGAGCAAGACGTTAAAGACGACTACTTCGGCTGGATGTGTCATATGGTATGTAAAGGACGGTATGAGAATTCTATCACGTATCGAAAACTCCTTTCATATTTACACAGTGTCGAATTCACTTATCGTATTCGTAGTGATGGAGATAGAGCGCATGACGGTGTTAATTTAAGACGCCGTTTTGCTCTTCTTACTCTTACTGAAGATTATGATTATGTGATGGAGTGTCTGGATGGGTCATGCAGCGTTCTCGAAATGATGATTGCTCTGGCAATACGATTGGAAGAAACAATTATGACTGATCCGCAGATTGGTGATCGAACCGGTCAATGGTTTTGGAAGATGATCGTGAATCTTGGTCTTGGTCCAATGACAGATGATAGATATGACGAAATGCATGTCGAAGAAGTAGTCAATAACTTTTTAAAAAGAAAATATGAGCCGAATGGACATGGAGGATTGTTCGTAATTCATAATTGTACGTATGATCTTCGTAGAATGTCTATATGGACTCAAATGTGTCATTTTTTGGACACTATAATCTAACGTACAAACAAAGAAAGGAGATTTGAAGATGTGTTAGATTTTATGACAATCTCTACTCGCAGTACGAAGAATGGTGTCGAGGTTAGCCCTAAATTTTTAGCCAAGAAGTCTAAAGACGTTATGCTTAGGGGTGGTGATTTCTATGCAGTATGGGATGAAGAACAAAAAATGTGGTCGACAGATGAAGATGATCTTACACGTCTTGTCGATAACGAGATAAAGAAATATGTCGATGAGCATAGTGACAGAATTGACGTTTCTACAGCGACTATAAAGTATATGTGGGATTGCGATTCTGGAATAATCGATAAGTGGCATAAATACTGTCAGAAGCAGATGCGTGATAACTATCGTATGCTCGACGAAGAATTGATATTTTCGAACACCGAGTTAACCAGAGATAAATATGCGAGTAAGAAGCTCAATTATCCTCTGGAAGCAGGCGACATCACTGCATATGATAAGTTAATCGGCACTTTATATTCTGAAGAAGAACGTCATAAGCTGGAATGGGCTATCGGATCAATCGTATCTGGTGATTCTAAGACTATTCAAAAATTCCTAGTGTTATATGGTGCAGCAGGTACAGGTAAATCAACAATCTTAAACATTATACAGCAATTATTTGAGGGCTATTATTCAGTATTTGACGCTAAGTCGTTAGGTTCTGCAAATAGCTCTTTTGCTTTGGAACCATTTACGACGAATCCACTTGTAGCAATACAGCACGATGGCGATTTGTCAAGGATTGAAGATAATACCAGGTTAAACTCACTCGTATCTCACGAAAAAATGATGGTGAATGAGAAGTTTAAGAAGTCTTACCCCATGCAGTTTAAGGCGTTCTTATTCATGGGCACCAACAAGCCTGTGAAGATAACTGATGGTAAGTCGGGTTTACTTCGAAGATTGATTGATGTATCGCCTACTGGTGATAAAGTTAGCCAAAGAGAGTATAAGTCTTTGATGCACCAGATTACTTTCGAACTTGGAGCAATCGCTCAGCATTGTCTGGATGTATATTTGGAAGATCCGAATTACTACGACGATTATGTTCCGAAGTCTATGATGGGTGCATCGAATGATTTCTACAACTTCGTGATTGATTCATTCAGTGTATTCAAGAAGGAAGATGGAACAACTCTGAAGGCTGCTTGGGAGATGTACAAGAATTATGTGGACGAAGCGAAAGTTCCATTCCCGTTCTCGAAAAGAAATTTCAAAGAGGAGCTGAAGAACTACTTTGAGAATTACGACGACAGTCTTGATTCGGAAGACGGTACAAAACTTCGTAGTTATTACAGTGGTTTTAAGACTGAGATATTTGAGAACGATATGGGCGGTCATAGCAGTAAGAAGGAGCCTGCTAAGAAAGCTGAGACGAAACCTAAAAATCTGATTGATTTTGTAGAGACGGATTCTATATTTGATACGGAGTTTGCAAATTACCCTGCTCAGTATGCTACAGAGAAAGGCACTCCAACAAAGAAATGGGATGATGTCAGTACGAAGTTATCAGACTTAAATACTCATGAACTTCATTATGTAAAAGTTCCCGAAAATTTAGTCGTTGTGGATTTCGATATTAAGGATGAAAACGGTGAGAAATCATACGAAAAGAATCTGGAAGCAGCTAGTAAGTGGCCTAAGACCTATGCGGAATTGAGTAAATCAGGAGCGGGTATTCATCTGCATTATTACTATACTGGCGATGTTTCACAATTGAGCAGAATCTACGACGATGAAATTGAAATTAAAGTGTTCAGTGGCAACAGTTCATTAAGGCGTGCGTTGACGAAATGCAATGCATTACCGATAGCTACTCTTAATTCTGGTTTGCCTCTGAAGGAGGTGAAGAATGTGATAAATTTTGACGGAATTAAGAATGAGAAAGCCTTAAGAACTCTCATTAAGAAGCATTTGAATAAAGAGATTATGGGCGCCACGAAACCGAGCATCGACATGATCTACAAGTGTTTGGAAGAAGCGTACGAAGCAGGATATGGATATGACGTCAGTGATATGAAAAACGCTATATTCGCATTCGCTGCAGGTAGTACGAATCAGGCAGATGCTTGCTTGAAAATGGTTGCTAAGATGAAGTTTAAGAGTGAGGAATCGTCGGTTGGGAACGATGGTGACGATGAAGATATGCTGGTGTTCTATGATGTGGAAGTCTTCCCGAACTTATTCTTAGTAAACTATAAGTTTGCTGGAGAAGGAAAGCCGGTTGTTCGTTTAATCAATCCGAAACCTTACGAGATTGAGAATCTTTTAAAGTTTAAACTGATTGGTTTCAATAACCGTCGGTATGATAATCACATGTTATGGGCTTGCTTGATGGGTTACACCAATGAACAGATCTATAATTTGTCACAGAAGATTATCAAGACGAAGAAAGGTGAGGCGAATAACTATCTGTTTAGGGAAGCATACAACTTATCCTACACTGATATTTACGATTTCGCATCTGCTGGTAACAAGAAATCTCTTAAGAAATTAGAGATTGAAATGGGTAAACTTTCTCAGGAAGCTTTGGCGAAGAAAGGATTCTCAGATGTTGAGATCCGACTTATCAAAGCTGGAACACATCATCAGGAGTTAGGTTTACCTTGGGACGAACCGGTACCCGAAGAGAAGTGGATTCAGGTAGCTGAATATTGTGATAACGATGTTCTGGCGACGGAAGCGGCTTTCCATTATCTGAAGGGTGACTGGACTGCTCGACAGATTCTTGCTGACATCGCTGAGATGACGGTTAACGATACGACCAATAGCCTTTCTACCAAAATTATATTTGGTAATAATCGGAAACCTCAAAGCGAGTTTAACTATCGTAACTTAGCAGAGCCTGTAGGAAGTGATCAGTACGAAGAATATTTGGAGAAGTTCGGTGCGGATCATGTCTTCCGAGTATTCAATGATGAGGGTCTTCCGGAGTATCGAGATTATATTCCTGGCGAAGCCTTACCGAAAGGTTGGAGTATCTTACCGTTCTTCAAAGGCTATGAGTTCAAAGCCGGTAAATCTACCTATATGGGTGAGGATATCGGAGAAGGCGGTAAAGTATATGGTGAACCTGGCATGTATACCAATGTTTGGGATGGAGACGTAACTGGTCAGCATCCTAGCAGTATTATTGCTGAAATGATATTTGGACCGGTATACACGAAAGCATTCAAGGAAATTGTGGATGGACGAGTTAGCATTAAACATCAGGCTTGGAATAAGATTGACGAGCTGTTTGACGGTAAGCTTAAGCCTTATATTCAGCAGGTAATTGATGGACAATTGACTGTTAAAGATTTGGCAAACGCTCTTAAGACGGTCGTGAACTCTGTATACGGTCTTACTTCGGCATCGTTCATCAATCCATTCAGAGATCCTCGTAATAAGGACAACATTGTGGCAAAACGTGGTGCGTTATTCATGACCTTGTTAAAAGCTGAGGTTCAGAAACGTGGCTATAATGTATGTCACATCAAAACCGACTCGATTAAGATTCCGAATGCTACGGACGAGATCAAAGATTTCGTTATTAAGTTTGGTAAAGAGTTTGGTTATTCTTTCGAGACGGAAGCTGAATTCGAGAAGTATTGTCTGGTAAACAACGCAGTTTATATTGCGAAGACTAAAGACGGTGAATGGACAGCTACCGGTAAGCAGTTTGCAGTACCATATGTATTCAAGACGTTGTTCAGCAAAGAACCTATTACTATGGACGATATGAGAGAAACATTCGAGACAAAGACCGCATTATATTTGGATATGAATGAGAAACTTCCCGATGTATCTGGTTATGAAGCTGAGTTTGATAAGTTGGAGGACAAGTACAAGAAAGGAAAGTTATCTGACACGACTTTCGAAAGTGAGTGTACGAAGTTACATCCTCTTATCGAAGCAGGTCATAATTATCAGTTCATCGGAAAAGTAGGCGAATTCTGTCCGGTAAAACCTGGTAAAGGCGGAGGTGTATTATATTGGGAAAAAGACGGAAAGTACAACGCCGCCGCAGGTACCACTGGCTATCGATGGCTCGAATCTGAAATGATGATGGCTCCTGGAAACGAAGAGAATATTGATCGTTCTTACTACAATAAGCTGGTGGATGATGCTATTGAAACGATTTCTCAGTACGGTGATTTCGAATGGTTCGCTTCGGATGATCCCGTTCCTCCTGAATCTGTAAAACCGGATTTTATGAATATTCCGGAAATCGATGAAGAAGAAATGCCATTTCCTGATTACTGTAAAGCTATCGGATTAGCTTAATAGAAAGGGGGTGTAGAAATGACATGATTACAAAGATCAAGTCCTGGCTTAAGAAATTCATCGATTACAGAATAGTCGGTGAGTATTATGACACAAAAGACGGTATCCATTACGTGAAAAAATATCATAAAAAATATTATTTAAAACTGAATAGGAAAAAGTACATAACAACAAGTAGACAAAAAGGAGAATAAAACTATGAATTTAACATTTGCACCCAAAGGAATCTTACAGATTGATGACGCGAGAATCTGCTTCAGAAACTTCAAAGGAGAAGGCTCTATGTATAACAATGAGGGGGATAGAAACTTCTCATTGGTTATTCCGGACGAAGAAATCGCTGAAGCTTTGAAAAATGATAAGAACGAATTCGGCGCTGGCTGGAATGTAAAGATCAGAGCACCCCGTGAAGAGGGAGAAGCACCGTTCATGCATCTGCCTGTTAAGGTTAAGTATACTGATAGATCTGGTCCTAAGGTATATTTAATCAGTGGTCAGAACAGAGTACAGCTGGATGAGGATACGATCGGTATGCTGGATGATATCGATATTAAGTCTGTCGATCTGGACATCAGACCGTATGATGGCGAAGGACGTTTCGGCGCATTCAGAGCCGCATATTTACAGTCTATTTATGTGACTCAGGAAGTTGATCGGTTTGCTGCTAGATTCGCAGAAGAAGAATGTCCGGTGGAGGATTAATCATGGCGATGTATAAAGAAAACGGCGCTCCTACAAAACATACTGTAGGGGCTACCGGTGATATCTACGAAGATGCGACAACGGGTAAGAAATATATTTGTGGATGTATCTACAGTGATTCCATGGGTGTTAAGGAATACGAGTGGAAGGAAACTATGCAGGATATCGAGGAAGAACTGATCGAGGTGCCCGAACCTGAGCCGCCCGAAGAGACACCGGTTACTGAGGAAGAAGTAATCGAAGAGAAGAAACCAGAACAGCCTGTAAATAATCCGCAGTATGACCGGAATCGAAATAACAATCGTAACTGGAACGGCAATAAGACGCCGTACAATAAGCAGTATAGACCTAATAATAAGTAATTGAATGAGACTGGCACTGAGACTTCGTTCTTGATGCTGGTCTTTTTCTTTTTGTACTAGAATTACAAAGAAAGAGAGCGAAAATTATATACCAAACAGGTGTAATGACATAAATCAACAACGGAATGGAGGTGCACAAACAATGAGAACTTTAAAGTTTAATGTAAGTAACCAATCACTTACGAAAGATCCCAACTGTAATTTTGACGGTTTGGTACCTGGTACTTCGGATTATATTCAAGCCGAATTTTCCTTCTCATCTGAATGGAATGGATTCGTCAAGGTGGTTTCTTTCGAATCTTTACTTGGCCGTGAGTATGAACCGCAGATTTTACAGGATGGTAAAACATGCATGATACCGGCAGAAGCTCTTAAACGACGTTCTTTCAAAATGAAAATCGTAGGAAAAAAAGGTACAAGTAAAATCACAACCAACAAAATCACAATTGAACAGAACGGAGGTAGAGCATGAGCAGAGCTGACGAATTATTAGACGCTGTGTCCAATGATGGTATTGCTTTATATACTGCCAATCCCGATACAGAAGGTCATATTGTAATTGACGACAATCGAAAAATAACAGTTCCCGAGGAGTTAAGGAGAATTGCGGTACAGTTCGATAACAATATGGAAACCGTAACATTTGACTGTCCTAGATATTGGGATGGAATTGATATGTCAGAGATGAAGGTTTATATCAATTACCTTACCAAATCAAACGTGAGGGGTATGTATTGGGCTGAAAAAGTTACTATCGATGAAGTAGATGATACAATCATGCATTTCGACTGGACAATCTCCAGGAATGTAACGCTTACGAAAGGAAATCTGTCTTTCTTGGTATGTATCCGAAAGGTCGACGAAGAGGGTAACGAATCTAATCACTGGAACTCTGAATTAAATCAGGAGATGTATGTTTCTGAGGGTCTGGAATGCGAGGAATCTATTCTGGAGGCTTATCCGGATATTATCACACAGCTTCTTACGAGAATGGACTACGTAGAAGAAATCGCTACTCCCGAGCATATGCAAAATTATGTGAATGAGTTTCTTACTACAACCACTGAATTGAGAGATCTTGTTTATTCCTATTTAGAACAACAGGAAGTAACTTCACCAGAAGCAATGTTAGAGTATGTTCAGTATTATCTCGATAATCATCCGCCTTTACTTGTAATCGGATCTGAGAAACCTGGTATTGCATGTTTATGGTTTAATACTGGTGCGAATTCTGGCGTTAAGAATGTTACTGTTCCGCTCAGTGCCGACAATAAAGAAGCTAGTGTGTATGCTGAGGTCGAGAATGTTACAGGGCCTGTTTATGATTTCACCATTGAATAGGAGGAGAATAAATGAGCAATAATAGAAGAAATGCGACATTAAAAGCCATTATCGATGCTGCTATTACAGAATTATTGGTTAAGACTTCCGGCGAGCAGATATATTTGGACGATAACACAACATTATCTTCCAAGATGGCCGAAATGGTTACCGCAATTAATTTGAGGGATAAGAAGACAGATGTGGATGATAAGATCAAGACGGTAACTGATAGTCTTAACTCAACTTCTGAGACCTTAAGTAATGATATTTCGACTTTGAGATCTGAAAAAGCTGATAAGACTGAAGTAGACGAGAAGATCAATTCTACTTCTGAGTCTTTGAGCAATGATATTAGTACACTTGAGTCTAATACTAACGCGAAGTTGGAGACAAAAGCTGATAAGGCTGCATTGGGTGATTTGGCTACTAAGAACAAGGTCGCTAAAGACGATCTGGATACTGCATTACAGACTGAATTAGATGCTAAAGCAACTACTGCTGATGTTGATACAAAGATCAGTACCTTACAGTCGTCTTCTGATACTAAATTCAGCGATGCTGATAAAGCTATTAATCTCAGACCCACTCAGACGGCTGTCACTGAGCAGATTGCAGCGTTGAAGCAGGAGATTATGGGTGACCTTCCTGTAGAAGCTTATGATACCTTTACCGAACTGGCTACTTATATTGAAAAACACCAGGATGCTGCAGATGCTCTTACTGCGGCTGTTGGAAATAAAGCCGATAAGACTGTTGTGGATGATATTTTGACAGTTATTAACGGACTTGGTGCTCTTGCTAAGAAAGATAAGGTCGCTAAGGATGATCTGGATGCGTCTTTACAGACTGAATTAGATGCTAAGGCTACTACTGAAGCTATGAACACCGCATTAGCAACTAAGTCCGATACAAGCCATGAGCATGACGACAGATATTATACCGAAAGTGAAATTGATACTAAGCTTGATACTAAATCTAATACCGGACATAAACACACCAAAGCTGATATTACAGATTTCCCTACCTCTCTGCCGGCTAGCGATGTATACGATTGGGCGAAAGCTGAGACAAAACCTAGCTATACAAAGGATGAAGTAGGACTCGATAAGGTTGGTAACTATAAAGCTGTATCCACTGTTGCAGATCAGGAATTGACGGACGAGGAGAAAGCTAATGCCAGATCTAATATCGGAGCAGGTGCTTCTAGCTTTAGTGGATCTTATAACGATCTTAGTGACAAACCTACTGGTATGTTACTCGTTGATTCTTTCGACGCTTCTACTGGCACGCTTAACACCAAGTCTGTTTAATAAAGGAGGGATAAACATGTCAGAACCCACAATTACAAAACTCGAAGGGATATTATCCTATGTAGACAGCAAAGGTAATGTCACAGAGATGTATCCTGAGATAAAAACCGATGAGGTAATGAATACATCCGGAAAAGCCGCGGATGCTAAGGCAGTCGGAGATAAGTTGAACGTAGTTGGCGATAAGTTGAAGAAAGCTTTATATATTGAGTCTTTTGATCCCGAGACTGGAGTACTTAACACGGTATCTGATAAATAAGGAGGTGATATCATGACATCATATGAAAATACGACAATTAAGAAAATGAACTATAATGGTCAAAAAGTAAAAAAATGGTATCATGACGGTGTAAAAGTATTCACTGCTGGTAATGTAGTAACTTATTATTTTAACCCTAGTGATTACGCTCAGGAAGAAGTAGATAGTGAAGCATCTGTTCTAGCACCTAAAACTGTTAACTATTTAAATCATTTCTCGGGATGGACATTTGTTGGTTGGAGAGAAGATAAGACAGCTTCTAGTAGTGTATTATCTTCCAAAGTTATGGGTGATGAGCCTATTACTCTGTATGCAGTGTATAAAAGAACCTTAACCGCATCCTTTAACGGCAATGGCGCTACAAGTGGATCAGTCGCTAGTATCAGTGGTACACAATACCATAATAATGGCAATATAGCAAACCCGACAATTACGTTGCCTGCATGCGGATATGCAAGAACAGATTATAAGTTTACTGGGTGGAATTATGGTGCTGTTGGAGCAAAGATTACACTGACTGGTAATATTACAGTTTATGCGCAGTGGCAGCAGACAAGGGTTTATATCGTACAGAATTCGTCTCCGTGTTCAGGTGTTAGTATGGTTGTGGGACAAGTCAATCACTCCGACAGATATAATTGGAGCTATTCTGGTTCCTCTATAACCCTGAATGGTGATGGTGATGATGAATATGAACAGGACGCATATATTTATTTCAATAAACAGATTCCTGCAGGAAAAACGGTGCATTATATGTTAAATGCAACTAACGTAAATAGTTATTATCACTTATGGAAAACTTCTTATTTTGCATTTCGCGTCATTAGCCACATACATGATACTCGTAGAAACCTCACTGATTTTATTAGTCTTAGCAATGGCGATAATGACACAAATACAACATCAAATGCCGTAACGATAGATACTAATTCATATTTGGGTTTCTATTTAAATCCTAGTTATTATGGCGGTAGTAACAGGAAAATTAGATTTACGATAGTTGAAATATACTACGACCTCTAGACGGACGAATATACAGAAAATCATGACAGCAAGAGTAATTCCTACTGTATACGGGGTCGAAACTGGACCGACATTTCGCGCCAAATACATTCCCTATTATGGAAAGGAAGTGAATAACGGTGAAAATTACAAAAGGAGACAAAACGATTAATATTCCTAGCTGGATCCTATTAGTAGGGGTTTTAGCAGTGGACAACATCGTGGTTAACGTTTGTAAGACATCAGCCGCTAAGAAGCTTTTGGACGTACAGAAAAAAGAGGAGTCTTGACCAGAAATGGTTGAGGCTTCTTTTGTTTTTGTGTCAGACAAAATTCTAGGGAAAACAAATAACTAAAAAGGATGTGCTCTAAGTGAACACAAATGAAATGAGAGTATACGATGGGAAAGTCTATGGAGAAAAAGTATCAAATTATGGATTGGAGAATGGATATTTGGATTATCTAACTCTATCTCGAATTGTAGGAGACTGCATTCTGAATAATACTCTTATGGAAGAAACTCAGGAAGATTACTGGGAGCTTGTCAATGGCGAAATCTATGATGAAGAGATTTATCAGACTTATATTATCTCCGAATATGGTTATCAGTTTCTGTCATAGCATACTGATGAGATCGTGTTTTATAATGAGAAATTGGATATTTATGTCTGGGGAATTACTCATTTTGGAACAGCCTGGGATTATGTTTTAACTGACATTAAAATCGTTGAACAAAGTGAAACTCGTTGAGTGAAAGGAGAAAACTGATGGGTAAAAGTTTAGTGTATCGGCCTAATGTAGTTACATCAAACTATGAGCCGAAGAAAGATTGTTTTACGTATCATACCACGGAATGTACAGCTCTTACTTCTCTCTATTGTAAAGAGAATCCGAACTGTCGTTTCTATAAACAGAAAGGAGATGATGACAATGGCCGCTGCTGATCGACTTCACGGTCTTCCAATATGCGAAAGAGGTTATGTATTGGAGAGCTTGAATCTTAAGAAAGTTAGATGTACGGAACTTATGGTATGGCACGGAAAACATAAGCCGTATTGCTGTGATTTTCCGCCTGAATTATTAAAAAGATAAGGAGTTAAGATATGGGAAAAGAAATACAGGATACTATTTTGGTAAGTGTTGATTTTACTAATGGCGAAGACTTGAGTGTAATGGTTGTAGGAAGAAAGAGACCGAATGAGTCCGTCGAGATCATCAATGCGCTGCAGGGTAAAGAGGCTGAGGATTTATATTCTAAACTGGTTACTCCGGTGAAGAAGGTGTAATATGCAGGTATTTCCGGAAGATTGGGATTTAAAGACAAAGATCGAATTCCTGCAGCGAAAAGTAATCCTCAACTCTATTGCCTATTACGAGCACAATACTAACTTTATATCTGATCACGAATTCGATGAGCTGTCGAGGCAGTTGGTGCAGTTATGTGCTGAGTACGGAGATATTAGTGACACTCAGTATGGATATGTTATGTATGACTTCGATGGCTCTACTGGATTCGATTTGGTATATCGTCTTAATGAGCATGATAGAAGATATTTATCGAATATGGTCTGTCATCATTTGAGAGGGTGGTGAGTGGAGAGTGAGCAAAATTACACACGACTACGGCACCACCTCTTTCTTACGAGATTACCAGCTTGATGCTGTAAAGCGAATGCGAACTGGGTGTATCTTAAATGGCGGAGTTGGGTCTGGAAAGTCTCGAACAAGTATATTTTACTACTTCAAAGAGAATGGTGGCTGGTTAGATCGAGATAAGGTTATTCTTATGAAAAATCCAAAAGATCTTATCATTATTACTACTGCTCAGAAAAGAAACTTAGGGGAGTGGGATGAGGAATTAGTACCGTTCCTGCTATACCCTGACAAAGAAACGAGAAAGACGCATTATGGTAACAAAGTATTTGTTGACTCGTGGAACAACATTAAGAAGTACGATGATATTCGAGATGCATTCTTTATATTTGATGAAGATCGTGTAACTGGATCTGGTGCCTGGGTTAAGAGTTTCCTCAAGATAGCGAAATATAATGACTGGATCATATTATCAGCTTCGCCCGGAGATATGTGGCCCGATTACGAAGCAGTATTCATAGCAAATGGGTTCTTCCGAAATAAAACAGAATTCCACAATGAGCATTTTGTATATTCCAGGTTTGCAAAGTTTCCACAAGTTATAGCATACCGAAATGAAACTAGGCTGATTCGTCTAAGGGATCGTATCTTAGTAGACATGGATTTTGATAGGAAGACTGTACCACATCATGAGAATATCGATTGCACATATGACAAGATGAAATACAGAGATGCTATGAGGAATCGTTGGGATCCGTATAAGAATGAACCGATTCAACAGGCCGCTGGTTTATGCTATGTATTGAGGCGAATTGTGAATGAGGATGATTCCAGACAAGTTGCGTTGCTAGAGCTGATTGAGAAACATCCTAAGGCTATTATATTCTACAACTTCGATTATGAGTTGGAGATACTGAAGAACTTAGCTTATCCAGATGGTACTAAGATTGCTGAATATAACGGTCATGTTCACCAGCCATTACCGACGGGAAACAAGTGGGTATATTTGGTCAACTATACTGCTGGGAACGCTGGCTGGAATTGTATTAAAACTGACACGATTATATTCTACAGTCAGAACTATTCGTATAAGGTAATATTACAGTCAGCTGGTAGAATCGATAGACTTAACACACCATATACCGATTTATATTATTACCATCTAAAATCACGCTCAGGAATCGACTTGGCGATTAGTAAAGCATTAGCGCAAAAGAAAAAATTTAATGAAAATCGGTGGTGCAAATGGTAAGAAAGGATTGTAATGGAAGAAAGAAAATATACAGTTTATAAACATTCTAGTCCAGAAGGAAAAGTATATGTAGGTTGCACTAGCACTAGTCCTGAACGTCGATGGGGTGCAAATGGATGCGGATATAAATTCAATAATACCATGTATGACGATATACAGAAATTCGGATGGGATAACTTTGATCATGATATTTTAGCATCGGATATATGCGAAAACGAAGCTTATGAGTTAGAGCGGCAATATATTTCTGAATATAATTCTACGGATCCCGCCCACGGTTATAACATATCAACTGGAGGTAAAGGTGCTTGTGGAGTTCCGTTGGGTGAAGAACAAAAAGCAAAATTGATAGAAGCTATATCAGGAGAAAATCATTATGGATAAACATATACATACACCAATTACAGAAGAAATTACCGCTGATTTAAAAGCAGGCGATTACGTTTATATCACAGGTACACTTTATGTAGCCAGAGATGCTGCACACAA